>ULUJ01022458.1_pt1 | contig 93938 bp, 86 predicted proteins | sample 1958381 | NCBI WGS metagenome assembly ULUJ01 (sample SAMEA4835757, study PRJEB28245) | human gut metagenome | biome: gut microbiome; material: fecal sample | place: Denmark | collected 2008 | reverse complement strand
CGCCTTTTCCCCACGGGTACACAGTATCCTGCGGGGTCCCCAAAATTAAAATCATTAGAATTTTGATTAAAAAACTATCCCAAAAACGGCAAAAATTAAATCTATGATATTTATCCCAAAATCGTCAGAATTTTGATGAGATTGTGGTTTTCTCGGCGGGTTCTGAAAAATCCAGTGTACTTTGGCGTACACGATTTTTCGGGTTCCGCCGAAAAAGCAGAATATCGCAAAATTATGACGATTTTGCAACGAGGGCGGCAGCACCTAAGATACCAGCCTCATTTTTCAGCGTCGCCTTAACAACCTTAATATACGGATTTCTTTTGCCGCCGTAACTGTAACGGGTGACGTACGCTTGCAGGCGTTTTATGAACCAGTCGCCCTGATTGCTTATACCGCCGCCCATAAAGATTATTTCGGGACGGATATAGTTGCCGATATTCACAAGCCCTTCGCCGACGTATCTGATATATCTTGAAACAAGGGCTTTTGCGGTTTTGTCGCCCGCGTTCATCGCGTCGAATGCCGTACGCCCCGTGACCTTCCCTTCTTTTCCCGCGATTTCGTTCATCAGACTTTCGGGGTGTTTTTCCATCGCGCGTCTGGTATCGCGGATAAGAGCAGTTGCCGACGCATACGCTTCCCAGCAGCCGCGCCTGCCGCAACCGCATTTTTCGCCGCCCATACGAATGACGGTGTGTCCGCCTTCGCCGCCTGCGCCTTTGAAACCGGAAATCAAATTACCTTTGACAAGTGTGCCTGTCCCTACGCCTGTGCCGAGTGTCACCATGACAGCATTTTGCACGCCTTTCATATCGCCGAACACCGATTCGCCGATGACAGCGCAGTCCGCGTCGTTGCCGATATACACGGGAAAATCGAAATATTTTTTGAATTCCGCACGGAAATCGTAATCGCGGAAGAAAATATTGCAGGTATAAAAAATCTTTGCGGTGTCGGGATCGACCGTGCCGGGGACGCCCATGCCCATTCCCGCGATCTCGTCCGTCGAAATGCCGGCGTCTTTCAAAAGTTTTGCGACAAGCCCCGCGATATCTTTTGTGTTGTCGTCGGACGGTTGCGTCGGTTTTGTAACAACGCTGTCTTTCACGATTATGTTGCCGTTTTCGTCGACGATGCCGCCTTTAATGCTCATACCGCCCACGTCGATACCTATATAATACATGTTCAAATCCTTATTTTTTTTCTTAATTTTACCACAAATACACGGCGCGCGCAACGGTTGCGCCGGGACATTTTCAGGTGTCGCGCAAAATTCTTCTTGATTTATTACGTTATCGTGTGATACAATACTTCTAAGAATAATGATTATTGGGGATTTATATTATGTTGAAACCGGAAGAAATTATTGCGGCAAGGATTCTTATGAACACCAACGAGGTTTTTTTGTCCTCGGTCGGCGCAGGGGGCGGTCCACGTTCCAGCATTATCACGAAACTTCGCTCGGAAGGACACAACGTCATTTATTTCGGCGCGCCGATTAACAGCCAGAAAGTCCAGAATATCCGACAAAATCAGAACGCAAGCATTTGCTATTACAGCGGCTCGGACAGCATCACGCTTTTGGGCAGGGTTGAGTTTGTCACCGACAACACTTTAAGGAAACAACTCTGGCACGAATGGTGCAAAAAAACCAACGCGATCGCGCTTAACGAGTACGACTTCTGCCCGATGAAGTTCACGACGACGGAAGCCACTTTCTGGATACGAAACAAGCTTTCGACCTTCAATTACGAATAATCGCAATGTATCCCTTCCGGGAGATTGCCACGTCGCTTCGCTTCTCGCAATGACATAGTGATTGCTCGGAAGACAACAGAAACAGTAAAATTTGAAAGAATAATCAAAGTTCGTCCCGAATATAAATACCGTATGAAATATACGGTAATTCGGGTTGGCTTTGGCGAGAACGCCTCATCTTTGGCAAGAAAATACAAAACGACCGAAAGGTCGCTTTTTTTATTGAACGATAATCCGCTTTTCTTTGAGGGGGAACGGCTTATCGCGGCGGAATTCCACGGGAAAACCTGCGTCGCAAGACCTTTCGACACGGCGGAAACCGTCGCAAAAAGGACGGGAACAAGAAAAGAAGAAGTGATCCGTCTGAACGGCACCGACAAATTCTTCCCCGGTCAGAACGTGATTCTTTCGGATTATGACGAATAAGAAAAGTATTTTCAAATCGGTCGCGGTCGTAACGGCGTTTTCGGTCGCGACAAGGCTTTTTGCGTTTTTGTTCAAAGTTTTCGTGTCGCGGCAGTTCGGCGCGAGCGTTGTCGGCGTATATCAGATGGCGTTGAGTTTTTATTTTTTCGCGTCGGCGGTTGCGCTCAGCGGACTTCCGACGGTGATAAGCCGAAAGATTGCCGAGGACGAAAAAACGGGCGGCGAAAACGTTCCGTCGCTTATTTCGACCGCGCTTGTTTTATCGCTGTCGTCGGTACTTCCGATACTTTCGATAATATATCCCGTTGCTTTCCTTTTGCCGTCGGTTTTTGCGGACGAGCGGGTTTTGCCGCTTGTCGTGATTATGCTGCCCGCACTTTTCAGCACGAGCATTTACAACGTTATCCGCAGTTGGTTCTGGGGAAAAAGGTCTTTTCTTGCGTTCAGTTTCACCGAGATGCTGGAAGAAGTCCTTCGCATTACTTTCACGCTGATATTTTCGCTGGGACTTATCGCCGCCGTAACGCCGCTTAAAGGGCTTGCGGTAGGTTTTTTGGTGTCGGATATTGCGTGCGCCGTCGTACTTTTCATACTGTTTTTGATAAAAAAAGGTAAATTCGGCCGTATTAAAGACGTCCCGGCGGTGTTGAAACCCGCGCTTCCGATAACGGCGATGCGCGTTTTCGGCGGAGTCATCGGCGCGTTTACGGCAATCGTGATTCCCGTCCTGCTCATAAAATACGGCATGGAAAAAAGCGACGCGTCGGCAACCTTCGGACGCGTTACAGGAATGGCGATGCCCCTTCTTATGGCGCCAACCACTCTCACGGGTGCGCTGTCCGTCGTGCTTATTCCGGAAATCGCGACGATTAAACACGACGATAAATCCGCGATGTCCGCACGCATTGACGGCAGCATAAATTTTGCGATAATAATCGCAGCCCTTTTCACGATTTTGTATATCCCGCTTGGAAAAGAGATCACGTCTTTCGTGTTCAAAGACGAGTTTTCGGGCGTGTATCTTTCAAACGTCGCGCTTATGCTGTACCCGCTGGGGCTCAACCAGATTTCGACGTCGATATTAAACTCGATGGGGCTTGAAAAAAAATCCTTTTTCAATTACGCCGTCGGCGCGGCGATACTTATGATTCTGACGCTCGCGCTGCCGAAGTACGTCGGGATTTACGCTGTCGCAATCGGGGGCGCGGCGGGAAGCGTCGTCACGTCTTTTCTGAACCTTAACGCGCTCAATAAAAAAGCGCGGATTCTGGACAATCCCAAAAAGACTGCGCTTGCAATATTGTTGTCGTTCCCGCTTGTCGCGCTGACCTGTCTTCTGAAAAACCTGCTGTTTTTCAAAATTCCGCCGTTTTTCGCGATTGCGATTTCGGGCGGAATACCGATGATTTTATACATTGCGGCGTGCGTCGCTTTCAGAATCTTCGACGTTACTCGCTTTTACAAAACGACGCGGAAAAAATCTTTGAAAAAACGGGATAAATCAAAAAAGTAAGCCCGACGTTTATCGCGGTAACGGGCGTTTGCGTAACCGCGCGCACCCCCATATAGGCAAAAAACGTCTGCCCTTTGCTGAGCCCCATAAGATACAATGCGTACGTGTTTATGAAAAGCGTGCAGACGACGTAAACCAGAATATACGATATTGCGATATTCACGTACGGCATCGCGCCGCCGAGTTTTTTGATTTTAATATACGACGTGAGCCCCGGGATAACGCCGATAAGCACCGACGCGCAAAGAATCACCGGGTTTGGCGCATACCCGCCGCCGACGAAACAGCCGATCACGTCGCCGAGTCCGCCGACAAGTCCGCCGGCAATCGGACCGAAAAAGTACCCCGCAAGAAAACATACCGTATAAGTCAGCGTGATTTTGAGCGTGCCTAAGCGCGGCGAGAATATGCCGACAACGACATTCAACGCCACGAATACCGCAAGGTACGCAATCTTTTGCGCCGTGAAATAACGTTTTTTTTCGGAAGACTCCCCGACGGAAACGTCGGGTTCTTGTGCAACGATTTTGTTTTTGAGCATAAAAAAACCTCCTTTAAGAGGTTCGCGTTAAAAGCCGCGCGAAAACGCGGTACTTCGCAGCGAACGCGACAAGCCACCGCAGGTTTCCCTTTCGTTTGCGGGCGACATTCCATCCCGCAACACTTAACGCGACTTATCTACTCTGCAACGCTAATAATAAACTATCCGCGCCGAAAAATCAAGCGGCGGCGCATAAATCGCGAAAACTTAAAAATAATAGCGATATGCTCAACGTTTTAATTCGCGCAATAATATTGTACTTTTTCCTGCTGGCGGCGATGCGGCTTATGGGAAAGCGGCAGTTGTCCGAGTTCCAGCCCTTCGAGTTTGCGATAACTCTCGTCGCGGCAGACCTTGCGTGCATTCCGATGTCGGACAATACCATTCCGATAATTTACGGCATAATCCCGATATTCACGCTTGTGATACTGCATAATCTCTTGACGTTTTTCGCAATCAAAAGTCACCGCTTCCGAAAACTCATCAACGGCAAGCCCGTTATCCTCATCGGCGACGGCAAAATCGACTGCGACGTGCTTAAAAAATGCGGAATGACCGCAAACGATCTTCTGGAAAGCCTGCGCGAACAAGGATACTTCAAAATCGGCGAGATAAACTACGCCGTGCTGGAAACAAACGGGAAAGTGTCCGTGCTGCAAAAGTTTGCAAACGCGCCGGTAACGAACGCCGACCTTAATATCGAAGGCGGCAGCAACAACCTTCCTTACAACGTCGTCGTCGAAGGCAGGTTTATGGGGGATACGTTCAAAAGCATTACCCCTCCCCTTGAAAAGGACGTCGTCGTAAAAACGCTTGAAAAAGAGAATATGACAATCCGCGACGTGTTCTTGTTTTCCATTGACAAAGACGCGGCGTTTATACAAAGTTACGACGGGCGCGTCGTGAACACGATAATCGAAAAATGAAAAAAGCAGTTATCCTTTTTATAATATTTCTTATGATTCTGGGCGCGGGGATTTCCGAGCACTTTTTCGTGCATAAAACCTTTGACGACTTCAACGAGCGCATTGGAAAAATCGAAGCCGCGCTTCAAAACGACGACGTTGATTCCGCACTCGCATACGCCGAAGACCTGCAAAACTTCTGGGCGAAAAAACGAAAACTCGTGGAGGCGATTTCCTACTGTCAGGACGCACGACAGGTCAACGTAATACTTGGGGAACTCACGGGAAGTTTAAGGTGCGAAGACACCGACAACGCTTTCAGCAAAATCGAAAGCCTGTATCAACTCATACAAAACATACGGGATATGCTGGACTTCAACGCCATTGATATAATTTAATTATTTCGACAAAAAAGCGGCTTTACAAACGTAAAACCGCTTTTTAACATTGTTTTTTGTAGTTTTCGCATTACTTCAAAATTCTTTTAAGGAACTGTCCGGTATACGACTTTTCGTTTTCCGCGATATGTTCGGGCGTGCCGACGTCAACGATCGTGCCGCCTCTGTCGCCGCCGTCGGGACCAAGGTCAACGATGTTGTCCGCAACTTTTATCACGTCAAGATTATGCTCGATAACGACGACGGTGTTGCCGCTCGACACAAGCCTTTGCAAGATTGCGATAAGTTTTGCAACGTCGTGGGTATGCAGTCCCGTCGTGGGCTCGTCCAGAATATACAGCGTCTTGCCGGTGCTTCGTTTGCTGAGTTCGGTTGCGAGTTTCACGCGCTGCGCCTCGCCGCCCGAAAGCGTGGTTGCGGGTTGACCGAGTTTGATGTACCCGAGCCCCACGTCGTAAAGCGTCTTGATTTTGTTGTAAATCTTCGGAATGTTTTTGAAATATTCGCACGCTTCCTCGACGGTCATTTCAAGGACGTCGTTGATGTTTTTGCCCTTATATTTCACTTCCAGCGTTTCTCTGTTATACCGCTTCCCGTGGCACACGTCGCAGGGGACGTAAATGTCGGGCAGGAAGTGCATTTCGATTTGTATTATGCCGTCGCCGCCGCAATTTTCGCACCTGCCGCCCGAAATGTTGAACGAAAATCTGCCCGCCGTATATCCCCTTGCCTTTGCGTCGGGAGTCGAGGCAAACAGTTCCCTTATCGGGGTGAAAACGCCCGTGTACGTCGCGGGGTTGCTGCGCGGAGTGCGACCGATCGGCGACTGATCGATATTGATGATTTTATCAAAGTTATCGATGCCTACGATCTCGTCGTACTTCCCTTCCGTAAGGTTGCTTTTGTTCAGTTTGTTATAAACCGCGGGATAAATAATTTCGTTGACAAGGCTGCTTTTCCCGCTGCCCGAAACGCCCGTAACCGCGGTTAAAAGTCCGACTGGAATATCGACGTCGATGTTTTTCAGATTGTTTTGCCTTGCGCCGCGAACCGACAAATATCTGCCGTCGGGGCGTTTTCTTTCTTCGGGCACGTCGATTTTGAGTTCGCCCGACAAATACTTGCCCGTTATCGACTCCTTGCAGGCGATAATGTCGTCCACGCTGCCTGCCGCAACGAGTTTTCCGCCGTGTATGCCCGCGCCGGGACCGATATCCACGATATAATCCGCCGCGCGCATCGTGTCCTCGTCGTGTTCGACAACGATAAGCGTGTTGCCGAGGTCGCGCAGTCCTTTCAGACTGCTTAATAATCTTTCGTTATCCTTCTGGTGAAGCCCGATCGACGGCTCGTCAAGGATATACAACACTCCCGTAAGTCCGCTGCCGATTTGCGTGGCAAGCCTTATCCTTTGAGATTCGCCGCCCGAAAGCGTCGAGGCGGAGCGGGAAAGCGTAAGATAATCGAGCCCGACGTTTACCAGAAATTTCAACCTTGCGCGGATTTCTTTGATTATCCTTTCGGCAATGAGCGTTTTTTGTTTGTCAAGAACGAGCGCGCCGAAAAATTCGTCGATTTTTTTCACCGACATATCCGAAAGTTCCGCAATGTTAAGCCCGCCGACAGTAACCGCGAGCGCTTCCTTTTTCAGGCGTTTTCCGCCGCACGTTTTGCACGGCACGGACACCATATATCTTTCGATTTCGTACTTAACGCCGTCGCTTGTCGTTTCGCGATAGCGGCGCATAAGGTTGTTGACGATACCTTCGTATTTCGTCATGAATTGCCCGCGAAAACTGCGGGAGTTATAATCCATCGGGATTCTTTCGTCGACGCCGTACAAAATCGCGTCAAGTTTCCACTTCGGCAAGTCTTTAATCGGAGTCGTGAGCGAAAATTCAAGCAACTTCGACAACGCTTTCATTTGCGAGCGCACGATGTCGCCGCTGCCGAGATTCCACCCCGACGGCGCGGCAAGTCCGCCGTTTCCGACGCCCAGATTTTCGTCGACGATAATCTTTTTCAGGTCGATTTCGTTGCGGAAGCCCAGCCCGCCGCATTCGGGACAAGCCCCGTACGGATTATTGAAAGAAAACAGTCTGGGTTCCAGTTCTTCGATGCTGACGTCGCAGTCCGGGCAACTGTATTTCGTGCTGTAAATCGTCGTCGTTTTTGCGTTTTCGACGACAACAAGTCCGTTTGCGAGTTTGAGCGCGGCTTCGACGCTGTCCGTCAGACGTCTTTCCGAGCCTTCTTTTACGGCGATACGGTCGATTGTCACCGATATATCGTGTTTTACGTTTTTGTCAAGGACGATTTCTTCGTCAAGGGTATAGTCTATGCCGTCCACACGCACGCGAACGTAGCCCGACTTTTTGAAGTCTTCAAGTTCCTTTCTGTATTCGCCCTTTCTGCCTCTGACGACGGGTGCCATGATTATGACCTTATTGTCGCCCGACTGCACGGTGCTTTCGATGATTTTGTCGGTAATCTGGTCAACCGTCTGATGTTCGATTTCCCTGCCGCACTTCGGACAATGCGGAGTGCCGACGCGGGCGTACAAAAGTCTTAAATAATCGTAAATTTCGGTAACGGTGCCCACCGTCGAGCGCGGGTTTTTGGACGTCGTTTTCTGGTCGATGGAAACGGCGGGGGAAAGCCCTTCGATATATTCGACGTCGGGTTTTTCCATTTGTCCCAAAAACATACGGGCATAGCTTGACAGACTTTCGATATACCGTCTTTGCCCTTCGGCGAAAATCGTGTCGAAAGCAAGCGACGACTTACCGCTGCCAGAAAGCCCCGTGAACACGACAAGTTTGTCGCGCGGGATTTCGACGTCGATGTTTTTAAGGTTATTCTCTTTTGCTCCTTTTACAAAAATTTTGTCCGTCATTTATGTTATCTTCCAAGTTCTTTTTTAAGTTCGGATATTCTGTCGCGAAGTTTGATTGCCGCCTCGAAATCCAACCCTTCCGCCGCGACTTGCATAAGTCCTTTCAGGCGTTCAAGTTCCGAAGCGATATCTTTACGGTCGCGTTTTGCGTCTTTATCCAGCTTTTTGGTGATTTCGATTGTATTTACGATTTCTTTCACGACGGTGTGCGGCACGATGCCGTGCGCCGCGTTGTAGTCGGATTGTATCTTTCTTCTGCGGTTTGTTTCGTCGATTGCGCGCTGCATGCTGCCCGTTACCGTATCGGCGTACATAATAACCCTTGCGTCGACGTTTCTTGCGGCGCGGCCGACGGTCTGGATAAGCGCGGTTTCGCTTCTTAAAAACCCTTCCTTATCGGCGTCGAGAATCGCGACGAGCATTACTTCGGGAAGATCGAGCCCTTCTCTTAAAAGGTTGATTCCGACAACCACGTCGACGTCGCCTTTTCTCAAAGAATTGATGATTTCGATTCGTTCCAGCGTGTCGATGTCACTGTGCATATACTTGACCTTGATCCCCTTTTCCTTCAAAAACGAAGTAAGGTTTTCCGCCATTTTTTTGGTGAGCGTCGTAACAAGCGTTCTGCCGCCCTTTTCGACGGTCAGATTGATTTCGGAAATAAGGTCGTCGATTTGTCCTTCGACGGGGCGTATAAAAATTTCGGGATCGATAATGCCCGTAGGACGTATGAGTTGTTCCGCCACCTGGTCGGCTTCCTGCAACTCGAACGGGGCGGGAGTCGCCGACACGCACACAAGCTGATAAATCCTTTTCTCAAACTCGTCGAAACGGAGCGGACGATTGTCGAAAGCGGCGGGCAGACGGAAACCGTATTCCACAAGGTTTTCCTTCCTGCTTCTGTCGCCGTTGTACATACCGCGGATTTGCGGAATCGTCATATGGCTTTCGTCGATGAAACAGACGAAATTTTTCGGGAAGAAGTCCAACAAAGTGTACGGCGGTTCGCCGGGTTTCCTTCCGTCAAAGTATCTGCTGTAATTTTCGATGCCGCTGCAATAGCCCATTTCGCGCATCATTTCGACGTCGTACGCGACGCGCTCGCCGATTCGTTGCGCCTCGATAAGTTTATTGCGGTCGGTGAAATATTTCACCCTTTCTTCCCGGTCTTTCGTGATGAGCGTCAGGGCGTTTTCCATACGGCTTTCGCCGACGACGTAATGGGTTGCGGGGAAAATGACTGCGTGTTCGAGCCGCGACAACGGCTTTCCCGTAAGGGCGTCGATTTCATAAAGTTTTTCGATTTCGTCGCCGAAAAACTCAACCCGTATCGCGACTTCCGAATTTGACGACGGGAATATATCCACAACGTCGCCGCGCATTCTGAATGTGCTGCGCTGAAAGTCGATGTCGGCGCGCTTATATTGTATATTCACGAGTTTACGCGCCAAGTCGTCACGGTCAAGCGTCATTTCGGGGCGCAAAGAGATGGACAGGTTAAAGTATTCTTCGGGCGCGCCCAGCCCGTATATGCACGATACGGAACTGACGACGATGACGTCGTTTCTTTCGCAAAGACTGCTTGTCGCGCTGTTTCTGAGTTTGTCGATTTCGTCGTTGACTTCCAGCTCCTTTTCGATGTAAGTGTCGCTTCTCGGGATATATGCTTCGGGCTGATAGTAGTCGTAATACGATACGAAAAACTCCACGCGGTTATCGGGGAAAAACTCACGAAACTCGTTGCAAAGCTGCGCCGCAAGCGTCTTGTTGTGCGCGATAACGAGCGCGGGACGTTGCACCCTTTCGATGACGTTTGCCATCGTAAAGGTTTTGCCGCTTCCCGTAACGCCCAGAAGCACCTGCGTACGAAACCCGTCGTTCAGTCCCTCGACAAGTTTTTCGATTGCCTGTTCCTGATCGCCGTTCGGTCTGAATTTCGATTTTAACTGAAAAAGATGATTTTCCATCAACGAAACTTGCCCATGATAAGCGGGGCGATGATATATCTTATGATGATTGCGATCGTGCCGGAAACGATTGCAGTGCATACCGTAATCAGCAGTTTGTTGTAAACGCTTTTGCGCCACGCCCTTTCGACGCGCGCGAACGAAAGACCTTTCTGATGCATCGTGATGCAGTACGTCAGTTCGCCGTGGTTGTCGGCGGAAATGTATTCCAGATAATCGTCGAGCGCAAGCCCTTTGAGCATAGGTTCGAGTTCTTCGGGGGTGTAGGCGTAATCGTACGGCAACGCCTCAAAAATTTCAAGCGGTTTCACCAGACAAACGCCCTCGTCGTTTTTTTCGGCAAGGTTAAGAAGGACGTGCATAAGCGCCCTTTCTTTTTTATTCAGTGCGTGTTTTTCAACTGCCATAGTCCGCCTCTTATTTCATTTTCAGGAAAACGCCGATAAGAAGAGCGATCGCACTTGCGATGAGCCCGCCGAGGAGCGCGCCCCAGAACGCCGCTTTTCTTATCATTTTCCTTAAAGAGATGCTGTCAAGCTTGATTTCTTTCGACTTGCCTTTTTCGCCTGCGACGGGAACGTCGACGGACGCGGTGGGGTGCGAGTCGTGCGGTTCCGCCTTTTCGATGGCGCGCGCTTTTGCAAGCGTGGCAAGGCAATACTCGTCCACCGTCGAATATTTGACTTTGATATAATCGTTGTCGGACAACGTGCGGATTATCCCCGAAAGTTCCACCTTTGTGCAACGGTCGGAATCGGACAATTTCGCGATGATTTCGTCCGCGTCGATGATTTTATAGGCGCCGTCCGAAAAGTCGTTAAGGACAGTCAGCACGGCGTTTAATTGCCTGTCAAGCATATACTACCTCATTTTAGTTACCCTATTATACCACCTGCAAGGTCAAATTGCAAGCCCTGACAAAAGTCTTTCAAAAAGTCGATCGAAAATTAGTATTTCAATTTGCTTTTATTTTATAATAAAGTGTGCTATCATTGACTAAATTATAAATTTTCGAGTGAATATGAATCTTTTAAGCAAGTTTTTGAATAGAACGGATTTTTCGGACTACGACGATTTCAGAAGAAACGCGAAACTTTGCGTTCCGTCCGATTTCAACTTCGGATTTGACGTCGTGGACGAATACGCAAGGCTTTGTCCCGAAAAACGCGCCCTTGTATGGTGCAATCAGAAAGGCGAAGAAAAAGTCATCACCTTTGGCGAAATGAAGGAATTGTCGCTGAAAATGTGCAACGTCATTTCGTCGTACGGCGTGAAAAAAGGCGACTTCGTAATGAGTATGCTCAACCGTCGTTGGGAATACTGGGTGCTTGTCGTGGCGTGCTGCAAAATGGGCGTCGTACTTATCCCCGCAACTCATATGCTCACCCCTAAAGACGTCGCGTACCGCGTGAACGAAGCGGGCGTGAAGCTGCTGTTTGCGACGGAAGAAGAAGACGTTGCGGAACATATCTCGCTTGCCCTTCCCGATTGCAAAAACCTGAAAGGCGTATTGTCGGTAAACGGCGCGCACTTCGACAACCTTGACGAAAAACTTGAAAACGCGCCCGCGGAATTTTCCTTCGACGCGCGCCCGAACCCCCGCGATCTGATGCTCGTATATTTCACTTCGGGCACGACGGGTATGCCCAAAATGGTTATGCACGACTTTTTGTATCCTTTGGGACACGTCTTCACCGCAAAATACTGGCAGGACGTCGTCGACGACGGCTTGCACTTCACTATGGCGGAAACGGGCTGGGCAAAATGCAGTTGGGGCAAAATCTACGGTCAGTGGATATCGGGCACGGCGGTTTTCGCCTACGACTACCACGGCAGATTTACCCCCACGGACGTCTTGCCGCTTGTGAAAAAATACGGGATAACGACTTTTTGCGCCCCGCCCACGATTTACAGATTTTTGGTGAAAGAAGACTTGTCGAGTTTCGATTTATCCTCGATAAAACATTGCTCCACCGCCGGCGAAAGTTTGAATCCCGAAGTGTTCAAACAGTTTGAAAAAGCGACCGGGCTCAAAATTTACGAAGGTTTCGGTCAGACCGAAGGCACGGTAATGCTGGGCACGTTCAAATATTTGTCCCCCGTCACGGGCAGTCTCGGAAAGCCCAGCCCCCTGTACGACGTGCGCCTTATCGACGACGACGAAAACGAGGTTAAACCCGGCGAAGAAGGCGAAATCGCCATACTGAAATCGGAAAATCAGTGCGGACTCGTCGCGGGCTACTTCAAGGACGAGGCGCGCACCGCCGCCCTTAAAAACGACGTTTACTTCCACACCGGCGACCTTGCCTATCAGGACAAAGACGGCTGGTTCTGGTACGTCGGAAGAAAGGACGATATCATCAAATCGTCGGGCTACCGCATCGGACCTTTCGAGGTCGAAAGCGCGCTTATGGAACACCCCGCGGTGTTGGAATGCGCAATCACCGCCGTCCCCGACGACCTGCGCGGACAAATCGTGAAAGCGACAATCGTCCTGACCAAAAACTATCAGCCGTCGGACGCCCTTATCAAGGAACTGCAAAACCACGTGAAAAAAGTAACCGCGCCGTATAAATACCCGCGCATCGTGGAGTTTGTGAAAGAACTTCCGAAAACGACGTCGGGCAAAATCCGCCGTGTGGAAATCCGCGAAAACGACAAAAAATAAAATTATCCATTCCGGTATATCCCAAACAAAAAACTCCGCCGTGGCGGAGTTTTTTGTGTAAAATAAGTTGTCTTTTACTCTTCGACAAAGAACCATAATTTGTCGTTTATTTTCGTCCCTTTGCCGTAACTATCCGTCGTGGCGCAATGATCGTTGAACGCTTTTATTTCTTCCGCCGTCGCATCATTGGCAAGTTTTTTTATCCTCTTATCTTTGCCGCCATTGACAGCTTCGATATGCATGTTTGAGTTATATGTTTTATCGTCCTCAAAATAATAAAACGATTGATAACCGAATGCGCCACTGTTTAACAATTCTTTCAGGTTTGCTTTGTATTGATTGATAAATTCCTGCGATAAAAGTTCAATGGATTTATCTTCGGTTGCTCTTACCGCGCCGATGCGATCTTTCCCACCAACGATAAGAACTGTTCCGTGCTGCTCAACAATAAGCTCGCCATCGTTTTTAAATTCTTGACCAAATTCTTCCTTTGCACTTTCGATTGCCACGGTTGCGTTTTCCGCCGTGTCGTATTTCAACACGAAAATGCAAGACGACACCAACCATTTGCAAGTATTAAACACCGTTGCACTTCCATTGCGCTCCTCTTCGGAAGGAACTTCAAAATTCATTGAAAATTTTTCGGAGTTCGCAATTACGTACGTCGCAAGTTTTCCCATAAGCGCAGCGATTTCTTCTTCGGTGTAGGTTTCGCCCGCGCCGCTGTTTTTTCCGCCCTTGTCTTTGTCCTTATCCTTGTCGCAAGCGGCAAAGGCGAAAACGCAGGAAAGTAGTGTGGCAACAACTAAAAATACTGCAATAAGTTTCTTTTTCATAAGTTTCTCCTTCTTGTTGTAGTATAAAATAATTGTAAATCACCTAATATACGATTGTCAAGTCAAAAATCGTACAATATGCGATTATCTAAATAGGTGATTTTATGACTCTTTCAGAAATTCAACAACGCTTACGCGCCGCAATCAAAGACAGCGGTATCGAACAAAAAGAAATCGCACGGCTTCTCGGCGTTTCGCCGCAAACGGTGTCGAAATATATGTGCAAGGATATTTTTCCTGCCCTTGACACGTTTTCAAAACTATGCGAGATTCTGGACGTTTCGGCAGACGATATTCTGGGGCTGAAAAGATAATACAAAAACTCCGCCGTGGCGGAGTTTTTTTAATGCGGTTTTGCGTTGTTTTGCGCTGTTATTTTTTGTTGTCGCGGTCGTCTTTGCGCTTTTTCGCTTCCATTATGTTGACAAAAAAGATTATGCCCACAAGCACGACAAGTCCGACCAGAATCCACACTTTGTAGGTGTCGAAAAAGATCTGCACCTTTTCCCAAAGCGTTTGTGCCTGAGCGATTTTTTCCTCAAAATTTTTGATTGTGTCGCCGATTGCGGACAGTGTGATTTCTTTCATTATTCTTCAACGCGGATAAGTGCGGCGACGTTTTTCACGCCGTCAAGAGCGGTGATTTCTTTCAACGCTTTTTCAATGATTTTCTCGTGGCTCAGGTGCGTGACGAAGATAATGTCCGTCTTTGAATTGACGTTTTCTTCGTTCTGAAAAACCTTTTCGATGCCGATTTTGTTTTTGCCGAAAACGGTTGAAATTCTGCCCAGAATTCCTTCGCGGTCGGTGGCGCATATACGGACGTAATACTTGCTCTTAAAATCGGTGATAAAGTCCGAATCGCGACTTGAACCGTCGTTTTTGAACGGTAAATAGCGTGGTTTGCGCTGATGCGCCGCATAAATAATATCGCTGACGATTGCGCTGCCGGTGGGCAGATCGCCCGCGCCCCCGCCGTAAAGCATAATATCGCCGACGCTGTCGCCGACAAGATACACGGCGTTGAAACTGCCCGACACCGCCGCAAGCGGATGGCTGCTTTTAATGAACGCGGGATGCACGCGCGCCTCGATTTTTCCGTTGTTGTTTTTGCTGATTGCAAGGAGTTTCAGCGTGTAGCCGAGTTTCTTGCCCGTATTTATGTCGTCCACGGAAATCTTCGTGATGCCCTCGCGATACACCCTTTGTACGGGCACCTTTTTGTGATAGGACAGCGTGGACAGAATCGACAGTTTGTACGACGCGTCAAAGCCTTCGACGTCGGCTGTCGGATCGAATTCGGCATATCCGAGTTCCTGCGCGGATTTCAGCGCGTCTTCGTACGACGTGCCGTTTTCGCTCATCGCCGACAAAATATAGTTCGTCGTGCCGTTTATTATGCCCTTGATCGACAAAATCGTATTTGCCTGCATGCCTTCGGTAATCGTGCGGATTATGGGCACGCCGCCGACGCAACTCGCCTCGAAATACAGCCCCGCCTTGCCGCGTTTTGCCGCCGCTTCGAGTTCGTGCCAGTGTTTTGAAAACAATTCCTTATTTGCGGTGACGATGCTTTTGCCCGCTTCCAGAGCCTTGATAAGGAACGTCCTTGCGGGTTCGATACCGCCGAAAAACTCGCACACTATCGAGATATCTTTGTTATTTACGACGTTGTCGATGTCGGTTGAAACGATGTCGGGATTTACGCCCAACTCTTCAACCCTTTTCATGTTGCGTTCAAGCACGTGCAGAACCTCGATATCGAGCCCTTCGTACTTTTTGAAAGCTTCGTGGTTTTTTTCCAGAATCTTATAAGTGCCGCCCCCGACCGTACCCAGTCCGAGCAGCGCGATGCCGACTTTTTTCATTCGTTATTACCTTCTTTATTCATATCGTACAAAATTTTAAGCCCTTTGAGAGAAAGCGAGCGGTCAACGACGTCGATAATCGACTTGTCCGCGTTGACGACAAGTTCCGACAAACCGCCCGTCGCGATGACTTTCGCGTCTTTCATAAGCGGATTTTCGCGGAATTTTCTGACAATGTAGTCAACCTGCCCCGCATATCCGTAAACCGCGCCCGATTGCATACCCTCGATTGTGGAACGGGCAATCGCGTCTTTCGGCGGAACAAGTTCGAAACGGGGAAGTTTCGCGGCGGTGTTCACAAGGCTTTCCGACGCGGTTTTGACGCCGGCGCAAATCGCGCCGCCCAAAAACGTGCCGTCTGCCGTCACCGCATTGAACGTCGTCGCGCTGCCGAAATCCACAACGATAATCGGCCCGCCGTATATAAAGTGCGCCCCGACCGCGTCGACGATCCTGTCCGCGCCGAGTTCGATGGGGTTGTTATATTTGATTTTCAAACCCGTTTTAAGCGTGGCGTCCACGAAGACGGGCTTTTTCTTCATATAGTACGTGCACATATGCTCCACCGTGTAGTTGAGCATGGGCGCGACGGACGACAAGATAATGCCGTCGATATCCTGAAATTCAACGCCGACGTTTTTGAACAAGTCGTACAAAATCATTCCGAGTTCGTCCGCGGTGCGCTTTGCCTCGGTTGAAAGACGCCAGCTTTTTTTCAGGACGTCGCCGTCGTACACGCCGAGTTTCATATTCGTATTTCCTACGTCGATAACAAGTAACATTTTTTAATCCTTATCGTGATTTTACGTTATTATACCAAAAGCGCGCGCATTTTACAACTATTATTTTTCAAACATATATGATACGCGTTATAAATATAATTTTTATATGCAAAAAGTAAAATGGCTTTACGCCGCGTTTTTCGCGCTTTCGTTTGCGCTTATCGTGGAATGGACGGGAAGTTTCACCGTGCAAAGAAACCTTTTATGGTTTTCAGGTCTTACTTTACCGGTGTTTTGGTTGGACGCGACGGCGTTCACGGCGTTGTACTCGGCAGCGACGGCACTCGAAGCGTTCGTCGTGTCCGACGCGCTCGTCAAAGGCGCGGTAAATCCGACATTCGGATTGTATGCGTCGGTCAAGTTTTCGTCCGCATTGTTCCTTGCGCTGTTTTTCGCGGCAAGAAATCCCCTGCTTGGACTTGTCACAATGACTGTCACTTTGGCGTTAATGTGGATTTTTTGTATTTTTATTCTGCGATCCCGAGTGGGAAAACTTGCAAAAGCCGCCGTTCCCGTCCTGCTTTTATGGTATTCGTATCTGTGGTCGCTGTCCTACGCCGTCGCGATTATAAATTAAAAAAAGGACGGCGCCGCCCGCCGTCCCGAAAAAATGGTGCTTTTATGTATTATTTGCACCCGCCGCCACCGCCGCATCCGCAGCAGCAACACAAAATCACAAGCCACGGCCAGAAGCCGTACGCTCCGCCGCCGCATCCGCAACCGTCGTTGCAACCGCCGCCGCATCCGCCACAGCAGCAAAGAAGGATAAGAATCCATAACATACAGTCACAGCCCGAACCGCCGCCGAAAAAGTTTCCGTTCATAGCACAACCTCCCTTTCATACTCGATAACCGCAAGGATTATCTATACTTCACAATACGCAAACTTCATTTTTTTTGTTACATAAAACCCTTGCCCGTCGGCGTTTCGCTTGACTTTTTCTTAATATGTAAATAGAATATAAATAAACTTTTTTATGAGGTATGCGTTTATGGCAAATCTGACAATGGATAAACTCGTCGCGCTTGCGAAAAACCGCGGCTTCGTCTTCCCGGGAAGCGAAATTTACGGCGGTCTTGCAAACACCTGGGACTACGGTCCTTTGGGCGTCGAACTTAAAAACAATATCAAAAAAGCGTGGTGGAAAAAATTCATCACCGAAAGCGAATATAACGTAGGTCTTGACTGCGCGATTCTTATGAATCCGAAAGTCTGGGAAGCAAGCGGACATATCGGCGGTTTTTCCGACCCTCTTATGGACTGCAAAGCGTGCAAATCCCGTCATCGCGCCGACGACCTTATCGAAAACTGGAACGCCAAAAAAGGTATCACCCTTAACATCGCCGGCTGGACGAACGAACAAATGGAAGAATATATCAGGGAAAACAAAATCCCGTGCCCGATCTGCGGCAACTCCGACTTCACCGGCGTGAGAAAATTCAACCTTATGTTCAAGACTTTCCAGGGCGTCACGGAAGACTCGACAAACACCGTGTACCTTCGTCCCGAAACCGCGCAAGGTATCTTCGTAAACTTCAAAAACGTGCAGCGCACCACCAGAGCGAAAGTACCTTTCGGCATCGGACAAATCGGCAAGTCTTTCAGAAACGAAATTACCCCCGGCAACTTTATCTTCCGTGTCCGCGAGTTTGAACAGATGGAACTTGAATTCTTCTGCAAACCCGGCACCGACCTTGAATGGTTCGATTACTGGAAGGAACACTGCAAAAATTGGCTTTACGGCCTCGGAATCAAGGAAGAAAACCTGCGCCTGCGCGACCACGATAAGGAAGAACTTTGCTTTTACAGCCGCGCCACGACCGACTTCGAGTTCAGATTCCCGTTCGGCTGGGGAGAACTTTGGGGCGTTGCCGACCGCACCGACTACGACCTTAACTGCCATCAGCGCGTCAGCGGCGAAAATATGGACTATGTCGATCCCGTCACGAACGAAAGATATATTCCTTACGTTGTGGAGCCGTCGCTGGGCGTCGAGCGTATGTTCCTTGCCGTGCTTTCAAACGCCTATGACGAGGAAGAAGTCGACGGCGATACCCGCGTTGTTTTGCATTTGCATCACGCTCTCGCGCCGTATAAGGTTGCGGTACTTCCTTTGCAAAAGAAACAACTCGGAGACAAAGCGACGGAAATTTACCGTATGCTTCAAAAGCACTTTTCCTGCACGTACGACGAAAGCGCAAGCATCGGCAAACGTTACCGCCGTCAGGACGAAATCGGCACGCCTTTCTGCGTGACGGTTGACTTCGACACCCTTGACGACGACACCGTAACCGTGCGTGAACGCGACAGCATGGCGCAAATCAGAATGCCTGTCGATAAACTTGTCGAATATCTGGAAAAAGAACTCGCTTACTAAGATAAAATGATAAAAGGCTCGGTTTACCGAGCCTTTTTGTATGATTAAAGATGTTATTCGGTCGTTTACTTAAACAAATCAGAAAAAGAAAAGGCTATACCAGCCAACAACTTGCCGACGCTTTGCACGTCTCCCGCAGCACTTACAACCGCTACGAAAACGACTTAAAGGACGTGGAGCCCGACATACTTTTGGGCCTTGCGAATTTTTACGACACCACGGTCGACGACTTCCTTCTCTGGAACGCGCTTATCAAGTCGCCCGATTATCCGATGAACGTCAACAAATTAAGACGACTTGGAAAATTAAAATAATTTTTCGACGATCATTTCTTTCAGTTTATTCACGCCGTCCCCGGTTTTTGCCGAAATCACGACGGCGTTTTTTTCGTCTGTGGAAAAGCCTGCGTTTTCGTCGGCTTTGTTATAAACCGTTATCATCGGCGTGTCGGTAACGCCCAGCGACGTAAGGACGTCTTTCACGACTTTTTCCTGTCTTTCAAGGTCCTTTGAACTGCAATCCGCAACGTGCAGAATAAGGTCGGCGTACGTTGCTTCTTCCAGCGTGCTTCTGAAAGCGTCGACGAACTCGTGCGGGAGATTGTCGATGAAACCTACGGTGTCTGTCAGAAGATATTCCTTGCCGATATCGACGAAAATCTTGCGCGTCACGGGATCGAGCGTTGCGAAAAGTTTGTCTTCCGCCTTGACTCCCGCTTTCGTCAGAAGGTTCATCAGCGTGGACTTTCCGGCGTTTGTATACCCGACGATGGCAACGGTTTTTATGCCCGATTTTTTGCGGCGTTCACGGCGCAAATCCCTTTCTTTTTTCAGAATTTCGATGCGTTCCGACAATTCGTAAATGCTGCGACGGATACGCCGTCTGTCGGTTTCGAGTTTGGTTTCGCCGCTTCCTTTCGTCGCTGCGCCGCCGGAGCCCCCGCCGCCGATTCTCGACAATTCTTTGCCTTGTCCCAAAAGTTTCGGCAAAGTATATTTCATCATCGCGAGTTGCACTTGAAGTTTGCCCTCGTTCGAGGTTGCGTGCCGCGCGAAAATTTCAAGAATGAGCATCGGACGGTCGATGACTTTCGCGCCGACGTATTCTTCGATATTGTTCAGTTGACTTCCCGTGAGCATATTGTTGAAAATGACGAATTCCGCATTTTCCACCTGCACGAGGCGTTTGATTTCTTCAAGTTTGCCAAGCCCCGCGCAATAGCCCTTGTCGGGATTTTGTTTTTGGATAACCGCGCCTTTGACGTCAAGTCCCATCGTGTCGGCGAGTCGTTTCAGCTCCTCGATTTCGACGTCGAGGTCGCTGCCCGTGCCGACGTTTACAAGGATTGCCCCGCGCGTTTCGGGCGTATTGTCGACAACGTCGGGGATCACCGATTTTCTTTCGTATTCGGTGATTTTCGAAATCATATCGGCGTCGTCGATTTTTGCCGCGGACTTAAAATAAAACCTGTCGATTTTTTTGCCGTTGATAAAAGCGACTTCGACGTCGTTTGCTCTTCCGTGCAACACGCCAACGGCAATCATTGCGTCAAGGCGCATCGACGTGAGCGCGGACGTGTCCATATCCGACAGTTTTCCGCTTCCTTTCGGGTGAGTATGCACGCATCTCACGCCCTGAAAACGTTTGTCGCTGCGCTTCAACGAAAAATCTTCAAGCGATACCGTGCCGCTGTCGCCCACTCCCACCGCGACGACCTGTCCGTTTCTTGCGACGAACACGCAAATCTCGCGGTTGATTTTTTCGGTAATTTCGGCAATGGTCGAAAGAACCGTCCTGTCGATAAGAAGGTTTTTGTCGTACGCCCCGATAAGAGCGTCAAGCCGCGCAAGCACGGTCTGTTTTATTCCTTTCGTATTGCCGTAAACCATAATAAAATCCGTTAAGCCCTGGTGGAGTAGTTGGGGCTTTCTTTCGTAATCGTGATGTCGTGCGGATGGCTTTCGATAAGCGACGCGTTGGAAATTCTGACGAATTCCGCCGTGGTACGCAGTTCTTCGATGTTATGTTTTCCGCAGTAGCCCATACCGGAGCGGATACCGCCGACCATCTGATAAACGACGTCGGCAAGGCTTCCCCTGTAAGGTACGCGTCCCTCAACGCCTTCGGGCACGAGTTTTCTCGCGTCTTCGCTGTCCTGGAAGTATCTGTCTTTGCTGCCCGCCGCCATTGCGGAGATACTGCCCATTCCGCGATACACCTTGAAACTTCTTCCCTGGAACATTTCGATGTCGCCGGGACTTTCCATAGTTCCCGCAAACAGACTTCCGATCATGACCGCCGCCGCGCCCGCGCCGATTGCTTTCACGATGTCGCCGCTGAATTTGATACCGCCGTCGGCGATGACTTTCTTGCCGTATTTGTCGGCAGTTTCGGCGCAGTCCATAACCGCCGTGATTTGCGGCACGCCGATACCCGCGATGACGCGCGTCGTACAGATACTGCCGGGGCCCATACCGACTTTTATGATGTCCGCGCCCGCTTCAATCAGGTCGCGCGTGGCTTCCGCCGTTGCGACGTTACCCGCGATGACGGGAAGGCAAGGGAATTTCTTTTTGATTTTTTTGACCGTTTCGATAACGATCGCGTTGTGTCCGTGCGCCGTATCGACGGCGATTACGTCGACTTTGTTTCTGACGAGTTCTTCAACCCTTTCCATCGTGTTGTTCGCGATGCCGACCGCCGCTCCCGCAAGCAGTCTGCCGCCCGCGTCCTTTGCGGAGTTGGGATACTGAATGGCTTTTTCGATGTCTTTGATGGTGATAAGCCCTTTCAGATTGAAATCGGCGTCGACGATGGGCAGTTTTTCGATGCGGTGCTCCCCGAGAATTTCTTTCGCCTCTTCAAGCGTGGTGCCGACGGGTGCGGTCACAAGGTTTTTCCACGTCATTATATTGCCGATGGGCTGGTTGTAATTTGTCTCGAATTTAAGATCGCGGTTGGTAAGAATACCCACGAGTTTCCCTTCTTTCGTGATGGGAACGCCGCTGATTCTGTACTTTGCCATAAGCGCGACCGCTTCGGTAACGAGGTTGTCCGGCCCAAGGTAAAACGGATCGGTAATGACGCCGTGTTCGCTGCGCTTCACGCGGTCTACGTGCGCCGCCTGTTCTTCGATCGTCAGGTTTTTATGAATGATACCGACGCCGCCTTCCCTTGCCATCGCGATTGCCATCTGGGATTCGGTAACGGTATCCATTCCCGCGCTCAGAAGCGGAATGTTGAGTTTAAGCCCTTTTGCAAGTTCCACCGACAAATCGACGTCTTTGGGAAGCACGTCGCTGCGCTTGGGGATAAGCAAAACGTCGTCAAAAGTTAAACCTTCCTTCAAAATCTTTGCCATTTGTACACCTCGTTAAAAATTATTTGCGGAAAAATTGTAAATTTTTCTTATGTTATAATATTTGGGATTAAAAGTCAACGGATTTTTTGATTTTGCCGTCCCGTTTTTTGAAAATTACGAAAACCGATAAAACGATTACGATAAGTATGCCCATTCCCGACACGACGGGATAATAATAATCGACGATATCCTCAAAAGAGAACAACGCCTGAATCGGAAGCGACAAAAGCGTGACGAAAACGACGCCCGCGGTTTTCTTTTTTTCGTCCGGCACGATTATTTCCGCCGCCGTTTCAAGCGCGGATACCATCGTCGTAAATACCGAAAGAAGTATCACCGCGCCCGCCGCGTATTTAAGCCCGACCTTGTCCGCCGCGGCATACACGGGCATTTCGCCGCCGCTCTTTTTCACGACAAGCGTGATAAGCGCAAGCATCGTCGCCATAACGACCGCAGTCACGCACCCAGACACCCAAATCGGCTTTTTCGTCGCGGTTTTTCCAAGCCTTATCATCACGCCCATCGACAACATAACGTTCATTGCGGCGTACGTTATCCCGTTGAAAAAGTTGTATGCGCCGCTTGCTTTTTCTTTGTCGGAATATACGAAAATCACCACCGTGAGAAGAAGTATCACAGGCACAGCGACAGAGTTCAGCCCTTTCATAAACCTTAACCCGTTTGCAGCGATGAAACACGCCGCGACAACCCACGCCACACTTGTGTATTTAATATCGAATATTTTCACAAAAAGGGTTTCAACACCCGAAAACATTGCTATAAAAGTGATATATGCACAAATGAACATACATACATCATAAAGTGCTTTTGCCTTATTCTGCAACATATGTTCATTGATTCTATCGTTGAATTTTGCGCCGATTGCCAAAAAATACGCGTTAAAAAGTCCCAGTAAAATCCCCGAAAAAATCGGCACGGCAATGCTTGATCTTCCGAAATACAACAATACTTCCTGCCCCGTTGCAAACCCCGCGCCGATGACCGTCCCGATAAACACGGCGGCACACTTCAATCCTTCTTTCATAAAATAACCCTATGCCTTGCGACACAGGGTTATGAATAAATAACATTATGAATATTCAGTTTTTCGTTTCGGCGGTTTCGGGATTTTCGCCGTCTTCCCCGATATGATTTATGTACTTGTAATAGGGATCGTCCGAAAAATCTTTTTCTTCTGTCATCTCCCCGCCGAGTTCTTCGACGGCGTTTCTTATCTCGACAAATTCCACGTAATTTATATCGACCTCGCTTGCGAAACTTTTGAGAATATCGATTGCGGCGGGATCGCCGTATCTTCCGAGAAGCCCCGCGTACGTCGGCACGTCTTCGGCGCGCTGCAACATTGTAACGAGCCAGTAAAACACGTCCTTTCTCCCCTTGAAGTTTGAAAGCACCTCAACGAGAATTCCCTGATTTTTTTCGGGCACGGAGTTTATGATTTCCAATATTTTTTCGGGCACGCAGTCGTCGCCGTCGGACAGATATTCGAAAGCGACCGTTTTCACTTCGTCGGGCATTTCGTCGTTTGTAAGGACGGAAATGAAAATATCTTCGACTTCTTCGTCGTCGATTTCTTTAAGTAAAAGCGCGGCAAGAAGTTTTGCGTCCTTGTTGTTTTCGTACAAAAGACCGTTCAGGTATTCGGTTGCGCCTTCCGCGCGCACGACTTCGTCGCAAATGGTGTCGGTAACTTCGATATTGTTTTCAAGGCATTTCGAAACGTAGTCGAAAATTTCGCCGTCTTCGCGAAGTTCCGCCGCGTACTCTTTCGGCGTTTTGCCGTCAAGGGTTTTGATCCTGACGTTTTCAAACCTGTTGAAAAGCATGCCGAGATCGTCTTCCAGCGCCTCGTGCGAGGAATACTTTTCCTTATTTTTCCTTACGGCTTCCTGCACGTAAAGTTCAAACAATTTGTCAAGATTTTCAAATTTCATATTTTTCGTCAACCTCTTTCAATAATTCGACGTATTCAAGATACTTTTCGTCGATGACGGTCATGGGCGTCGAACGTCTGACGCGGTGCGTGGACAAGTCGCACAAGGCGTCTTTCATCGCAACCATACTGTCAACCGAATTCAACTCTTTCACAAGGTCTTTCGGGCTTAACTCGCTCATTAAAAACCCCGATATTCTTTTCAGTCTTTCGCTCAGCGCGTCCACGGCGGATTTCGGCTTTTTCTCCCGCATAATCACCTGCGAAAAGGCAAAATACGCGGCGGCTTTCACAACGTCGTTTATTCCTTTTTCCCAGCCGTAATCGGTCATTTTCACGATTTTCAGTTTTTCGTCGATATTCGCGACGGCAACCTCGCCCGGCATTGCGTCCGAAAGATAAACCGTCAGCGCAAGGGTTTTGAGATACGGCGACGCGTACGGCGAAATAAGCAGTTTTTCGTACATATCGAACATTTGCTTGGAAACGTACGTGGTAAGCCCCGTCATCAGGACGTACACGTTCTGCTCGTTCTCGTTAAGTAACACGTATTCGATATTTCTGTAAGCGTCCTTGTCGTATTTCAGGTAATTCATAAACCCGATGTTGTCCTGCATCTTCATTTTGAGATCGGACAAAATCCGCACGCGTTTAAGCATCACTTCCATATCGCCGTACGGTATAAGACCGTCTTCGCCGTCGTTGATTTTGTCAAGCAGCAGACGGGCTTCGAAATTGTCGGGATACAGTCGGACGATTTCCAGAAAAGTCGCGCGAGCGGGCTTGATATATCCGCAGTTGTACTGCGCCTTTCCGTACAGAATCAAAAACTGCGGCTGATACGGAAAGTCGGGCAAAACGTTTTCGACGGCGTCAAGCACTCCTTCGTGGTCGAGCGCAAGACGGCACGCGTCAAGTTTCACCATATATTCCATCGTGTTTTTGGGTTTTTCGGTTTTGATTTCCGAAAACACTTTTTCGGCGTCCGCCTTTTCGTCAAGAAGTTTTAAGGCAATGTAATAATAACACTTCAACGAAAAGTCGTCGGGCAAGCCTTTAAGCGCGGTTTCGGCGGCAATTTTCATCGACTGCAACCGGTCAAGCGCAAGATAACACATCGCCTTGTTTTTCTCGGCAATGTAATAATATTTCCCGTTTTTCTCGTTTATGTTTTTGAGAAGGTCAAGTGACTCCTGCGGTTTTCCCGTCGAAAACAGTTTGAACGCGTCGGAAATAATCTGCTCGCACTCCGCCGACGGACGGGGATAAACCTGCTTGAATCCGATTTCGGTACGGCGTTTTTCGGGTTTGTCGTCTTCTTCGCCGTCGTCGAAGTTCAGAAGTTTTTCCATAAGTTCCGAAAACTTCATAAAGTCGGGATTTCCGCCAAGCCCTTCCAGGTCGTTTATCGTAAGGTTTTTCAGATTTTTCAGGTCTTTTTCTTTGACAAGGTTTTCGCCGCCCTTTTCCTTTCTCGATACGACAAGCCTTAGGTGTCTTTCAAACTCCCGCTCTTCTTCGTCGTCGGGGAAAAGGGTTTCGCCGTCTTCGGTCTGCACCGTCAGAAACTCCGAAAAGTCGTAATCGACGCCGTAAGTATCCTTGTAATATTTCGCAAGGCGGAACTTGCCGTTAACGAGCGCGTTCGAAATAATGCCCTTGATCGCGTCTTTCGACTTTGTTTTTGCATAGGCGGTCATATATGCGACGTTGCTTTCGTTAAAGGCGTTCATATCGGCGTAAATCCGTCCGATGAGAATGAGCGCGTCCTTGTTTTTTTCGTCGCGTTTCACGACTTCGAACAATAAGGTAAGTGCGTCGGCGAAGTTCTCGTCGGCGTAAAGATCGTTTGCGCGGTCTATCTTATATTCGATTGTGTCGTCAAACTTAATAACTTTTGCCATAGTACAAAATAACGGTTTTATGCCTTTGAAAACAATGCATCAACGTCGTTTTTGGTGAAAACGTACTTTTTGTTGCAGAATTGACAAGTAAGTTCCAGCTGCCCGTTTTCACGCAGAATATCGTACGCCTCGTCGCGCCCCAAAGACACGACGACTTGTTCAAGCCGCGTCCTATTGCACGTGCATTCGTACGTCGGATACACGTCGGGAAGATAAAAAATATCGAAATGCGAAAAGTACCTATCGATAATATCTTCGGGCGTCATTTCCTTGAACAGGTCGCTGACGCGCGTGAAATTCGTCAATATATCTTCCATCACCGTGATTGCGTTGTCGTCCGCCCCGGGAAGCGCGCTTACGAATATTCCGCCCGCCGACACGCACTCGTTATCCGCCGCAAGCACGCCAAGCGCCACCGCCGACGGCTGTTGTTCGGACACCGTGAAATAATACGCAAAATCGTTTGCGATTTCCCCGTCGACAATCGGGCATCTTCCCGAATACGGCTCTTTCAGTCCAAGGTCTTTTATGACGCTGATATAGCCGTTTTTGCCGACGCCGACGCCCACGTCGAGTTTCCCTTTTCCGTTCAGCGGAAGTTCGACCGCGGGGTTTTCGACGTAGCCCCTGACCTTCGCGCCGTAATCGGACAGCACGACGATTCTTCCAAGCGGGCCGCCGCCGTTAATCGTAATCGACAATTTTTGTTTGTCGTCTTTAAGTTCCGTCCCCATATACGCGCCGACGATAAGCGTCCTGCCGAGCGCAGCCGCCGCGGTACGGGAAAGAGAGTGAATTTTTATCGCTTTGTCGACAAGTTCCTTTGCGGAAATCACGCTGACGAGAATCGTCTTGTCGAACAGCATAAATCTTTTTATAACGTCCATTATTTTTTCGCAACGACGATAAGTCTGTTGCAACGCTCCGTAAATTTTTTGAATTTTTCGTTAAAAAACCGATAAGAAAAGCCCGCCGCCGTCAATGCGGATTCGACGTCTTTCGTTTTGTGTATATATTGCGATTCGCTTTCGTCAAAGCGGCGATACACGTCGCCGTCCCGCTCGAAAAAGGTAAGATCCATTTTTATTTTTTCGCCCTTTTTCGTGTTTTGCCAAAGGTACGTCAGGTTTTCGTCGTCCTCGTAAAAAAGGTTGTTTCCGAGCACGTTTTCAAGTTTATTGGCGGAACTCACGTCAAAAATAAAAATACCGCCGTCGTTCAACGCGGAGTAAATCTCATTAAACGCCGCCGCCAAGTTTTTCCCCTTGACGTAATTGAATCCGTCGCAGACAGCCGTTACGAAATCGCACTTTTTTTCAAGGTGTAAATCGTTCAGGTCGGAAAAAACAAACGGCACGTCGAGGCGTGCTTTTCTTGCTTTTTCGGTCGCTTTTTCAAGCATTTCGGGCGAAACGTCGCCGCCGACGACCTTGAACCCGTTGCGTTTAAGGCGGATTGCCATTTCGCCGCTGCCGGACGCCAGATCGTATCCGAACCCGCCCCAAACGTCTTTCAGATTTTCAAGGGCGAACTTTTCGTACGCGTCGTAGTCAAAGTCGCCCATCAGATCGTCATAATACTTTGCAAGTATCTCGTACAATTATTTTTTTCCGCCTTTTGCCTTTTTTCCGTTCCGGTTTTCCGCGGGAGTGCCGTTTGCGTTTGCGACGGGTTTTTCGGTTTCCGCCGTTACGGGTGCCGTGACCGCGTTTTGTTTTGCCTTTTTATCTTTCTTCGACGACGGTTTTTGCTGCGTCATCATATAAAGCGGGGTAAGCACGTTATCGAGCGCCCATTGCGAAAACGCCGTGAACGTAAGCCCGTACAAAGTCGTGCCGAACATCATCATCACGACAAGCCAGATTATCGAGAAGAAGCTGCTCTTGACAAAGAACAACGCAATCGGCACAAGGCATACAAGGAACAACGGCAGACCTATCGGCGCAAGTTTCACGCTGAAAAGGATTGAGTTTTTGACCTGTTTTAGGAGTGGCAAGTCGACTTCCGCAATCATCGGCAGAAGTTGCATGTTGACGTAAAGCAGCAAAAACTCAACAAGACACACGACGATTATCATCACCCAGTGTCCGGCGTTGAGCGCACCCATCAACTTCAATTTCAGGAAGAATACGAACGCGCTGCCGAGCGCAAGCACGAGAAGCGAATCGACAAGCATGACGATAAGGTATTTCCACCAATATTTTTTGACGCCTTTGAAGAAGGTTTTCGTGATTTTTTCAACCTTTTCGCCCCACATAAAGGCTTTCAGACAGTTGAACGCGCCCGCCATACCGATAAACGTAATCGTGATTGCGGGGACAAGCAGATAAAACACGATCTGCCACGCGTCGTATACGGCAATCTGCGCCTGTTGCAGGGTGTCCGCCCCGCCCGGGAACGCCATGCCGACGTTGCCCATAAAATCGAACTTCGACGTCGCAAGGCTCGTGAAATAATTACTGCACCAATAAAGCACGAAAAAGAGCGGGATCGCAAACAGCAAAAACCACGCGTTCACTCTCATAAGCGAGTTCATCTCGCCGCTCATCACCGCAAAAACCTGCTTCACGCGACCCTTGGGATATACCCCCTTCGGTTCTTCCGCGCGGATTTCGGGCCCGAGCGAAAGTTTTTTATACAAAGGGCTTAATTCTTCCTTTTTGTTTTTATTGTTCGTTTTATTAGTTTTGTTCATTTTTTGCTCCGACATTTGTTGTCTTTCCATTTTACACTATAAAAAGAAATATATCAAGAATTTATCGCGGAGTTTTGTCGGCTTTTGACACGAATCGACGAAAATTAATACTATGTATACATCAGCATTTGACAAAGTCTCTTTCGTGTGTTACCATATTAAACTATTAAAGAGGTTATTCGAACCTTTCCGATTTTGGAGGTATCTATGAAAAAATATAACGTGGCGGTTGTCGGCGCAACGGGTATGGTCGGCAATAAATTCCTGGAAGTTTTAGCGGAAAGAAACCTTCCCGTCGAAAACTATTATCTTTACGCAAGCGCGAAAAGCGCCGGTAAGGTGATTGATTTCATGGGAAAACCGCACACCGTTATCGAACTCACGAAAGAAAACGTCGTCGATAAAAAAATCGACATCGCGTTGTTTTCCGCGGGCGCAAGCGTTTCACGGGAATTCGCCCCGATTTTTGCAAGTATCGGCGCAACCGTCGTCGACAACAGCAGCTGCTGGCGTATGGACGAGAACGTTCCCCTTGTCGTGCCCGAGGTCAACCCCGAAGACGTCAGATGGAACAAAGGCATCATCGCCAACCCGAATTGCAGCACGATTCAGGCTATGGTGGCATTAAAACCCCTGCACGACAAATATACTATTAAAAGAGTGGTTTACAGCACTTATCAGGCGGTTTCCGGCGCGGGCGTTCAGGGCTACAACGACCTTAAAGACGGCATAAACGGCGTCCCGCCCAAAAAATTCAATCACCCGATCTTCGCAAACTGCCTGCCGCAAATCGACGTGTTCTGCGACAACCACTATACCAAGGAAGAAATGAAAATGGTCAACGAAACGCGCAAAATTCTGCACGCGCCCGATATGCGAATCACCGCAACCACCGTCCGCGTCCCCGTTTTCCACGGCCATTCCGAAAGCATAAATATCGAGTTTGAGAAACCTTGCGACCTTAAAGGCGTGTTCGAATGCCTTGAAAACGCCCCGGGACTCGTCGTCATCGACGATATCGAAAACTGCAAGTACCCGATGCCCGTCGATATCGAAAATACCGACCCCGTTTACGTCGGTCGTATCCGCATCGACGACAGCGTCGACAGCGGCGTCAATATCTGGTGCGTCGCCGATAACATAAGAAAAGGCGCCGCAACCAACACGGTTCAGATTGCCGAATTGCTTATAAAGGAAAATCTCGTTTAATTCACGATTTCACAAAAGTTTAATAACCCGAATCGGTAATAATCTTTTAAGAAGGTCAAGGCGAAAATGTCAATTTTCAAAGGCTGCGCTACCGCGCTTGTTACCCCGTTTTCCGATTCGGGCGTCGATTACGATTCTCTCGGGCGCCTCATCGATTTTCAGATTGAAAACGACGTGGGCGCTCTTGTTATACTCGGCACCACGGGCGAAGCCGCAACGATGTCGGAAGACGAAAAAATCGACGTCGTGAAGTTTTCGGTAAAAGCCGCGAACGGGCGCGTCCCCGTCATCGTCGGCAGCGGCTCGAACGACACGAAATCGGCTGTGCGACTTAGCCGACTTTTCTCTTCGCTCGGAGCGGACGCCCTGCTTGTCGTTACGCCGTTTTACAACAAATGCACGCAAAGCGGACTCGTCGCGCATTACTCGGAAATCGCAAATTCCGTCGATAAACCCGTTATCGTTTACAACGTGCCGGCGCGCACCGGCGTCAACGTTCTGCCGGAAACTTTCCGAAAACTTGCAAAAATTAAAAACGTCGTCGCCATCAAAGAAGCGGCGGGGGATCTTTCGCAAATGTCCGACACGATAATGCTGTCGGGCGACGCGGACGTCTTTTCGGGCGACGACAACCTTACCGTCCCCGCAATGTGTATGGGGGCATCGGGCGTTATCTCCGTCGCGGCGAATCTGTTCCCGAAATTCGTGTCAGATATGACAAAAGCCGCCCTTCTCGGCAACTACGACAAAGCGGCGAAAATGCAGTTGAAACTCAACCCGCTGATACACGGATTATTTTCGGAAGTCAACCCCATCCCCATAAAATACGCGCTCAATAAATTCGGGCTTTGCAAGAATATTCTGCGCTTGCCGCTCACAAAAATGTCAAAAGCGAATTCCGACAAATTAGACGTTTTACTTGACGATTTTTTAAGTTAAAGTATGATAAGCGTCATATTAAACGGCGCGTGCGGCAGACTCGGCACAACGTTTCAAAAGGTTGCAAAAGAAGCGACGGACGTAAATATCGTTGCCGGTGTCGACGTAAACCGCACGGGAATTTCAACGGATTTTCCGCTGTATAAAAACATTAAAAACGTTGCCGTTCCCGCGGACGCAGTGGTCGATTTTTCAACGCCGACAGCACTTTCCGACGTGCTCGAATATTGCGTCGGGAATAACCTGAAACTTCTTGTCGCAACGACGGGACACTCCGATATACAAAACGAAAAAATCGCGGCTGCCGCCAAAAAAATAGCCGTTTTCAAGACGGCGAATTTAAGCCACGGCGTGTACGTTTTGTCGCGCCTTGTCGCACTCGCGGCGTCACTACTTGACGGCTTCGACTTCAACGTCACGGAAACCCACCACAAGAAAAAACTCGACGCCCCGTCCGGCACAGCCAAAATGCTCGCGGACGTTATAAAGTCGTCTTGCGTTGACGAAAACACGCCGGACGTTTCGATAAATTCGATTCGCGGCGGCACGGCAGTCGGTAAACACGAAATCTCGTTTTTCGGCAATTACGAAACCCTGACTCTCACCCACGAAGCCTGCTGCAAGGACGTTTACGCCGTCGGCGCTCTCCGCGCCCTTCGCTTCCTTATGACAAAAAAAGTCGGACTTTTTTCATCGTCCGACCTGTAAAAACTTTCTCAATTATCCATAATATTCTTCAAATAATTGTATGTTCCATTATAAAACTTGCGTAATCTTGTTTCGTCGCTATCATCTCCATTTGGAATGAAAATAGCCATACCTTGTCTTGCCCTTGTTAGTAAAACACGATAAGCGTTTTTAAGGTAATTTTTGTTATCATCTGAGTTTATATTTTGCCATTTTGTGCCGCTAAATTTGTTGTATGTCCAGCCATTTATATACCTAAAATCGGCATCCCAGGCAACTATTGTATAATCAAGCTCCAACCCCTGAATTTGAAATTCTGTTACAACATCTTCCAAATAATAGCTTGACCTAACGTCATCTTTGTCATTCAAAAACCAGTTTTCAACATCAATATCATTTTTAACATATATACCTTCTGGTTTTAATCTCAATGCACCGCTACTTGCCACTAAACCATATCTCGTCGTTCCTCTGCATTGATTTTTTACCCATGTCTTTGCCTCTTCTAAATCCCTTGTTAAAAGAATGGGATATTTGTTTTTTATTTTCTGATATAATGATTGCGCTGTTTGTAAATCATTGTCAAGAATAGCTTTTACAAATGCGGATACATCTGGCGTCCTAAATGACCGTATTGATGACGCTAAATGCAAATTTACATCCTGATTGATGTTTAAGTCTTCGATCATCTCCGCCCATTTTCTTCCTCTTGTGTATTCCGTATCGTTTAATTGTGGCGAAACAAAAACATCCCATTCTAAAAAAGACTTTCTCAATGAGTCAAACCATTCAGGAAGACCTGCTTCTCCTGTGTTTATCTCTTGTCCGCCACCGACCAAACAAATAACAACCGCCCAATCATTATGCCTGTCTAATGTACTTATTAAAAATTCTGGCTCGCTATAATCAAAATCCAAAACACCCTTTTTGGTTTTCATGAATTTTGAAATCATTTCTTTTGTCCACGCCCGTTGCGCCTCGTCAAAAATAGCAATCCTTTCAGGCGGAACATCATCATTTCCAACAAAACTATCCCTATATTTATGTATGATTTGAATAAAGGCACTTGTTTCTCGTAATGCTTCTCTTTTTGAGATTTTTTCTCCTTCCTCGCTTGCTTGTTTTACCTTATCACGCGCCAACGCTTCTTGCAAAACACTGACCAGGGGTTGGTTACCTGATAAAAACACCGCATGTTCCCCTTGTCGTGCATTTGCATGTTCAATGGCAAGATTAAGCCCTACCAATGTTTTCCCTGCACCGGGTACACCCGTCACAAAACATATGGATTTTCTTTTGTTAATCTTGCTATATGCGATTATTTCATCAATTGCACGCGTTGTTTCGCTCAGATTTTTTGCATCTGCGTCACTTCTAGTTATTTCTTCAACTTTATGCCCGTTATATAACGCCTGCGCTGCCTCAATTATTGTAGGTGTAGGAAGATATTCCGAATTTTCCCACTGCTCGTAATTGAAACTGTTGCAACAAATTTTTTCATCTATTAACGCTATAGTTTTCCCGATATTGCCTCTATTACAAAAGAGCGGCTCTGCTATATTACCTTTTACTATGAAAGAGTTTTCAATCGTTTTTGCTTCTGTTGCAACAACAATAGGGATAATTATTTTGTCATGGCTTTCTTTTTGAAAATTCTGCAAATCAAGTGCATAGTCCAACACCTGTTCATTTGCGCCTTTTTTATACTCGGTCTCTCCGCACTTAAATTCAAGCAAATATACAACATTTTTATGCAAAAAAACAACATCCACTCTTTTGCAAATCCTCGGTATAGTATATTCAAATATAATATGCCCTTCATCAAAACGCGCAAATTCTTTCTGTAAAATATTTATCTCTTCTGACCATGTATTCTTCTGCAAAAGCGTTGTTTCAGAAAAACTATCGTTTTCGCAAATTATACCAAGTATCGTTTGTGGATTTTCGTGTAAAAATTGAAAAAGATCTGCCGAATAATAGCAACGTGAGTTCCTCATATTCCCTCCTCTTAATAAAATAATGTTATCACAAAACAAGTTTTATTACAATATAATAATTGTTCTACACCTTATTATTTTTGCCTTTGCTTTAATTAAAGGATTTTTGCAAAATTGCCGCAATATGGTTGCCAAATCCGGCGAAATGTTGTATATTACACACGTTGGGCATTTCCCCGACGTAATCAGATTGGAGAGATATCGAAGTGGTCATAACGAGCCGCACTCGAAATGCGGTCGTCAGGAAACTGGCGCAAGGGTTCGAATCCCTTTCTCTCCGCCAAGTGAAACTCGTTTGAACCCTTGAGGTTCAAGCGAGTTTTTCTCGTTTTTGGCGGTTGATTTGCTCTTTTTTTCGATTTTTTCGCCTATACCGGCAAGCAAGTCGTCGGTATCCTTTCTTTTTATCGCCGCCGGGTGATTGGTATCGGTGTTATAGAAGATCAGAATCTTATCGTCATACAATACGACGCGATTTATAAACGAGTTGAAAAACTCGTTTTTTTCTTGGTCTTTTTCGTATTTTCTATGGACAAAGAAATTCAGAAACGCCTTTACCTTATCCACTTCGAGCGGTTTTATCCGCTTCGCTTTTTCAAGCGATATTTTCGCTTCTAATTCGTCCTTTTGCGTTTCGAGAGCAATTAATCTGTCTTTGGCGGATTTCGTGATTAAACCTTGTTCTATGGCGGCAAGCAGTGCGTTTATCGCTTTTTCTTTGGCTTTCAGTTCGTTCTCGAGATTTTCAAGCGTTGACGTTTTCGTTATTTCGGAATTGAATTTCGTTACGACCTGTTCGGCGACGGTTTGAATTACGTCGGGTTGCAGAACGTATTTAACCGTCGTGCCGAATACCAGATCTTCAAGGTCTTGCTGTCTGTAATTTGCCTTTTTACAACTGTGTTTGTTGCGTTTTCTTCCGAAACACTTGTAATAGTGATGAAGTTTACCTGTATGGCTTGTCCCCGTTTCGGCGGTCATCAGACTACCGCAAAATCCTCCTTATCTCAGATTTCCGCAAGGCGAGAGTATCTCGACTTACGGATTATGTTTTGTTTTTTTTCTTTCTTCTGCGAATTTCGTAAGTTCGCTCTCGAAAAAGTCGTCGTAGCCGTCCTTTAATTTTGCAAAGGCGGTATCGTGTCGGGCTAACAGTTCTTCGTAGCCCGCCTGTATAAGTTCAACCTTCGTATAGCCGCACTTTTTCAGAAACTCGTTTATTTCTTCCGCCGTCTTTCTCGGAACGCTCGTTCCCCATATAATGTTTTTGGCTTTGCGTTCTTCCTTGTGCCTTTCTTCGTATCTTTTGTCTTTTTCCTTTCTTGACTTTGCCATCTTTTCATTCCTCCGTGAATATATAATCGTATCTATACGACGATTATATTTTACCGTATTTGCTTATCGAAGTCAAGCTCTTTTCTGTGAACAAAGGCATAAAGAGTACAAAATTTTTGTTTTAGGATAGTGATTTTTTTGTTTTAAGAAAAGTCGGTTTCCGACTTGTTCAAGCTTGCGGTTTTCCGATAGTTTGGAAAATCCTTATCCTGCTTGTTTTTTTATGCCGAATAGCCAACTATTTTCTTGTCGATTTCGTGTTATTATCCTTTGAAAACTCTTTAACTTGTGTTTGGTTTCATCGTTTTCGCTCCTTGTTTCGTTTGTTTTTCAGTTATCCATTTTATGGGCATCAGCCGAGAAACTTCTCTCTACTATTATTGGAAAGTTACCAACAGTTTGGCGGGGTATTTTACAAAAAATTTTCCAAACCCCCTTCACTATATATGGACATTTACAACCCATTTTGTGGGGATGTTTTTGAAGGTTTTTTATACCCCCTCACTATTATTGGAAAGTTTTAAGCTGTTTGTTGGGGTATTTTTGAAAAAAATCAGAAAATTTTCACATTAAATAGCATATAGTGGTATTTACATGTTCAATATGTGACTTATAGTCCGTTGTTAAAAAAGTCACTTTTTAGTATAATTATTGTAATAAAACTTGGAGAACAATTATGGATATTAAAATTCTGGTTGGGAAAAGAGTGAAAAAATTACGCAATAAACTTGGAGTAAGCCAGGAAGAGCTTGCCGATTTAGCGGGATTAGATAGAACTTATATTACAAGTGTAGAGAGTGGGCATAGAAACATTTCGATTGTAAATATCGAAAAACTTGCGAATGCTCTTAAGGTTACGTTAAAAGAGTTTTTTGATTTTTAAGGAGTGCTGTACAAATGACAAAAACAGAGTTATTTATAAAGCTCGCACAACCTGATGCAAACGGAGTAAGTCGTTGGGTATCAGCAAGAGAATTCGTTGGCGAATATGCCGATTTGAAATTGGGTAACGGTGCATCTTGGCCGAGAAAAGAATCTACTCTTGCCAAAAGATACATTATTGAATTTGATAAGAGCATAACACCCGGCAATGGAATAGATAGAATCCGCCTAAATGGATTTAATGACGGGGACTATTCTCAACATATACGAGCCGACATTAAAAAGGCAATAAAGGCCCGCCGTTGCGTTGTTTTAGGAACTTCAAATCCGGAAGTAGACCATAAAAATGGAATGAAAAACGAAGACAGAGTGATGCGTAACGAAGATCAGCGTTTGGAAGATTTTCAGCCGTTAAGCAAGGCAGCAAATGATGCAAAACGCCAATATTGCAAAGAATGTATGAGAACCGGCATTCGTTACGATGCTAAGAAATTAGGATACCCCATGTCGTATTACAAAGGAGTTGCCGAACATCACAATGAACCTGACGCTTGCGAAGGTTGCTATTGGTATGACCCAATAGAATTTAAAAAACATTTGATTGAAAAAAATTAAATAATAGAAGCGAGCGATAGTTTAATCGTTCGCTTCGTTTTTATATTATCGATGTAAAAAACATTGCCGCCATAGATGTAAATAAAGGGATCAATGTCCAAATTGCCATAACTAAAAATTTATGTTTTTTTGCACAAATTTTAGCATTGATTTTGAGTTGGTCTATTTCTGAAGAGCAATCACTGGATTTTAGGCAATTAAGTATTTCATTTTCCGTCATCGAAGAAACATCTTTGTAGTAAGATAAGGATTGATTTTCTTTATCCCTCTTTTGACGGGGATATATAACTAATATTAACCAAGTCATTTCTAAACAAAAAGAAATAAAATAAAGACTTGTAAAGACAATCAATAAAATGTAAGAAGGTGTAGAAGGTTCTATCTCTCTAAGAATACTCAGCATGCTTAAACTGATAGTAAAAATGATGCCTATTATAGCTATAAGAATACTCGCTTTATTGTCAAATTTGTCTATTTGATCTTTTATTGTTTTTATATTTTCGTTTACCATTTCCTTAGTTTCCATTCTTCATTCCCTCTTTGATCCAATTATTAAAATTTACATTAACCACATCACATTCATAAAAACCATCATTAAAATAGTCTGAATTAGTTACGCGATGAAACCATTCTTTTTTGTTGTTGGAAAAATCTTTGATGTTATTATAGAAACAAGAATTCATTGCTATTTTTTTATATCCGTGTCGATTAGCTATAGATGATAGATTAGCTGCATCAACAACAGCCCTACCAATCCAAATTTTATCGTTTATACCAGTTCCTGAACGACCTGCTTTGATAATTAATTCATAGTCACACCCTAACCCTATTCCAACACCAATTGTTGAATATTTGTTTTCAGCAAGTAACGCGTTAAGCATTTTCATAAAAGTATTTATTCGCACAGCAATTTCAAAGACATTGTGTATATCTGCTTTCTGTGGGGTAGAATAAATTGCATAAACACAATCCCCTCTTATCCCAATTTGGTTATATTGATCAAAATCTTGAAAAATTGTAATGATTTCAGATGTAAATGCTCGTAATAGTCTTGCCAATTTCTCATCTTTCGTTTTAAATAAACCACTAGAATTTTTCATATCCACGAAAATTGCACTTACCCGACAAGAAATACCATTTTCATATGTAAATTCTTGATCGGACGGGATTAAATCTTTACTTTCTATCGGAGTTGTTGATTTTAATACATTTATTATGTTTGATTTAGAGTTTTTATAATTATACATTACTCTTCTCCCTTATTTTTTGAATACAAAAATATACTCGTGTTTAAATAGATATAATCCATTTTGCAAAGCACGTTGTCGCCAAAGTGCTTTTTGATTTGCTTTGCCTTTTGTTTCCTCAAAATTCTTAACTATTGTTGCTTTTAGTGTAAGTCCTTCTTGTTGCGTCGCTTGCATACAATAAAAGCCCAACGGAACTAATTGACTGTTTGCATACTTGTCACCTATTACAACGGCACAATATCGCCCTTTTTCAAGTATTGCAGACGTGTTTCTTACCACCTGTCGAAAATTATTTATAAATTCGTCTAAACTGGTTGAATTTGACAAATCGTTTTCATCTTCGCTAAATTTGATTATATCCCAATAGGGTGGGTGGTAAATAATAAATTGAACGCTGTTGATATTATAAGTTCCCAAAATTCTCTTTGTATCAAACGTTCTACTATCATCAACGAATGTATCAGCAATAATGCCTTCTTTTTGTTCGGAATGAATTCTATTTATTGCTTCTGCTGCAACACTTGGTTGAAGTTCTATCCCGATAGAATTACGCCCCATTCGCTGAGCCTCAATAAGGGTTGTGCCGCTACCGGCAAACGGGTCTAAGACAAAATCTCCCGCTTTTGTGTAGCGCATCAGCAATTGATGAGGTATTTGCGGAACAAAGTTACCGTGATAATGCCCATCGTGAGCCCCTGAATTATCTCTTTGGGGAATAATCCAAAGGCTGTCAGTCCAAACATCCGTCAATTCTTTCCAATTTGATATATCAAGATCGTTTATTTTGCCCATTGATATCCTTAATTAACCATTTTTTTATGGTTTTTATAGCAGTTATTTCTTCTTCGGTTACACTATAAGTATGGAAATTTTGATTTCTTATCGTATTTAATTTTTGCATCCATTCCGTTTTTTTCTTTTTATCGCCTTTAACAGATGGATCTGAAAGTATTTTTTCAAACAACTCTGACCAATTTGAACCATAGAGAGCAATATCTCTATAATCAATTAAATGTAGTTGGTCTTGAGGCAAATCATCTGGAATCCCCTCCTCTTTTTCATAGTTTTTATCAGCTGCTAATTTTTGAGCAGCGTCATAAACAGATTTGGGACAGCCTTGTCTAAACCACGAATTACCATATTTGGCTTGTAGTTTTTCTATGATTATGGCTTTTAAGTATAATTCTATATCACGTATGATTTTGAAAGCTTCTTCATTATATTTCATAGAATTATCACGCCAAAATTCTTCTAATCCTTCAGGATTAAACTGAGGTTCAACATCGTGAATTTTTTGTCTTAATGTCATCCAAAATCTTTTATCACCAACTCTACCATATTGTTTTCTAAAAGCGATTTTGTCTGATGATGGCATTTCTTGAACAGCATATGCAACAACATCAATATAGGGCTTACACGCATCAATTATATTATCTATATCCTCTGTTTTTGGGTTTATCAAATTCTTATCTTTTAAATATTTTAGTATATCAGCAAAAATCCTTATAAATCCATAAATAAAAGTATTGCATATTATGCAATTGTCATCAGAAGTATCAAGCTTCCATAATTCTTCGATGCTGTCTGATAAATAATTAAAAGACGAGCAGATATAATCATATAAAAGATTATATGTACTATCATTTGATCCTTTATCTATTATCCCATCTTCTAATACATCTTGTTTTTTGTATTTATTATAAAATTCTGAAATCTTCAAACTTTTAGTGATAATATCTAATGTTACGCAGCAAAAAGGGGTAGCGGTGTTTTCGCCTGTAATAATTCTTTTATACAGAGAAGAGTCTTTGTTTTCTCCTAATCTTTGAGCAATTCTCGAGCTTATAGCTTTTCTTCTTTCGTTATAATCTTCTGAATTCCATAAAAGGTCAGCTTCTAAAGTCGTTCTAAGATTCTTAGGAACAGCCTTTTGGTTTTCATTGATGTCCATAAATAATTGTATTTGTTCTTCTTTTTCTAAATTAACGAATGCTACAACAGGGATTGTGTTTTTATTCTGCCATTTACTATTAGAATAACCATATAATCTATGTTGTCCGTCAATAATATATATGGATTTATATTCTTGAGGTAAATGAAGCAGTCCAATTTTTGAAATGGACTGTTCATCTTGCAAGCTGGATTTATCAAATTGAAGTTTTGATTTTGTATTAATACTTATAATTATTGAGTTAGGGAAAAACCCGCCATTATCAACAAATTCTTGTACTGCTTTTAATCTATTTTTTTTAATAATTCTTTGATAAGCAGGCATTTCGTCTTTATATGCATTATCGTGATGTAGAACAAAACCCATTTTTAATAATTTCTCGGGTTCAATAGAAAAAGAATAGTATTTATGAGATCCCATTTCTCCTTCAATTGCAGGCACTATAGAATGTATTTCTGGAATTTTTTGTCCTTCGAATAAATTTCCTAATAATTGATATCTTGCTGCAACACCTAAATGATTTAATAGTTCCTCATAGTATTTGATGGAGTCTTCATCAAAATGAACAATACCAAAATCAGCCATGCGGTCTTTATCTTGTTTAGATAGAGCATAGTTTTTAGTAGCAAAAACAAATTTGACTTTAAGCTTTTTTAAGGGAAAAAGTTTTTTTGCTGCCGCAATAAGACCCCCTCGTTTACCACCAATAGCTTCGATATCGGTTTTAAACGAAGTTTTTCTGTCGAGAGTTTTTGATGATTTGCACTCCATTATAATTATTGATTCTTCATCTGCAGCGAATACATCAATTTGCTGCGTTAAGTTTTCTCCTTTATCGGAATAACTTAGTTTAAAAAATCTGCCCTTATTCATATAAGAAAATCCTAGTTTATTGAATAAAAGCCAAACTTGATTTTCAAATTCCTCATCAAAAGGAATTTTTCTTTCTCTTCTAAATCTAACGTGGTTTTTATATTTTCGCGCAATTTCCCAACCAAGTTCTTCCATTTGCGATATTTTTGAAAAATCAGACTCGTTGAGATATTCGTACTTTTCTAATCTACGATTTTTTTCTTCTATTAGTTCTTCATTGCAAATTAATCTTTTGTTCTCATCCATAATTTACTCCTTAATTAAACAATGTAGATACTCAACCGTAGAATCTGATTTAGCATCTCTCGCATTATCTGCTTTAAATCGACGATATTGTTGCATATACACTTTATATTTGCCATATTTTCTCATTATTTTTTCAATTGTATCGAAAGACATAAGTCCCTCGTTGTTATAACTCAAAAAGATATATTTGAATTTTGCATTTTTAATGAGTTCGTTAAAAGCATCTGCGACTTTGTTCTTTATGCAGAATACACTTTTTTGGTCAGCATAATCACGCAAGCCGGTTTTACCTTTAATTTCCGGATTATCATATCTTGCGATTGTTTCAAGCAAGTGGTAATTTGAACAATACTGACGCGCATTATATGGTGGGTCAAGGTATAATATGTCGCCTGAAACATTCTTTATGAGTTCACTTATATCCTCATTATATACTTTACAGTCAACAGTTCCTTGCATTATAGGAAGTGCTACAAGTTCCATTTCTTTTAATGCAGACTTTTTAAGTTTTTTAAGATAAGCCCCGTAAACAGATGCCGTATTAGCATATTTATCAATGCTATTTAACAATGAACCCAATAAAAAGAAATATTCGTGCTCATTGATTTTTCCTTGTTGTAGCCAATTCTCAATGGCAATTCTGATAGCGTCACATTTTTTAGCGTTAAAATCAGAAAAATACATCCTACGAAATTCTTGTCCCTCAGTGCCTTCATAGGAATAGTTTTTGTAGATAAAACCCTCAACCCCTTGCAATTGGTCTAATTCTTCTATAAGTTGCTTACAGCGTGATTTATTAAGGTTTCCATTGTTTTCAATCATATGCTTAGTTATTACATAGCTGTAGTATTGAATATCGTTGGCGATAATAGAATAACCTTGTTTTTTGAAAGAACCGCTTACAACACCAGTGCCAGCAAATAAGTCGGCAAAAACCATTTCGGACGGTTGTTTAGTTTCGTTGTGCAATTTCAATGTTTTATCTATAGATGTTTCCAAGAAATCAATCAATGAATATTTAGATCCGATATAGTTCATATTATTCTCCTTTTTGCAGAGTTTTTAATAAAACACCATCTGCGTTCTTCCAACAAATATTGCCGCTTACACTACTGCCTGCAACAAATTTTGCTGCTGCCGAACTACTTGTAAATAGTATGTTTTCCGACAAAATGCGTTCACCATTGGTTATAGTTGATTTTTCTTCTCTCATCTTTACGATTGCATTAGGGCAACTTTGACTGTTTGAAATAGACAACTTAGAGTCTTTCAACAACAAAAATCCGTCATCGTTCCATACGCATGTTGCGGTATAATTATCCGTCGTAAAGTAAAGCGAGATACCGTTTTTATCGTCACCATTGTCCTTATCTGGAAAAGACGTGTGTGTGTCGATTGGCTCGTTTTCTCTATATTGACCTTCATCCTCAAGTCTTTTTCTTAAAGCGGATAATACTTCGCCTTTATAAGAGAAATGAAGAGTTCCTTGAACTCCACAATCACGATGAAGCAATTTCTTTGCTAAGGCACTTAAAGAAGTAGTCTTTCCTTGATAGAGTATTTCTCTATCGCCAGCAACAGTACAAACAATAGAATTATCGTGAATATAGATAACCTCTTCACCAACTTTTATACCACACTTAAAGAAAGAAAACGGAGATTTTCTTTCTGCAACAATAGAAGCTTCTTCCGCTATCTTTTGTTCTTTCTTCTCTTGAGCAGTTTGTGCATATATTATGGGAGTTTCGCCAAACATACCACCAATAGTTCCCAATACGTCAGCAGCATCTTCAGGTGACATTGCAAAAAACTCACGCACGCGAAGTTTTCCATTTAGGTTTTCTTTTGCCCTAAGTTCGGGTTTGAACATATCAAGTAATTTATGTACGTTTTTGTCAGCTAACCTATTGGCAACGTGCAAAACTGCATATTTTCTAAATCCAAAAGGAGTACATTCGCTACGATTTAATTGTGCTAATCTTTCGTCTACGTTATCTGCATATCCAATCTTTACGTATTCAGGGAAGGATGGGTTTGTCAGTATGTAAATATATCCACCTTGTTCAGCCATATTACTTGTCCTCCTCTACAATATTGTTTTCCTTGCAGAAATCATCAAAAGCCTTTTTAGCTAATCTACTTGGATTATAAGAGCCATTTTCCCATCTGTTGATTGTGGCAAAACTAACACCCAATTCTCTCGCTAAATCCTCTTGGGATAATTTAAGTTCAGTTCGAACATATTTTACTTTTTCAGAAAAACTCATTTCAGTACACTCCTCATTATTGAAAGTATTATAACACTTTTTATAAAAAATGTAAAGAGCAAGAGCCTATTACCTTGAAAATTTTACTAGGATGTGGTATAATATTAAAAGTAGTAAACAATAGTAATTTATTTGTTGATAGGAGATTGGTATGTTCAAGATAGACCAAGCGATAAAAGATACAAATGCTGTAATATGTAAAAATATTGCCCGATTCGACTCATCTGAAAGAGGACTATTAAGTCAAAATATTTTAGGACAATTACGTAATTTTGTTGAGTATATAATATCAAAAATCATACACCATCCAAATGATGTAGACCCTAATAATTCTAGGTTAAAAGAACAGGCAATTTCTCAAATTAAAACAATGGGGCAATATCGGTTTATTAATAGATTTCACGAATTGCTCCAAAAATCCGTTTCTCATTATACAGCAGATGAAGATGGTTCAGAGCGTCTAATGCTTAAATATTATGAATATTTGCTTAAACTAAAAATTTTATTAAAGAATGACTATAGCATTGATGTTTTAGAAAATATTGAGGATTTTCCGTTAGATACAGATGAACATTTTCAAGAATATTATGAGAAAATTGCTGAAAAAATAAATCTTTTCTAGTCTTTAATAAAATTTGGGACACTAGTATTTTATAATTGTTCCAAAAAACACTCAAAATTTAAAGAGGAAAATATGTCTAGAGACCATATAATACCAAAATTTATTTTAAAAGGATTTGCTATTAATCCAGAAGTTGCGCCTAAAAATCAAGCCGTGTTAATTTATGATGTTAAAAGAAAAGAAACTAAACGCATAAAAATTGCTGATGCATATCAATTAGAAAATTTTAACTCAGATATCACAGAAAAACATTTGGCATATAAATATGAAAACGATGTGGCAAAATTATTTCAGAGAATAAAAGAAATTGCGGTAGCTGAAAAAGAAGAGATTGTTTTTACAAACGATGAATACAAACTGCTTTTTCGATTTTTCACTATCATGTGGAGAAGAAACGATATTATAATTGATAAAGCAAAAGAGTTAGTTGAAGAATTTGAAAATATATTTAATTGCATCTCTGGCGTTCCGCTCAAAGAACGATTGAGACCAGAATTTGTCGACAAGAGCCTTGATGACCTTTTTGATGAAACAAAAGAGCAATGGCTTAAACCTTTCTACGAACATATAATTACAAATACAACCAATGATGATTCAACCGTAAAAAAGAGTATAGAAAATTACAAACCATTTATCGTATATAACAAATCCTCTATACACTTTACCCTTCACAATACTTATGGAACTTTGAGATACATCAAGGAGGCAAACCAAGAAATTAGTGAACTAGATATGCCAACTTTAATGATTGAACCTATATCATCAACTTTGTGTTTCTGTCTCGCACTAGTTAAAGAACCAATAGATCTAAATAAAGATTCTTACTCAATAAAAATAGAATCGTGGGATAATGAAGAAGAAATAAAGGAATTCTTCATAAATGACTATATGACGGAAACAGCAACTAGTTATATAGTTGATGAAACCAATGAATCGTACATAAAAGCTAAAACCTTAAATTGAGTTTTATGCGCTAAATCTTTAAGTTAAGTGCTAAAATTATTTTATTATAACCAACAAAAAGTTCAAAATGACTTTCAGGCTTTCCGCCAACAAAACAGACAAGCATCTTCGCTTGTCCGTTTTGTTTTTCGGTACTTAATAAAAGGGATTCTGCACGTTGCGTTGCATCGTGCCGCCTACGGCATGAACCCTTGCGTCGCAAGGCTGACCGCAAGCGAAGAAAGAAGCAAGCGCTTGCATTTTCTTTCCTCGGTGCTACTCCGTCTTTGCCGAGTGGCAAAAATCGAACGAAAAAAGAGTGGTCGCCACCAACCATTCTTGATTTTTTTACTATATCAGAAGGCGAAAAGTATTACTTTCCATTAACCTCCTTTTCTAGATTCTTGCTTAAATTTGTGTATGTATAGTCGTATTTGTTGTATTTATAATACCCAAAACTCAAATCAGGCTCTCGTGTTTTTGCCTCGGTGTTGAGATAAACGAGTTCGCTTATAAATAAAGCATTATCAAGACGGCTGTTTATATCATTAAAATTGATTTTTTGAGCCTCGAGATACATATCCTGCTTTTCTTCAAAATGGTTTACTTGATAGCAGATATCATACTCGGTAACATAGCCCATCGGAACAAAAAAATTCTTAATATAGCTATTCAGTAAAATACATTTATCCAGCAAAGACGAAACATCTTCCTTTGTCGGCATATCATAATTTGTTGCGACTATTTTTGTTTCCTCACTGCGGTAACTTTTTGACATTGAATAAGAAATATTCTCTTCATTAAGGAATCTTTCAATGAAATCGATTACTGCGGTATTACTGACATTTTGCAGCCGAATCAAAACAGATCCAACCCACCTTGCCTTATTTTGTATACCTTTCAATTGCTTGAAAAAACGTATACCTGCGGCAGAGTCATAAAAATTCACATCCGAAATATCGTTTGTTTTGGCCTGTTTTGCTGTTTTTGCAACTCTTTTGATTTCGTAATGATTTTCAACTTTAACTATTTCAAATTTAGTTCCGTTTGCCACAAAACACGGGAATTTGTCTGCTTTTTCATCATTTGTTGAAATATGACAACAAATTAAATTGTAATCGGCGGTTTTCCCGCCTTTACTTTGTGGTAAAATATGGTCGACATTCCAACCATATTCACTGTTACGGTCATTATATGCGCCTTTTGCAATTTCACGACCGGTAAAATCTCTTACCTTTGTTTCTTTGCCAAAAGACTTACCCCAAAGACGCAATGCCGTTTCTCGGTTTAAGTCCATAAATCGTGTTTTTTTCTTTTCCATAATAATTATGGAAAGATACTTTGCCTCCTATGATATAGTCAATTCAATAAAATCATTGACTAACCATAGGGTGGCCTATTGCTATAAACCTCGAAGGGTAATCCTCATAAATAGCATTACAGAAGATTAATTAGTCGGCTTTCTCCGAAAGCGTTTTGTTTTATTAAATTGCTTCTTTATTATAGCACAAAAACAATAAAAAATCAATTCTAATGACATATAATTCGGCGAAATCTACATTTATGATTTTGAGGATAATTAAAACAACTTTTTCGAAAATGCTTCCGGAAATAAAACAAGGGTGCGACGACTGCGCCACACCCTGAACAAATCTAAGTTATCAAACCATTAAACGTGAACTTGGAAAAGACGTTGATGACCATAAAACAAGCAATACCGGGTGTCTTTCCCAAATATTGTTCACATTCAAACGGTTATTTATAAAATATCACAACCGCTTTCAAAAGTCAAAGAATAGCGCACACGAAACCTCGCCACAGAAGGAAAATTTTATTTGATTTTTCTTATTTCACTTTTCTTTTCTTATATCGTTCGTACATAGTTCGGATAACATATCATACATTTCGTTTCTCAGTTCGTTGAGATCCAAAACAATTCGCTTCCCTTTTGCATCATAAGAATAATAAATCCGCTTATCTAAGTCGATCGTTCTTAAATGCGGCGTTTCTAAAATTTGTTTTTTCTCGCCTTCCGGCGTGTCGGAACGCAGTATATTCATATCCCCGACGTTGTTAAATTTATAGTAGCGTTCATCAAAATGCGCACAACTGTTTCTAAATTTTTTATTCCCTACTAAGGGATATTTTGTTAAATCAATCCCAAAGCTATCTCTGACTTTTTTTACTCGTTCCTCTGAGATTTGTCTCCTTCCAAAATAGTCATTAAACAAAACGTTGTAAATGTTGCCCTGCGCTGTAAGTATGCTTTGCATGTGAAAAAAGTAAAATGTGTATTCGTCGTAATAGCCGCTATAATCCCTTTGATTAAACAAGGCATCCAAAGAAATAATAGCATATCGCAAATTTTCAATAACGGCGTTGACAAATAATATTGACTCGTTTTCTTTTGTAATCTCAATTCTTCTATTAAACATTTTTTTCTCTCTGGGCAATAAAATTCTGATTTGACCGACTTCCTGTGAACATTTTTATAACACATCTTGACAGAAAAATCAACAAAAAAATCGATTGGTTCCCGGCTTTTATTACCTTCTTACTTCATTTCGAAAAACCGGATCATCATAAACATTAAGAAAATACCGCTATATCATTAACAATAGAAATATCTACAACAGTAGAAATTATATAAGGTTTATAAACATCCGTGAGGAACCTGAACGGTTGCGATCTACAACAGTAGAAATTATATAAGGTTTATAAACATACGGAGTTTGAAAGTATCACCGGGATCTACAACAGTAGAAATTATATAAGGTTTATAAACCTTATCGGAAACATCGGCAGGCTGAAATCTACAACAGTAGAAATTATATAAGGTTTATAAACCAAATTACAAATACATAAAACTTTTAATCTACAACAGTAGAAATTATATAAGGTTTATAAACCTTGCGCGGGAGCGTTTGGACTTTGAATCTACAACAGTAGAAATTATATAAGGTTTATAAACCAAAACGGGAATAAAAGTATAAACATATCTACAACAGTAGAAATTATATAAGGTTTATAAACATTGACAAACACGGGACAGGGGCGGAATCTACAACAGTAGAAATTATATAAGGTTTATAAACTCCATAATTAACAAAATCACCACAGTATCTACAACAGTAGAAATTATATAAGGTTTATAAACCCCTGATATACAATATATAGTTTTGATTGAACAACAATAAACAAGATATGGTTTATCGGTTCAATTTCTACGCCAATTATACCAAAAAAGACTCGGGTTTGCAAGTATTCTCACACAATTATCAAATCGTCGTCTTCATGGGAGGCGTAACCGTATTTTTTAATTTCGCACGAATTTGACAAATTGAAGATATAGACGCTGTCGGAATCGTCAAACATCTTTAAAAATTTGTTTTCGATATCCTGAATTATATTATTCAGTATGCGTTTGCTATTTTGGATACGAAAGACCGAATACTGCAACCTGTACCCGAATTTTTTCAGGTACTTTGTGAACTGCGCTCTTTTCTTATCGTCCGATATATCATAACTTACAATTACCATTTTACACCTCAAAAACAGGAAATTCCGAAACCGCTTTGCCCTTCATAACCGCGCGGTAGTATTGCCTGAAATACTTGAAAATATCTTCCTTATAACTAAGAATAGCGTTCAGAATGATTGCCACGTATTTTTTGGATTTTTCCCATTCCAACTCGAACCGGCGGTTTATGAATTTGAAGTCCGACTCCTTGAACTGTCCCAGATTCAATGACTTTTTCACTTGTTCGTCCACGATTGCGCGAAACGGCTCCATGACGTCGCAAACCAAAGATTTTCTCATATAAAACATCGTGTGAAGTACCCCGCAATATACGTCGAATCCGTAAATGCTCAACATGGACTCGATAAATGCAAACAATACCGTGTAGCCTATATCCAGTATGCTGTTGATATAGTCGTTTTTAACCCTCGGTCGCCGTCCGTGCCAATCGTATTCTTTGAAATGGTGCAGGAAAAACGTTTTCGACGCCATTCCCTCATATCCCATGATTTCTTGTACGGTCTTTGCACCGTCCACCATAGCAGCATGCTCGTGAAATTTTTGCGAAATATTACGATAATCGAATTCCTTTTTTCTTTGCCTTGATAATATTGTAAGCTGATTGAAAATTTTGTTTTTTATAAGATTTTTCGCAATATCCAAAGAATCGTATTCGTATTGTTTGCGATGCAACAAAAAATTTGCGTCTCTTCTGAAACCTATTACCTCGTAAACTCTGAACGACGACGTAAACAGAACAATGGTGAATCCGAATTTTTTTGCCCGCTCGATCAGCACCGACGTCAACGTGGTATTTCCCACAACAAAAATCGAAAACAGCCGATAACACGTACATTGACACTTGATTTCACCATCCTTGTCAATAATCAATACGTTGTCGTTCTGAATTTTGATTTTATCGCCGTCGTTGCAAAACGATACGATTATTTGTTTTGCCTTAAAATCGGATATTTCCAACATGGCTCTATACAAGGCTGACGCTGCACACGTCGTTATAAATGCAATTGCTGCATTTCTCGGGAGACCGCGGCGTAAACGTGCTTATATCAAAACGCTTCATATCCTCGATTACTCTTTCAAACCCGCGCGCCATCCGATCATCGTTTTCGGGCAACGGCACGTCATAGTTTTTGTTGTCGTCGTAACTATGAATTACTATCCGTCGCACGGTATACCCCATTTCCGTCAAAGCAAAGTATTGGGCATAAACCTGAAAAACCTGTCCGTCATACACCTTCGTTACGTGTTTTTTCCTTTCAATCAAAACTCCGCTTTTTGTGTCGAAATAATCGATTTTGCCGATTATATCGTATTTCTCACAATACACGTCCATTGCATGCAAGACGTTTTTATTATTTTTCGCCTCGTCTACCGTTTCATGAACCTTTGTACCGTTCAATTGTTTTTCGCTCTGATACAACCTTCTGTCCTGCTGTCCGTATATGTTGTGAAAATATATGGATGCAGGACAAAAGATAAAGTCGTTCAGATTTGAAATGATAATCGGGTTTTCCATTATGCCTTTTGAACGAATTCAAGCCACGTCTTGTTGTCGATTGCAAGACTTGTCTTTTTGAAACTTTCTTCGTCCGCTTCTTTTATCTTCCCGATTGCCCACATTGCCTTTTTGGCAATATGATACGCTCCGTTTGCGTCCGCGTCGCAAGGCAAACTGCCGTCCGAATTGCGACTGTCAAAGAACTTCCCTTCCGCATTAACGACGGGCGACAAAATATAGTCGTCAACATCGTCGGAGTTTCTCAACTGCATCGTATACGACAAAAGCTTATATAACCTAACGAAAAAGTCTTTGTCATCAACGTTCATAATCTGTCGTTTGACGTCGCCGCGACAATCCACGTTATAGTCGTCAAACAGTTTCTTAAATGCCGGCGTTAATGCGATCTTCGCTTTATCCCACTTGCCGAACGAATTTCGTACGGTGATTATTCGTTCGCCGTTTGAATAAGCCGTCCATTCGTTTTTATGATCGAGATTTATACCGAAATCGTCATATTTGAATGTAAAACCGAACATATCCTTGTTTTCATCGTAAAAAATATCTTCAAATTTATCGAAAAATCCTTTTGATTTTTCTTTGCTCTGATATTTTAACGGAAGCATGTTTACAAACCCGGTCGTCGGATCGATCTTACTGGTATTCCACGCTCTGACATAGAAAATAAAACCGTTTTGTTTTTCGTTTTCATTATACTTTTTATTGGTCAGCTGGTATGCCCTGAACAAACCTCCGTCGGAATGCGGCGACGCGTTCTTGTTTACGATATAACTCATTTTGTCGACAAGTGCTTTTTCAAATTTCTGATATACCTGTCGCTCGAATTTTTCTCGTCCGTGCTTGAACCCGACGTTTAAGTCTTCAATTGCGACAATCGCGTCGTATTTTACGACAAGGTCGCAAATTTTCTTTACAACATAACTTAAATATCCTTGCTTCAAGTCTTTGATATTGTCGATTGTATTCCAGTTTTTTCTGGACGCGTCACGCTCGCGCTCCCGCGTTTCGAGCATTTTGTGGAAATCTATCGACACGTCGTTACCGCTTGATAAATTGTTCATCGAGAATTGCTCGACAATCTTTCCTTTTCCGTCGATAACACTGATGTAAATTAAGTTTCTTTCGCCCCGATCAATGCCGATTACGTAGTTGTCGTCCATTTCACGCAACGATTGCCTTACGAGATCGTTTATTCTTTCGATTCCTCTTTCCTTAAAATTAAGCGTCACCGGACAATGCAACGTGTATTGATCTTTCGTGTATCGCTTATCTTTTATGAGGTCGTATTCAAACGTGCTTGTTTCTTTTTTCGCATTATCGGTGCGGAATTCATACGTTTTGTTTTTTATCGGTACGTTTTTCGGATGCGTCGGTTTGTCGTAATTCAAGCTCGCGCATCTGAAAAACAACTCGCCGCCGCCGTTAAGCGCATAAACCTTTTCTTTTATGTTTTCAGGATCAAATATTCCCTCGAAATACATCGTATGCAAATTCTTTTTGCCCTTGCTGTACGGGGAAAAATCTTTATTAGCAAGCCTGAATAAATACAGTTTCCCGTCGTTTACCAAGTCTTTGACATAACTTTCGGGTATATCCGTGAATGAAATCTTATATCCCTGCTCTTTTACTTCGTTATAAAATTGCCCTATGTTTTTATACTCGCTCGTTTCTTTGAACTTGAACCCGAACGTCTTCCAGTCTTCGTTCTTACTTATACATTCTTTATAAAAATCAATCAGCTTGTGACAATCGTCAATATTAAAGTTGTCACCGGTTTTAAACGTCCCGTTTTCACGTATTCTGAGTATTTCCCGATCAGGGTTATAAAAACCGATATTTTTTGCGCTGAAAACCACTTTGGGTAACATTTTCTCGGGTCCGGGTAATAATTTATAAATCATTTTCTTGAAACACGGCTCGCCCTGACCTTTTTCGGGTACGTCTTTAATCAATACGTTTTTGTGGTTTTTGTCCAGAATGCCGAGATAATAATTATTACCTTTGAGCAATAAAACCGTAAGGTAATCCTTTTCTTTGTTTGCGTCCCATCCGTCCAGAAGCTGACTGTTGTCAAAGTTTATTTTGATTTTGTCTTCGGAATACGGCTTTTTCGTCAAATAGTTCCTGCATTTATTGTAAAGCGGTATAATTTCGGCAATTTGTCCGTAATAATTCACAAATTCGCCGTAAAACGTCGTATCGCCGTCGGTGCCGTCATAGCAAAACATCTCGGCAAACCTTTTGAATTCCTGTACCGCGTCCAAAAACGTTTTGATTATTTCGGTTTTTTCGTCGTCCTGATAAAGCTTTACCTTCCCTTCTCGCGCATTTATTACCTTATTGCTCATATTTTCATATGCGCATGCGACACTATCGCAAAGTTCGACCGCACGTTTTTGAACGTAGTCGGCGATTTTTTCTTCTTTTCCCGAATATGCCTGCAATGCGTCAACAGAATAGCTTTCGATCTTGTTTAAAAACGCTTTGCGTTTTTCCTCATAATTGTCGAGGTTTTTCCCGTTGAACGGATTGAGTTTCTCATATTCCGCGTTTATGCCGTCAATCAAAACGCCCCAATTCCCGAAAACGTCGTTTGAAACCTTGTTTATAAATTTTGCGTCGATAAAAACGTTATGCAAATCACAGTCATCGATGTGTAAAAAAACGTCGCGCATTTCCTGTATCGCCTTTTCTACGCTTAAACCGATCTCTTCGTTTACCATCGAATAAAACTTTTTAAGTGATAAAAGCAATTCGGAATCGTCGTTGAATTTTGCGGGCAAAAACGACAACGAGTAACTGTCGCTTAAAATCTGTTTTTTGAGTTTTGCGAGCGACGGAAGTTTTTTGTCGTGCGTCTGGTTATACAAGTTGACATACTCGTTGACACCTTTGATTTTCGTCCCGTCTTCCTGTGTATAGCCGCCTATAATCTGGTTGTAAACGTCTATGCCGTTTTGCGTGAGCGTTTTATTGTAATACTCGACGCTCAATATATCTTTTACATTTCCGATTGAGAGTATCTCTCCAAGTTCATTATTAAGCGTTTCTGCATCGCCTTCGTCAAGTCCCTCGAATATTTTTACTCCCTTTTTGCAGTTGTACAAAAATGCAGGCAAATTTTCTTCAATCAATCTGAATGCAATCGTCCCGTGTTTCAGTTCCGCGGCGTATAAATTTTGTCTGTTTTCGTTGAATCCCGTGAAATAGGTCGTAAACCCCTTGAATCTCTTCGCAATATCTTTTTCTTCGTCTTCGATTAATTCGGCAGCAGGGATTAGTTTTTCGACCAGTTCTTTTTTATCGAGTAATTTAAACTCGTCTTGTTTCGAAAAACAAGTCGCCAACTCCTTGCACATTTTCTTTTTGATTTCTTCAAGTTTTTTGCCGTCGTCATCGGCCGATTGCGAATAAAACACCTCGGCATAGTCTTGCAATAAATCGAATTTGAAACCTTCCAACGCTTTATCAATAAAATGTTTGTGATATTTATCGATAACTTTTTTCATTAAATCATAATCGTCCGCGCGCAATTTGTCGCGATCAAGAAATCCCTTTTCCAAAAGGTTCTTTTCCGTCTCGTATTCGGGCGCAAGCTTGAATCGCAACGTCTTGGACATTGAATAACAGTTGATAAAAGCGTTAATCTTCATTTTTTCCTCCTTATGCACGCCAGGCGCATACTTAGTTTTCTTTAAATATAACAAACAAAATATGAACACGTGTGTCATATATATTTTTTTCTTGATATTTTTTAAATTTTTTTCGCGCCTTGCTAATAATAATTATAATATCGTCTACGCACAAAGGTCAAGCAATCAAAATCCGCGTGTGTTTTGTGCGGAAGACGCTTTTAATGTACCGAAAACGGGACGAACGATCGACATAATTGAAAATAAGTGATATAATTGATTTAACGATTTTCAAGGGGGCTTTTATGGAAAGCAAACAAACGCTGATTTTCAGGCTTTATCAGGTTCTGAGCGGTTATTCCGACGCCGACCATCCGCTGACTCAACAAAAAATCATCGATATTTTAAGCGATGAATACGACCTTGTCGTCGAAAGAAAAGCAATCGGTCGCAACGTATCCTATCTCAAAGAAATGGGTTTTGAAATCGAAGGCGACAAAAAAGGAATCTATCTTGCAAGCCGCCCTTTCGAGAACGCGGAACTCCGTCTTCTTATCGACAGCGTTTTAAGCAGCAGCCACATAAACGCGACGTATTCCAAGCAACTCATCGACAAGCTGATACTTTTGGGCGGCAAGTATTTCAAAGCGCACGTCAAGCACGTTTACTCGGTACGCGACTGGAACAAAACTCAAAACCGCGATTTGTTTTTGAACGTCGATCTCGTCGACGAAGCAATCGAAAACGAAAAGCAGCTTGTCTTCGACTACAACAAAATGGGCGCGGACAAAAAACTGCACCGCACCGCGCACCACAAAGTCAGCCCGTATCAGATGCTGTTGCACAACCAGCACTACTACCTTATGGCGTACAACGAAAAGCAATGCGACGTCGCCTTTTACCGCATGGACAAAATCACAAAAATGCAAATTTCCGACGATGTACGCACGCCGCTGAAATCCGTCCCGGGATACAAAAACGGCATCGATTACAAGGAACTTTCAACCGCGCGTCCTTATATGTTTGCGGACAAGCCTGAGCGCGTCGTGATTAAGCTGCCCGAGCGGCTAATCGACGATATAATCGATTGGTTTGGCGCGGAAATCAAGGTTAAAGACAACGAAAACGGCATATTAACCGTCGAAATTGTCGCAAGTCCGAATGCAATGCAATTCTGGGCGATGCAGTACGGCACGTATGCGGAAATAATCGAGCCGCAATCTCTCCGTGAAAAAATCAAGGAACGCTTGACGAAAATGCAGGAAAATTATTCAAAATAACCCGCCCTGTTTTGTTTGTTTTCTTCCGAACGAAACAATCAAAAAAACATAAAAACCACACCGAAACGACGAGCCTTTCCGCCCGTCGTTTTTGTCGCATTTTGTCAAACTTCTGCTCAATAAAAGTATTTATCGTACTTTGCGGAAAATATCGGCGCCTTTAAGCCGAACGTTTTTTTGACGTATCTTTTCATCACCGTGCGATATTTTTTCGGCACACCGACGTTCACGACCAATACTCCAAACTTGTCGGCAACGTAAGAATAAGCAAACGCGAACGCGTCGATTTCCCGCACGTTCCCATAATACTCGCTATTGTCGCAGTCAATACGTATCACGTCGGATTTTCTCCACGCGTTTACGGTTTTTACGCTTTCTCTCGACGATTTTGCGCGGATTTGTCTATGCTGATAATAATGTCGCATCTCGTGAGCGGTGATGAAAACAATGCGCGCGATGGCATCTTCCTTGTCGTAACGTGAAAATAAGGCGGCGATTTTTTGATAATCGTACGCAATCGCCGAATATTTACCGTTTCGTATCGTGATAAACGACATCATTTCATTGCCCGGCAATTTCGTTTCGAAAACATGCGGCAGTTTCGAGTAACCGAACAACCGCATTACGTCGCAAATTGTCGCTTTCAGAAAATATTCAAATTCTCTCTTTTTCAAGTCGCGCGCGGTTTTTCTCATACTTTGTTATTTTTGTCTTCGACGTATTCTCTGACAAGTTCTTCCGCCCTATTCTTTTTGATTACTTCTTCGCGGATAAGGAATGGTTGCAAAAACTCGATAAGCCCGCGATTTTCCGTCACGATTTTTTCGGCGGTTTCGTAGCATTTTCGAGTAATGTCGTCGAACTTTTCGTTAAGCGCGTCAATGCGTTTTTTGCTGTACGGCATATTTTCGTGTCGGTTGTAAAAAAACGTTTTGTCCACACCGAACATACCGTATTCCGCCATATTGAACAAGACTTTATCGACGGATACCAGATCGTAATACGTATTGTCGAAAGTTTTGCCGAAAAACAATTTTTGCGCCGCCATCCCGCCGAGCAAAACGGAAATCGTGTTTTCGAAATCTTTTGCGGAGAAATACTTTGAAAACGTCACGGTTGCTTTTTTGTCCGACGTTCCGTCGGTATAACGGAATTCTTCGTCGTCGTAGTCGTCATCGTTGTAATCGCCTGACAAATCACTCATAATTTTTTTGAAAAACGAGTTGCAAAGATTATTTTCATCCAAATCAAGCGTATAATCGGCGTTCTTAAAACTTCTCGCAACGACAAATCGGCCGAGGTTATAACAACTTTTCATATACTTTTCTTCGTCGGAAAAATCCCTTTCGATATCGCAATACCGAATCTCGTTGGCGTTTTTATAAATCGTTTTCGTCGATACGAAGTTTTTTGCGTCCGATTCGAGCACGCACGCATTGATAAGAGTTTCGATTGCGGAGCAAGATAAACCTTGCGTCAATTCCGCAATATCTTCCACCGACATTTCGAATTCGCACTTCGTCGCAAACATATATTTTTCGGCAATCTCTTTTCTTGCGCCGTAGTCGGGATTTTGCAACATAATTTTTTTATCGATACGACCGGGGCGCACCATCGACGCGGGAAGATCGTCGAAGTCGTTGCACGTCGCAACGAAAAACACGTTGTTCGTCGAATTTATGCCGTCGATTAAGGTTAAAAGTTGTGCAAGTATCGTTTTTGCGCCCTGATCGACGAAATAACCGTCAAGGTCAGGCAAGAACTTGTCGATTTCGTCGAAAAACACGACGCTGCAATTGTCGCTGCCGTTTGCTTTATCGAAAGCATTTTTGATTTGTTGCATAATCGACGACTCGTCTTTCGCGTCAGCGGTATCGACTATGTACACGGGAAGGTCGCATTCTCTCGCAAGGACTTTTGTGAACAACGTCTTTCCATTGCCGGCACCGCCGTATAAAATCAAGCCTTTGGGAATTTTTGCGCCTTTTCCCATATAATACTCGCGGTTATTCAAAACGTCGCAAATCTTTTTCAACTCTTTTTTCTCTTTTTCGTATCCTGCAATCATATTGAAATTATCCATAAAATCACCTCGCTATTTATTTCACTTTCAGTATAACGCAACTTTGAATAAACGATATTGCCGCACTTTTCAAGAAATTTTTGCCCCCTTTCCATAGTGCCTCAAAAACTGCTTGATTTTTGCCCCCTTTTAAGGTACACTTTTACTTGGTGACGAAAGATGAAAGATAAAATTAAGATAAGTTTGCCGGAAAGCGTACTTTCCACAATGAAATCCGATTGCAAAAACTTCAACTTTTTAAAATCCGACGACAGCATAAATTTCAACGCGTTTGTAAACACGCTCGTCGTGAATTTTTACGAAACTTTTTCCGCAAGCGAAGAAGCGTTGCGCGACGACGTTTCGAAAGCGTTGTCCGGGCTTCCCGATAAATCGAAGGAACGAGTGTATTCGGACGTGATAAAGATAATCGCTCGGCGCGAAAACGTCGCAACCGACGGAAAAACCGCGGTCTTTTCGTTTAAGCCGACGAAATTATCCGAAAAAGCAGTCACTTTCATTGAAAACGTCGCCCTGTCCGACGAATCTCTTTCGTCGTTTTACAGAAGGATGTTTATGTCCTACGCGTCGCGCCCGCAACCACGTCGCGAACTGATAATATTCAAAGAAAACTACAACGATTTGCAAAAAGCCATACGGAAAAATTTGCAGGTCTGCATCGTGAATAAAGGCGACGAAATCAAAAACGCGTCCGTTTATGCGGTGGCGTCGTCGAAAGAAGAACTTTACAATTATGTTTTGTCAACCGACGGTCAAAACCTTTACACCTTGCGCCTTGCAAACGTAAAAAGCGTATCTTTGCTGACAAAAAAAGCCGATATCCCCGAAGATATCAAACAAATCTTCGACAGGCAGATAAGATGCGGCGCACAATATCCGATTTTCAAAAACGAAACCGACCTTATCAGGGTGGTTTTATCACAAAAGGGAAAGTACCTGTTCAAAAAAATATATCTTTATCGTCCCACCCCGGTAAAAATCGAAAACGACGCATATTATTTTGATTGCTCCACAAATCAGGCAATGCACTATTTCAAGCGATTCGGCGTGGACGGAATAATAGTATCACCCGAAAACGTGGCGAAAATGATGTACACTTATTACGCGGGATCGGCAAGAAAGTACTCCCGCGTCGTAAACGACAAAACTCCGTTTTTCAACAATCATAAAAAACCGCAAAGAAAATAAAACGTAATAAGCGATAATCGTTGCGAATTTTTCAAAATGGGAATATAATGCTTTCTCGTTTGAGGAACTGATGATGACGGCGGCAATCGTATTATCCGTAATAGCGGCGGCGGGAACGATACTTTCAATCGTATTTCTGCCCGAAGTAAAAATCAAAGGAAAGCGCATTCCCGTATTTTTTGTGGTGCCGGTAATTTCGGCGATACTTATCGTCGCGCTTAACGTGTTGACTTTCAGGGAAGCCTGGGACGGATTGACGGGCGATATGGCGTCGATGTTTCACGGGCGAAACTCCGTCAACCCAATAAAAATCCTATTGCTGTTTTTCGGAATGACGACGGTATCGGTATTTCTGGACGAAGCGGGGGTATTCAGGTTTCTTGCGACCAAGTCGATGAAACTTGCGGGACACAGTCGGACGAAGCTGTTTTTCATTCTTTACGGCGTGGTGTCGATTCTGACCGTGTTTACGTCAAACGACATCATTATCCTTACGTTTACGCCGTTTATCTGTTACTTTTGCAAAAACGCCGACATCGATCCCGTGCCGTATCTTGTGACGGAATTTGTTGCGGCAAACACGTTTTCAATGTTTTTCATAATCGGCAATCCGACGAATATATACCTTGCGGAATCATTTCACATGACCTTTTCCGGTTATCTGAAAGTAATGGCGTTGCCGACGATATTCGGCGGGCTTTGCGCCCTTCTCGTGCTGTACTTATTGTTCAAAAAACAGTTTAAGGAAGAAATCCCCGTGAGCGAAGTCGAGACCGCAAAAATCGAAAAACCGTACCTTGCGATATTCGGCTCGGTGCTTTTAATAATTTGTCTTGTATTCCTTATTATCGCGGATTACGTCGGAATCGAAATGTGGGCGGTTGCGACGTGCGCGTTTCTTCTCCTTGTTGTCGGCGCACTTGTTATCGCCGCCGTGAAAAAGGAAAAACCGACGGAACTCACAAACGTTTTCAAACGTCTGCCCTACGAACTAATCCCCTTTGTCATATCTATGTTTATCGTCGTTTTGTCGCTGAAAAAAACGGGCGTATCGCAAAAAATCGCCGACGTTTTCGGCGCGGCGGGAGAAAGGTACGACATATTGACTTACGGCGTGTCGTCGACGCTCGTCGCAAACCTTATCAACAATATTCCGATGAGCGTTTTGTACTCGGCAATCACCGAAACCGCGTCGCCTTTTGCGGTGTATGCGTCGGTAATCGGCAGCAACATCGGCGCGTTCCTGACGCCCGTCGGCGCGCTTGCGGGAATAATGTTCACGGGGCTTTTGAAAAACCTTGACGTAAAGTTTACGTTCCTTGACTTTTTGAAGTACGGCGTTGTCGTCGCAATTCCTACGCTTTTCGCAACCCTTGCAGGACTGTACGTCGTTTACTTTTTACAATAATATCGGCGCAAAAAAACGGCGTCGAACCCCGATGCCGTTTCGTTTATTTGATAAAATCTTCTTAAAACTTGACGCAACTCAAAACGTCCATAACGAATGCGACGGTGCCGCCCGTTTCGACTTTTACCGGCGTTTTTACGGCAACGCCCGTGACGTCGGGAGAATTCACGAAAGACGCCTCGATATGCTTTTTCGCGTGCTTTTCCAGAATTTCCAGAACGGTATCGACCTGCGCCCTTTCGACGCCGATAAGAAGCGTCACGCTTTTCTTTTTCAAAAATCCGCCCGTTGACGAAAGCATCGTCGTATAAAAGCCCCGGGCGGTAAGGTCGCGTACGGTTTCCGTGGCGTTTCCGCCGGACAACACGGCCATAATCATTTTGTCGCAAAGTATATTCATATCGCGTCTCCTTTTTTTTATTATCGCACCGGAAAGCGTCATTGTCAATAGCCAAAACAACCGCTTTTGCCGTGGGATTCCGATAAAACGTCCAAAAAACGGCGATTTTAATAAAATATATTTACAATTTATATATTCAATGATATAATTAAATAACATTATTATTTTTTTGTAAGGAGAAGTATGTTAACAGAACAACCTGACCCTGACCCTGACAGTATTATATTGTCGGTCATTTTCATCGTAATACTCGTGCTGTTTTCGGGCTATTTTTCGGCAACCGAAACTGCTTTTACCTCGGTAAACCGCACGAAACTCAAACTTAAAGCGCAGGACGGCAACAAAGCCGCCAAAAACGCGCTGTATCTTCTGGACAGATATGACAAAGTGATTTCGGCGATCCTCGTCGGCAACAACCTTGTCAATATCACGCTTTCGGTATTATTCAACAATCTTTTTGAAACAATCATTCCAAACGCCGCGGTAAGCGGTATCGTTTCGGTCGCGGTATCAACCGTGATTGTTCTGACGTTCGGCGAAATTTCGCCCAAAATGATTGCGAAAGAAAATTCCGAAAAGATTTCGATGGCGTTCGGCTACCCGATGCGCGCGATAATGGTCATACTATACCCCATCACGATTTTGTTTGCGGGGCTGAAATTCATTCTTCGCAAGATATTCAAGTCGAGAAACGACGACAAAATCACAGAAGAAGAACTCTTATCCATGGTCGAAGAAGCGCAGGAAGACGGCTCTCTTGACATGCAGGAGCGCGAACTTATTTCCAGCGCGATTGAGTTTGACGACGCGGAAGTCGAGGATATTTTCGTGCCGCGCGTGAACGTTATTGCGGTGCCCATCGACATGCCGATGGAAAAAATCAAGGCGCTTTTCCTGGAACATAATTTCTCGCGTATGCCCGTGTACAAAAACACAATCGACAGCATCGTGGGTATGATCCATAATATCGACTTCTTCACCGCCCTTGAAAAAGGCGAAAAATCGATAAAAAACTACATCACCCCCGTTACCATCGCGACGGAACATATGAAAATTTCGACGCTTCTGAAAAGCATGCAGCGCCAAAAAGTGCATATGGCTGTCGTTGTGGACGAATACGGCGGAACGCTGGGCATTGTTACCCTTGAAGATATTCTGGAAGAACTTGTCGGCGAAATCTGGGACGAACACGACGAGGTCGTGAACTACTTCACGAAAATCGACGACACGACTTATATCGTCGACGGCCGTGCGGAACTCGATAAATTCTTTGAAACTTTCGGGCTCGATAAGGACGAGGCGGCAGACTTCGACTCCCAGACAGTCAGCGGCTGGATTATCGCGGAAATCGGCGAAATCCCCAAAAAGGCGCAAACCTTCAATTACAAAAACCTGACGATCATCGTAAACAGGCTTACGCAGCGCAAAATTCTGGACGTCAAAGTCATCGTAAACCCCGTTGAAGAAAACGAGGATGACGCAGAAAAACAATCGCTATTTGAAAAGGTGAGCGAGAGAATCGCCGAAAAACAGGAAAACAAACAGGACGACAACGAATAACCGCGTCAAAACCAAAAGGCTGACAATCCCGTCAGCCTTTTATTTTTTGCGTTTTTAGCGCGGAACAAAAAAACACGCGCCGCTTCGGGCGCGTATTTTTTATATAAAACAAATCGGAAGGAGAGCAAATTAAAATTTCAAAAACAAGCCGTGCTTTTCAAAGTCCGAAACTTTCACTTCTTTCACGTCGTAGCCGTCGTTTTTGATTGCGGATACGATTTTGTCGATGTCGGTGTTGTCGTCGCAGATTATTTCGGTCAAACCCGATACGTGCGACGAGCGTACTTTTTTCACGTCAGCCGCTTTTCTTACGGCGTCGTTCACGTGCGACTCGCACATACCGCATTTCATACCGTCAACGTGCAAAGATATTTTTTTCATATTAAGCCTGCTTTCTTTTTTTCTGCCCTTATTGTAAACCAAAATTTTCCGCTTGTCAACAGAATATGAATAAAATTTCACATTTTGTTTATTTGTGTCGTTCAGACAGTCTTTTTGACAGTATATATATTTTCCTTTTTTACCATATAAAAATAATAACGTCTTCCGCCCTTTTTTTCGTTTTACAGAAATGTGGTTTTTATTGTATAATGGTGAAAAGCATCAGGAGATCCTATTATGAAAATTTCAAACGATATAAAATACGTCGGCGTGAACGATAGAAACCTTGACTTGTTTGAGGGGCAGTACGTCGTGGAAAACGGCATGGCATACAACTCTTACGTCATTATCGACGAAAAAGTCGCGGTAATGGATTCCGTCGATAGATCCTTCGGCGCCGAGTGGCTTGAAAATATCGCGGTCGCTTTGAACGGTCGCACGCCCGATTACCTTGTCGTGCAACACATGGAGCCTGACCATTCGTCAAATATTCTGGCGTTTTCGGAAAAATACAAGGACGCGAAAATCGTGTCGTCCCTTCGCGCGTTCCAGATGATGAAAAACTATTTCGGCACGGATTTTCAGGACAGACAAGTCGTGGTGAAAGAAGGCGACGTTTTGCCGCTCGGAAAACACAACCTGTCGTTTATCGCCGCTCCCATGGTACACTGGCCCGAAGTCATCATGACTTACGACGACTTTGACAAAGTTTTGTTCTCGGCAGACGCTTTCGGAAAGTTCGGCGCACTCGACACCGACGAAGACTGGGCGTGCGAGGCAAGAAGATATTATTTCGGCATTGTCGGAAAATACGGCGCGCAGGTGCAATCGGTTCTGAAAAAAGCGGCGGCGCTCGATATCAAAATCATTTGTCCGCTGCACGGACCGTGGCTTTTTGAAAACATTCCGTATTATCTCAATCTTTACGACGTATGGTCGTCGTACGGCGTGGAAAGCGACGGCGTCGTCATCGCGTATACGTCGGTTTACGGTCACACCGAAAAAGCGGTGAATATGCTCAAAGCGGAACTTGAAAACAAGGGCGTGAAAGTGCCCGTTTTCGACCTTGCGAGATGCGATATGGCGGAAGCGGTCGAGGACGCGTTCAGATACGGAAAGCTCGTGCTTGCGACAACGACGTACAACGGCGATATTTTCCCGTTTATGAAAACGTTTATCGAACACCTTGTCGAAAGAAACTTCCAGAACCGCACCATCGGATTTATCGAAAACGGCTCGTGGGCGCCGCAGGCTTCGCGCATTATGCGCGGCATGCTGGAACAGCAAAAAAACCTTACGCTTCTTGGCGCCGACGTCAAAATTTATTCGGCGGTAAGCGACAAAAACGTCGCTGAAATTCAGGCTCTTGCAAGCGCATTGTTGCAATAATACACGGCGGAAATCATGGAAAAGGTAATAATTGCGTCCAACAATATGAACAAAATCCGCGAGTTTTCGGAGATGCTCGGGAAAGACGTTCAGGTGCTGTCGCTTCACGATGTCGGCTTCGATTCGGAAATCGACGAAAACGGCGAAACCTTTTTCGATAACGCGCTTATCAAGGCAAAAACGATAAGCCTGTTCCTTCGCGAAAAAGGAATATCCGCGCCCGTATACGCCGACGACAGCGGACTGTCGGTAAACGCCCTTAACGGCGCGCCCGGCGTGCACAGTGCAAGGTATGCAGGATTTCACGGCGACGATAAGAAAAACCGCGATTTACTTTTGAAAAACCTTGAAAATATTACCGACCGAAGCGCGTATTTTATCTCGGTCATCGCCTGCTATTACCCCGATGACACTTACGTTTTCGGCGTCGGCAAAACCTATGGCAGAATCTTGCGACGCGAAGAAGGAAGCGGCGGATTCGGCTATGACTGCATATTTTATTCGGACGATCTGAAAAAGTCTTTCGGACTTGCGACGGCGGAAGAAAAAAACGCCGTGTCGCACCGCTACCGCGCGCTGAAAGACGTGATGACAAAAATCAAATAGTCAAAATCATATTAAAACGCCGTGGCGTCTGCCACGGCTTTATTTTTGCAAAAATTTGGTTTTATTGAACGAAAATCACCGCTTAAAGTATGTTTTTTATCTCGTCAAGACTTTCAACGTAATAATCCCAAATTTTATTTTCGGGAATATCCGTGCGGTCGTGATTGAACCATACGGTCTGTATCCCCGCGTTCCGTCCGCCCGCAATATCGGCGGTAAGCGAATCGCCGATAAGCACGATTTCGTCCTTTTTCGCATTCGCGTTTTCAATGCAATAATCGAAGTATTCTTTCGACGGTTTCATCGCCCCGACCGCCTCGGAAATAAACAATCCCGAAAAATACTTTTTCATATCGGCTTTTTCAAGGCGGAAATCCTGTTGTCTGAACGGGCCGTTGCTCGTTGCAAAAAGTTTATACTTTCCGCAAAGATATGTTAAAAGTTCGTGCGCGCCCGACACGGGTTCTGCCGACACCGCAAGGAAGTCGTGAAAGACTTCTTCAAACTCGGGCCCGTCGATGCCCTTTATCCCGAACGCGTCGAAAACCAGATTCCACCTGATTTTTTTCAAGCCGTCTTTCGTGAGCGTACCGTCCTCGATTCTTCGCCAAAGATTGTCGTTGATTTTTTTGAAGCACTCAAACAATCCGTTTTCGTAGTGTTTCCCGTATTTTTCAAGCCCTTTCGACATGGCGTACGTCGCGCACACGTCGAAGTCCAGAAGGGTGTTGTCGATGTCGATAAAAACCGTAGTTATCATATTTACCTCAATAAAATATTATCAAATTTCCGCGCGATATGCAATCGTAAAACCGCATAAAAAGTTGTAGATTTTTGATATACCCGTATGATATAATATAAGTAATTAAGATTCGGAGGCAATTATGAAAACTTTACTCAAAAACGGTACTATCGTTGACGGCAGCGGCGGCAAGCCGTACGTGTCGGACGTTCTTATCGAAAACGACAAAATCACGAAAATCGCAAAAGACATCGACGCCGCGGACACCGAAGTTATCGACTGCACGGGCTTGACTGTTGCCCCGGGCTTTATCGACGCGCACAGCCACAACGATTTCTTTTACGACTACGACGACGCGGAAAGGTTTTACGAGCCGTTTATCCGTCAGGGAATCACCACCCAGATCACGGGCAACTGCGGATTTTCGCCGTTCGGCGTCGACAAAAACACAAAATATAAGGACAAAGTCGGCGGCGGTTTATTCCACGCCAAAAACCCCGGCAGTTTCAAAGACTTTATTAAAAATGCCGAAGGCAAACTTTACGTCAATATCGTCCCCCTTATCGGACACGGCACGACGCGCATAAGCATTTCGGGCTTTGACGCGAAACCGCTCACGAAAGAACAAATCGACGAAGAAATGAAACTCGTCGACGAGGCAATGGAAAACGGCGCGTTCGGCGGAAGTTTCGGCTTTATGTACGAACCCGGAATGTACAGCAAAACGGACGAACTCGTCGCGTTTGCAAAGGAACTGCAAAAGTACGACGGTATCCTGACCATTCACCCGCGCGCGGAGTCGAAAGTCGCAATGGGTTATCCCCTTATCTCGAAACCGCATATCGAAATCGCGCTGGACGAAATCATCGACATTATGGAAAAGTCGAAAGTCAGGACGGAATACAGCCATCTTATTTTCGTCGGTCGTTCGTCGTGGCCGAGCGTTGAACCTATGCTCAAAAAACTGCACGACTACAACGAAAAAGGATATAAAATCGCCTACGACAACTACGCTTTCACTTACGGCGCGTCGGTCATCACAATCGTTATGCCCGCCTGGTATCTCGCAATGAGCAAGGAAGACCGAAAGAAACCTTTCAACCGTTTCAAACTGCGCGTACTCGTGGAAATGTCAAAAAAACTTCTGGGGCTGGATTTCAGCGACTTCACGGTCGCGTACATTTCGGACGACCATAAGGAATACGAAAACCGCACGATTGCGGAAATTGCTGAATCGGAAGGAATATCCGACTTTGACTGCTACTTGAAACTCGTCGATTTGTCGAACGCGCAAGGCAGACTTTACATCGACAAATACTACAACGACGCCATCATCGACAGGCTGATGAAAGACGACCTGTCCATCTTTATGACGGACGCGTGGGTTGAAGAAGCCGGCACGCAAAACGGCGCGACGTATCAGTGCTTCCCGTACTTTTTGGTGCGCGCGAAGAAGAACGATATCCCCGTTGAAAACGTCGTAAGAAAGATGACGGGCGCGACTGCGGAACGCTTCAAAATCAAAGACCGCGGGTTTTTGAAAGAAGGTTATTTCGCCGACGTTACCGTTTTCGATTTCGACAACGTGGAAGTAAATCCGAAAGTCCCCGACTTCACCCCCAAAGGCATAAATTACGTCTTCGTCGGTGGCGAAAAGGTTGTGTCAAACGGCGAATATATCTCGAAAACCGCCGGCAAAGTCATACTCAAAAAATAAGGTAGGATAACTATGTGCATCGCAAAAATCGCGTTTAACGCCCTTTTCAGACCAAGTAAACATTTGTTTACGCCAAAAACACCGTTTGCGGAAAAGGTAATGGGACCCAATTTCAAGCATTTGTACGACACCAGCTCAGCTGCAAGCAGGCTTGTCAAAACGTGGGACAAGGAAATTATCCCCGTTAACACTTTCGACTCTCTTACGCTTGAAGGCTGGTTTTATACCGCAGGCGAAAACGCGCGCGATACCGCCATTCTCATGCACGGCTACAACAGCAGTCCCCTGGGCGATATGTCGGCAATAATGCAGTTTTATTTAAGACGCGGCATCAACGTTCTTCTGACAAACAACCGCGGTGGCAAAACGAGCGTCGGCAACAACATCACTTTCGGACTTTACGAAAGGCTCGACACCGCCCTGTGGGTTGACAAACTCAACGAGCGTTTCGATGGCGGCAGCATTATTCTGCACGGTATTTCTTTGGGCGGCGCAACCGTTTGTCTTATGTCCGAAATGACACTGAAAAACGTGAAATGCGTCGTGTCGGATTGCGCCTACACCTCGATCCGCGCGGAATTTGCACACGGCTCGAAACTCACCATGGGTTTCACGCCGAAAGCCACGCTGGAACGCGTTTATAAACTTTTTGCAAAAGAATTCGGCAATACCGTCGACGACTTCACGCCTCTCAAAGCGGTGCAACACGCAAAATATCCGATACTGTTTATTCACGGCAAGGAAGACCGTTTTATCCCTGTGCGAATGGCGCACGAACTTTACAACGCCTGCTCCTCGGACAAACGCCTGTTCCTTGTGGACGGCGCGGGACACGGCGCGTCGTATGCAAACGCCCCGAAAGAGTACGAATCCGCCGTGATGGACTTTATAAACGCCCACAGATAAAACTCAACCGAATAACAAAAAAGCCACGGGATTCCGTGGCTTTCTTTTTGTAGTTTTTATAATCGTTATTCGAGTTCGGTTGCTCCGGTGTAAAGCTGATAATACGTGCCGTGCATTGCGATAAGTTCGTCGTGGGTTCCTCGCTCGATAATTCTGCCGTGATCGAGGACGATGACGCTGTCGGCGTTTCTGATTGTCGAAAGCCTGTGCGCGATGACGAAAACCGTCCTACCTTTCATAAGGTTATCCATACCTGCCTGAACGATCGCTTCGGTGCGGGTATCGATTGACGACGTCGCTTCGTCCAGAATCATGACGGGCGGATCTGCGACGGCGGCGCGCGCGATACTTAAAAGCTGGCGTTGTCCCTGCGACAGATTTGCGCCGTTTCCCGTGATTACGGTATTATACCCTTCGGGAAGTCGTGTGATGAAGTCGTCGGCGTTTGCAAGTTTTGCTGCGGCGATACATTCTTCGTCGGTGGCGTCGAGGCGGCCGTAGCGGATATTATCCATGACGCTTCCCGTGAACAGGTTGGTGTCCTGCAAAACCATACCCAAAGACCTTCTCAGATCCTTTTTGTTGATTTTATTGATATTTATCCCGTCGTAGCGGACTTTGCCGTCCTGAATGTCGTAAAACCTGTTGATAAGGTTGGTGATTGTCGTTTTGCCCGCGCCCGTTGCGCCGACGAAAGCGAATTTCTGACCGGGTTTTGCGCGAAGGGATACGCCGTGCAGCACGAGTTTGTCGGGGACGTAACCGAAATCGACGTCGTCAAGTTCGATATCCCCTTTGAGTTCCACGTAAGTGGTGGTATCGGTTTCTTTGTGGTAGTGTTTCCACGCCCAAAGCCCCGTGCGTTTTTCGCTTTCGGCGATATTGCCGTTTTCGTCCTTCGTGGCGTTGACAAGCATGACGTAGCCGTTGTCGGTTTCTTGTTGTTCGTCAATCATATCGAACACGCGCGACGCGCCCGCAAGCCCCATGGTAACCATCGAGATTTGTCCCGCGATGTTGCCGATATTGTTGGAAAGCTGGCGCGAAAGCGACAGGAAGGAAACGAGAACGCCGACCGTCAGCGGATTGAACCCGGTAATACCGACGTTTTTGAACCCGGTATTGAGTTCCGAAATGACCAGAAGTCCGCCGATAAACGCCAGCAATACGTACAGGAGATTGCCCATGTTGCCGAGAATCGGCATAAGGATATTGCCGTAAGTATGCGCCTTCCTGCTGTCGTCGTTGAGTTTATCGTTGAGTTTGTCAAAGCCTTGTTTTGCGGCGTCTTCGTGGTTGAACACTTTCACGACTTTCTGACCGTTTATCATTTCTTCGATATAGCCTTCTTCGTCGGCGACGGCGACCTGTTGCGCGACCATATATTTGCCGCTTGCTCCGCCGATTTTCACGACGACGAAAAGCATAAGCAGTATCACCGCAACGACGATAAGCGTCAGATATACGCTGTACGTCAGCATTACGATGAACACCGCGACCAACGTGAACGCCGACTGGAACAATACGGGCAGACTGTTGCCGATAAGCTGGCGCACGGCGTCGGTATCGTTGGTATAGGTACTCATTATCGTACCGTGCTTGTGCGTATCGAAATATTTAATGGGCAGGGATTCCATATTGTTGAACATATCTTTTCTGAAATGATACAACGTTCCCTGCGTAATGATTGCGTTAAGCTGGTTGTTTACGACAGAGCCGATAACGCCCAATACGAAAAACAAAACCATCGTCGCGCCCATTCTGACAAGCAGGACGGAAGCCTCGCTCCACGGCATATTCTGCGACAGCGCGGGCGTGATGACGTCGTCGATGAGTTTCTGCATATAGACGTTGCCGACAAGCATCCCTGCCGACACCATCAGAAGGGTGATGCACATTATGATAATCTGCCAGCCGTAATATTTGAAAAGGTATTTCAAAAGACGGGCAAACGTACCCTTTTTGGCGGACTGCATATTGCGTTGATTTTTCATTGCGGAAGCCTTTTTCATTGTGCGTCGCCTCCTTCTTCGTTGTCGGAGTGGCGGGTTTGCGACTCGTAAACGCTCCTGTATTCTTCGCTCGTTTGCATAAGTTCCTCGTGCGTGCCGATTGCGGCGATACGTCCGCCTTCCATCACGATGATTTTGTCTGCGTCCTCAACGGATGCCACGCGCTGAGCGATGATGATTTTGGTCGTGTCGGGGATTTCTTCCCTGAACGCTTTCCTGATAAGCGCGTCGGTCTTTGTATCGACTGCCGACGTACTGTCGTCAAGAATAAGGATTTTCGGTTTTTTGATGAGTGCGCGCGCGATACAAAGTCTTTGTTTCTGTCCGCCCGAAACGTTCGTGCCGCCCTGCTCGATATGCGTGTCGTAGCCGTCGGGGAACGACTCGATAAATTCGTCGGCGCAGGCAAGACGACATACGCGTTTGATTTCTTCGTCCGACGCAGCGTCGTTGCCCCAGCGGATGTTTTCTTTTATCGTGCCGGAAAACAACACGTTCTTTTGCAGCACCATGGATACCGAATCGCGAAGCGTGACCAAATCGTAATCCCTGACGTCTTTGTCACCGACAAGAAGCCTGCCTTCGCTCACGTCGTACAAGCGCGGGATAAGTTGCACAAGGCTGCTTTTACTGGAACCCGTGCCGCCGAGAATACCCACCGTTTCGCCTGATTTGATTGAAAGATTTATGTTTTCAAGCGCGTATTTTTCAGCCTTTTCGCTGTATTTGAACGAAACGTTTTCAAAGGTTATATCGCCGTTTTCAACAGTTGTAATGCCGTTTTCGGGGCTTTTAAGCGACGATTCCGTCACAAGAACTTCTTTGATACGGTTTGCGCTTTCAATCGACATCGTCAGCATGACGATCACCATCGAAAGCATCATCATCGACATCAACGCCATTATCGCGTAGTTGATAAGCGCCGACAAATTGCCGACCGTGAGTTTCTCTCCGTGCGACGTGATTATCGTCTTGGAACCCAAAAACATAATTACAGCCATGACCGTAAAAATGCACAGCATCATTATAGGCCAGGCAAGCGCCATGATACGCTCCGCCTTTGTGAAGTCGTTTCTGACCTCGGACGATACCTTTTCAAACTTTCCTTTTTCATAGTCTTCCCTGACGAAAGATTTCACGACGCGGATCGCCTGCACGTTTTCCTGCACCGACTCGTTCATATCGTCGTATTTTCTGAAAATCTTTCTGAAAAACGGCATTACGAACTTCATCATAAGCGCAAGAGCAAGCATAAGCACGGGCATCGCCGCAAGGAAAACAAGAGCGATTCTCCAATTTATACGGAAACTGAAAACGAATGCGAAAATCAGCATCAGCGGCGTTCTTATCGCAATGCGGATAATCATCTGATATGCGTTCTGAACGTTCGTAACGTCGGTCGTAAGCCTTGTGACAAGACTCGACGTCGAAAACCTGTCGATTTCCGCAAACGAGAAGTCCTGAATCTTATAATACATATCGTGGCGCAGATTTCTTGCGTATCCGCACGACGCCGTCGCCGCAAACTTGCCCGCGATAAAACCGCAAACAAGCGACGCAAGCGCCATCGCAAGCAGTATCAGTCCGTATTTGATAATGGGGCCCATGGATATCGACTTGCTGATTTCGTCGATAAGCACCGCCATTACCGTGGGAATAAGCGTTTCCAGCACGACCTCGCCGATGATGAAAATCGGCGTGAGAATCGAGGGAAGTTTATAATCCCTTATACTCTTTTTCAATACTTTTATTGTGTCCATCTATGCTCCTAAAAATTTTAATCGTTGTTGAGATTTCCTTTCAGTTTTTCAAGGATCGCGATAAGCGTTTCGATTTCTTCGTCCGAAATATCTTTCCAGAATTCTTTCCCGACGTCGATAGCGTCCCTGCGCGACGATTTCAGAAGCGCGCTTCCCTCGTCGGTAAGATATACGCTTTTCATACGCTTGTCGTCGCTGTCGAACACGCAGGAAACAAGTCCCCTGCTTTCAAGGCCGGAAAGAAGCCCGACAACTGTCGGGTGCGAAACTTCCAGATACGTTTCGACGTCTTTTTGCGTCGATTTCCCGCCCGACTTGTCCAAAAACACCAACAGTCTGTGTTGTGAACAGGTCACACCGTACTTCTTGAACGTCCTGATTATTTTTTTGTCGGTTTTCTCACTGATTTGCTTGATAAGAAAGCCGGCGTATTGTCTTTTATCCATGAAAACTCCGTCGTAAAATGTAGTATGCTACATATATACAACAAAGAAAAAAAATTGTCAATAATTTTTAACTAAAATTCCGTAGGAAGTTACACTTTTTTTATAAAATACGGCTGCAACTTTTTATAGTGATTATTTTTACAATACTTGTTGTGTTTGCTTAATGTCTGTTTGCCTTTTTCGACAAGCCTTTTCTCTTTACCTTTTCAAAAGGTTTCTTGTTTTTTCCTGCGATATAACAAATCAGTACGTACACTGCCGACAACACGACGACCGCGCCGATAAGTACGCCGTACATTGCGCCGACGCTTACTTTGTCGCCAAAAAAATATAAGTTGCAATCAACGCCGTCCTTAACCCCGTTTATTACTTCTTTCGGGAAGCCTTGCTTTGCCATTTCGCCGTAAACGCCGTTTAACGAATGATTTCTTAAAAGTGAAGTGCCGTATGTGCCGGGAAGCAGCATAATAAAGTTTTGCAGACCTTTCCCGAAACTCGATATCGGCATATACGCGCCGCAAATAAAACCGTAGCCCGCCGATACTATCGTACCGATGCCCGCAGCCTGCCCCTGCGTCCTTAAAAGCGCGTTGACGACGCTTGACAACGCCGTGCCGAAAGCCGTCAGCAGGAACACGTCGACGATAATCAAAACGACGTCCGAAAAACTCATATACCAGCCGCTCGCCGCAACGTAAATAAGCCCGGCGGCAGTCGCCGCGTACGTTACGATAAGCGTCGTGAAAAAGGTTCCCGAAAAGTACGACGCCGCGATTATTGAACGCTTTGCGGGCGACACAAGCAAGTCTTTTCTCGCCCCGGTGATGCGGTCGTTTACCATAAGCGTATTGCTGCAAAACGCAACGGTCACGCAACACACCGCAAGAAGCGACGATACGAGTTCCCCCGCAACCATTCCGCTTATCAGTTTTTCGGGGACGGAAACGCCGTCCGGCAACGCCGCAACAAACGTGTTCCTGTAAACTTTTGCCAGAAACGTGACGTACAAGACAAGAAGTATCACGGGCGTGATAAGCGACGTGAAAAACATTCCCTTGTCCTTAAAAAACACCTTTATATTTCGTTTCGTCAACGCAAGAAAAGTCTTCATAATGCGCCTCCTTCGGGCATTTTGCCCGTGACGGACAAAAACACGTCGTCCATTTTGCCCTTTGTAATTTCAAAATCGGCGAACAGCGCGGGGTTTTTCATAATTAAATCCCGTGCTTCTGCCGTGTCTTTCACGGACACTCTGAACGCGTCCCTGATTTTTTCGTACGGAAGCCCCAAAGCCTTGACTTTTTCTTCTTCGGCGTTATAAATCGTAACGAAGTCGCCCGTAAATTCGTTTTTGAGCGAAAGCGGCGTTCCTTCCGCCGCGATTTTCCCTTTGTCGAGTATCACGACGTAGTCGGCGTCCGCCGCCTCTTCCATATAATGCGTCGTGAGAAACACCGTCATATTCCGACTTTTACGAAGGTTTGTTACGACGTTCCAAAGGAGTTTTCGCGCTTCGGGATCAAGCCCCGTCGTCGGTTCGTCCAGAATTAAGATTTTCGGATTGTGAATAAGTGCGCGCGCCACGTCGACTCTTCTTTTCTGTCCGCCCGAAAGTTTTTCAAACGTTCTCGGCAACAGTTCTTTGAAGTCCAGCATTTCGGAAAGCGCGGCGATCCTTTCTTTTGCCGCTTTCCCCGTGATACCGTATAAACTCGCGCGGGACGTAAGATTGTCTTTGACCGAAAGCTTCGCGTCAAGCGCGGACGTCTGATATACGACGCCGATTTCTTTCGTGATGTTTTTCATATCGTTATCGACGTTCATACCGTCGATTATCACCGTACCGCCGTCTTTTGAAAGGGTGCCGCACATTATGGATATCGTCGTTGATTTTCCCGCGCCGTTCACGCCGAGAAACGCAAACAACTCCCCTTCCTTCACGACAAGCGACAAGTCGTCGACGGCGTGCACGTCCTGAAACGATTTGTCAAGGTTTTTGATTTCGATAATATTTTTCATTCTTTTTATACAACCTGCCCTACGTTTTTACGGTAAGTTTTGTAAAAGGGGAAACCCTTTGCGGACTTCCCCAAATTATCTTTTAACGGCGGAATTTACTTTTGATCGCGGTCGAAAGCCTCGATTGCGGCAAGCGCGATGTCAAGTCCCAGTGCAAACGTTTCGGGTATCATCTGGTCGGGCGTGTCGCGACGATTGTGATAATACGGCGCATATTTCGGGTTTTGTCCGGCAACCGCCGCCGCCTTGAATCCGCTCCTTGAAAACGCCGCCGCGTCGGACGCGCCGAAAGGCACTACGCCGTGAGGCAACGGGTGATTTACGTCGGGATCGTTGCACGCTTCGTCCAGAAGCGCAACGACTTCGGGGCTGTTTTTCACCATGCCCGTCATGTCGCGATGATAAATCGTCATATAGTCATAGTCGCGCATCGTGTCGAAAGCGATAATGTACGTTTCGACGTCCTTGTTTTCGCCTTTATGGCGTTTCGTGAATGCGGTTGCGCCGCGAAGCCCGGCTTCTTCACTGCCCGTAAGCAATGCACAGACCTCGGTGTTTTCATATCTGATTCCGCTTTCTTTCAGACATTTGAGCGCGGACACTGCGATGAATACGCCCGTAAGGTTGTCGTTTGCGCCGGGGGACAGCACCTTAAAGTTGCAAACAAAGAAAAGTCCGATGTACGCAACGATGGTGCATGCGGCGAAAATCACACTCCAAAGCGGGGTAACGCCTTTTGCGATATTGATTGAAAAAATGACGATCGACGCGAGCGCGCACAGCAAATCGACTGCAAGTACGCCGACCATGACTTCCTGTCTTATCTTCATAAGCGTCCATTCGTACGCGCTGTCGGTGTGGCCGTTGATGATGATACGGCGTTTTACGTCGCCCGTCGGTTTATACTTCGCATATACGTTGCACGACGTCGTTTCCGGCAAAAATTTGTCGATGAACGGCACGTAGAACAAGAATTCCAGCACGACGATGACAATGGACAAAACCGCAAGTACCAGCGAAATTATCCTTACCGCAAGCGTCAGCGCGGGATTGCCGACAAGCGTCAGCAACTGCAAAAGCGCGCCGATAATCAAAAATACACCGATGATTTTCGTGAATCCGACAAGCGCGTGTCGCGACACTTTGAAATCTTCGATTGCGCTTTCGTCCGCCCAGCCGTTGGTGTCGATCTGGTTTTTGATCCATTCCTGGGCTTCCCGTTCTTTCGGCATGCCCGATTCGCGCGGGCCGATGTTGGTGCAGATGTCCGTGATTGCGTTCATGCTGTAATCGACGGCGTTTTTCCGTATCTCTTTCGATACTTTCATGACAATTCTCCTTTTTTCGGACAGTTTTGTCCGTTATCCCTTTTTATTCGTTAATAAGCGACAGCACGTCTCTTGCAACCTGATTTAATCCCGTGTTTTCTTTCAGGACGTTCAGCCCTTTGAGTGCGCGAATGGCCGCGTCGATATCGTCGGGGAAAATGCTGTCCGAAAACACTTTTATATCCTTGATTACGCCGCCCGACAACGTGAAACTCACGTCGGCGTATCCCCAGGAAAACCTTTTGTACTTATGACTTTGAAGTTTCACGTCCTTTCCGTACAGCCATAAATCGTCGGAATATTTTTTGTAAAATTCGTCGGTTTTCTTTTCGTCCACGGCGGAATTTTCCAAAATCCGCCCGTATTTCTCGGTTAAAACGTCTTTCATCGCCTGCTTTACGGCTTCGACGTCGATACTTTCGTCAAGGTCGTGAAGATTTACAACGCGCGACTTCACGCTCGCAACGCCCTTGCCTTCCAGCTTGTCGGGTTTCACGTTCAGAAAGTCGCTCATTTTCGACGTGTCGGCGGATATTAAAATCGTGCCGTGATGCAACGCCGCCGTCTGTGTTTTGAGATATGCGTTGCCCGAAAACTTTCGCCCGTCGATGACGATGTCGTTTCGTCCGTTGACTTCCGCAAAAAGCCCGAGTTTTTTCACCGCGCGGATAATAATATCGTTGTTCTCGTTCACGTCGTAATCCGAAAGACTTGTTATGAACGAGAAATTGAGATTACCTTTGTCGTGGAAAACCGCGCCGCCGCCCGTCGGACGCCGTGCAAGGAAACCGCCTGCGTCGTGGAGTTTTTTAATATTCACGTCAAGGTATGCGTTCTGGTGTCTTCCGATGACGACCGTGTTGTCGTTGCGCCAAAGATATACGATAAGTTCGCCGTCTTTCGCCGCGTCCATAAGCGCGCTCTCGACAGCGAGATTGTAATGCGGATTAAACCCGCTTGTTTCAATATATCTTACTTTATCGTACGTTTTTGCCATATAAACAATTTATTTTGTGGTATTATTTAATTTCAAACAAACCTTCGCGCACTACTTCGCAAACGGTCGGGTGCGGGAAAACGAGTTTTTTCGCGCGGTCGATATCCACCTTCATATCAATAAGATTCGACACCGCGACGATATACTCGGACGCATAATTTCCGACGACGCTCGCGCCGATAAGCACGTTGTTATCTTTGTCGTAAACAAGTTTCAGAATACCGGTGTAGTCGGTATTTTCCGCGATATATCTGCCCGAATACATTAAGGACAGCTGCACCTCGTCGGCGTTTATTCCCTTTTCGATCGCCGCCGAAAGCGTGTATCCAGCCGAAGCGACTTCGGGAGTCGTGTATATAACCGACGGTATGGAGTCGTAATTCATTTCGTCGGGAACGTTAAGCATATTGTTTACGGCGACTTCGCCTTCTCTGTACGCCGTGTGTGCAAGCATCGACTTTCCGTTGACGTCGCCCGCGGCATAGACGTTTTCGACGTTGGTTTTAAGACGGCTGTCGGTAACGATTGCGCCGCGCTCGGTTTCAACGCCGATGTTTTCAAGCCCGAATCCCGTTATGTTTGCGCGACGACCGACCGACAACAAAATTTTGTCGGCAAGTATTTCTTCTTCGCCGTTTTCGGTCTCGACGACCGCGCCGTTTTCGGTAATCTCTTTGACCTTTGAAGAAAGACAGAATTTTACGCCTTTCTTTTCAAGCTCTTTTTGCAAAACCGCGCTTACTTTTTCGTCGGTTGCGCCCGCGATCTTCCCGAGCATTTCGACAACGACGACGTCGCTCCCGACCAACGAATAATAATCCGCCATTTCAAGTCCGATTACGCCGCCGCCCATAATAAGCAGGGTTTTCGGGATTTCGACAAGGTTCAGCGCCTCGCGGTTGGTTATCGCAAGCCCGCTTTCAATCGCTTTGTCGACGCCCGGGATTTTCGGGATAAACGCGCTGCTTCCCGTTGCGATAAGCAAAAACTTTGAGTTGTATTCGACGTTTTCGGATTGTACGACGACGCCGTTCTCGTCGCGGCAAAGTATCTTCGCATCCGCCTTTACGACGGTAACTCCCGCGCCCTTCAATTTCGCGCGCACACCCGTTACAAGACGTTTCACGACCTTGTTTTTTCTGTCGACGACGGCTTCTTGCGATACTTCGCCGTCGCCCGAAAACTTCACGCCGTAATTTTCGCCGTGCTTAAAATAATTCAGTACTTTCGCGCTGTTCAATAATGTTTTGCTGGGAACGCAGCCTTCGTTCAGGCAAACCCCGCCGAGTTCGTTTTTCTCAAACAATACGACGGACAATCCTTTTGACGCGGCGTATGCCGCGGCGTTGTATCCGGCAGGACCGCCGCCGAGTACCGTCAAATCAAAATTTTCCATAAACCCTCATATTTTTCGTAATATATCCATTGTACGGGATAAGCGACGAAAAGTCAATTTATTGACTTTACGAAAAAAATTCCTTTGCTGTCATATTGACTGTCATTTTGACTTTTGTTGTAAATTTTGCGCTTGACAACCGCCTTTTTTGGATATATCCTTATATTTATGAAAACAGCAGCAATAATACTGAACACTCCCGACGAAATCGGGGTAATTACAGAGTCCGACGTTATTTGCGCCGATAACGGATTAAGCCGTATTTACGTTACCCCCGTTGCGGTCGTGGGCGACCTGGACAGTCTTGAAAACCGCAAGGACGGTTTGAACTACGTCGTCTTCCCAAAAGAAAAGGACGAGACCGACGGGCAACTTGCCCTCGACTACGCAAAAAACGCGGGTTACGACGCCGTTACCATTTACGGCGCAACAGGCGGCGATATAGGTCAGACTCTCGGCAATATCGGCCTACTAAAATATGCAAAGGACATAAAAATCGACGCCCGTATTTCGGGCGTCGGATTCGATATTAAACTTCTCGAAGGAAAGGTTTCCGACACGGCTTTTATTAACCAAAAAATTTCGCTGTTTCCTTTTTTCGGGGACGCGCTGGTCACAAACAGCCGCGGGCTTTATTATCCGCTTGAAAACCTTCTTCTTTCCGCAGGCACAAACCGCGGTCTTTCCAACGTTGCGACGGCAAACGAAATCTCGTTCACCGTCGAACGCGGAATTTTACTTATGATTAAATATTACTAAGCGGCTTTGCCGTCCGCGTTTTCGTCGGACGTGTCGCTACTGCGGGCTTTCCGGCATTGCGACGGCAAACGAAATCTCGTTCACCGTCGAAAGCGGATTTTTACTTATGATTAAATATTATTAAGCGGCTTTGCCGTCCGCGTTTTCGTCGGACGCGTCGCCACTTTCGATTTCGTCGGCGGATTCTTCCGTCGATTTTTCGTTTACAAGGCGCACGAAACTCTTACTGCTGAACAGCAACAGCGCAACAACGATAACGATTGCGACGTCTGCGAACGTGAACGTGTTGTACAAGAATCCCCACGCTGCCGCAGAATATCCCGAGGGAGCGTAAGACGCGAATGCGAAAATGCCCGAAAATACGTGAGAGAAGTAACGAAGCGTACCCGCAAGAATTGCGCCGACCGTAAATGCGGCAGCGGGCTTTTTGATGATATTGAGTTCCTTGAAAATTCCCGCAAGTCCCGTCATTGCAAAAGCGATCGGGTAATCCAGGAAGAACTGCGCGGGGTGGATAATCCACGGATCCTGTATTGCCTGCAACACGCCGTAAATCGCGCCAACGATAATACCTTTTCTTATGCCGAACATATACGAAAACAGCATAAGCGGAAGCATCGACGCAAGGGTTACCGAGCCGCCCTGCGGCAACGCGAAAAACTTTACGTAAGAAAGCGCGAAAGAAAGCGCGACGGAAATTGCGGCATAAGCCATCTCACGCGTGGTGAACGGACCGTTGCGCTTCGAGAAAACGGTTGCGGCGACGACAAGGATAAGAACAAGCACGATTGCGCTGATATAAAGCCCTGCCTGCGACACGCCTTCGTAATCTCCGCCGACCTTTTTGAAGTGCACCGCCAAAAACGCAATACTCACAATCACGGGGATTAAAATCAAAAACAGCGCGATAAACTTAAACTTACGCATAAACTCGGGCTTTACCGTGTTTATTACGTAGCCCGCCGCGACCAGCGCGAACGCCACGATAACAATGCTCATTATCGGCCAGAAAACTTCTTTTACAAAGCTTCCGCCCTGAACGTCGTCGCTGATTTTTAAGGTAAGCATCGTAACTACGAAAGTCGTCGCTACGCCGAAAACGAAATACTTCACGCTTTTCATAAACGGTTGAAGTTTTTCGGGCTTCGCTTTCTTCAAAAAGATTGCGGCGATTACAACAAGCGCGACAAGCACGATTGCAAAGTAAAAAGCCGTAACACTGAGTTTCGACACGGTGTCGAGAGTGTTAAACGGCTCTTTCAGAATTGATGTGAATTTCATATTCGCTCCTTTGCCGGGAGGAACTTTTCTCGTTAGAATAAAAAATCCCAAAGCGATTACTTTGAGAACGAGTGGACTGGCTTCCTTTCGTGAGTTCTAACTCAATCAAGTTCAGAGGGTGTAATCTCAGGCGCGACGCGCCACCCCTAGCAATTAAATGTGATACCTAAATCTTACAATCAAATGAAAATACTGTCAAGGATTTTGAAAACGATTTGCAAATATTCAAACATTATTGTATAATCGTTCAGAGGTGGATTATGAAAGTTGCAGTTATTACGGGCGCATCCCAAGGAATCGGGAATGCCATTGCAAAAAAATTCTCGGAAAACGGATACCGCGTATTCAATTTGTCCAGAACGCCGGCAGAAGGCATCGAAAGCATAAAAACCGACGTGTCCGACCGTGAAAACGTGTTTGACTCGATCGGCGAAGTCGTAAAACGCGCGGGGCGTATCGACGTCCTTGTCAACAACGCGGGATTCGGCATTTCGGGCGCGGTCGAAGATACCGACGAAAGCGCGGTGCGAAAGATTTTTGACGTCAATTACTTCGGCACGCTGTTCGCGACGCAGGCGGTTATCCCCGTTATGCGCGAAAACGGCGGCGGCACGATAATCAATATGTCCAGCGCGGGCGCGCCTTTGTCGCTGCCTTTTCAGTCGTTTTATTCCTGCACGAAATCGGCGGTGTCGTCGCTTTCCGAGGCGCTTCGTATCGAACTTAAACCGTTCAACATAAAAGTTTCGACAATCCTTCCCGGCGACGTCAAGACGGAATTCACCGTCCGCCGCGAAAAGAACAAAAGCAACAGCGTTTATTACGGCGAAAGAATCGACAAATCGGTTGAAAAGATGGAGCGCGACGAACAAAACGGAATGTCACCGTCGGTCATCGCGAAAATCGCCCTAAAAATCGCAAAATCGAAAAATCCGCCCGTGTACGTCGTGGGCGGCGCGTCGTACAAACTGCTTGTGGGACTTTCAAAAATCTTGCCGAAACGTCTTGTCGTATGGGCAATCGGAAAACTTTACGGATAAAATAAAAACTGCAACGGGTGTTGCAGTTTTTTATTTGCTTTTTTCAAAATTTACTTTTCGTTTAGTCCTTCTTTTTCTTTTTGGCGTAACTTCTCACCGCGTACGCGATGTTGGTCATATGGTCGGCGACACGCTCCGCGTTGGACGAAAGACTCAGATAAATCGCGCCGACTTCGGGCGTACATTCGCCCTTGTTCATACGCTCGATATGGTGTTCGCCCATTTCTTCTTTTTGTCTGTCGACGCTTTCCTCGTACTCGTTCACCTTGTCGATATAATCAAGAGTGACTTCCTTATACGTCTTCATTACCTCGTCGTAAAGGTTTGTAATCGTCGCTTTAAGCGTCTGAATTTCGGAAATTGCCTTCGGCGAGAACGTGAGTTTATCCGCCTCCATCTTTTCGGCGTATTCCGAGATGTTTTCGGCGTAGTCGCCGATACGCTCGATATCGCTTACGGTGTGATACGACGTACTGATTAAGAGTTTGTCGTCTTCCGAAAGGTCGACCTGCGACAATTTCACAAGATATTTCGTGATTTCACGGTTAAGGAAGTTCAGACATTTTTCGTTTTTGGCGATTTCGTCGATGACGTCGGACACTTTGCCGACCATAACCGCGTCCATACATTTGTCGAAGTTTGATTTTGCGATTTCCGCCATATTTTCGATTTCGTTTTTAAGCTGCGCGACCGCAACCGGGGGCGTTCTCAACAAGCGTTCTTCCAAAAAGTACAGGTGCGGCTCGTCGTTTTTGTCGTCCGTTTTTCTCTCGGGAACGATTTTTGAAACGAACTTCACAAGCAGGTTCATAAACGGCAACAGTACTATGGTGGTGGTTACGTTGAAGAAAGTGTGCAAAAGCGCAATTCTCATCGCGGGACTTTTAATCGGCATAAACATCTTCGTAAACACGCCGGAAATGCTCACAAGCCCAAATATCGTCACGCCGATCACGTTAAACATAAGGTGGATTACGGCGGTGCGACGCGCGTTCGTACTTGTGCCGACCGACGCGATAAGCGACGTAATACACGTTCCGATATTGCTTCCCAAAATTATGTACAGCCCTTGATCAAACGACAAAAGCCCTGCAACCGACATCGTAACGACGATACCGCTGACCGCCGACGACGACTGGATAAGCGCGGTGAACAAAATACCGAACAATAACAGCAACGCAGGGTTTGAAACCTTTGTAAGGAACGCGCTGATTTTGTCCGACTTCGAGAAAATATCCATGGAGCTTGTCATAACCGAAAGCCCGACAAATATCATGCCCAGCCCCGTGATAATGCCGCCGATTTTTTTGACCTTGTCCTTTTTGGTCAGCATTATTATCAATGCGCCGACGCCCGCAAGAGCCGCGAAAATTACCGTAAGGTTGACGTTTGCAAACCCGCCCGCGCCAAGCGCAACGATAAGCGCGGTCGACGTCGTTCCGATATTCGCACCGAAAACAATCGACGCGGCTTGCGTCAGAGTCATCAGTCCGCTGTTGACGAAACCTATCGCCATAACCGTGACCGCCGCGGAACTTTGTACGACCGCCGTCGTCACCGTTCCTATGCCCACTCCGATAAGTTTCTTATTCGATATTTTGGCAAACATTCGCTTGATTTCGTTACCGGCAACCATTTCAAGGCTGTCGCCCATCAACTTCATTCCGTAAAGAAAGACGCCGATACCGCCAAGCAGGGACAAAAACGCATAAAATATGTCAAGCCAATTCATTTCAATTTCGGTTGGACAAAATTTGCCCGATTCTCTCCATTATAATAATTTACTTTCTATATTATATATAATATGTTGATTTATGTAAAACAGATTAGGTCGTTTTCAATCATAAAATTTTGCGATTCAAAAAAAATTTTTGCGGTTTTCATTCACGTTATGCGACAGTTTTATCATTCATGACAAAATGTTTCCATCGTACGGCTTTCATTAAAAATTTTATTATAAACGCCGCAATAAATTATTTTTTCGACTTTTTGTTTTGTTGCTCATTTCGTTTGACATATTTCGCCTTATTCAATATAATAATTGAGCATTGATAAAACGCTGCTGTGGCTCAGGAGGTAGAGCACATCCTTGGTAAGGATGAGGTCACCAGTTCAAGTCTGGTCAGCAGCTCCACAATCCGTGAACGAAATTCGTTCACGGATTTTTCATTTCATTTTTCGATGAAATGAAATGCACGGCTTATAGCCGTGCGTGGAGCCTGTCGTCTGCGCTCGGCGATTGAGAATACTTCGTGCTCCCATCGCCTTCTCTTGCCGTCAGCAGCTCCAATATCCATCATTTTCTTCGGAATTTGAGAGTCTTTCTTTATAATTGACTAGCCGCATCCTTTTCCTAAAAACACCCTTATTATGCCAAAAAAATTAAGACCTTGAAAAAAGGCATATTTTTGGCATACTTTTTTAAGAGTTTTTATGGAACTTTGGAATGATTTATGGAAGATTTGGCATACTAGAAATTAATACTTTTTTAAACACAACTTCTTTTTTAAGAAGATTAATTGTTTCTACTTGATACCCTACTGCTTGCCACACTGCCTTAGCAACATGGGTTGGTGAACCTTCCGCTGTGCCATACCAACAAGCTCCATACTTTTGTAAATACATTGGTAGTTCAAAACCTAAAACTTCCTCTATTTCATCAAAAGTCATTGCTATAGTGTTGCTGTTATTTCTTTCAAGAAATTTACCCAATGGGTCATACTTGCTCATAATATTCTCCTATAAATAATATTTTATTCTTACTGTTGTCGAATTGCCGCTTGGTGGAGCAAATAAAATCTCATCTTTATCTGACATCAATTGTTTCATTGCATTACAAATAATGACTGGACGATTTTTTAGTCCAATTGCTTTCTGAATATCCCCTGCCACTAACACTATTGAGCCTTCTCCCTTTGTTCTTGCTTCTTCTTTTTGCTGTTGAATATATTCTCTGGCTAATTGAGTATTTGTTTTACCTGTCATATTTTCTATTGGCTTTACAGATGTACCTTCTTTTAATTCTTTGACCTCTTTTTCTAGATTTTGTACTCTCTCAAGTAATTCTAGGATAATTGAATCGTAATTCATTGAACACCTCCATCTACACATATATTAACACTTATTAAACATCTTGTCAATAGTTTTTAATAACTCTTAATAACTTTTACAAAAAAGACCAGCCATAGGATTCCTTCCTATGGTTGGTCATACATTATTTTAAGTTTTATCCTAGTACACTATCTAGTGCATTAGCTGCTTCTCTATCACTGCTCTTTATCATGTGAGCATATATATCTGCTGTCACTTTCGTGCTACCATATCCTGCTCTAGTATGATGGTGATTTGTTTAGGCGAACATATTCTAACCATATCTTTGAGGGCGATTGAGAATACTTCGTGCTCTCATCGCCTTCTCTTGCCAGCAGCAGCTCTATGGTTTATTTTGTTATAGGAGACTGTCGGCGGCGGTATTGTTGGTTTTGGTTTTTTCAACTTGAAGATATCGTGGATTTTCCTTTAATACATCGTCCTTATGGCTTTATCGTTCAGTTTTTGATGATAAACACCGGGAACGGCGGGTCGTTCGTCCAGTTATAAAAATCGAGTTTCAAGACCTGATATTTCGACGAATCGAGCGTTTTAAAATACGGCAGCAGCGCGTCTCTTTCCTCGTAGCCCGAGTCGCCGCCGTAATAAACGCTCACGCACATTAAACCGCCCTTCTTCAAAAGTCCGAGTCCGCCCTCGATTGCTTTTATCGTGGACTCTGCGTGCGTGAAAACGCTGTGATCGCCCGACGGCAGATATCCGAGGCTGAAAACAATGCACGATACGCTGTCTCTATCCGCGTACTTTGTCATATTTTCGTGCGATTCAAGGTGGACGTCCGCCGTTTGTCCGCGGCTTTTCAGAAGGTTTTCGGTGCTGTCCACGGCGTCTTTCTGCACGTCGAAAGAAATAACTTTCCCGCTGTCCCCGACAAGCGAGCATAAAAACGACGTATCGTATCCGCGCCCTGCGGTTGCGTCGATAACGACGTCGCCCGCGCCGACGAATTTCCTTATTGTTTCGTGTACAATGGTCAAAGCATTCATATCTTTATTATATCACATCGTGGCGTTTTGACAATAAATAAGGCCGTCCGAAGACGACCTTTTTAACGATTTTGAAATTATCTTTCTTCCCTGAAATAGGAAAGCCCCAGCGATGCAGGCGGCTGCGTCTCGCGCTTGTTGATAATGCTCGTAATTATAAGAACGATTACCGTGACGAGATAAGGCAACATATCCATAAGCTTCGTCAGCGCAAAAGACGTGTTTATTGTGTTTGAAAGCGTGCTTAAAAACCCGAATACGATTGAACCCACGATACACAGTCCCGGCCGCCACATCGAGAAAATAACAAGAGCGACTGAAAGCCAGCCAAGCGCCTCGATGATATACACAAGACTTCCTCTCGATTTGTCCATAACGTAGAACAACCCGCCGATACCGGCAATCGCAGCCCCCAAAACGCAAGCCACGTATTTATATTTCGTGACGTTTATGCCGACAGCATCCGCCGTTGCGGGGTTTTCGCCGATTGCTTTAAGGTTAAGTCCCGTGCGCGTCTTTTTGAACACGATAGCCGAAATAATCGCAATTGCGAAAGCAAGATAAACAAGCGGACCATACGAGAAGAAAAGTTTTCCAAACCAACCGTCCGACCAACTTGCGGGGAAAAACGTTGTGAAAAAATCTGTCGCATAGGAAAATCCCGCGGCTCCTTTTTTAATACCCCAATACTTCAAAAGACCTGCGCCGAACGTGGTAATTGTAAGTCCCGTTACATTTTGATTGCACCTTAAAGTAATAGTAAAGAAACCGTACAAAAATCCCATTGCGCCTGCACACAACATTGCCATAATGATTGCAACGAGAACACATGCAAACGCCGAAGCTTGCGACGGATCGGCAACCGAGCCCATATAAAGCGATACACCCGTACAACCGCCGATTGCTCCGATACACATAATCCCCGGGATACCCAAGTTGAGGTGTCCCGATTTTTCGATGATAATTTCGCCGGTTGCTCCGAAAAGGAACACCGTACTATAGTTTATTGCAGAAACAAGCATTGATAAGAACATCATTATTCATTCACCTCCGTTTCCGAGGTTTCGGCAATTGCCGATTTCTTTTTGAAAACATTTTTGATTGCGTTTTTGATTTTATCTCCGTTTTTGAAAACCACTTTATAATTGATAAAGAATTCGCTTGCGATAATCAAGAAGAAGAAAATGCCCGTCATAACGTCCGCATAGGCATCGCCAAGCCCGTTAATTGTTGCAATATTTAAGGTTCCTCTTTGTATAAACACAACCAAAAACGCGGTCAACACCATTGCAAACGGGTTGAAATGCGCAAGCCAAGAAACGAGAATTGCGGTAAATCCGCGTCCACCTGCCGACGTTTCGGTAATATTATGGTTCGTTCCGCCAACGAGAAGCAAACCTGCAATACCGCACATCACGCCCGTCAAAATCATCGTTCTGATGATTACTTTTTTGACGTTGATACCGATATATTTTGCCGTTCTTTCGCTTTCGCCGACAACCGACAACTCATAACCGTGCTTACTGTAACGAAGATATATCCACAATAAAACCGTCACCACGCCTGCAACGATTATTTTTAACAAAAACTGATTATAAACGTCGGGAAGGTACCCCGTCTTAAAATAAACCGTTCCGCTGCCTTTTCCTTGCGCCCAAATATTTATCATAAAACCTGCAAAGAACGAAGCGATGTAGTTCATCATAAGGGTGAACAGCGTTTCGTTGGTATTCCATTTCGCCTTGAAAATTGCAGGGATAACCGCCCATACAACCGCAAACAAAATACTGAAAAGTACCATCAATAAGTACAACACACCGTCTTCGACTTTTCCTGCGAAGTAAAACATTGCAAGCGCGCAACCGACGCACCCCATAAGGACTTGTCCTTCTGCGCCGATATTCCAAAACTTCATTTTGAAACACGGAGTAACAGCAAGCGCAACGATAAGCAACAACGCCATACTGTGGAACAGGTTCCAAACTTTTCTTTCACTTCCGAAAACGCCGTCAAACAGCGTTGAGAAAAAGTATCCGAAGCCTTTGTTTGTTATCGACGCGGATACGATTGCACAAATAAGCAACGACAATACGAATGCGCCAACACGAATAGACCAAGCGTACCAACGCTTCGTATCGCTTCTTTTTACTATATGAACAAGAGGCTCTCTTTCTTTCTTGTTTTCTTTTGTCATTGTTCAGCCTCCTCTTCGTCGAAAGTTTTGGTCATCAATAATCCGATTTCTTCTTTTTTGGCGGTTCTTCCGTCAACAATACCCGTTATCGTCCCCGACGAAATAACCAAAATGCGGTCGCAGAGTTCGATCAGTACGTCCAGGTCTTCGCCGACGAAAATAACGGCAACTCCGTTTTCTTTTTGTTTGTTGAGCAAATTATAAATAACGTAGGACGAGTTGATGTCCAGCCCTCTTACGGGATAAGCCGCCATAAGGACGGTAGGCGCAGACGCGATTTCACGACCGACCAGAACTTTTTGTACGTTTCCGCCCGAAAGTTTTCTGACGGGCGTTTTTACGGACGGCGTCACTACTTCAAGTTCTTCCACGATATTTTCCGCAAGGTCATGCGGGGTTTTTCTATCCAGAAACATCGAATGGCCTTTGCCGTAAGAACGAAGCATCATGTTGTCCGTCAAGTCCATATTGCCGACAAGTCCCATGCCCAGACGGTCTTCGGGGACGAAAGAAAGCCTTACGCCCAGTTCCCTGATTTGCGTGGGTGATTTTTGTCTCAAATCAACTCTTTTGTTGTCTTCTTTCGGATCAATATAAGTTATCGAGCCACCGCCCAAGCGTTGAAGACCTGCGATTGCTTCCAGCAGTTCCTTTTGTCCACTGCCCGCAATACCTGCAATTCCCAAAATTTCGCCCGAACGCGCTGTGAAAGATACGTTATTGAGTTTTTTGATACCATCGCGGTTTGTGAGTTCAAGCCCTTCAACAACCAACCTGTCTTCGGGATTTTCGGGTTCGCTACGGTTGATATTAAGTTCGATCTTTGCGCCGACCATCATTTCCGTCAATGAACTTTCGGTGGCGTCTTTCGTATCGACGGTACCGATATATTCGCCCTTTCTTAAAACGGTAACTCTGTCGGAAATTTCCAAAACCTCGTTGAGCTTGTGAGTGATGATGATAATCGATTTTCCGTCCGCGCGCATTTTCCTTAAAACGTCAAAGAGTTTTTTGGTTTCCTGCGGCGTCAGAACGGCGGTAGGCTCGTCCAGAATAAGGATATCTGCGCCACGATACAACGTCTTAATAATTTCGACCGTTTGTTTTTCGGAAACCGACATATCGTATATTTTCTTTCTCAAGTCGATATCGAAGCCGTACTTATCCGCGATTTTTTGAACGGCGTCAACTCGATTCCTCGACAAATGGTTGAATTTTATTTTCTTGCCGAGTTTTACAAAAGGAAGCGCCATACATTTAAGCCCGTAAATTATCTTCCCTTTGTCGTTCCAATTGCTTATTCTTTGAACGGGAGCGCGGTCATTGTCAGCATCTACGACAATACGTCCGTTCTTGATTTCTTCTTTATACTTTTCAGCCTGTTTATGCATGCTGAACCGTGGCATTTCTTCGCCCAAAATTATGTTATCCGCCGCCGTAAATACGTCAACCAGTTTGAAGTGCTGATGAATCATTCCGATATGGTATTTATAAGCGTCACGCGGTGAGCGTATAACGACTTCTTTCCCGTCAACGAAAATTTCACCTTCGTCGGGATAATAAATGCCCGCAATCATATTCATAAGGGTGGTTTTACCGCTTCCGTTTTCACCAAGAAGCGACAAAATTTCACCGCGCCTGACGTCCATACTGACGTCATTGTTTGCAACGACCGCGCCGAACCGTTTAGTAACGTTTCTGAGTTCGATAACGTTGTTTTGTCCCATATAACTCTCCAAAAATGGCGATTTTCTCGCCGAAATAAAAGGGTTAAGGCGGGACGATTGTCCCGCCAAAATCCTGTTTTCTGTTGTTATAAATTAATATGCATCGTTAAGAAGTTTAATGCCATCAATTCTTACGTCAAAGTAAGGTGCCGAACGATATTTGGACTCATTGAATATACCATTTACAACAACGAACGTATCAGGCGTAAATTTTTCATCGGTGTCAACGTCTGCTTTGTAGTTGGTAAGTTTTTGACCGTTCACGGTGATGTAGTTTTCTTTGTTAAGGTCAAATACGTTAATGGTGCCATTCATAAGCTCTTCTTTTGCTTTTTCGAGAGCCTCTTTGGTGCCGGAAGCTGCAACTTCTTCGTTGAGTTCAAGAACTTCGACCGAGTCTGTAGCAAGGTCGCCCGTCCAGTCAAAACCAAGAGCGGTCACACCGTTGATTGCACAATTGATAATGTACGTGAAGTAAGGAGCCCAATTGATTTTGGAACCAATTAAATATGTTTTGGCGCAGGATTCTTTCGTGCTGATGTTGTAAGTAACGTTGGGAACGCCGGCTTTTTCACAAGCGTTAGGTGCGCCCATGGAGTCAGCGTGTTGGCTGATAAGTTTGCAACCATTTTCAATAAGAGTTTTTGCCGCATCTCCTTCTTTTTCCGGATCATACCAACTGCCGGTGAATTTTACTTCCATAATGACGGTCGGGCAGACGGATTTTGCACCAAGGTAGAAAGAGGTATAGCCGGAGATAACTTCCGCATATGTGTATGCGCCGACGTAACCCATTTTGGCTTCTTCTGCGGTGAATTTGCCTGCCGCGATCATTTCGTTGAGTTTCAAACCTGCGGCAATACCTGCAAGGTAACGACCTTCGTAAATGGAAGCGAATGCATTATAGAAGTTGGGTTGAAGTTCGGTGTGAGCGGTCGTGCCGGTAGCATGGCAGAAACGAACGGTGGGGAACTCTTTTGCAGCTTTCAGCAAGAACGGTTCGTGACCGAAGCTGTCACCGAAAATAACGTTGCAACCTTTTTCGACAAGTTCTGCAGCGGCATCATAGCATGCGTCGCTTTCGGCAACACCCGATTTGATGATAAGTTGTTCATCTTTAAGTCCAAGGGCTTTGACCGCGTCTCTCGCAGCGTCGATAAAGTTTTTGTCATAGGTCGATTCTTCGCCGTGAAGAGTGATAAGACCAAATTTGATATTTTCTTTTGCGATAGGCTCAAAAGACGTAACTTTCGTGTCTTTTTTGCCGTCGTCTTTCTTACATGCGGTAAGACCGACTGCGAGTGCTGCAACCATCGCTACAACAAGGAAAATTGCAAGAATTTTTTTCTTCATTATGAAACCCTCCATATATTTTGCCGTATGGCATTTTTTAACTTAGTTTTTCCTGAAAGTGACGCCGTCGTCCGACATACTTTCGATAATCGCAAGGCTTTCGACGCGGACGCCCTGCTCTCTCAACTCGTCCCCGCCTTTCTGGAAGCCCTTTTCGATGGCAATCGCGCACCCGACAAGAGTCGCGCCCGCCTGCTCGATCAATGCGATAAGCCCGCGCAACGCCTCGCCGTGAGCAAGAAAATCGTCGACGATAAGCACGCGGTCGGAAGAATTCAGAAATTCCTTTTCAACCATTATCGTATTTACGTTGCCGTGGGTATAACTTTTGACTTCCGCAGAATAAACGTCCTTTGAAATGTTGGCGGTTTTACTTTTCTTAGCAAAAAGCACCGGGACGTGCAAGTACATAGCTGCGTAGCATGCAATTGCGATTCCCGATGCTTCTAAGGTCAGAATTTTGGTAACTTGGTCGCACTTATAGAGTGAGTAGATTTCCTTGCCGATTTCCTCCATCAAAGTATCATCTATAAGATGATTGAGAAAACCTCCAACTTTTAACACCTCTCCGGGGAAGACTTTACCGTCCCTGAGGATGCGTTCCTCCAAAAGTTTCACTCTGTACCCCAATATAATGTGGTTGGCGTCGGTCAGAAACACTTTATTTTGTGTTTTTTGGCTTTCCGCCACCTGTAAGATAGTGCCATTATAACCAAAACGACAAAATGTGTCAAACGAAAATCGCCACTTTTGAACATTATTTTCAACTTCTTTCAAATTAAAAAATAATAACCATACAAAGGCGACGAAATATAAGGGTTTTTCTGAACTTTTATTCACGTTTCAACCATTTCCCCGCCCGCCCTGTTGTCCGTATGCTCGCCACTCTCGTTTCCCCGCTTTTCTCGTTTTTCCGCTTTTCTCGTTTTTCTGCTTACTTAATAAATACGCGCGCCCCGCGCGCCGCCCGCGTACATATCTCGCCCGCGCACGCACACGCCATATCTTTACTAAAAATATACCTTCTTTTCGCCGCCTTTCCCCTTATTCTTGACTTTCGTCGTCGTTTCGTTTTATAATAATTTTGCGCCCAAGAGTCCGTAGGTACGGAAGCAATGGTTATTCGCATTGACAAAGAAGAGTGTTTGGCGCACTTAACACAGACTTCTTACTTAGCCGTTCCGATTATTCGGAACGGCTATTTTATAAAAATCATAACTTGACAAAAGTAATCGCCTTCCTTTATAATATCTATTGCGGTATCCTGGGTCCACTTGATGGAAGTATATGGGCGCAGTCGCATATACAAAGTAACAATATGTTTGGGATACATTATGGTAATGTGTTGTTACTACTTAACCGTTCCTTATTCGGAGCGGTTATTTTATTGACTTTCATCGATATTCTTGTTAAACTATATTTGCGCTGGTAGGTAAAAAAGCCTAAAGTCGAAAGCGACGCGGTTCGACCGAGCGAAGTAGCAAAAGTGCTGAAATTCTGCCCCTTGAGGGTTACGGGCTGTGAGGCTTCGCACTAATGTTCCGATTCGTCGGAACATTTTTTATTTTCTGCGCACAATAACCGAGGCTCCCCGACGTATATTAAGAATTCCGCTTGACAGTTTTCGACACAATCCATACAATAGACACGAATCGCTTGTAGCCCCACCGGGGACATAGTCGAAAGGACGAAACGGGCGATTCTTTTTTATGCGCGCGATTATTGACTTTTCTCAATTCCCGCGTATAATATACTATATGGAAAGTGTTTGGCTCGGCGAAAGCTTTGTAGCCCCCACAGAATTAGTCCGAAAGGGATTGTGGCGCTTCCCTTTTTTTATTTTCGATAACGTTATATCTTATATTCCATTTGTTTTTTAATCCTTTTTTTGCAAATCCGTTTTATCGTTCGTAAGAAACATATTTTTTAAGAAAATATTCTTACTTCTTTCTTTCGTATTATCACGTTACGGCGTTGACTTGTTCGACATTTTGCATATACAAATATGGAAAAACGCATTGTAAGTCCGTAAGTACGATTATCTCTATCGCCTCGTGCGTGTTCTCATACGAACCGTTTGTCGGGTATTTCACGAAAATTTTACAAAAAATGCCGGGGATTTTTCCTGACAACCGCATATAAAAAGGAAGTCCGATTTTACTCAAACTTCCTTTCTCTTTTCTGGTTATTAGTGCTTAACTTTTATGCCATATCTATTATATTAAATGCGATCCTTCGGCAAGTATCATAAGCAAAAACGAGAAGATTTTACTCCCCGCTTGCAAGCACGATTTCAACGCTCGTTATTTCCACGAACGTTGACGGATCGAACGCAATTTTGTGTGTTTCGTGTTTGCCGTTGACGATAGATGAACTTCCGTATTCCGTATCGTTTCCGTCGTAGCGATAAATCGTTGCAAACTCTTTTGTTTCTTTGTCCAGCGTTTGTATGTTGCGGAAAACAAATTCTTTCGTTCCGTTGACGATCACCTTAATATCGTTTACGGAGCTTGCAAAGCATAAACCAAGCGAAAATACGTTGTTTTTAAGTCGGTAATAGCCGTATGCTTCGGCGTGCAGAGCGGAATAATTTTCGCCCCAGTCCATAATTTTCGACTTAAACTCGATGTCGTCGCAGGTTAAAGCGGAGTCGCCGCGCATATAATCGTTTACTCCTTCGGCAAAATCAACGTCGTATCCGTCCGCCCTTTCGTTTTGGTAGGCTGAGGGTTTATCGAGTTCAACGTACCAACGTTTATCCGTTTCGTTATAGAAAAATTTGCCGTCTGCGGTTTTGCCGTTTATAGTAAGTTTTTTGTACTTTTCGGCAAGATGAAGTATCGTGGCGTTATCGCGAAGCGGCGCGTAAATTTTGCCATTCGTATCGTAAAGCGCTTGCAGCGTTACTATCTCGTTGAAATCGCCGTCGTATACGCCCCCGTCCAAAAGTTTTTCGTAGGTGTATATGCTACGTGAGAAATTTTGGTGCGTCATTCTGAGATCCAGATCTATTTCCACGTCCGACAAAACTGCAAACTCCCAAGTCTTCACCTGAGTATCGCCGACGATTTTAGTTTTGCGTTCAATAATCTGAAAAACCCCAGAAGACAGAACAGCAACCATACTGTCGTCGGGAAAAGCAATTTCTCCCGTGTGTGTAGCCGTTATGGTGATTTTCGTGCCGTGTTTTACTTTTTTTGTGTCCGAATTGATTTTGTCTTTCAGTTCCGCAAGAGTATTTGCTTTTATAGGCTCAGATTCTTCCGTTCCGAATACGTATTTCAATTCATACGAAAACTCGTCCAGGTCATGCCCGTACTCTTTATCGTAGAACGTTGCCGTTACGTTGTAATTCTTTATCGCGGGCTTACCCGAAAAAGTAATGTGGACGTCGGAAGTCGGATACACTTCGTAATCGACGACGTTTTCGTTGTCGTTTTTAATTGACGCTTCCTTTCCGTTGGCAAACACCTTAAAGTCGCCTTTATCGTAGCCTTTTTTGAACGTGACTGTTACGAAAAACGAACCACCTTCACCGGAAGTAAAATAGATGGTTGCGTCGTTTCCGCTTCCACTTAACATAGTTCCTTGTCCGTTTTTGATGTTCTCTATGCCTTCGGGCAGCACGGACAAGTCCTGAAAGGTTATTTTGTATTTAGTATCCTTCTTGTTGCAGGCAGTAAACAAGCATACAACGCAAACGAGCGACAATAAGCACAAAAGCAATTTTTTCATAGTTTAAAACCTCCTGTTCTTCAATTTTCGTTTAATTTGGGGTTGATTTCGGGGAGCGGAGCGCGGAATAGAAACAAAAATTTTTGTTCTCTCCGCGCCCGTTTCCCATATTCAACTTTTTTATACAAGTTCGGCATCGGTCAAAATATCAAACATGCTGTTACGGGTTATAGACGGTTTCGTGAAGTCTCAAAAGATAATTCCACTTTAATTCGTCGAAACCGCAACTCGAAACAAGTTCCGATATATTACCCGATCCTATGCTTTCTATCACGGTGCAGTTGTCTTTCGTGCCGCTGCCCGCGGGAACAAAGCTATCGAATGCAACGGATTGCCGGAGCGAATCAATCTTGTTTGCTTCGGTCGGATACTTCGCGGCAAACTCCGAAAGAGTATATTCTTCATATTCGTCCGAGCCTTTCTTTTGGGCGGTTTCGTCAATATATATCACGCATTTTGTGGTATATGTCGGACCTTGACTATCAGAACCTACAACGTAAACGATATAACGCGGCGTTTCCGAATACGGGATATAAGTAAGATACAGTCCTTTTTCCTTAAAAAGCGTAATATTGCTCACGCTGTATTCAAGGTCTCTGCAAAGCGTGGTCGAGTCGGTTATCGTTCCGTCGTTTCTGCCTGCAAAGCCGCCGAGGCGAACGGAATCTTTAAGATAAACGTTGTCGCCTTGCGAAAGCAGTATGGATACTGGTCTTTCGGCGAAGCAGTTTTTGATTTCGCCGGAGTTGTAACCGACGAACGAGCCTATATAAC
>ULUJ01008450.1_pt1 | contig 107522 bp, 90 predicted proteins | sample 1958381 | NCBI WGS metagenome assembly ULUJ01 (sample SAMEA4835757, study PRJEB28245) | human gut metagenome | biome: gut microbiome; material: fecal sample | place: Denmark | collected 2008 | reverse complement strand
GCAATTCCGTGCGAGTGCTTGCTTGGTGAGGGCGTGCATTGTACGCAAGCGGACAAACGCTCACTTATTCAAGGCGTTCTTATACTACTACTTTGCTCTTTCGTAGACGGAACACGAGCCGCAAGGCGGCGAGCCTATGAGCACCGAACTTTCGTCCCACACCCCAATTTTCATTCGTTATTCGTAGATTCAATCAGGGATAACAGCACCCTTCTATTGTCATTAAGGACAATATAAAACATATATCCCATTTGTTTATCGACATATTTTACGTCTTTTACTTCTTCCATTTCGGTTGCAACAAGTTCTCCTATTTTTGTTAATAGTTCTTCCATTTTTACCTTTTCCTTTTTTATTATGTTAAAAACACCGCCAAAAGACGACATTTTTACTTTTTGATTTGTGGTTTTGAATTGTTGAAACAGCAATCTTTTCCATTATTTTACTAGATGTATTGTCTAGTGTCAAGACAAAATATCTAGTTGCGCTACATAATACGTTTATGGACAGCAAATTTTGCAAAAACTTAAAAGCCGCTCGCACGCAAGCGGGAATGACGCAAAAGCAAGTCGCCTTGCGTTTGGGCGTCGTAGAGAGTTGCTATGCGAACTGGGAACAAGGACGCACCGAACCGAGCGTGACGGCACTTAGGAAGTTATGCGACGTCTTTTCGGTCACGGCAGACGAACTTCTGAACGGCGAACTGTAACATAAAAACGGCATTAGATGCCGTTTTTTGTTTGTTTATTATTTTTACGCTTCAAAATCCGATAGGAAAAGCACGTTTTCATCCGTCTGTTCGTGCGTACCCATTCTTGTAACGTAGTCAATAGTTTTGAGATAGCGGAATCCGCACTTTTGTTGCACGCGTTTGCTTTGGGTGTTCCAAACAAAGTGTCCGCATATCAAAAAGTCGCAACCTAAATCTTCAAAGCAATATTTTATCACCGCCTTGACCGCTTCGGGCATAATGCCTCTGCCCCAGTATGCTTTGGACAGCACAAAGCCTATCTCTCTGCCTTTGAGATTTGCATATTCGGGGAATGCGTTTTCATTATACTTTTCTATCCCGACAGAACCTATCGCTTTGCCTTCGAATTCTATGCAAAAAGTCTTTTTTTCTTTTATAAACAAGTCCAAAATTTCTTTGGATTTTTCTATATTTTCGTGCGGCGACCAACCTGCCATTTGTCCTACGCCGTCCACCGAGCAGTACTCGAAAAAATCTTCGAGGTCGCTTTCTTTCCACTCTCTCAAAACGAGTCTGTCCGTTTTAAGCACCACGTTTGAAATGTCTACGGTTATATTCATACAATCACCTATAAAATCAATTAGCGCATTTAGAATACGGTTTTATGCCGTTTGCGTATCGAATTACGCTTTTTTGCGATTGTTTTTTCTCATTACGTCCTCGAAGGACTTGTGCGCCTTGCTTTCAAAGAAGTTTATGAGGACGTACGCCGCAACGAACACTACGATTGCGCCGATAAGCACGCCGTACATTGCGCCCGTCGAAACCTTGTCGCCGAAGAAATAGATGTTGCAATCAACGCTGTCCTTGACCATCTCGACCGCTTCGCTCGGAAAACCTTGCGCGGACATTTCCTCGTACACGCCCCTGAGCGCGTGATTGCGCATAAGAGCCGTGCCGTACGTTCCCGGAAGCAAGGATATGAAGTTTTGAAGTCCTTTGCCGAACGAGGATATGGGCATATACGCGCCGCATATGAAGCCGTAGCCCGCCGAAACGATTGTGCCTACGCCCGAAGCCTGTCCTTGCGTTTTCAAAAACACGTTTACGACGCTCGAAAGCGCAGTTCCGAAAGACGTAATCAAAAACACGTCGAGAAGCAAAAGGAACACGTCGCACACCGACATATACCAGCCTTGAGTAGCAACGTACACGAGGCACGCCGCAGTCGCAACATACGTCACGATGAGCGTCGTGAGAAGCGAACCTGCAAAATACGCCGCCGCTATTGTGGACTTCTTGGCAGGCGAGATAAGAAAGTCTTTTCTCGCGCCCGAGAGTTTGTCGTTGACCATCAACAGATTCGAGCAGAACGCCACCGTCACGCAACTCACCGCCAAAAGCGAGGTTATGAGTTCCGCGCCAACCATACCGTTGATAAGTTTTTCGGGAACGCCGAATCCGTCGGGAAGTGCGGAAGCAAAGGATTCTCTGTACACTTTGGCAAGGAACGTGACGTACAAAACGAGAAGGATGACAGGCGTTATCAACGACGTAAAGAACATTCCTTTATCTTTGAAAAATATCTTTATGTTTCGCTTCGTGAGCGCAAAAAAGGTTTTCATTCTGCGCCTCCTTCGAGTTTCTTGCCCGTGACGGCAAGGAATACGTCGTCCATTTTGCCCTTCGTGATTTCAAAATCCGAGAACAATTCGGGATTTGCAAGTATGAGGTCGCGAGCCTCTGACGTGTCTTTAACCGCTATTCTAACCGCATCTCTTATGTTTTCGCACGGCAAACCGAGTGCTTTTATCGCGCTCTCGTCCGCATTGTAGACCGTCACGAAGTCACCCGTATACTCGTTTTTGAGTTCGAGCGGCGTGCCTTTTGCGGCGATTTTGCCGCTGTCGAGAATCACGACGTAATCGGCGTCGGCGGCTTCTTCCATATAGTGCGTTGTCAAAAACACCGTCATATTTTCGTTCTTTCTGAGCGAGGTGACGACGTTCCAAAGCGTTTTTCTCGCTTCGGGGTCGAGACCCGTTGTCGGCTCGTCAAGAATGAGTATCTTGGGCTTGTGCAAAAGCGCGCGAGCAACGTCCACCCTTCTCTTTTGTCCGCCCGACAATTTGCCGAACGTGCGGTTCATATTGTCTTTGAAGTCCAGAAGTTCGGCAAGTTCGACGATTCTGTCTTTAGCCTCTTTGCCCGTGATTCCGTAAAGACTTGCGCGCGACGTAAGATTGTCCTTTACGCTGAGTTTTTCGTCGAGAACGGTGTTTTGAAACACTACGCCGAGTTCCTTTGCGATTGCGCGCATATCCTTGTCAACGTCCTTTCCGTCGATAAAGACCTTGCCCGAATCCTTTGCGAGCATACCGCACATTATGGAAATGGTGGTGGATTTTCCCGCGCCGTTTACTCCCAAAAACGCAAACAATTCGCCCTCTTTTACGCAAAGCGACAAGTCGTTTACCGCGTGTACGTCTTGGAAACTTTTGTCCAGATGTTCTATTTCAATGATGTTTTCCATATATATTTCCTCAATATTCAAGCACTTTTTAGAGAAAACGTATCAGTCGAAAACGCGCGCCCGTAGGCACGCGTAACATATTATCTAACGTTTGCATTAGATGTTATTTGAGCGTAGGATATTGCCCTTCTGCGATTTTCCATTCGCCGTTTTCGCCGAAGTCGAAGGCGAACTTTCCTTTGATATTCTCGCTTGACAAGAACCACTCCGCCCCTTCGGAATTGCCTTGCGTATCTTCGTTGTACTTGAACTCGGTTTCGCCGTTCAACGTAAACTTCTTGTCTACCGCATAGTACATCGAAGCGGTGGAAAACTCCGCTTTCTTTTCGTGTTTGCCGAACATACGTCCGATGTTGTTCACACCGTCGGTGCTGTTTTCAACCACGATGTCCGTGACGGTAAAGCAGTTGGAAATCTTCTTGGCTTGATTGTTTCTGCCTGCGATTCCGCCGACATAGAGTTCGATTTTCTTGCCCTCTTGCAAGGTCGCGGTCGAAACTTTGATAGAGCCTACGCTGTATGCGAGGTTGATTGCGCTAACGCCCGTTCTGGTGCTCGAACTCGAATCGGTTTTATCGCTGAAATTGCTTCCCGCGATACCGCCGACGGCAACTATGCCGTTCTCTTTTTGCGCAACGACGTTGATGTCGATATTGCAATAGCCGTTGAGGATATAGCCCTCGTTTCTGCCTATCATACCGCCCACGCACACGATTTGAGAAATCGCGCCGCCGACTTTTGCGTTGATCTTCGCCGTTGTGCTCGTGGTTACCACTCTGCCCGTATTGTCGGCGCAAACGCCGCCGAAATAGGTTTCGTCAAGGCTTTCGAGGTCGCCTACGGTGATTGCGACTTTGCTTGCCGAAATCGCGCCGCCGTTAACGCCCGCAATGCCGCCTAACTTGGCATACGATCTGCCGTTGGACGTTTGTCCGTCGTCGTGGCAATGCGCTTTTTCAAGCGTAACGGTGACAGTGTTTGCCGAAAGCGTCGCCGCAGAATTGCTGCTTCCGCACACGCCGCCGAAAGTCAAGGATTCGCAGAAGAATTTTGCGCCGAGCGTTACGGTGCAATCTCTCACCATACCCGTATCTTTGACTTGGTTGTCGCCTCTGACTTCCGCCGCGATACCGCCGAAAATCACCGCTTTCATACCGTAATCGAGCCAACTTTGACCCGTATAATCTTCGCCGTACGCGTTTGTCGTTGCCGTGACGGTGCAATGTTCGACCTTGCCTTCGAGTACGCTTGCGACATAGCCTATGCGAACGAGGTTTGCATACTTGTTTTCAGCCTTTTTCACGACCAAACCGACGTTGTTGAACGTCAGATTCTTCACCGTACCCGAAACGTAACCGAACACGGAAGCGTCTGTCGTCGAGCCGAATTTGCCGCCGCTTATCACCGCTTGCGATGTGAGCGTGCCGTCGTCCGAATACACTCCGCCGTCAATCGTACCCGTGAACACGTGGTCGGAATCGAACAAAGGCTCGAACTCGCCCAAAGCGAAGTCAATCGACTTGAACGTGATTTCCGCTTCGAGAATTTCAGCGATTTGCTTTTTCTCGCTGTCCGTCGGGTCTTCCTTTCTGAGCAAGTCGTAGACCTCTCTGTAACTCGTGACGGAATCTATCGTGATTTGCTTCGTCCACTTGGCATAGAGACGCAAGGTTGCGGGCGTGAAATAATCGGTAAGAGCGCACGCTTGATAAAGCGTCGTGCCCGTCGTGTCGTCGGTTTTGAAAACGAAATCCTTTTGAACGACTTTCTCCTCGTCGTTTACGGTTACGCTTTGCTCATAATACCACTTTGCAAACGTATATCCCGCTTTGCCGGCAGGAACTTTGTCCGCCGCGGCTTGGGTTATGCTCTCGGTCACGGGATAATAAACGGGGTCGCCGTAAGTTGCCGCCGAAAGCGAATCGCAATAAACGACCTCGACTTTGGGAAGCGTGGATTTGAACATCGCATACACGTCGAATTGCTCGTTTTTCTTCGTTTCCTTGTCTATTTTGAGCGCGAGCGTCCACTTGTTTTCGAGTTTCACCGCCGCGTCCGAGGAAGTTGCGAATTTCGTAAGTCTGACGGGCTTGTTTTCGTTGTCGAAATAGAACCAGAACAAAAACTCGTCCCCTTCCTTTTCGGTTTTGGGGCAATCGAGGTTGTCGGCGTCGTTGTAGGTCACGATAAGTTTGGAATCCGCGCCGAGACTTGCTTGGTTGTCGCTGTCGATAACCGAATAGGTGTATTTTCCGTCCGAATCCTTTTGTGCGACGAGTTTCTTGTCGACGTGCGGCGTAAGTTCGTAGGTATTGTTCGTGTAAAGTGCCGTAATGGTCGTATTTTTGGTTATGGGCGTTTGACCGAAGATAAACTCGTCCGTACCGTTTGCCGACCAGTATTTGAAAGTGTAACCCGTCTTTATCGGCACTACGTCGGAACCGTCCTTGTTTTTGGGACGGGAGACGGACGCACCCGAAAGCACGTCTTTTATGACGTTGTCGGTGAGTTTGAAGTCGTTGCTGTCAACGTTGAACGTGACGGTATACTTCGCTTGTTCGTACTGATTGTGATCGTCGTTGCCGTCGTCATCGGGCGGCGTTGTGGGATTGCACGCGATCAACGCCGCACACAAGAGTGCGGCAACGAGTACGATGCAAATTGTCATTAGCGTTTTTTTCATAATCACCTTGCGTGCGCAGGTGCGCACAATCGTAGTATGAATAAATTTTATGAATCTATTATACACACGGGGCGCGCATTTTTCAACTTTATTTTGTCTTGCGCGCGCTTTTAACCGTTCTATGCTTTATTGTTGGAATTTCGTGACGTACTCGTCTATGAGCGAGCGGACGTCGGTTTTGTCCGAACCGAGAAAATCTTTAAGTTCGAAAATCACGGCCGAATCGTTGACGGACGTATTCGCCGCATAGGGCGAAAACATATCTTTCACAACGTTTGCAAAGTCGGCGGAAACGTCTTTTCCGAGCACGCAAATCGTGATTCTATCGCCCTCTTTTTGCTTGTACACGTCATTTATCGCGCTTTTGAGCGAATACCCTCTCTTTTGAAGATTTTGCGCGATAACGGTTTGATTCTGCCTTTCTTTGACGAACACGGAAACGGTTTCGTAATTCTCGACAACGATGCCGTACACGACGGTTTCGCCGTTCGATTCCGTCTTTACATTGACGTAGCACACCGCCACTTCGTCATTTGCTCCGTCGGGAATCATTGCGATTGCAAACGTCGCAAGCACCGCCGTCACCAAAAGAAGCATAACGCACCAAAGCAGTCTTACCGCAGTATGCTTGTCGAAGGCTTTGAGCGGCGTTTGTCCGTCGAGCAGTTTGTTTATCGGTGCTTTTTTCGCTCTCTGCAAAACGTCGGGGACGGTTTGAGAATTATTTTCGCTTTTGAGTTTCCCTTCTATATCTTTAATTCTCATATTCATCCTCCTTTTGCAGTTCTTTTTTGAGTTTTGCAAGAGCGTTGTTGTACGCCCATACCACCGAGCCGACGGGTCTTCCCGTCATTTCCGCAATTTCTCGGTGCTTGAATCCCGATATTGCGTGCAGAGTTACGATTTCTCGTTCCTCGTCGCCCAGAACCTTGTTCATAGCGCCGGTCACGGGCGAGAGTTCCTCGTCAATCGAGTACGTGCCGTACTTGGCGTCGTCCTCGAACGATTCCGTAGCCCGCTCGCGCTTTGTCCGATTCAACTCGTTTATCGTGGCGTTTTTGGCGATTGTGTACAGCCACGCGTACGCGTTCGACCCCGCCCTGTAATTTGATATGGTGGTTCTCAAACGGATGTACGCCGTCTGCATCATATCTTCGGCGGTCTGGTAATTTCGGCATATCGACATAATGAACGCAAAAAGACCGCGTTTGGTATCGTTGTAGATTTGCTCAAACGCGCTTTCGTCGCCTCGTTGCAGGCGCAACATCAATTTGTCGAGTTCCTGCTTGGTCATATTTTTATTTTAGCATAAGCGCAAAAATATAACAACTTATAATTATTTTTCGCAATTTTTGTTCGATTTGCCCGATTTTGCGGATTTTTGAGGAAAAATTTACGTTTCTTTAAGAAAAATTAATTGCTTCTTAACGTTTTGAGTATATTATCTATATTGTAAAGGTATATCCGCACCGTATGCGTGAGAATATGCGCTCCGTATGCGCGCGGATTTCCCAAAACGAACTTTTCGAGGTTGCTATGCGCAAGAGAATCACGCAAACGATATGTTTGGCGTTATGCCTTTTGACAACCGTCTTGTCGGCGGTCGTTCTCATTGCGTGCAATTCCGTCTACACCAACACGCCCGGCACCCCCGAGCCGCAAAAAGCAACGTCTTTCGTTTGCGTGGACGTCAATCCGTCCGTTGAACTCGTACTTGACCAAAACGACGTGGTTATGAGCGCGTGCGGCGCAAACACGGACGGCAAAGCCCTGCTATTCGAGGAAGACGGCATAGTCGGCGCGGACCTCGACGTCGCAATAGGCAACGTCGCCGCCCTGTCCGTCAAATACGGATATATATCGAACGGCGCAAACGTGTCCGTCGAAGTGACTTCCACTGCGGAAAACAACGATGTTTTCGAAAAGATAAGCACAAAATTCACTTCCGCGATAAAAAACGCGAATCCGTCGCTCACGATTTCGATTTCGGATTCTTGCGACTTCGTGCTTCAATCCGAACTCGACGCGCTTAAATCCAAAAATTCCGACAATCTAACCATTCAGAACCTCGACGTCGCAACCTATCGTCTCGTGAAAAGAGCGCAACAAAACGGCGTATCCGTCGAGGATTCCCTCTCCTTGCCCCTCGACAAACTCATTGCCGAAGCAAACGACTTTCAATCGGACTTGAACCAAAAATTCGACGACGAATACCAACTTGCAATAAACCGCGCGCAATACGTCTTTAACAGCGCAAAACAGACGGTTGAAAACGGCGTATACGCTCGCTATTTCGCGCAAAAACTGCTGGATACGGCAACGTCCAATCCGTTCGCAATCGAGGTTGCGGGACAAGCGCTCAATGCCGCAAAATACGCCGCTTCGAGCGCAAGCAAACTCTCGCTTGAATTTTATCTCGCTTGCTCGGATTATTTCGACCAAAACCCCGTATACGAACTCACGCAAGAGCAACTTGGCAATATTTCTTGCTTGCTCGGCACTCGCGCGGACGACTTCAAAACCAAGTATTCCACTAAAAACGGCACGATTAGATTCACCAAAACCGAGTTGGACTCTTTCGTGAATACGGTGTACCGCTCGGACAAAAACGCACGCGCGGATATTCAATCCGCATACGGCAACACCGTCAAATACCTCTTGCAATTCGCACAAGAGGACGAAACGGACTTGTCCGTCGCAAAGGAAGCAACTAAACGCGTAGCGACTTATATCAAATCCGCCCTTTCTCTTGCGGATAGCGTTATGTCGTCGTTGCCGTTTGTCAAATTCGACGTAGATTCCATTCTTGCCGCCTGCATACCTAGCGACGTCGATTATGAAAACAGAAAATCCGTCGAAAGCGCAATCGAACGCCTCGAAGCGCAAGCCTCGCAAGCCAAAGAGCAAATGAAAGTCACCAAAGAAGACGAAGCCGCAATACGAACGATGCTTGCTCAATCGGAAACCGTAAAAGCCATCGACTCGGCTCGCACCGCCCTGAACGAAGCCCTTGACAAAGCCAAATCCGACGCCCGCGCCCTTCTTCTATCACTGAAATCCGCCCGCCTCGCTTGATGTTGTATGCGTATCTATATAATACGCAATATTGTTATATCTTAAAATAAATATAATTGTACGCTCCGCTATAATCGCCATAGTCCACAGGGAATCTAACGACATATTCTGCCACATCGCTTGAAGTCGGGGTTTCAAAAATAATGGAAAACGTCCGACTCGTTTTTGCCATCACACTTTCTGTTATAGACAATCCATCTGAATAAAGAAATGTTTTAGATGAATACGAATATTTGTTTTCACCGTTAAACACATATACATCTTCCGGACTTAATGCAAATTCAGAATTGCGTCCATTATAAATTTGAAATACTATAATAAGAAAATTATATTCCGTTGAAGTGCTCTTTTGGGGCAATGTTTTACAATTAAAAGACTTTGTAACCGTATAAGAAATATTATCCGACCCAGTCGCTGTTTCACCGATAGAGTATATTTTCTCATTTGGAATATCTATTTTATCTACGCTTTCAATTACACACGAATTATTTTCGTTTTTCAGTTTTATAGATGCAATATTGAATAAGCCCAATTTGATTCTCAACAACGATTTGGTTCTATCAATTTTTCGATTTATATCAAAATAAACATTAAACGACTTAGTTTCATTGCTCTTAACATATATTTCTAACGGATTTGAGACAAATGTAGTGCCGTCCGCATCTTCTAACGAAAACGAACTCGCATAAAACGTTTGTGCTTCGTCTTTGTTATCTGCCGTTATATTTATGCAAAGTCTATAAGAATCATCGTCTTTCTGACACTCCGATACAGAATTAGCAGTACAATAAATATCCATAAACGCTATTTGAACACTTTTTCCAACTATTCCTTTAATTGAACTTTCAGAATCTGTTTCAGTGTCAAATATAGAACACGAGCATAAAGCAATTGCAACAAATACTATCAATAAACAAACTACTATTTTTTTCATAATGATCTCCTTGTTTGTTTATTATAGTTAGGCAATACCTAATTGTCAAGATAAAAATTAAGTAATGCCTAATAATATGAAGCAAGAAAACCATATTATTAGGTGACAAATGGACGATCTTGAAACGAGAATCAGCAAAAGATTGAAAGAGGAAATCGAACTGTCGGGAAAATCGAAAAGCGAACTTGCAAAAGCAATAGGCGTCTCGAAACCGACCGTTTCACAATACCTTTCGGGGCGAATTATGCCATCTCTCGTCACGTTTGCGAAAATGTGCGCTTTTCTCGATTGTTCCGCCGACGATATTTTGAAACCTTAGTGGCAATTACGCACGATGAAAAGAGAGAGGCGTTTGCCTCTCTCTGTTTTGGTTTTTCGGGATTCTATTCACTTCAACGCTCTGAAATACACGATTTTCGTGTCTTGTGCAAACGGTTCGGCAAGGTCGGGATTTTGCGCCAAAATGTCTTCGGGCATTGCGGACAGAGCCGAGCATACGTCAAGCATAGTGTCGGACGGCGAGGCGACGTACACGGACAATGCGGACGTGTTTTGCGCGCGTTCCGCGCCGACTTCCACCGCCGAGATATACGACGCTTCGAGCGGCGAGAATCCGCAGACCGCGATTGCAACGTCAAAGGTAATGTCAAACTCGCGCTCTCTGCGCACAACCGCGTCTATGCGCTGAATCTTGCAAGCTACGCGCACTTCTTTCGAGAACGGGATTTCGCTTGCCGCCGAGATTGCAAACGGAAGTTCCGCTCGCACGGAATTAAAGCCGTTTTCGTCGCGATAGATTATATCCGTATTTGCAACGCCCTCGACGATGAGGCTGTTTTCGTCGTTGACGTATGCGCGAGTCGTATAGCACCTTGCATACGGCAGAGCGCACACCTCGATTGCCGCAGGTTTGTTGTCCGAAAGCGTTGCGCTTCCGCCTACGCCCTTGACGAAATAGCCGCAGCCGTCAAAGCAAGTGTATTTTGCGGTTTTGCGTTCGATTTCCGTTTGATTGGACAGCATAAACAAGTCGGACACGATTTCGGTTTTCGAGCATCTATATGCTTGAACCTTGATTTGAATCTCGCCTTCCACGCGAATCGTATTGTCGTCCGTCACGCCTTGAAGCACGATTTTGGACGATTTCAAAGCGGTGTAAAGTTTGATTGCGTCGCCCTCTTTCACGCCGTCGAGATTGAATTCTTCTTCGAGCGGAATTTCAAAAGTGTGTTGCTTGATTTCGCCGCCCTCGACGTAGGTTACGACCGAATACACCGCAAGTTTTGCGGTTGCGCCGCCTTCCGTCGCAATGGACTGACGAGTCACGACCGTTGAAGAAAGTCCGAGCACGGATTCGATTTCGCCGCCCACGTTCTTTTCGTCGTCAAAGGGAACGACCACCGATTTTTGCGCGATAAAGGACGGGACGTAAATCTCTTGCTTTTGAACGTAGCAATCGTCCGCATTGACAAGCACTTCGATTTCGTCGCGTTTGATTGCCGATACGTTGACCTCGAGCACCGCCGTCAGCGTGAGCGTATCCCCCGCTTCCACGTCGGATTCGGATATAACGATATCGCACCACGCGCTGTCGCCCTCGACGAACTCGCCGTCCACTCTCGCCGTAAAATCGGCGTTGTAATCCACGCCCTTCGGCGTTCCGTCTTTATCCAGGTACGCAAGGCGGAAATTCACTCTGCCGCCCACTTGCGCATATTCGTCCTGCGCGTCGACGCTCGTCGCTCGCGCGTCCACCGCCAAAGACAATACCTTTGCAATGTTGCTCATATCCACGTCCGTCGGCGAAAACTCGACAACTCGCTCGGATGTCGGCGCAACGTAAAATTTGCTGGCACTTATTTTTTCAAAATCGAACATAGCATTCCTCCGTTTCACCAAAAACATATTCAAACTTCTTTGCGTTTATGCGAATAAAATTTGAATTTTCGGCAACAATCGGTGTATGAGAGAAATAGGACAATCCATCGTAGAGGCAAAAGCCCGCGTGCAAAAAATAGTCGGTATACCCGTACTTGTCAAAATCAACGGCGGCAGAGGCAAATCCTCGCTCTATCACGGCAAAGTGACCGCGCTGTTTCCCTCGATATTCACCGTCGAACTCGAAGGCGGCGAAAAACGCACCTTTTCATACAGCGACGTCCATACGAAAAACGTGCTGTTTTTGAAAAACAAGGAAACCGACTGACGGTTAATCCGTGACGAATAATCGATAACCAAGATTTCCGGATTATCCCGTATCGTTTTGGAGTCGTATGCAAAACAAATACGGGACCTCATCTTGCAACCGGTATTCGATTCGGGTGAGGGTGAAACCCTCCCGAAATTATTAATTGTTCATTATTAATTATTAATTTCCTAATATGTTCCTCATAATACTCCCCTTATCACGACAAACGACCGCCCAATCGGACGGCCGTTTGTCGTTTTTATCTTCTTAATATTTGTGTGTCGTGTGTTTTTTGAAAAAATATCAGCCGCCGCAAGATAGTTGCTTGCGCAATTTGTCAAGTTGTTTAACTATGATTTCGCAATCGTTTTTTCCTACACTATATGTTGTGGTTCGGACGTTGCGAACACGATTTTCGGCAAAAATATTTGAGCGTGTTAGAATGCGGATTGCGTTTTTACATATGCGGTTACATACTCCAAAACCGCCGTTTTCAATACACGAAAAGTGGAATTTGCAATTTTCGGCATTTTGCGACAAAAACACAATATGTAGTGTTTCGCAAAAAAGTTTCACGCTTTATTTTGTGATTTGTCCTTGACATATTACGCGTGCTTGCTATAATAAAGAGGCACATTTTCCAAGGGGGTTCAATAGATATGTTGAACATCAAAAAGAGAGACGGAAGTATAGTTCCATTCAATCTAAACAAAATTAAGGTCGCAATCGAAAAGGCGTTCACTGCGGTGAACAAGAGTTTCAGCGACGACATCATCGATATGCTTGCGCTCAGAGTCACCGCAACCTTCAACGATAAGGTCAAAGGCGACGTGGTCAGCGTCGAGGACATCCAGGACTCTGTCGAAGTCGTCCTCATTCAATCGGGTTACGTCGAAGTGGCAAAAGCGTACATTCTTTACAGAAAACAACACGAGAAACTTCGCGAGATGAACTCCACTATGCTCGACTACAAGAACACGGTGAACAATTATCTCAAAATCAACGACTGGCGCGTCAAGGAAAACTCGACGGTGACGTATTCCGTCGGCGGACTTATCCTTTCCAACTCGGGCGCGGTTACGGCAAACTACTGGCTCAGCGAAATCTACGACGAAGAAATCGCAAAGGCACACCGCGAAGCGCAAATCCACATTCACGATTTGTCTATGCTCACGGGCTACTGCGCAGGCTGGTCGCTCAAACAACTCATCAAAGAAGGTCTCGGCGGAATCCCCGGCAAAATCACGTCGTCGCCGGCAAGCCACCTTTCCACACTCTGCAACCAGATGGTCAACTTCCTCGGCATTATGCAAAACGAATGGGCGGGTGCGCAAGCGTTCAGTTCTTTCGACACATATCTTGCGCCGTTCGTCAAGGTTGACAACCTCTCGTACAAAGAGGTCAAGCAATGCGTCCAATCCTTCATATACGGCGTAAACACTCCCTCTCGTTGGGGTACGCAAGCGCCGTTCACCAACATCACGCTCGACTGGGTCGTCCCCAACGACTTGGCGGAACTTCCCGCAATCGTCGGCGGCAAAGAGATGGACTTCAAGTATAAGGATTGCGTCAAAGAAATGGCAATGGTCAACAAGGCGTTTATCGAGATTATGATCGAGGGCGACGCCAACGGCAGAGGCTTCCAATATCCTATCCCGACCTACTCTATCACGAAAGATTTCGACTGGTCGAACACCGAAAACAACCGCTTGTTGTTCACGATGACCGCAAAATACGGCACGCCGTACTTCTCAAACTACATCAACAGCGATATGGAACCGAGCGACGTTCGCAGTATGTGCTGCCGCTTGCGTCTCGACCTTCGCGAACTTCGCAAGAAATCGGGCGGCTTCTTCGGAAGCGGCGAATCCACAGGTTCTATCGGCGTCGTAACCATCAATATGCCGCGTATCGCGTACGTGAGCAAAACGGAAGACGAATTCTTCAAGGAACTCGAACGCCTTATGAACGTGTCCGCTCGCTCGCTCAAAATCAAGAGAAACGTCATCACCAAACTTCTCGACGAAGGACTTTATCCCTACACCAAGAGATACCTCGGCACGTTCGGCAACCACTTCTCGACAATCGGTCTTGTGGGTATGAACGAGGCTTGCCTCAACGCAAACTGGGTCGGCAAGGATATGACTCACAAGGAAGCGCAGGAATTCACCAAGAAAGTGCTCAACTTTATGCGTGAAAAACTCAGCGACTATCAAGAGCAATACGGCGATTTGTACAACCTCGAAGCAACGCCCGCGGAATCCACTTCCTACCGCCTTGCAAAACACGACAGAGAAAGATATCCCGACATCATTTGCGCAAGCAATATGGACAACGTGCCCTACTACACCAACAGTTCGCACCTTCCCGTCGGCTACACGAGCGACATCTTCTCTGCGCTCGACATTCAAGACGAATTGCAAACTCTCTACACGTCGGGTACGGTATTCCATGCCTTCCTCGGACAACGCCTCGACAGTTGGCAAGCGGCGGCGAATCTCGTAAGAAAAATTGCGGAAAACTACAAACTTCCCTACTACACGCTCTCGCCGACATATTCCATCTGCCAAGAACACGGCTATCTCGAAGGCGAGCAATATACCTGCCCCGTTTGCGGCAAGAAGACGGAAGTTTACAGCCGTATCACGGGTTATTATCGCCCCGTCCAAAACTGGAACGACGGCAAACGCGCGGAGTTCAAAGAGCGTAAAGTTTATGACATCGCAACCTCGCAATATCACGGCAAACACGTCGAGGAATTCGTGTGCGACGACCAAGCAACGGGCGAAGTCAAACCGGTTAAAAAATCCGAAGCGACCGAGCAATGCGCTTGCGCGCAAAAAGGCGGCGACGAAGGTCTTTTGATCTTCACCACGAAGACCTGCCCCAACTGCAAAATGGCAAAGGCAATGCTCGACAAAGCAGGTATCGCATACACGGTTATCGACGCAGAGGACAACAAAGATCAAACGCTCGCGTTCGGCGTCAAGAAAGCCCCCACGCTTCTCGTTCCCAATGGAAACGGCTACGACGTTTACGACAACGCAAGCAAGATCAAAGGCTATATCGAATCGAGAAAATAAGAAATAAACGATAGCGGTATGGCAACGGCCATACCGCTTTTCTTTTTGAAAAAGCAAGAGGTAATTATGGACAAATTTGACATAATCGTCGTAGGCGCAGGCCCTGCGGGTATGACCGCCGCGCTCAACTGTCTCAGAGCGGGCAAAAGCGTTTTGGTGCTTGAAAGCGACAGTTTCGGCGGACAAATCGCATACTCGCCGAGAGTGGAAAACTTCCCTTCTTATCAAAAGATTTCGGGTTCGGAACTTATGGACAAACTCTATGAGCAAATATCCGAATGGGGTGCACAAATCGAACTTGAAAAAGCACAATCGATAGTTAAAACGCCGTTTGGGTTTGAATTAACCACCGATTACAACAAATATGAGTGCAAATCCGTCATTCTCGCAACGGGCGTCAAACCCCGCAAAATCGGAGTTGAAAGAGAGGACGAACTCGTCGGTAGCGGCGTAAGTTACTGCGCTCTTTGCGACGGCGCGTTCTATTCGGGCGAAGACGTTTGCGTGATAGGCGACGCCAACACCGCACTTCAATACGCGCTCGTTTTGAGCGGATATTGCAAGAGCGTGCATATCTGCACTTTGTTTGACAAATTCTTCGGCGACAAGGCTCTTTTGGACCTCGTGCTTGCTCGCCCCAACGTCAAATACACGCACAATCTTTCCTTGAAAGAGTTTATCGGACAAGACGAACTCAGCGCGCTTCGCTTTGAAAACACCCTAACACACGAGGACGTAACCGGCGAGGCAAAATGCGCTTTTATCTGCATAGGTCAAGTGCCCAACAACACCGCTTTTGCAAACATCGTCGAACTCGACAAAGCGGGCTATATCGTTGCGGACGAAAACTGCACGACGTCTTGCGATGGTATATTCGTTGCCGGCGATTGCAGAACAAAGAAAATCCGACAACTCGTTACGGCAGCGTCGGACGGTTCGATTGCGGCGTTCAACGCCTGCGCGTACGTTGACAAAGTGAACGGATAAAACCAAAAGAACGACGCGGACGCTTCCGCGTTTTTCTTTTTCGGTCCAAAACATTTCGATTGGCAAATCTAAATATTATGACAATTCTTATAGACGTTGACAACACCCTACTCGATTTCGATAAGTGCGCAAACGAAAGCATAAAAAACGCTTGCGCTTGTTTCGGCATAGATAAAGCAAACGAAATTTGCGAGATATTCCACCCTTTCAACCTGTCGCTTTGGCAACAACTCGAACGCGGCGAATTGACGATGGAAAAACTGCTCGAAACGAGGTTCAATTCCCTTTTCGAAAGAGTTGGCGTAAGGGCGGACGGAATAGCGTTTGAAACCGCTTTTCACGAAGGACTTGCCGAAAGTGCGGTTGCGGTTGACGGCGCAAAGGAATTGCTGGAATACCTTGCTTCGAAATACGACTTATACGTCGCAAGCAACGCGCCGCTCGGACAGCAAACCAAACGATTGAAAAAGGCGGGATTCGACAAATATATAAAAGGATATTTCGTGTCCGCAGAGATAGGCTATCTCAAACCAAACAAAGAGTTTTTCGACGCGTGCTTTGCAAAACTCGACGAAAAGCCGCAAGACGTCTATATGATAGGCGACTCGCTGACCGCCGACATAAACGGCGCGCGCAACTACGGCATAAACACAATTTGGTTTGACAAATACCGCACGGAAAGGCAAGCCGATTGCGACTACACCGTCACCGACTTGTTCCAAATAAGAAATATCTTGTAATCTTTTAGATTTAATTAAATTTTCTTTTGATATTGATAGTTAACATAACAAAGACTCGGAGTTGTGAAACTTCGAGTCTTTTGTCACTTGCAGGCGTCCTCATTAATTTGATTGATTTATATAATCCCTAATGGGGACACCGCTTTAGCGGTCTTTTTCACAGTTTGCTGTCAATCAAGGAGAGCAAAATCTTTCTTCCGTCGGTGAGATTTATATAAAACATATAACCCATCTCTTTGTCAACATATTCCACATCTTTAACCTCGGCGATTTCCATCGATATTAACTCTCCGATTTTCGTCAACAGTTCTTCCATAGGGCGTTCTCCTTTGTTTTGATAAGTTTATTATATGACCCCATTTGTACAAATTCAAGTCTTTGAGGACAAATGGGGGCATACTATTTTTGTAGAAAAATGTAGGAGTTTGTCGCAAAATGTCGGAAAATGACGAAAAATTGACTGAGTGTTTCGCGGAGCGACTTTGCGACCTTATGCAAGAAAACAAAATCGACGTCGGTTGTCTTTCTCGCAATTTGAACCTCAACACCTCTGCCGTGTACAAGTGGCTTAGAAAAGTATCTTTGCCCAATTTTGAAAACGCAATCGTGCTTTCGGACGGTTTTGGCTGTTCACTCGACTATCTTTTCGGACTCAAAGAACTGGACGTACAGTACACGCCGCACTCGCCCATTTCGTCCTTTAGCGAACATTTTGAAAAAATCCTTTGCGAAAAGAAAATCACCGAGTATCGCCTCGTCAGACAGACGGGCATATCACGTAGCAAAATCGCATCTTGGCGAAAAGGCGTGAGTTTGCCGAGCATTCCGAGCCTTGTTTCGGTTGCCACCGCCCTCGATTTGACCCTCGACGCGCTCGTTGGCAGAGATTGACTTTTTATCGTTATCCCGATTATTTTACTTTCAACGTATATCTTGTACAGAATATGTACATTTTTACTTATCATAGTACACAATTTGTACAATGTCAAGTATGAAACATCAAATTGGCGAAAATTTGAAACTATTGCGCAAAAGCGCACATTTAACGCAACAGCAAGTTGCAGATGCATTGCACATATCTCGGGTAAATTACACGAGATACGAAACGAACGCAGTCAATCCCGATTTTGACACGTTGATAGCCCTCGCCGACTTTTTCGACGTAACGTTGGATTCGCTATTTAATAGAGATTAGTTTTTTAATTTACACATTCCGTTAATAAGTGCGCCCTAAAATCTTTATTCCCTCAATAGAAGTACTCGTCGTTCACGTTTAATTTTAACTTCCCCCTTCCTCACGTGTTTCCCCTACCGCCGTTCCCCCTCTGCATACTTTGAGGGAACCCACGGCGTCCGCTTCGCGTGGGGCAACACTCGGTGCTCGCATAGAAAAGTATCGTCTCCTTGTTATATCACTCGTTCACGGGCGAAAAAATCCACACTCGCCCGCTCACTTGTACTTATCGTCAAGCTCGACGCTCGCTTTTCTCGCCGCCTTGCGGCTCGCGTTCCGTCTACGAATGAGCACATTCCGTTTATCAGCAAGGGATTCCATCATTGCCCCCCCTAATCATTAATAAAATAATGCGCCATTGAGATAAAGAACAAGAAAGAGGCACTTGTCCGGCAACCCTAATTTACTAATACGTAAATGAGTTGACAGACAAATGCCTCTGCCGCAGTTATTTGCTCAATGGCGCATTATTTTACAATGATTGAGTCGCGCTCTGCGCCGACCGATATATACTTAATCTTGCAATCAACCGCTTTTTCGATAAACTCGATATACTTGCGTGCGTTGAGGGGAAGATCCTCGTAACGACGGCAAGAAGTGGTGGAGCAATTCCAACCGTCGAGATAGATGACGTTGGGGGTTGCGACGTTGAGTGCTTCGCCCGAGGGGAACTCGTCAACGGTCTTGCCGTTTACGTCGTAACTGACGCAAACGGGGATTTTTTCCATCGTGTCGAGAATGTCGAGTTTGGTGAGTGCGATTGCGGTTGCCGCTTGAACCATACAGCCGTATTTTGATGCGACGACGTCGAATCCGCCGACTCTGCGAGGACGACCGGTTGCCGCACCGTATTCGCCGCCCGCTTTTCTCAATTTTTCCGCTTCTTCGCCGAACATTTCCGCAGTGAACGGACCTTCGCCGACGCAAGTGGAATACGCTTTCATAACTCCGATTGCCTTTTCTACTTTGTGGTTGGGGATACCTGCGCCGACAGGGCCGTACGCGGTAATCGTGGACGAACTCGTCGTGTAGGGATAAATGCCGAAGTCGATGTCGCGCAATGCGCCGAGTTGTGCTTCGAGCATAACGTTTTTGCCGTTTTTGAGGGCTTTGTCGAGATAATAACCCGTATCGCAGATGTAATCTTTGAGCGGCGTGCCGTATTTGTCGAACCAGTCGAGCAATTCTTCGACGGTGTAGCCCTTTGCGTGATACGAACCCTCAATAGTGAGGTTTTTCCACTCGACGATGGTTTCGAGACGAGAGCGCAAGTATTCGGGGTGAAGAATGTCGCCCATACGAATGGCTTTTTTCATATACTTATCTGCATAAATCGGCGATATACCTCTGCGAGTAGAACCGAATTTCTTGTCGCCGAGTCTGTCTTCTTCGAGGCAGTCTTGTTGCACGTTGTAGGGGCAGCAAACCACCGCTTTGTCGCTGATCTTGAGATTGTCAGGGGTGATGACGATTCCGCCCTCTCTGAGTTTTGCGATTTCCTTGCAGAGATGTTCGATGTCAACCACCATACCGTTGCCCATAACGTTCACTTTGTCCTCGCGAAGTATAGCCGACGGCAAAAGGTTAAGCACGAATTTGCCCTTGTCGTTGATGACGGTGTGACCTGCGTTGTTTCCGCCTTGATAGCGAACGACAATGTCTTGCTCTTGCGAAAGCAAATCGACCATTCTGCCCTTGCCTTCGTCGCCCCAGTTGATACCAACAATAGATGTAAGCATATGTATACCTCAAAAAAAATATTTCTGTTTTATCTGCCGTCAGACGTTGATTGCAATCGAACTGCCTATACGGTTTTTGTTTTTTTCAAGAAGCGGATCGATTGCTTCCGAAACGTATTCTTCAACCTGTTTTTCCGCTCTGCCCGTAAACGCTTTTACGTCGAGGACGGAATCGAGTTCCTCTTTGGTAAGGTTGAAAGTTTTGTCGGCAAGTATACGTTCCAAAAGGTCGTTTTCTTTGCCGTCGCACTTGACCGCTTGCGCCGCCGCAACCGAGTGTTGTCTTATCGCCTCGTGCAAAACCTGTCTGTCGCCGCCCTTTTTCGACACGCAATACATAAGGATATTTTCGGTTGCCATAAACGGCAATTCGTCGTTCAAATGTTTTGCGATAATGCGCGGATAGAGGGTTAAACCGCTTATTATGTTGTTGTAAAGTGCCAGTATTGCGTCAACAGCCAAAAACGCTTCGGGGATTGCAATACGTCTGTTCGCGCTGTCGTCGAGCGTTCTTTCAAACCACTGCGCCGAAGCGGTGATTGCGGGATTCATACTGTCGCAGATGACGTATCTTGCAAGCGAAGCCATACGCTCGCTTCTCATCGGGTTGCGCTTGTACGCCATTGCCGACGAGCCGATTTGCTTGGATTCGAAGGGTTCTTCAACCTCTTTGAGATGTGACAAAAGACGAATGTCGTTTGAAAATTTCGTCGCGCTCTGCGCAATCGAGCAAAGCACGGAAAGCACGTTGTAATCCACCTTTCTCGAATAGGTCTGACCGCTCACGGCGTACGTTCCGTCGAAGCCGGTTTTTTGCGCTATCGCTTTGTCCAGAGCCTTCACCTTTTCGTCGTCGCCCTCGAACAGTTCGAGAAAACTTGCCGCCGTACCCGTCGTGCCCTTGCAACCGAGCAAGCGCAAACGAGAAAGTTGAAAATCGAGATTGTCGAGGTCGTTTACGAGGTCTTGAATATAAAGCGTCGCGCGCTTTCCGACGGTCGTGGGTTGCGCCGCCTGAAAATGCGTGTACGCAAGCGTTGCGAGTCCCTTGTTTTTCATTGCGAAATCGCGAAGTGATTTTATGCACGCAAGCAATCCCTCGCGCAAAACGAGCAGTCCTTCGCGCATTTGAATTATGTCGGTGTTGTCGCCGACATAGCAACTCGTCGCGCCGAGGTGAATTATGGGTTTTGCTTTGGGGCAAGCCTCGCCGAAAGTGAGGACGTGCGCCATAACGTCGTGTCGCACCTCGCTTTCCTTTTTCGCCGCCAACTCGTAGTCGATGTCGGTTTGGTGCGCCTTCATTTCCTCGATTTGCTCGTCGGTGATGTCGATGCCCAACTCTTTTTCTGCTTCGGCAAGAGCAATCCACAACTTACGCCAAGTGCCGAACTTGAAGTCCGGCGAAAAAACGTATTGCATTCTTTTGCTCGCATACCTTTGGCATAGCGGGGATATATAAGAGTCCATACAAACCTCTGACAAACAAAAAGTGTTCAAAACTTTTTTCAACCGAATGGTTAAAAAAAAATTGTGAACACTATCCGTCTGCATATTTATTTTCTATAAATATATTAACATCGTATATCCTTAATGTCAACATAATTCGCACTCAAAATCGCAAGTCCCGCGCAACGATTCACCCACAAAAATCACAAGTGTCGCACTATGGCAAGCATACGAAAACCATAAGTTTCACGCGACGATTCGCACGCGAAAAGCGCAGGTTTTATGCGGGAAAATCGCATTTTTCGAAAAGTATAAATTTTGCGTTTCGTTTATAATCCCGCATTATCGATTTATAAATATCCAAATATATTGCATAAACACCGCAATTATAATGCATATTTATCCATTTTATTTATACTCGATTTTTTTGTGCGAAATCTTTTGACTTTTGGAATATTATGTCTATAATCGAATCTATAAAAAAACACGAGGTACTCAAAAATGTTGATGTCGGATTTGTACGGAAGTATGGTCTTCGACGACAGAGTGATGAGCAAGAGATTGCCCAAAGACACCTATCGCGAACTCAAAAGATGCTGCGCCCTCGATTTGCCTCTTTCAAGAGAAACGGCAAACATCGTCGCAAACGAAATGAAAGACTGGGCAGTCGAAAAAGGCGTGACCCACTTCACCCACTGGTTTCAACCTCTCACGGGAATCACGGCAGAAAAGCACGATTCTTTCATCGCCCCCACCAAAAACGGCGGCGTTATTATGGAACTTAGCGGCAAAGAGTTGATAAAAGGCGAACCCGACGCGAGTTCCTTCCCCAGCGGCGGATTGCGCTCGACGTTCGAGGCAAGAGGTTACACCGCTTGGGACCCCACTTCCTATGCGTTCATAAAGGACGGCATACTCTGTATTCCGACGGCGTTCTGCTCGTACAACGGCGACGCTCTGGACAAAAAAACGCCGCTTTTGCGCTCTATGGAAGCAATCAACAGACAAGGCACGAGGCTTCTTTCCATTCTCGGTAAAAAGACCGAGCGTATAAACGTTTCCGTCGGCCCCGAACAAGAATACTTCCTCATCGACACCGCTATGTACGAAAAGAGGAAAGATTTATTCTACACGGGTCGCACCCTGTTCGGTGCGCGTCCGCCCAAAGGACAAGAACTTTCCGACCACTATTTCGGCGCAATCAAGCCCCGCGTGGTCAAGTATATGAAAGAACTTGACGAGGAACTTTGGAAACTCGGCATTCTCGCAAAGACCAAGCACAACGAAGTCGCCCCCGCGCAACACGAATTTGCGCCTATCTACACGACGGTCAACGTCGCAACCGACCAAAACCAACTTACGATGGAAATTATGAAAAAGGTTGCGGCAAAGCACAATATGACTTGCCTTCTTCACGAGAAACCCTTTGACGGCGTAAACGGAAGCGGCAAGCACAACAACTGGTCAATCTCGACGGATTCGGGCAACCTTCTCGACCCCGGCAAAAGTCCGCAAGACAACGCGCAATTCCTTCTCATTCTCGCAGCGGTTATCGCGGCGGTTGACAGTCACCAAGATTTGCTTCGTATCGCAGTTGCTTCCGCGTCCAACGATCATCGTCTCGGCGCAAACGAAGCGCCGCCCGCAATCGTGAGTATGTTCCTCGGCGAAGAACTCACGGGCATTATGCAAGCAATCGCAGACGGCCGCACCTATTCAAGACGCGCAAAATGCGAAGTGGAAATCGGCGTACACGTTTTGCCCAAATTCTCTATGGACTCGTCCGACCGCAACCGCACTTCCCCGTTTGCGTTCACGGGCAACAAATTCGAGTTCCGTATGCCCGGTTCTTCGCAATCCATTGCGAGCGTAAACCTCGTGCTCAACACCATAATGGCGGAACAATTCGAGTCGTTTGCGGACGAACTCGAAAAAGCAACCGACATCAATCAAGGCATCACCGACATCATCAAACGAGTGATGACAGAGCACGGCAAAATCATTTTCAACGGCAACAACTATTCGGAAGAATGGACGAAAGAGGCACAGCGCAGAGGCTTGCTCAATCTTCCCTCGACGATAGACGCGCTTCCCTACATCACGAGCCAAAAGAACGTCGATTTGTTCAAGCGTATGCACGTTTTCAGCGAAGCGGAACTCAAATCGAGAGAGGATATATATATACAAAATTACTGCAAACTGCTCAACATCGAAGCGATGACTATGCTGGATATGGCGACGATGGACATCATTCCGTCCGTCATCAAATATAAAGGCGACGTCGCAAAAGCGGCAAACGAAAGTCTTGCGCTCGGCGTGGAAGCAGACGAAGAAAAGGATATTTGCAACAACCTCGCTTCGCATCTTAAAGAAGCAACCGATTGCGTAAAGACGCTCAAAGACGCGCTTCAAAAAGCACACTCGCTCGGCGAAAACGTCAATGGCGGACGTTGCTATCACGATGAAGTGCTCGTCGCAATGGCAAATCTTCGCAAGGTCGTGGACGAAATGGAATTGCTCACCGCAAAAGAATATTGGCCCGTACCTTCCTACGGCGACTTGCTTTTCTCTGTGCATTAATCACAAACGGAAAAGCAAAAATCAACCAAATCAACGTTTTATATATGCAAAAGCGACGGTTTATCTGTCGCTTTTGTTATGTTTAGATGCTTTTGTTTTTAGCGTTTCGATGTAATTACGATTGTTTGTTCTTGACGACTTCTCTTGCCGCTTCGACCATGTCTTGCGTGGTGATGTGGTATTGTTCGCTCAAATATGCGTTCTTACCCACTTGTCCGAACTCATCTTTCACACCGACCAAACGCATAGGCACGGGTGAGTTTTGGCATACGACTTCGGCAACCGCGCTGCCCAAACCGTTGCAAACATTGTGGTTTTCGCAAGTGACTATTGCGCCCGTTTCCTTTGCGCATTTTATTATCGCGTCTTTGTCGATAGGCTTCCAAGTGTGGATATTCACCACTCTTGCGCTTATGCCGTCCTCTTTCAAAAGTTCCGCCGCCTCGATTGCTCTTGCAACCATAATGCCGCTTGCAATCAATGTCACGTCCTTGCCGTCCTTGATTTTTATCGCCTTTCCGAGTTCGAAATTCAACGTATCGTCAAACACTTTTTCGGCTTTTTTGCGTTGCAAACGAATATAGACCGCGCCTTGATAATCGACGATTTGGTCGACCGCTTTTTCGAGCATTGTCGCGTCGACGGGCTCGAAACAAACCATATGCGGAATCGCTCTCATAAGAGCCATATCCTCAAACGGCATATGCGTGCCTCCGTTATACTCTGCAAGCACGCCGGGGTCCGTGCCGACGATTTTGACGTTTTGGCGAGCGTAAGCAACGGATATAAAAATCTGGTCGTAACATCTGCGAGTGGCAAACGGGCCGAAACTGTACGCAAACGGAATCTTTCCCATGGTGGACATACCCGCCGCAATGCCTATCATATTTTGCTCGGCAATGCCGACGTTTACGAATCTTTCGGGAAACTCTTGCTTGAAAACCTTCGTTGCGTGGCAACTCATAAGGTCGGCTTCTATGACGACGATTCTGTCGTCGGTTTTTGCTCTTTCGACAAGCGCGCCCGCAAGCGTCTGGCGCATTTCTCTTTCATCCGTCATATCTCAATACCTCTTCGTTTCCTTTCGCCACATTTCTTCGGAAATGCTCATACTATGGCAGTTTGCCGCCGCTTCTGCAAAAGACGCGCCCTTACCTTTTACGGTGTTAAGCACGATCATATTTGCTCTTTCGTGTTGAGATTTCGCATTGTCGATAGCGTTTGAAATTGCCTCTATATCGTGGCCGTCTATGCTTTGAACGTAGAAGTTAAAGGACTTCCACTTGTCTTCGACGGGCGCAAGGTCGTTGATTTCGGCAACCGGACCGTCGAGTTGCATTTTGTTGTAGTCCAAAAGCACGATGAGATTGTCGAGTTTGTGCGAGCCTGCAAACATACTCGCTTCCCAGATTTGACCTTCCTGACTTTCGCCGTCGCCTATAAAGCAGTATATCGTGGCGGGATTCTTGTCCATCTTTGCCGCAAGAGCCATACCCACCGCGCAAGAAAGTCCTTGTCCGAGCGAGCCTGCCGTCATATCTATGCCGGGGGTCTTGTTCATATCGCAGTGAGAAGGAAGATTCGTGCCGTTTTTGTTGAGGGTTTGAAGCCACTCTTTGGGGAAATATCCCAAATCCGCCAGCACCGCGTACATTGCGGGGCCTGCGTGACCTTTCGACATAATCACTCTGTCGCGATCCGCTTTCTTGGGATTTTTGGGGTCAACGTTTGCCTTTGCATAATAAATGACCGTCAACGCATCCATAACCGACATCGAGCCGCCGATGTGTCCCGAACCGAATCTGCCGATGGTTTCGATGACGTCGTCGCGAAGTTGTCTTGCCTTGGCGGTCAAAAACTGTTTTTGAGTAGTGTCCATACCACGCCTCCTGCTTGATACAATCAGTATATCATCTCGGCGCGCGCTTTTCAAGCGTTGCTGAGTTTTTTACAACCGTATTCCCAACAAATCGGACGCCTTTTTCTTCAATTCTTCCTTATCCTCTTTATTGAGAGTCTGTCCGTAGATTTCACCGCGCTGTTTTGCAAACGCAAGCATCTTGAACTCGCTCATATTTGCGATTTCGGGAAAGGTTATTCCGCCGCCCGTGCGCTTTGAAAAATCGAAAAGCAATATGGCACATCTTGCCTTCTGCTCGTCGATTCCGAACCTATTTGCAATCGCCTTTACGTTTTGCTCGCTCTTTGAGGACAAAACTTGCTCTTTTGCGATTTCTTCCTCGTAAAACTTTACGATTTCGGGGGTCAGCAAGTCGCAAAACCCTGCGTCCGCAACCTCTTTCGGCGCACAAAAGCAACCGCAAATCACGAACAACGCAACGATAACGCATATTCCGCCCGCCGCCAAAATAGTAGGTTTGTAAGAAATTTTCATATTTCACCTCACCCCTATTTTGCGAAAGGATACTGTTTTTATGCGGCGTGCTTCGCACAAAAGCGGAAAATTTGAATATTCCACAACTGCGGCTTTGCCGCAATTTCATTTGCGCAAAGCGCAAATTTCACTGTGCCGAAAAGGCACAATTTCACGCACGCATTGCGTGCATTTCACTGCGCGAAGCGCACAATATCGTTGCCCGCAGGCACTCCGCCTACGGCAAAATGTCCTCTATTCCGTACAATCCTTTGCTTTGCGCAAGCACAAATCGCAATGCCTTCAACGCACCTTCGGCATATACGCTTCTGCAAAAAACCTCGTGCCGCAAAACTATGCGCTCGCCCGCCGTATCGATAATCACTTCGTGTTCGCCGAGCGACGCGCCTATGCGCAGAGAATGTATATTCACTTCCCCTTTTTCTCTGCCTATTCCTCTGCCTACGACGACTTTGCCGAATCCCCGTTCTCTGACAATACTCTTCGCAACGGAAAGTGCCGTGCCGCTTGGCGAATCCATCTTTTTTGCGTGGTGCGCTTCTATGATTTCGATGTCTGCGTCGGGAAAAATCTGCGCAAGTTTTGCCGAAAAGCGTTTGAGATACGCGATCGCAATCGACAAATTGCTTGCCATAAACACGGGGATTTGCGCGCTTGCATTTTCGATATATCCGCGCTCGTATGCCGTATGCCCCGTCGTTGCGACCACAAGCGGAATATTACGTTTCACCGCAGATTCGACCACTTCGCACGTTGCCGTATGTAGCGAAAAATCGACGATTGCGTCCGCTCTTTCTTTTACGTCGCAAATATCCGAATATCTTGCGACAATACAACCCAACTCGCCGCCGCCGACATTTTTGTCAACGGCGATAACTTCTATATGCCCCTCGGATTGAAAAAGGGCAAGCATCTGCCTGCCCATACGTCCCGATGCCCCCGTAAGAATAACTCTCATACAAAAGCATATTAGGAATATACTCTTTTGATTCTATTTTATTTTACTTTATATATTGAAAACCTTTTTGCCCGCGCCGAGTTCAAAATGGTATTCCGCAATGCCCAAATCGACTTTTGTATAAAAACCGATGCCGGGTTTTGCAATCACTTCGTCGCCTTTGAGTTCAAATGAGAATTTTTGCTGATTTATGGCGGTAGGCGCAAGCAACGCCGCTTTTACGCCGTTTTTGAACCATTCGGGCGAATTTGCAAAATCTTTGCACACGTCTTGGGGATATTTGCTCTTGTGCGGCACGCCTTGCGTGCTTCCGTATCCTATTGCGATGACAAGCGCAAGTTTTTCGCCCTTATCCACGCTGTAATTGACCTCGGTTTTGTCGTAGGACAACGCAACCCAGCAAGTATTGAGTCCGAGAGTCTGCGCAAAAAGCACGAGTTTTTCGCCGTAATATCCGACTTTTTCGCTCAATTTCGAGTCTTTGCTTCCCACGACCGCAATATAGTTTTTTACGTTTTCAAAATGTCCGTAATGCGCCATTCTGCCGCCGAAAGCCTTTTCCTCGTTCAAAACGAGTTGAAGTTTGAGTCCGCTTTCTTTGTTGATTTCGGCAATTTTGTTTTGAAGTTGCGCAGCCGTTTCGCCCTCAATTTTCTTGTCTATATACGAGCGAACCGCGTGTCTTTGATTCATTGCTTGAATTAAATCCATATTTCACCTTTATATTTCAACGATATGTTCTTGCATAGTCGTGACTAAAAAGTCAGAACAAGCCGATTATTTTGCCGTCGTCGGTCACGTCGATACGCTCGGCGGCAGGCGATTTGGGAAGACCCGGCATCGTCATAATCTCGCCCGTAAGCACCACGATAAAGCCTGCACCCGCACTGACTTTTACGTTCTTGACCGTCACCGTAAATCCGCTCGGCGCACCGAGCAACGTCGCGTCGTCGGAAAAACTATATTGCGTTTTTGCAATGCACACGGGCAACTTCGAGAATCCCAACTTTTCGAGATTTGCGATTTGCTTTTGCGCGGCAGGCGCAATCGAAACGCCGTCGCCGCCGTAGACTTTGCGCACCACTTTTTCGATTTTTTCGGTTATGGAATCCTCGTCGGCGTATGCAAATTCAAACTCGCCCTTTTCCTTTTGGCAAAGGCGCACCACCTCTTTTGCGAGGGCTTCGCCGCCCTTCGAGCCGTCCGCCCAAACGGTGGACAAACGCACGTTTACGCCGAGTTCCTCACACTTGCGAGTGATGAAATCTATCTCTTTGTCCGTATCCGTCGGAAAGCGATTTATCGCCACCACGCAAGGAAGTTTGAACACGTTTTTGATGTTTGAAACGTGGCGCAAAAGGTTGGGTACCCCCTTTTCGAGAGCCTCGATATTTTCGGTTGCGAGGTCTTGTTTTTGCATACCGCCGTGCATTTTGAGCGCGCGTACGGTTGCCACGACAACAACGGCGTCGGGAGAAAGATTTGCCTTTCTGCACTTGATGTCAAAGAACTTCTCTGCGCCGAGGTCTGCGCCGAAACCAGCCTCTGTGATGGTGTAATCTGATAGATAAAGTGCCGTTTTGGTTGCAATCACACTGTTGCAGCCGTGCGCGATGTTGGCAAACGGACCGCCGTGAACGAGTGCGGGCGTGCCTTCGAGCGTCTGCACGAGGTTGGGTTTCAAAGCGTCTTTCAAGAGTGCCGTCATTGCGCCTTGCGCCTTCAAATCCGCGCAAGTTACGGGCTTGTCGTCGTAGGTATACGCGACGATGATTTTCGAAAGTCTTTCTTTCAAATCCGCAAGCGAATCGGCAAGGCACAACACCGCCATAACCTCGCTTGCAACCGTGATGTCGAAGCCGTCCTCTCTCGGCGTGCCGTTCGCCTTTCCGCCGAGTCCGTCAACGACGAAACGAAGTTGTCTGTCGTTCATATCGACGCATCTTTTCCAAGTGATTTTGCGGGGGTCTATCGAGAGCGCGTTGCCTTGTTGAATATGATTGTCGAGCATTGCCGCAAGCAAATTGTTTGCCGCGCCGATTGCGTGGAAGTCGCCCGTAAAATGCAAATTGATGTCTTCCATAGGCACGACTTGCGCATATCCGCCGCCTGCCGCGCCGCCCTTGATTCCGAACACAGGTCCGAGCGACGGCTCGCGAAGCGCGACTATCGACTTTTTGCCGATACGCCTTAAACCGTCGGCAAGTCCTATCGTAGTGGTGGTTTTACCCTCGCCCGCAGGCGTCGGGGTGATTGCGGTGACAAGCACGAGTTTGCCCTTTTTACCGCCCTTTTTCAGAACGGGGGCATAATCGATTTTCGCTTTGTATTTGCCGTAGTTTTCCAAAAGTTCGCAGTCTATACCGCAGTTTTTCGCCACGTCGCATATAGGAAGCATTTTCGCGCTTTGCGCAATTTCGATGTCGGATTTGTACGCCGTATTCGCCATATTACCACCGCCGTGTTTTGTAGATAGGAAAATTATATCACCGCGCGACGTTTTCGACAACAAAAACTTCTTGCCGCCGCCATTAAATTGTCCGTCGAGAATTGCGTTTTTGTAAATGTACACAACAACATTTTCGCCGCCTCTCGAATATCCGTTGACCTTGGAAATATCCGCTTATAATTTCGATTTTATAAAAATACACAAAAAACAACTTTAAGTTGCATATACTTGACATTGCGTAAAATAAGTGCTACAACATTCGACGAAAAAAACACGGAGGAATCCAAAATGAAAGAATTTGCAAAAAAGTATATCGACTGGTATCAAGGTCTTGACAAAGTCGTAAAGATTTTGCTCTGCATCTTGTGGGACGTTCCCGCAAACCTCTATCGTCTTGCAAAGAGCGCGCAAAAAGACAGCGTACTCGGCATCGTGCTTGCAATCGTACTTATGATTTTCGGCGGTTGGATACTCTTTGTCATCGACATCGTATCCCTCGTTGTCAAAGACAGAATCTACTGGATTGACGATCTCGTCGACAGCGCAAACTGCGATTCCGACTGCTCTTGCTGCTCGTCTTCCGATTCTTGCGACAAGAAAGACAGCGACGCAAAAGACGGAACGGTTGAATAATTTTTTCAACGCAAACCAAAAAGCGTGCCGAGAGGCACGCTTTTTGTTATGTTTTTTCTTTGCAATTCGTTTTTGAGTATGTTTTAGATTGTTTTTACCTGTTTTTCGCTTCTTTTAACGCGGATTTTGCGCCTTTTTTATGCTTGTTTTTCGGTTTTGTTTTGCTTGTTTTTGCTTCTCTTTTGCTTATATTTTAGCCTTGCCGTTTCTAAATTTCTCTTTTTCTTTTTGGCTTTTTGCTCGTCGTATTCCTTGACGGCGGTTGCGAAGTCGATTTCTTTGAGGTTTCCCTTCGTTGCGAGATAGCAATGCTTGCCGAGCGCAAATATGTATCTGTCGTGGTCGATACTGTCGCTATATACGTTCTCGACTTCGACGTCGGGCAAAATCTCGTTGAGTCTGCGCACCTTTTCTTCCTTTCTGCACACCTTGCCGAGCAAATGCCCGTTCTTTTTGCTGTGCGGACTTGCTATGCAATAGTCGATTTTCATTCTCTTTGCGATTTCCTCGATGAGAAAGTCGGGGCTTGCGCTTATCAACACGACTTTTCTGTCGGGGTCGCGATTTTCGGGTTTGAAAAAGTCGTAGATGTCATTTTGGTGCTTATCCCAGTATTTTTTGACGGTTTTTTCTGTGTTGATAAGGCTCACGAAGTTGAACGCTATCTTTTTGAAGATAGGCACGGGAAGAATTTTGGTGACCATCAAGAATCCCCAAAACAGTTGGAACGGCAACAGAATAAGCGTCCACGGACAGTGTGCCATTGACCAAAACCAGTAGTGCAACGCGCTGTCGTACGGGATAGCCGTTTTGTCGAAATCGTAAATGTCAACTTTTATCTTGTCATCGTGTTCCATAGCAAAAACAGTATAACATATATAAAAATAAAAAGAAAGACCGAATTTTTGCGCAAATTTCGCTTAAAATTGCGGTTGAATTTAACGTTAATTTAAGATACAATTTGTAATATAGCTTTGAAAATAGAAAAAATTCTTTTATTTGACGGAGGTGCGTATGAGAATACTGCTTGTTGAAGACGAAAAAGAATTGTCGAGAGCGCTCGCTCAGATGTTGATGAAAGACGGCTACGACGTAGACTGCGTGTACGACGGCGCGGACGGATTGAATTTTGCGTCCACCGGAATGTACGATATGATTCTTCTCGACGTTATGATGCCCAAAATGAACGGCTTCGAAGTGCTTGCCACTTTAAGACAACGCAAACTCGAAACGCCGGTGATTATGCTCACCGCTCTCACGGACGAAAACGACAAAATATCCGGACTCGATAAAGGCGCGGACGACTACGTTTCCAAACCATTCTCTTTCAACGAACTTTCCGCTCGTATCCGCGCGGTGTTGAGAAGACGTGGCAAACTGCTTTCGGACAACAAACTCGAATACCAAAACGCAGCGCTCGACCTGACCACCTTCACCCTTTCCACGCAAAACGGAAGCATAAATCTCACAGGCAAGGAATTTGAACTTTTGAGATACCTTTTCGAGTATCCCAACTTTGTCGCGACGAAGGAAAACCTCATTCTCAAAGCGTGGGGTCTCAACAGCGAATTCGAATCGAACAACCTTGAAGTGTATATGTCCTTCCTTCGCAAAAAACTTTCACATCTGGGCGCGAACTTCACAATAGAATCCGTCCGCGGCGTGGGCTACAAACTCTCTCAATCGAAAATGTAAACGAACGGGCGCGCTCTGCGCCTTTTGTTTTTGTTACACAAACAAAGGTTTATCATCTTGTTATATACAGATAAAATATCGAATCGGTCAATATGGACATAATCAGAAAACAACGTATCAACTACACCGTCACCACCACCCTCATAGCCGCAATATTTTTGCTTGTGGTTTTGGGCGGTCTGTTCGGCGTTGTGTACGGCTCGAACGACGCGTTCATAAACAAGGCTCTCGACAAGGCTTTGGAAGACCCCGAACACTACAACAATAACGTCGCAAACGACTTGCGCTGTATCTTTATCTACAAGTATAACGACGGAAGAAAGCCGTACATCGACGGCAAGATCGACGTATACGGCGACGACGCGGCAGAAATTATCCTCAAAGCCATTTCCACCGCCGACGGAAAATTCGAGTACAACGACTGCCACTTCGTCGTGGCAAACAGACAGTACACAAACGGCACGCTCTATGCGCTCATCGACCGCACGAGTTATCACAAGCAACTTGCAAACACCGCGATTATGGTGACTTTGCTTTACTGCTGCTCGGTCGTGTTCGTGGCGTTGCTCGCGCTGTTGTCGTCGGCAAGGTTACTGTTCCCCGTCGCTTCCGCGATGACGAAACAACGCGACCTCATCGCCAACGCTTCGCACGAACTCAAAACGCCGCTTACGGTTATCGCAACCAACCTCAGCGTAATAAAGAGCGAACCCGATTCCACCGTCAAGGACAACGAAAAGTGGATAACTTCAATATCTACGCAACTGGTGCGTATGCGCGACCTTGTGAACAGTATGCTCGAACTTAGCAAACTCGAACAGAGCGAACTTCAAAAACAAGACGTAAATTTCAGCGAAATCGTCGAGGGCGCGTGCCTCGAATTCGAAGCGACTTGCTTTGAAAAGGACGTAAAACTGCTCACCGACGTACAACCCGACTTGCACGTTTACGGCGAAAACAAATCGCTCGAACGCCTCGTCGTCATACTGCTCGACAACGCAATCAAATATTCGGGCGACAACGGCAAAGTGGGCGTTAGGTTGTTCGTGGACTCCAAACGCATACATTTATCGGTTATGAACACGGGCGAGTGTATATCGAAAGAGGACGCAAAGCACGTTTTTGACAGATTCTACCGCACGGACGGCGCAAGACAGAATAAAGACAATCAGAGTTTTGGGCTCGGCTTGTCCATAGCGTCGGCAACGGTAAAAGCGCATTGCGGCGAAATAGATTGTCACGGAATCGAGGGCAAAGGCACGGTGTTCGACGTGTATCTTCCCTCGCTCAAAGTCAAAAAAGACGGCACGCCCATCGAACCCAAAAAGAAAAAGAAGTTGTTTGAACTGTGATTAAAAGCGCACCTGTGAGGGTGCGCTTTTTAATTAATAATGAATAATGAATAATTAATAATTATGGGTGGGGGTTATACCCCAACACCCTAAATTATTTTAGTTTTTAATCTAACTTTTGGTCACCGAATTTAATTGCGCCGGTCTTGCGCATAAGTTCGCTTACGCCGAACGAGATTGTCGCAGGAAGCACGAACATACAAAGCACAATGCCAACGCCGAGTTGCCAGTCGGGGATTATACCCAGCGATGCGTCAATCGTGCCGAATACGCCGACGAGTCCGCTCGTGCCCATTCCGCCGCCCGAGGCGTTGCAACGAATTCCCATAAGCACGGCAACGAGTCCGCACACCGCGCTCGCTACTATTTCGGGAACCATAATCGCAGGCTTTTTCATAATGTTGGGGATTTGCAACATACTTGTGCCTACGCCTTGCGAAATGAGTCCGCCAACGCCGTTTTCTCTGAAACTCGCGACGGCAAAGCCTATCATATGCGCAGAGCAACCGGCAACCGCCGTGCCGCCCGCAATTGCGAACACGTCGGGATTTTCGAGCGCCGTCGCGCTTGTCGCGATTGCAACCCATATAGCCGCCGATGATGTCGGCATAGTAAGCAAAATGCCCATAACCACCGCGACAAACACGCCGACGATAATTTTGACTGCCGCGCCCGCTTCGATTGCCAAAACAATGAGTTTTGCGAGCAAATCGATAAGTTTTATAAACGGCCAAGCAACGAATATGCCCGCAAGACACATAAGCATCATTCCGAGCGGAATGAGGATTATATCGAGTTTGGTTTTTCCTGCATAAAGTTGAGCAATTTCTATTGTCAACAACGAAACAACGTATGCCCCGATAGGGTTGCCGGGCTTTCCTTGCACAAAGATTGTCGCCCAATCTTGTGCAAAACTGCCGTTTATTATGCTTAATGACCACGCACCTACAAAACCTGTAACAGCCGCTGTAAAAATTACAAGCGGTTTTGCGCCCAACTTGTGAGCAATTCCTATGCCGATTCCTGCGCCCATAATTATTTTCGCAATATTAGAGATTGCAGTAAGCATAACCGCAAAAGCGTTATTGCCACACCACTTTGCTATTTGCCCCAATATTGTGCCAGCGATGAGCGTGCAGAACAAGCCTTGCGCCATACCCGAAAACGCGTCGATAAAGTAGCGTTTGCAGTACTTTTTGACAACTTCGAGCGCATTTTTGCGCTTTCTTTCGCGAGCGGAATACTCGGACAAGATTCCCTCTTTTTTCTCGTCGCAAACGTCTTGCTCACAAGGATTTTCTTGCGTGTTGCAATCTTCTTGCTCGTCTGCGGTTACCGTTTTAACAAGTTCCGTATCGGCGGTTTGCTCGGTTGCAAAGTCCTCGCAAGTCAAAGAGGACTCCTGTGCGTTTTTACACGAATTATCGTCGAAAACGGTGTTTTTTTCAATGTTTTTATCGTCGTTTTTTTGCATTTTTCTGTCCGTTTGCATTGAAAATGCGGTTTATTCTCTATATCGCCGAGTCGGCGTTTTTTTCTTGTTTTTTGTAGATTTTTAGAGTTTCACTTGCTTTCGACGTCCACGATTTTCATTTCGGAAGACGGCGCGGTTGCAATTACGCTTTCAAATGTTTTGGGCGCATTGTCCTCTTTTGCCATAATCTTCATAGCCGCGCCGACGCAGAGCGAGAACAGATTTTCCAAATCCGATTTGGAGAGGGATTTGTCGCGCTTTGAGTAATCTTTTGCCAAAATCGTTGCGGTCGGATTGCCGTTTTTTGCAAATGCGTTCGAAATGAAACCGTGTAGCGAATTGAATTTGTGCAAAAAACTGTCGTGCGGCATTGTGGAAACGGTTATGCCCTGCTCTATCGCGCTTGCGTGCACGGCGGACACGACGTCGATTGAAAAGTCGATGTTGCGCAAAGCGTCGCGCTCTGCGACTTGGAAATTGTCGCTCAAAACGTCGCCTATTGCCAAAACCTTTGCCGAAGCAAATTCGGGGTGAGCCTCTAAAAACGCATTAGAGCCGCCGTGACCCGAATTTTCCGCGCCGAAGGAAACGTACACTATCTTGGTGTTGTCGGCAAGAAGTTCGGGTTGCTCGGCAAAATAGGCGTACGTTGCCATCGCAACAGCCGTCGCCACGCCGTTATTTTCGCGCGCGAAGCGTTCCATAGGCGAGAAGTGCAACACGAACGCCGCTATGCCGAAAATGCCCGATACGAACGGCAGAATGGTGAACGCGCTTATCTTTGCCGCGACGTTGTCGCCTTGCGTGCCGATTGCCATTTTCAAAATGCAGAACAGCACGAAAACGAACACGGACAATGGCGCGATTATCATAGAGAGTTTTCTTACGAGATTGAAATCTTTTATGGGGCTTCCGAGCGTTGCGTCGTGGTTGTCGCAGATGACGAGAGTGTTTTTGACGTTCTTTTCGTCCTTGCAACTTTCGCTGACTACGTTGTACGACACTTTTTTAGGCAGAATTTTGCCTGCTTTGCGGCTTCCGAGATACATCAATATAAGCACGCTTCCGCCCGAAAGGAACATAACGAGGGACAATAGCGTCACGAGCGCGCCTGCGACTCGTCCGCCTGCGAACGAGACGAAATACACGACGTAACAAAGCGCGTACCATATGCCCAAAAGCAAAAACGAGCCTCTGCCGAGCAACGGCGGCGTGTTGAACGCTTCCAGACGAGTTTTTGCGTCGGTTTCGTCGTGAAGTCTGTTGCGGATTGCTCTTGCGCAAGCGGTTTCGTCCTTGCTTGCCGTGATACGATGCGGATATTTTGAAAGTTTGTGCGAAAATTCCTCGACGAAATCCATCGCGCTTTGCATATCCTCTTTGTTTATTACGCTGTGTTTTTCTTCAAAGCCTGTCATAGTTCTATTATAACACGCTTTTTTTATTTATCAACCTTGAAAGGAACATTGAAAAAAGCAAAAAGAAAAGGCGCAAATGCGCCTTTTCCTTTATGCTATTAAGCAGCAATTATGCTTTTTTGGTGATGGTGAAAACGTACCAACCGTCGGTTTCGACTGCGGGTGCGAGATCGGTGTAGTTTGCCGCATCGTATGCCTTTGCGCCGAGTTTGACGGATACGCCAACGCCTGCGCTTGCATTAACGTCTGCTTTGACCGAGAGTTCGAGTCCGTCGGTTCCGCTGATGTTGAGGACGACTTCTGCCGTTGCTTTGAAGATTTCGTTGATGAACGCTTTGGAACGTGCTTCGTCTTTTGCTTTTTGAAGTGCTTTTCTGATAGAAAGGTCTTTTTCAGCTTGCAATTCGGCTTTGAGAACGTCATCGGCCTTGCCTGCGTTTGCTTCGAGTGCTTTTGCTGCGGCAAGTTCTTTGTCGGTTACAAGTCCTTTGTCAGCACGTTTTTCTTTTGCTGCGGCAAGTTCTTCATCCGTAACGAGCGGCGCTGCAGCGATATCATTGTATTCGCAGCCTGCGACGGTGAGAGCCTTGGAGATGTATCCGAGCCAGTTGCCGTTGTCTGAAGCCATAATGGATTCGGTGAACGGTTTTGCTTTCTTTACCCACCAAGTTTGACCGAGGTAGTTGACTGCTGCGCCGACCGTTCCGTAGTTTTTATTAACCGTATCGCCGGTGTTGGTCTTGATAGTGAGTTTGTCGCCCTTTGTGGAAAGAAGCGGGAGTGCTCTGACGATAGTTTCGGACACTTTGGTGATGATCGGATCGTTTGCGTATTGTGCGCTTGCGCCGTTATTGTCGGTCTTGGGCGGGAACATTTTGTCGAGTGCTTTCTTGACAAGGCCTTTGAATCCGCCGACGATGTCAAAGTTCTTCCACGCTGCGCCCTTGAAGCCGGGGTTGATGGTGATAACTCTTTCTTGAGGATCCTTTGCGAGTTCTTCGGTGAGGTTGCAAGAGAAGAATTTTGCCGCAAATTTGTCGAGTTCGGTCGCGTCGGTCTTGAAGAACGTATCCTTAATCCAAGTGTACGCATAGTCGCCGAACAATCTGACGAGTGCGTCTACGATCTTAACGTCGCCGACTTTTGCTTCTTGATTGACCGTGAGTGCGAGGTTGCCGCCCTTGAAGGACGCTTTGACGATATCGACTGCCGACTCTGCGCCTGCCGCCTTGTATGTCAAAGCCGCTGCTGCTTCCGTTTTGTTGTTTTCTGCGTCTTTGAGGTCAAGTTTGCCGTTCAACGTGAGTGCGAGAGTGCCGTCAAGTTTGATGTTGGTAAGCACGTTTTTCATTGCAGCGTTGACGTTCGAGAATCTGTTGTAACCGTATTTGTCGAATTTGGTTGCGTCGAGAGTGATTCCTTTGAGGTCGATTGCGACTGCCGCGTCGAGAACGACTTGGTCGGTGTATTGAGTTCTCTCAACCGCCATCGATTTTTGGATTTCGCCTTCCGTTGCTTTTGCAAAGTTGAGGTCGGTGATGGTGATTGCTACGACGGGATATACGTCTTTGCCGGCTGCGTTTTCACCTTCGAGTGCGGGAAGACCTGCTCTGATGGTGAACGTGTCGATTGCGTTGTTCTTGGTTGTAAATTCAAGGAAGAGTTCCACGCCGTCAAGCAAGTCGGTGAGACCTGCGGGAAGACTGCTGCCGAGCATATCGAGCAAACCGAGAACTTCGGGGTCGAGTTGAGTCGTATAAGTGGTGACGCCGTCTTTGGTTGTAGAACCGGTCACGTCATTGACAAAGAAGCCTGCGACGGTTTCGTTCGTCAAGATGTTTTTGATGTTGAGGTTGCCTTGTGCGTCAAACGCTTCGTCAACGCTGAGACCGAGCATTTCGAACACGCCGCCGATTGAATCTTTGAGATCGTCAACTTTGATGCCGAAAACTCTCATAACATCGCCGACAAGAGTGTTAAGATCCCATGTCTTACCCATATTTGCGGTGAGAGCCGTGACGACTTCCGCAATCGATTTGCCTTTGACGGGCTTATCGTTGTAGATGAAGTTGTAGAAACTCTTGTTGTAGGTGTCGTTGAGATAACTGAACGGAATCTTGACGTTTTGTCCCGCATAGTCGATGTAGAGGTTGTCTACGTCGTTGAAGAAGTAGTATGCGGTGAACCAGTTTTCCGACGCGCTCGGATCGTAGATCTTTGCTTTGATTGCGGTGTTGGTGCTCTTGTCCTTGCCGCTGGATCTGTCGAGAACGAGGTCGAGCAAAATGCCTACGTCTACGCTGTCTTGAACGCTGCCGTCCTTGCTGTCGACAAAGTCAAGTTTTACTGTAAGACCAAGGCTCACTTTGAGGTCGTCGGTTGCGGCGATTGCTTCATCGCCGATTCCGGTGGATTGTTCCCAAAGCGTGTTAAAATAGTTCTTCACGTTCGTGGTATCTTTTGTCGGTTTCGGCGTGGGGGTCGGGGTTGGCGTAGGATTATCATTACCCTTATCGCCGCACGCTACGAGCGAGAACACCAAAACCAACGCGAGAATCACGATGAGAAGTGATCTGATGCTGAGTTTTTTCATAATTGCCTCCTAATAATTTGCCATCGTTTGCAAACGTACCCTCTCGCGCATACACACATAGTATGGTTACATTTGTAATAGATATTATATATTATAACAAAATTAAAGTCAATACGCAATAGCAATGCCGAAAACCGTCGTTTGTTTTTTTTTGGAAATTTTATTAAGGACTAATTGCGGATTTTGTCGAACGCAAGAATCGAGCGTTGCTATACAAAAAAGCAAAAACCCATAAGAACGAAAACAAAAAAGAGTTGTTTTGGAATATTAACCGCAAAACATAAAAACAAAAAAATCAAACCATAAAACAAACGGCACTCGTTTGAGTGCCGTCGTTTTTTCTTGTAAAAAGCCGTTAGGCTCCTATCGCGTCGGGAATATCGGGCGCGACGTCTTCCTCTTTATCGGGTTTTCCTACGCCTATGCCGTTTTCTTCCGCCGCCTTCGCTCTCAAAATGCGATCGCGAGAATCCTCGGTGCGTTTGCGGGTTTTTTCACCCATATCGCGACATACGCCTGCGGCAATGATAAGGACCGAACCGATTGCGCCGAATATTGCCATCCAGTTGCGCAAACCTGCGACGTTGATGACTGCCATCAGCAAGTTGTCGCTGTCAACCCACGTTGCTTGCATATAGCCGAGCATACCGTAAGGCGCGTTCATCGGGAACAAGTTGATTGCAATCAATCCGTCGTCGTCGATGCACAAACCGATGCTGAGTTGCGCACCGCCCGCAGCCGCCTTGACGACTTCGATGAGGTCTTCTTGCATAAGTCCGCCAAGGGAGTCGATGAGGCTCGGGAATTGATCGAGAACTTTTTGCACGATGCCGTAGATTTGGCTGCCGAGCATATTTGCAACGTCGAGTGTTGTCAAAGCCATCGGATCTCCGAGCATATCGAGAACGAGCCACGAAAGCGGACGTTTGGTCACGCCGTTTTCATACATTTGCCAACCGTCCTTGTTGAAGCCGTATTTGACCTCGACGGTGTTGCCGTTTTGATCGACGATAGTGCCGGTGTACTCGAACTTGCCGCCGTTTGCCTTAAATTCCTCGACAAGTTGCGGATCGTAGAGTTGATAGAGGCAGTTGCCGTCTTCCGTGTAGGTGAGTCCGCCTGCCGCGTTGTAGGAACTTTGCGTGTACGACCAGCCTTGATTGAGGATAAGACGAAGGACGACGGGCACCGTCATACGGCCGCTCATCTGTGCGTACAAGAGAAGCGGATCGTCAAAGGTGAGATAACCGTCTTGGTTGAAACTGTCGTAGTTTTGTTGGAACAACGCTTTGAATCTTTCGTTCTTGAAGCCTTCTTTCAACATACCCTCGTAGTCGTAATTCGTATAGATATAGTCGAGAATCGAGAGTGCGATTGCGCGTCTTGCGACGTTGTTGTTGAAGCAGAAATCGTAGTCGTTGAGAACATATTGATTGTAGATGAACTGATAGAGTTCATACTTTCTCTCGTTTGATTTGAGAGCGTTCACTTCCGCTTGGATTCCGTCAACGTTTTTGCCGTAAGTGTTGGTGTAATATTTCATTCTTTGTTGAATGAAAGCGTTTTTGTAGTTGGTGATGACGCCGTTGTTTTCGTTGTGAGCGACGAGGGTCTTATAGGAGAAGTCGCCGTTTTCCGCAATCTTGCCGTCGGCGTCGTAGTTGTTGAGGTTGCCGTTGAGAAGATTGTACATAATGAGGTCGCGTTCGAGCGCGGCATTATGTTCGGCTTGTTTTTCGCCGTTGTAGAACAAATCTTCAAAATAGAGCGTGTTTTGCGTCGCTTTTGCAACGACGTCGGGGAAAACATAGGTCAAAATAAGACCGAATCCCGTTGACAAACACACGAATGCGATAAGCACTTTGACGGTTTTGGTGCGAATGCTGCCCTTTGACTTCTTTCTGTTGACGACGAGTGCGACCGTCATAAATACGAGCCCGAGTACGCCTGCCAAAATCACGCCGACAAACGGCCAGAACGTGTAGTACGGCATAAGGTTGTAGCACTTTACTCCAAGCACTATCGACACGATGACTATGGGCAAATACGCAAGGACGTGAAGCAATATCGCCGCGACCGTGTAGAGAACGGATGTCTTGCTTTGGTCTTTCTTCGTGCGTTTGCTCACGGGGAAAGCCGGGATAACGTCGCCGTTTTGGTCACGATTGAGCATATCCGCGTCCATAGCGAGTTGTTCGTTTTGAACGTCTTGATTCATTTCTTCTTGATTCATAACTTGATCGCTCATAATCACAACGCCTCCTTGTCAGAATTTTCGTCCGCAGGGATTTTGATGTCCCCCTCTGCCCCTTGTTCGGGTGTTTGGTCTTGAAGAACGACGTCTTGTTCGCTTTGTTCGTCGCTTTGTTCGCTTTGTTCGTCTAATTGTTGTTTTTTGGATTTCTTTTTCTTCTTATCTTCGACAATCGCCGTGCCGTTTGCGTATTCGAGTTCCTTCTCTTGCGCAACGAAGCTCAAGAAGTAGAACAATACGACCACGCCGCAGAAGAAGAACAACATATCGCGTACGCCGTAGAGCGGATAGAACGTGGGTTTGTAACTCAAATCCGCCTTGAGTTGTCTTACAGCCGTCAGATTCGCAAGTCCGAGCGCGGACGGATAGGTGCCTGCGCCGAGCGTGTCGCCGATAAGCGTCGAACCGATCATCGGTCCGAATGCGGTTGCTTCATAGTTTGCTCTTTCGTATTTTTGATACGCAAGAGCCATTGCCATATCTTTTTCACTTGCAACCCAAGTGTAGAATTCCCACACGGGTTTGATTGCGGGCGATTGATAGTAATACAATCCTTCGAGGATTCCCGTCAAAATGGAAGACACGTCGATTGCAAAGTGATAGTCCTCGTCAAGAAGCGGAATTTTTATGCCGCTGATTTCGAGACCGTAACGAACGCCGTCGTCGGTGTTGAAGGTCTTGATGAGGTTGAGAAGTCCGTTGATAGTGCCGACAACGCCGCCGCCGAGTACGGACGAGAGGTCAACGCCCAGTTTGCTCATCAATCCGTTGAGCGCGGTGTTGAGGAAAGTGCTGAGGTGGTCGAGATCGAAGTCGTATTCGATGTTGCCGTCCTCGCCCACTTTAACGAACGCGTCGCTGAAATTGAGGTCGACAAGCACGTCGCCGCCGTCTGCGACTTTTGCCGAATTAAGACCCATAACGTAGTTGCCGTCCGCGTCTTGCGTGCCGTCGTCTTTGACGAGCGCGACGTAAAGATAATCTCTCGTTTCGCCCGGATTGAATACATCGGGTGCGCCCGCATACGCCACGACCAGGAACAAATCGTTTACCACGACGGAACTGTCAACGCCCAGAAGCGGTCGTATCCATTCCATAACCGTCGTCATAGTCGCGTCGTCCATTTTGAAGTCTTTTTTGAAACTCATACCCTCTTGCAAATCTTCGAGGATAGGCGAAAGGATTGCGCCCACGCCGAATTTGCCGATAACGTCGTCAAGACCCGTGCTGCCGTTTTCCGCTTTGAGCAAGAAATCGAAAAGGTGGTTGTTGCCGAGCAATGCGCCCACTTTTGCAATCAAATAGTCAAGACCGTTGTGAGTGAGCGAGAAGTTCTCCGCAAACTCGATTTCTTGACCGTAAAGGGTTTGCAACCATTCGGGGCATTTTTCACCCGTGGTCGGATCTTCGAGCACGCCCGTGTAATATCTTTCTCTCGCTCTGACCGCTTTGGTGTACATAGACTCGAATTTGGAATCGTATTTGTTTGCGGTGATTTCCTCTTGTGCCGAATAATAATCTTCGAGAATATTAAGCACGTTGTCGAGACTGAAAACCCAACCGTCCGAAAGCATACCGTTGGAATTGTAAATACCCGTGCCGTATACGCCGTCCGTAGTGTTGGTTTGAGAAGAATCGTCTGCGTATTCGGTGCCGAGAGGCATCAAATCCTTGCAATACCAAACGTAAATCTCTTCGCCCGCTTTGGTTATTCTCTTTTGATACCAGTAGTGCGAATAGGTCTTGCCGTTGATGACGAGTTGACCGTTTGCGTTTGGTTTGAGTCTGACGATTTGCGTATATTCGGGGCTCTTTCTGTAATCGTATGAATTTTCGCTGTCGCGATTCACGCGATATGTGCCGTCCAAAATCTTTTTGAGGTCGCCGTTGCCTTTGAAGTTGTTGTTTTCGTCAACGTCGAGTCTGTAAAGATTGTCGTCGCCCTTGACAAAACTGATGTCGACGCCCTGATTGCCTTCGTCGTCGATGATGGAATAGTACGTTACCGGTTTGTTGGAAATGTTGCCCGCAACGCCCGTCTTGTTTTCGCCTTCCATCTCAACGTTGTAGACGTTTTTCATCAAGTCCACTTGCGCGATAAGATTGAGGGTGTCGTTTTTCTTCACCGCATTCGAGGACACCGTGCGATAGTAGGAAAGTTGGGTCTTATAATCGTTGACCACGACTCCCGTTCCCTCGTACTGCGTTTGAAGTTCGGTGACTTTCTTTTCAAGCACCGCGTCCATAATTACGCCGGTGATAAGCATAGTCGCCATACAAACCGCGATGACCGAGAACATTCTCACGCGCGTATTCTTCACCGTTTTGCTCAGAATGATATGCACGATGGAAATGAACGCCCAGACCGCAAAACCGATCCATACGCCGTAAAGCGCAGGCGCGGTGATGTACGACTCTGCCTGCTTGAAAAAGCCCAACGCCGACGTGAACGTGGATTCGCCCATGAACGGATCGTGGCTGATGAATCTGACTGCGGTGAAACACACTGCAGTCAGGAACAAGGGAAGACCAAGCATATAGAACACGACTTTGAGCGTGCGGTACAACTTGACCTTTTTGTACTGTTGAGTTTGGCTCATAACTTTCTCCTCATTGATTTGGGATTGCCCTCGTATATATGCGCGAGCGCACCCGAATATGATTTACTTTACTATCATAGCATATCCGAAAACATATTTCAATACGATTTTCAATAAAATTTGTCCGCCCTATATTTTGCGTGGCATTTGTACGTTCGTTCACAATATGCCCGTTTTTTTGCGGATTTTTTGCGGTTTTTTGCCGCTATTTTCGCTTGCTTTTCGCCTTGTTTTCAAAGCGTATATCTGCATTATATGCGATTCTATCGCGACGGATACAACCCGTGCGCCCGATTTTCATTCCGTTCTCGCAGGGCGCGCTTTTCTTATATCAATCATTTGCAAATCGTCGCAAAATACCCGACATTTTCGCCGTTTTGTGCGCATATTTATCGTTTCGACAAATTAATCTTCGAACTCGCTCGATCGTATTTTTATTTCGGGGTTGATTTTGCTTTTTCGAGAGTATATTATTTAATCATAAATCGGCAAACCGTCGATGTTAGGAGGAAAATATGTCATACATCAGCGAAGTCATAGAGCAGACTGAATTGAAAAATCCCAATCAGCCCCAATTTATGCAAACGGTCAAAGAAGTTCTCTCCTCTTTGACCCCCGCTATCCAACAAAACGAACAGTTGATGCGCAAAAACGTCATTCTCGAACGCCTCGTAGAACCCGACAGACAAATTATGTTCCGCGTTCCTTGGATGGACGACAACGGCAATTATCACGTCAATCGCGGTTTCCGCGTTCAATTCAACAACGCAATCGGACCGTACAAAGGCGGTTTGAGATTCCAAAAGGACGTCAACCTCGACGCTATGAAGTTCCTCGGTTTCGAGCAAACTTTCAAAAACTCTCTCACTTCCCTTCCTATGGGCGGCGCAAAGGGCGGCGCGGACTTTGACCCCACCGGCAAGAGCGATTCCGAAATTATGCGTTTCTGTCAATCCTTTATGAACGAACTTTATCGTCATATCGGTCCCAATATGGACGTTCCCGCAGGCGATATGGGCGTCGGCGGCCGCGAAATCGGCTATCTGTTCGGTCAATATAAGAAAATCGTCGGCGCGTACGAAAACGGCGTTCTCACCGGCAAAGGTCTCAGTTACGGCGGCTCTCTCATTCGTCCCGAAGCAACCGGTTTCGGCGCAACTTACTTCCTCGACGAAGTGTTCAAACATCAAGGCGAACACCTCGCGGGCAAAACGTTCTGCCTCAGCGGTTTCGGCAACGTTGCGTGGGGCGCGACAAAGAAAATCGACGAACTCGGCGGCAAGGTCATCACCCTTTCCGGTCCTGACGGATACATTTACGATCCGGACGGCGTAACGGGCGAAAAAATCGACTATTTGCTCGAAATGCGCGCTTCCAACCGCAACAGAGTTCAAGACTATTCCGACAAATACGGTTGCGAATTCGTCGCGGGCAAGAAGCCTTGGGGCAACGTCAAAGCAGATGTCTATATGCCCTGCGCAAGACAAAACGAAGTTCTTTTGGACGACGCAATCGCAATGGTTAAACTCGGCGTTCCAGTCCTCAACGAAGTTTCCAATATGCCCACCACGAACGAGGCAATCGCATACTTGCAAGAACACGGCGTTCTCGTCACCCCGTCCAAAGCGGTCAACGCAGGCGGCGTCGCGACGAGCGGACTCGAAATGTCGCAAAACAGCGAACGTCTTGCTTGGACGAAAGAAGAAGTGGACTCAAAACTCAAACAAATTATGAAAGGTATCCACACTCAAATCTGCGACGCGCTCAACGCATACGGGTTGGATTACAACCTCGTCAAGGGCGCAAACCTTGCGGGATTCAAGAAAGTAGCAGATGCTATGATTGCCCAAGGCATAAACTGAAAATCATCGCGATTATACGAAAGGCACTCCTTGCGAGTGCCTTTTCTTTTATTCGCTTGATTTTCAGTTCCCCTAATCGCGCAACCGTCGCGTTGCTATCATTTCGGGCAAGGACAAATATTCCTGCCGCAATTCCGCCTCTCCGCTTGCTTGATGCTCGCTTCGCTCGTGTTTTTTCCCGTCGCGATTTTACGAAAGGCACTCCTTGCGAGTGCCTTTTCTTTTATTCGCTTGATTTTCAGTTCCCCTAATCGCGCAACCCCTCTTCGCTCTCAGAATAAGACGGGCAAAACTCAAGCCGCAATTCCGCGCGAGTGCTTGCTTGGTGCGAGCCTATGGCTCGTTTTCCCGTGAACACATTTTCACAAAATCACGTACGTCGGTACGCTGGGTTTTGTGCCAAGGGTGCGCTTTCTTGTTATTCATCTATTTTACAGCCTTTTAGGATACGACACTTATTCGCAGACGTAATAAAAACCGCCATCCGCGTACTTGCAGAGCGAACTTTAACGCACACTCGTTCAAGGCGTACTTATAAACGAAATGTGCTAATTCACAGACGGAACACGAGCCGCAACGGCGGCGAGAAAAGCGAGCGCCGAAGCTCGACGATTAGTACCGTCCGACTGTGCCGTTTGGGTGCGTAGCTGGCACACAAAGGACGGTGGCATAATGAGTGAAATGCCCCTATCTATGCGAGAGCCGAGTGTTGCCCCACGCGGAGCGGACACCGTGGGTTCCCTCAAATTTATGCAGAGGGGGAACGGCGGTAGGGGAAACACGTGAGGAAGGGGGAATCTTCAATTAAGGTACACGCCGTCAAACTGTTGTAGAGAAAGAACAACCCCGTGAGGAAGGGGGAATCTTCAATTTTTTATCGTCAACCCTGATTCCGTGACTGAAACGGCGTTTAAGCGCAAAGATTCTTTAATCGGTGTTGACATTTTTTGTCGTTATGCTAAACTGTTTTCGAGGAATATTATATGGAAAAAAATAAAAACGCAAACGACATCGTAGCCGAACAAACATCACCCACAGCCGAAGAACCCGCGGCGGAAAGCCCCAAAGGCATACTGTACGAAACAAGCCTCAAACAAGCCGAGAAAAACGCCAAAAGAGAAAAGAGAAAAGGCGTGATGCAATTCATAAAATACGCGCTTTGCGCGGCGAGCGCAGGCATAATTCAGATTGTGCTGTTCTCGATTTTGCAAGCGGTCATACCCTCGAACGGCAAAACCATTCACTTCATCGTCGAAGATATGGATTTGGTCACGTTTATCGCAACGACCGTCGCGCTTTGCGCTTCTATTCTTTGGAACTTCACTTTCAATCGTAAGTTTACCTTCAAAGACGCCGGCAACGTTCCCAAGGCGATGATTTTGGCGTTTTTGTTCTACGTCCCCTTCTATCCCTTCCAAACTTGGTACGTCCACACGATTAAATCCTTGCTCGTGGAAGCAATCGGCACGGACGGCGCGGGCATAATCGCGGAAGGCTCGGTTATGCTTATCAACTTCGCGCTTGAATTTATGTGGCAAAAATTCGTCGTTTTCCGCAAGCCCAAAGACAAAAAGGAAAACAAAACCGAAGAAAACGAAAACTCGGACGAATCCAAAAACGCGGAAAATACGAATAATACGAATAACGCCGAAAATTCCGAAAACACCGCAGAATAAACGTAAAACTTAATCGCACACTTGCCGCTCTCTTTTCGGAGGGCGGTTTTTTTTGTCGTTATAAACCGTTTATAAACTCGTCGTTTTGACAATAATGTGCGACGTGGATATAGACAGACTTCAACAAGATTTGAAAAAGACGTTTTCAAACAGCGACGACTTCAAGTGTCGCCGTCTCGATATAGGCGACAAGCGTTGCCTTTTTGCATATATCGACGGCAATATCGACAAAATTTTGTTAGAACAAGACGTCGTGCGCCCTCTGAAAAACTGCGATAAGCTCGAAAAGCCCTATTTGAAATCTTTGCAAAACACGGTTGCGTACGCCGACGAAATCGATGTCGTGTCGACAAAGGATTCCCCCGGGAACATTGCCGCTTGCGACATTGCGTTCTATATCGAGGGCGAGGAAGAAGCATATGTCTTTTCCCTTCGCAAGCCCGCTTCGAGAGCGATAAGCGAGCCGCCCACTTCGTCGGTTATGAAAGGTCCGCGCGAGGGATTTATCGAGGAAATCAAAACGAATATGTCGCTGGTGAGAAAGCGCATAAAATCACCCGACCTCGTTATGAAAACCTTTCAAGTGGGCAGATACTCGGCAACGACGGTCGCTTTGGCGTATATAAGAGGCGTTGCCGACGACAAAATCGTCGAAAGACTAACCCGCAAAATAGAGCAAATCGACGTGGACGGCGTCGTGGACAGCGCGTACGTGCTGTCGTTTATTCAATCCAAAAAGAACTCGTTTTTCATTCAGGCAGGCACGACGGAAAAACCCGACGTGGCGACGGCGAAACTGCTCGAAGGGCGAATCGTAATCATCGTGGACGGTTCGCCTATCGCCATAACTCTGCCCTATCTCGTCTTCGAAGACGTGCAGGACGGCTACGACTACTATTCGGGCGACTGGCGCGCTTCGATGATACGAATGTTCCGACTTTTCGGCGCAATGCTGACCGTGCTTTTGCCGGGGGCGTACATCGCGCTTCAAACCTATCATTTTCAGTTGTTGCCCATAAAGTTTTTGATGACGCTTATGTCGGCAACGAACAACATACCCTTTCCGCCGGCGATAGAAATGCTTTTGGTTATGACGCTTTTCGAGGTGCTTAATCAGGCTTCCATACGAATGCCGCGCTACTTCGGCATATCATTGTCCGTCGTCGGCGCAATCGTGCTCGGCGATACGGCGGTGAAATCGGGTCTTATCTCATCGCCGTCCGTGCTTGTAGTCGCGCTGTCGGCAATAGGCATATTCTGCGTTCCCGACCAAGTGGGAACGATGTCCGTACTTCGCTTTTTGTATCTGTGCATAAGCGCGGTTCTCGGGTTCGTGGGAATGATAATTCTCACGATAGTTATCGTCGCATATCTCGCTTCCCTCGAAAATTTCGGCACTCCCTACCTTGCGCCGTACGCGCCGAGAATCTCGCCCGACCTTCAGGACGGCGTGTTGAAAGCGGACTCTGCGACAATGGAATTGCGCCCCTATTCCATACCCACGCAAAATCGTCGCCGCATACGCAAAGATTGACTGATAATTTGACAAACAATAGGTTTATATATGACAAACAGCACAATAAAACACGGATTGCGTAAAAATCTACCAATCGGCACTATCTACAATTCACAAGCGGCAGCCATTATAGTCGCGCTCGGTTTTGCGTTCAAACTCTCGTCTGCCCCGGGGATTTTTTCAGAAGCGTTCGGCTCGGCGGCGTTTTGGGTTTTTATGGGATTCACCGCAATCGAGGGCATATGTATAATCTTTATTTTCGTTTTTGCGAGAATGGGCGGCGACGCGCTTTTGCGAGCGACTAACTGCATATTCTATAAAGCGGCGTGTCTTGTCGCTTGCGTTTGGCTTTCGGCAAAGACGGTGTTTTATTTTTGTTACTGCACGTCATATCTCACCCACGAACTTTTCACGGGGACGCAACCTTTTCTCATATACGTATTGTTCCTTTTCCCCATAGTGTATCTCGGCTTGAAAGGCACTCGCTCGATTGCGAGAAGTTGCGAATTGTTTGTGCCGCTGTTTCTTGCCGTGGTCATACTCAATCTCGCGTTTTTGGATTCGGATATGGACTTCGGGCGCAATCTACCCGTATTTACGACAGAGCCGTCCGTGCTGTTTGCGACTATGCCGCGCTACGGTCTGTGGCTCGGCGACGTGTTTCCTTTTATATTCGTGAGGATTCGCAACAAAAAAGCACCCTATCTCACTCTCGGTATCGCTTCCGCTTGGACGATTGCGAATCTAATCGTGCTTATAGGCGTCGCACTCTACGGCAACGCGCTGAAAACGGTGTCGGACCTCTTTATACACATCGCAAGTTTCAACCAACTTTCTCTGGAAATAGGAAGAATGGAATGGACAAACCTTTTCGGAATCATTATGATGTCGCTTTACTCTCTCTCTTTCCTCTACGACGGCGCGAATCAGGCGTGCGAGCGCGCGCTCGGCACGGCTTTGCCGTCAAAGATACTGTGTCCGTCGGCGGTTATCTGCTCTGCGCTGTTCTCGTCGTCCTTGCAACAAGTGACCGACTTCGCGCTCGGCGTAACGGGCTACGTTCTGACGGCGATTGCGTTCGCTTTGCCGATTTTGCTTTTCGCGGCAGCGAAAATCGAAAAGAAAAAAAATTCGGGCTTGTACGCTTGCCTTGACGCAGAGTACGCGACGATAGGCAAACAAAGCAACGCACCCGACAGCGAGAACGACGGCGTGCTTTATTCGTTCAAGCAAAACTCGCCAGAGGGGGAAGCGCAATGAAAAAACTAAACGTACCCTCATATCTTCTGCGAACGAAATGGTTTGTGTTTTTCCTCATCGCCGTATTTCTGATTATATTCGGCAGAATGGTGGAAACGCCGTCGCTGTCGAAATCGGCGGTGGTGCTCGGACTCGGCATAGACTACGACGAATCCACAACCCTTTTCGAGGTCAGCACGCAAGCGGTGCTTGTCGGCTCATCGAGCGGCGATACGACACAAACCAGTTACGTCTGCACGTCCGCAAAGGGGAACACGATTGCGGGCGCAATGGACGTTATTGCGCGCAAAACGGGGTTAATCATATCGCTTTCGCACTGTAATGTGGTGTTTTTGTCAACATCGGCGTTCAAACTCGACCATATGCAACTCATATATCCGTTGACGGGAATGTACGCTCTGCCCGAGCAAACAATTATCGTGACGGGGGATAAATCGCCGTCCGAAATGCTGTCGCTGAGGATCGGAACAACCATAAGTTCGCCCTTCTTTTTGCAACAGGCTCTCGTCAACGAGGAAGGCTCGGACGGTATGATTCGCACGACCGCAAAGGACTTTTTGGCGCATTCGCTGTCGAGAAGCAAGGCAAACGTCATACCCTATATAATCGCCCAAAAGGCTACGCCGCCCCTTACCGAAGCGGGAAGCGAGGACGACGTGTACGAACTCGACATATCGCGAGCAATGGCGTTTGACAACGAAAACTATTGCATAATCGAAAACGAATACGCCGAAATTCTTGCGCTATATCACAGCCACGACGTGACGGGAACGCTGAACTTCGCCTCAGAAGACGACGGCACGATAGAGTTCAAAATCCTCAAAAAATCCGTCAAAATCAAGGCGCACGGGCGCAAAGTGGTTGCCGAAATCAAACTTTCGGCAGACCTTGCCGACGTACAGAAAATCCCGACGGACGAAGTTGTCAACACCGACAACGCCATCGTAAAGCGATACGCCGCAGCCCTTGCAGAGGACATAGAAAAAAGGCTTTTTGAACTGTACGAATTGTCCGTAAGCAAAAACATCGACTTTTTGTCGTTGCAAGCAAAAGCGTATCAATCGGTCGGACGAAGTCTCGAAGAAGACTGCCTTGCCACCCTCTCTTTCGAGCCGAAAGTGTCCATAACCGTAAAAGAAGCGGGCTAAGCCGCTTTGCACCTCGATTTTCGCAATCGACATATATTGGCGTAGAGGTGTTTTATGGATTATCTTTTGCCAGACGACGAAACCGTGAAAAAGATGTGCGCCGAATACGCTTGCCGTATAAACAAAAAGGCGGGCGCACTCGGATACATAAACGAATTAAACTTAAGCGACAATCAAAGTGACGACGTTGACAGCCGCTTAAAAGAGTCGCAAAATCGAAGCGGCTTAAACGACGACCAAAGCGGCGATTCGAAACGCAATTTGCAACGTGATTCGCAAAACGACGAGGCGGCAAACTCAAATCTCGCGCAATGCGCGTATACCTGCGATATAAAAGTTTTATTTCTTTACATTATTTTGCTTTTGCGATATAATACAAGGTATGGAACTCAAATTTATGACGCCGACCGAGGTGTGGGAAGGGTTCGATCCGCGCGTTGCGCCTTTGGAAGCCTCAATAATCTCGTGTCAAACAACGGATAATTTCGTCTGCTCGAAGCAGATTTTCACGGCGGAAACCTCGAAAGAGGGTCGCGTTCGCGTGTGTTGCAATGTCTATTACGACGCACGCTGGCAAGACGCACGTCCTGCTGTTTTGGTGTTGCCGTCTTTCAAGAATCCTCACTCGTCCGCCGCAATGCGTATGCTCGTCGAGGAAGGATTCGTCGCTTGCACGCTCGACTACTGCGGCATATTCGAGGATACCAAAACCGCTTATCCGTCCGATTTGAGTTTTGCTCGCTTCCCCGAATGCGAAAATCATCTCGACAGCATCGAAACCACCGCGCGCAATACGCCTTGGTTCGTATGGGCGAAGATAGCGCGCCGCGCGATAAGCCTTTTGCAAGAACAAAGCATAGTTTCGAGCGAGCGCATAGGCGTTTTGGGATTCGGCATAGGCGCGCAACTTTGCTGGCTCGTGGCAGGCACGGACAAGCGCGTTTGCTCGATGACGGCAATCAACGGCGGCGGCTACCGCTGGGCAGAACACAACGCGAGATTTTTGGGCAGCGACATACCTTCGGGAGACGAGCAACTGGCGTATTCGACGGGTATCGGCGCGGAAACGTACGCGATGTTCGTCACTTGCCCCACCCTTGCAATCGCAACGCGCGATTCTGTGTACTGCGACGTTGACAGAATCGGCGATATGCTCGACCTCGTAAAGTCCGAAGTGAAACAACTTATAATTTCGGATTCGTGCGATATGCAGATAACGAAAAGCGTATACTCTGCGCTCGTGTTGTGGCTTCGCGCACATCTTGCAAACTCGACGGATGCGTTTGTTCCGTCTATGCGCTTTGAAACGACGGACGGAAAATTGTACGTCAAACTCAACTCGGGCAAAAAAGCGGACAAACGCACGCTGTACGTAAGTTACGGCGAGCCGTCCTCTCGCCAAAGATACTGGCAATCCTTCGACGTGCGCCAAAAGGTCGGCGAACACGAATACGTTTGCGACGTTCCCGTCTACGACACCGAAGAACTCATCGTTGCGTACGCAACGCTCGTATATCCCGACTCGAACGTGATTTCCACGAAAGTCACGAGCATTACCCCCGCAAAACACGACGTGAGCGCGGTTGAAACCTCGCCGAGGATATCGAAAGTCCTCTACGACGGAAGTATGGGACCGGGCAAATTCGTGGCAAGAACGGACGACGTGCTACTTGACGACGATACGCTGTTCGTTGCGGACGGACCGTTTGCAATAAAAGGCATATCCTCAAAAAAAGGCAACCTCGAGCTTTGCAGAAGCATACAGGAAATGACCTCGACAAGCCGCACCGCCATACTGCACGTCGACGCTTACTCGAAAACGGCGGGCAGTCTGAACGTGTGCGTATACACCTACCCCGACCTCAAAAAATACACCGCGCGCACCAACCTGAAAGGCGGCGAGTTCTGGCAAAAACTGCTCTTTGAATCCGCCGACTTCAAGAGCGAGGAGGGTCGCACCCTTTCTTCGTTCTCGGTGGTGAAAACCATAGAGATTGAAAACGCGAGCGGAATCGTTTTCAACAACTTTTTGTGGATTTGAAAATAATCCGAGCCGCAAGCAATATACTTTTGTATGCAAGATATTCCTCTTTTTGAACAAGAACCGATACAGGAAGAACCAAAACGCCGTTCCAAACGCATTGCAATCTCGGTTGCAATCGTGCTTTTGGTGGTGGTTTTGGCTGTTGCGAGCGCGCTTTTGGTCAAATTCTACGTCATTGATACGCGCACGGTTGACGGAATATCGATGTACCCCACTCTCGACGGCGGAGGTGGCGCGCAGAACGATTCCGACCGAAACAACGGCGAGACTCTCTATCTCAACAAACTTGCAAAGATAAATCGCGGCGACATTGTCGTTTTTGTCCCTGACAGCGGAATTTTTAAGGGCAGAACGCTCGTAAAAAGGGTTATCGCTGTGGGCGGCGACCATATCGTTATATCCGAGAACGTCGTATATCTCAACGGCAAACAACTCGACGAAAGTTACGTCAACAAAGACGAACTTGCTAAGTACGACGACTTGGACGTATACATCGAGGACGGCTACGTATTTTGTATGGGAGACAATCGCAATCACTCGACCGACTGCCGAGAATTCGGACAGATAAGCCTTGATTGCGTCGTGGGAAGATGTTTTTTGATAAAAGGACTTGACGGAAAATTGAGAAAAGCGTGATAAAAATCACGCTTTTTTATTTTTGTTTTTTTATTGTTTTTATTTCGGGTGTGGGGTGAAACCCCACCCGCAATTATTAATTATTAATTATTAATTGATAATTTAGATTTTTTATTTTTCTTCTACGTAGTGTATATATTCAATGCTTCTCAACGCCTCGATGATTTCGTCGTGCGTTTTGTACTTTTTGAGTTCCTTGCTTTCGATGGTGAGTTTGAGTGCGTACACGCTCAATCCCGAATTGATAAACGCCGAATTGAGTTCCACGTCGTCTATGCGCATACCAAGTTCTCTCAACGTTGTCATAAAGGATTGCAGGTCGTTTTTATTGAGCAATTCGAGGTGCAACTCGAAGTGATTGGAGCGTTGTTTGAGATACTTTTCGAGGGTCGGGAAAAACTGCAAAATCACAATATATACGGCGGCGAGAATGAGCGCGACGGTGTACAGCCCCGCGCCGAAAAGCAAGCCGAAGATGCTGCACGTCCAAAGCCACGCCGACGTCGTAAGTCCTTTGATTTGGTTCTTTGCGCCGAAAAGTATGGAATTGCCGCCGAGCATAGCCGAGCCTATAACCGCCCCTGCCGAGCATATCGGGAACGTAAGCCCCAAGGACCTGTCGATAATCATACACGACGTAGAGGCGAGCGAGAGCAAAATGAAGGTTTTAAGCCCTGCGGTGTGACCTTTGGTCGAGCGTTCGCACCCGACGTAAAATGCGAATATAAAGGGCACGATAACCCTGAGAAGTATGGAATAGACCGTGACGTTCCACGACCATTCACCCATAAGTTTTGCAAGCGGATCGATATAATTCATATTTTCTTCCCCCTATCTTTTTATGCGTTGTCTTGAATTGAGCAGATAATACTCTTCCGCCGCCTCGTCGAAAGCGTTTTCGTCCTCGCTGTTCGCGGGCGCGGGCAAAGATTGTCTGATTTTTGCGATTTTGTCTATGAGCAGTTGCACTTCGTCTTTTTGCTCGGGTTGCTCTATCTGCGAGTCGGGAACGACGGCGTCTATGTCGTTGGAATAGGACTTAGAAAGATACAGCGACAGTTTTGCGCACGCCGGTCCTATGAGTTCGTAAAGAACGCTCGAGGCAAGGATTATCGTTTCCATAGCGCTGCCCGTTTCGCCGCCTATGGTTCGAGAAGCGAGCGCGGCAAGACCTATAGCCACGCCGGCTTGCGGTATGAGCGCAAGCCCCAGCCAGTTGCGCACTTTCGCGTCCTTTTTGACGCACAGACAGCCGAGGAACGAGCCTGCGTATTTGCCCGCGATTCTCGTGAAGAAATACACGACGCCTATGAGCAAAAGGGATACGCCGGCAACCGAGCCGCCAGAACTTACCAGCGCGTCGAGTTTGAAGTTTACGCCCGAGCGCACGAAGAACAAAAGCAGTATCGGCGGCGAAAAATAGTTGAGTTGCTTAAAGAGTTTGTCGTCCTTTGCGACGTTGCGATACACCGTGCCCATCGCCATACAACCGAGAAGCGGCGATACGTCCAAAATGGCGCACAGTCCGCAGAACGAGAATATGACCGCGATTGCGATGATGAGTCTATTGTCCGTGGAATGTTTGCCCAAAAGCAGTTTGAGCAAAAATCCGAGCGCGCCGCCCACCACGAGTACGAGAACGTTGTATATTACGGGCAAAGCCACGTTTTTGAACGTTACCACCCCTGCCATAGAAGCGGTTGCAACCGCAATGGCAACCGAAAACGCCACGAGTCCCACCACGTCGTCGAGCGCGACGACTTGCAAAAGCGTGTCCACGAAATCGCCCTTCGAGTTGGTTTGGCGTATGGTCATCATCGTGGAAGCGGGCGCGGTTGCCGCCGCGAGCGCGCCGAGTACGATTGAAAACGCAAGACTCAATCCGAGCGCGAAATACATCACCAAAAACACGACGAGCGAAGCGAGCAACGCCTCGAACAAGGTGATGACTATGTTTTTCGCGCCGTTTTTTTTGAGAGTGGACAGCGTGAAAAACTCGCCCGTGCTGAACGCAATGAACGCAAGAGCGATGTCGGCGAGGAAACTCATTCCCTCGACGACTTGCGTCGGGATAACGTTTATGCAGTACGGACCTATGATTATGCCCGCCACGATATAGCCCGTGACGTTGGGAAGTTTGAGTTTTTTTGTGACGCGCGACATAATATATCCCGCAAGCAGCATAACCGCAACGGATATTATCACTTGTCCGACAGATGAAAAGTTTTCGAGCAACATTTTCGCCTCTTTGACAATTAAATTCAAATTGCCTCTTGTTTGTTTCGCTTTGATATGCTATGCTGTAAAAAACATAAAGTCAAATTATGATATTTTATGCGTTTATAAAATATCGTAATAAAGGAAATTATATGGCACTTCTCGACGACAAACTGGAAACTTTCGTAACGGTGTGCGAAACAAAGAACTTCACAAAGGCGGGCGAGGTTTTGGGACTTACTCAACCTGCCGTTTCGCACCATATCAAAAAACTCGAAGAAGAACTCGGCGCATCCGTATTTTTGCGCAAAAAAGGGGAATTAGTCCTCTCGGAAGAAGGCGAAATCGCTCTTTTGTACGCCAAGCGTATGCGCGCGCTCTGCGAGAAAATGAAAGAGAAAATCAAGAATGCGAAAACCAACATCTACAAGATTCGTATAGGCATTACGCACACGCAAGAGAGCGGATTGATGATAGAAGCGTTATCGAAAATCGCGCTCGGCGACGATAATATTTCGATAACGTTTATTACGGACACCATAAAAAATCTTTATGCTATGCTTGAGAATTTCGAGATAGATATGGCGATTATCGAGGAAAAACCCACCAATCCAGATTTCAGATTCACAATAATCGACACCGATATGCTCGTGTGTATCGCCTCGACGCAAAATCCCGTTGCGCAAAAAGCGTCGATTTCTTTGCAGGAACTGAAAAAACAGCACCTTATTTTGCGACTTCCCTCGTCGTCCACTCGCGAAAAATTCGTCGCCGCGCTCGAATCCATAGGCGAATCCATCGACAACTTCGACGTGATAATCGAGGTTGACAGTATCGCCACCATCCGCAACCTCGTCAAAAAGGACGTGGGCGTATCCATTCTTTCAAAAAGCACTTGCTACAAGGAAATCCGCAAAGGCTCGCTCGTCGCTCTGCCCATTGAAAATCTTTCGATGACGCGCGAAACCACTATCGTGTATCACAAAACTTTCACCCACACCGAGATGATAGAGCGTATCGCAAAAGCGTACGGCGAAACCGCCGAAAAGCGTGTGTAATGCTCCTCAATCGGCAAAAATCCTGTCGATAATCATACATTTGTATATTGATTTTCATCAATAATATGCTTATAATTAAATTATAAAGGCGCACAAAAGCGCACGATATAAGGGAATTTATGAAACTCGAAAAACTCAAACAAAACAAGCAACAAAGCGCAAACTATATGTTTGACTTCATCTCGCACGTCACCTCTTCTTTCGGCAAACGCGATTGCGGAAGCAAGGGCGAAAAAGACGCGATAAACTATATGGCGCAAGAAGTCGCGCCCTACGCCGACAGCGTAACCACTCAAAAATACGACGTGCATACGCTTGCGTTTATGGGTTGGATTTACATCACCGTCACCCTCATTCTCGGCGCGTTCGTGGCGGCGTTCTTTATGCCTATGCTCTCGCTCATTTTCATTGCGGTGGGTATGGAAATTATGATTTTGGAATTTGTGCTTTACCGCAAAGTCGTGGACAAACTTTTCCCCAAGCGCGAATCTCTCAATATGACGGCACTAAAAAAGCCGACCGGCGAAGTCAAGCGCAGAGTTCTCATCAGCGGACACGCGGATGCGGCGTACGAATGGACTCTCAACTACTATCTCGGCGGAAAAGCGTTCATCGCGCATTTCCTCATTTCGATAATCGGCATACTCTACTTCACGGGCGTGGCAATCGCGGCGTGCGTGATAAGCGGTATGTTCACGCGCGTTACCGACACGAATCTGCTCATCGCTCTCGGCGTAAGCGGCGTTTTCGTTCCTTTCTGGATTTTGATGTACGTCCTTTTCAATCCTCGCGTTATCGCGGACGGCGCGACGGACAACCTCACGGGTTGCGCTATGGGCATAAGTTTTCTTAAAGCGCTCAAAGACAACGGCATAGAGTTTGAAAACACCGAAGTCGGTTGCATTTGCGCAGGCGGCGAAGAAGCGGGATTGCGCGGCGCAAAAGCGTGGGTCAAAGAACATAAGAACGATTTTAAGGACTGCCCCACAACCATACTTTGCCTCGACACTTTGCGCGAGCAAGACCATATGCTCGTCAATCACAAGGATATGAACGGGCTTGTCAAGTGCGACCCCGAAGCCACCGAAATATGGCTCGAAGCGTGCAAAGAAGAAGGCATACCTTGCAAGAAAGGAAGCGTCGCTTTGGGCGCAACGGACGCGGCGGCATACACAGAAGGCGGCTTCAAGAGCGTGTGCGTGACGGCGATGAACTTCAATCTTCCTCGCTATTATCATACGAGACTCGACGTTGCAGAAGACGTTGACAAGGAATGTCTTGCAAACACTTTTGCAATCCTTTGCAACTTCGTAGAGAAAATCGACGAGCAAGCGAAATAACGTCATAAATCACACAAAACCGCCGTTTATTATATCAATTTGGTATAATAAACGGCGGTTTTATATTTTTTTGCTAATTACATTATTTGTCGTATTCGTCAAGAAAACTGTGCTTGATTCCGTCTTTTTTGTAGGCGATCACCGTGTCGAGTTGCACGTTTTCAACGCTCCTGAATATGCACTTTTCAACGTCGGGATTAGACTTTTTGAGTTCTTGAATAAGCAGTTTTGTTTCTTGTCTTTTCGAGTGATTCTGCCCGTTGTTGCAAGACGTGCAAGTGTCTGTAAACTTGCAAGCGCATTGTATAAAGTGCAGTCCGTTGTAATCCCGCCATGCCTTTATGTCGTCTTCTCGTATGAGATACAACGGGCGGATAAGTTCCATTCCCTCGAAGTTGGTGCTGTGAAGTTTTGGCATCATCGTTTGTATCTGTGCGCCGTGCAACATCCCCATAAGTATGGTTTCTATCACGTCGTCGTAGTGATGTCCGAGTGCGATTTTGTTGCAACCGAGTTGCTTTGCGAAGTTGTAAAGATACCCCCTTCTCATACGTGCGCAAAGATAGCAAGGCGATTTGTCAACGTTGTATACCGACTCGAATATGTCCGTTTCGAACACCGTTATCGGCACGTTGAGCCGCCGCGCGTTTTCCTCGATTATCTCTCGATTCGCCTTTGCGTACCCCGGGTCCATAACGAGATACTTGACGTCGAAATTCAAATCGCTGTGCCGCTTGTATTCCTGAAAGAGTTTCGCCATAAGCATCGAGTCTTTTCCGCCCGATATGCACACCGCGATTCTGTCGCCGTCCTTAATTAGTCGGTACTCTTTTATCGCCTTGTAAAATTTGCCGAATATGTCCTTTTTGAATTTGCCCGTTATGCTCTGCTCAACCTTCTTGCAAAAATCGTCGTCCACTTGCTTTTGCATCTGCATGCGCAAATACTCGGAATATCCGCCCTGCAAACTGTACGCCCTCAGCCCTTGCTCGCAAAACTGCTCGGCAATATCCACGCTGAGTATGCCCTTTGCGCAATACACGATTACGGCTTTGTCCTTATCCGTCGGCGGATTCGCCCTGAGTTCGTCCTCGCTTACGCTCACCGAATCGGGAATAAACCCGTACGCCCTATCCGTTTCGGGACGAATATCGAACACGATTCTCTCGTCTTTATTCAGTTTTTCAAATTCTTCAACCGTTATTTCCATATTACCAACTTATGCCTTTATCGTATTTGCACCGTTTAACAAAACAATTAGATTATCACAATCAATATAACACTCTTTTGACGATTTATAATAAATTTTTATACAACAAAATCAATTTGCCGCAAATAATCAAAAACCCAACCGTATTATGGTTGAGTTTTGGCGTCGATTAGCGTCTTATATATTTTATAACCGACATAGTTCTCTATGTTAGGAATGTCCTTTCTATAATATGCGTTCCAATAACTTACCATTCGCGCGTATCCTTTTTTGAGGTTGCTCATATTTAAGCGAATAACATCAACAAACTGCGGGGTGAGTATCTTTGATAAGGAACAATAAATCCTTTCCAATATTTCTACGACATATTCGTCACATAATTTTAGAACGTACGGATACACCCATTTTTGTTTATCGGTCAAATTCAATATTTCATCAAGAGCATTAAACCGTATAAATCCGTTTTGATTTCGTGTCAGATAACACAAATGTGCCATTTTATCATCTGCAATCAACTGCGATAAGTATGAATCTTCCGCTCTTATTCCTTCCACCCGATACGGTATTGTTATAGAATCATTATTGCTTATACGCCACATTGTATCATACACAGATTGCGGTCTATATGATACCTTTAATGGATTATCTTCCATCAGCATTGTATTGGGAAACATATAATAATTCACTTTTTCACCCCGAATATCGTATGTTGAAGACATCAACGCATAACACGATACAAACAGTAGATATCGAAATTATAGCATTTATAGTGAAAAAAATCAATTATGCCTATTTAGTTACAATTTGCTTGAAGCATTGTGCTTTTAGTTTATGGTACTTCGCTATCGCTCGTTCCACGGCACAAACTTCGGCACGCAACGCGTGCTTTTGGTTTGTGGTATTTCGCTATCGCTCATACCAATACAAAAAACTCGGCACAAGCATTGTGCCGTTTTATAAACAAAAACAGACATTTTTGCGTTGCAAAGTCTGCTCAATGTTTGTGGTACTTCGCTATCGCTCGTTCCACGGCACAAACTTCGGCACGCAACGCGTGCTCGTTTTTTTATATCCGTTTCAACGTTTGCGCAAGCGCAAGTTAAACGGATATAAAAAACCGAGTGCATACATTGTATGCACTCAGCGAAGTTTGTGGTCGGAGTAACGGGACTTGAACCCATGGCCTCTTGACCCCCAGTCAAGCGCGCTACCAAACTGCGCCATACCCCGATAAAAAATAAATGTTTGCTTTTTGCTAACAGTCCACCACTCGATTAAACATTTCTCTTTTGTAGCATAGGTATTGTAACCCATATTTTCGATTTTGACAAGCGGATTGAAAAATATATCTAAAAATCCTTGTTGCTTCGCCGTTTTCTATCCTGTCAACATGTTTACAACGCTTGCAAAGCGTGCTATAATTTACAATATCTGCCTGTAGCTCAGCAGGATAGAGCACCGGCCTCCTAAGCCGGGTTTGTCGGACGTTCGAATCGTCTCAGGCAGGCCAGATTTCAGTCATTTCTTTCGTGGAGTGACTGATTTTTTTATGCCCAAACACGCCATATATTTCTTCCGCATTTCGCTTTCACGGCGGTTGATTTCCTTTATTGTAATTCATTCATATATGGCAATATGTTTGTAAAAATGAAGTCGGAAAGATGTAAATTATCGCCTCAACGTGCAAGCAACCAACAAAACAACACTCGAAAAGGTGCAAATATCGATAATATTTTTGCAAAAAAATCAAAATCCTTATCCATAACTATATCCTATGATTATATATGGTTAGAAAACAGAAAACACAATTTTACTGCCGATAGAACCACGATTTTGCGATAATTGCCGCATAACACTTAGATTGCGATAAAAAAATATCGCAATAGAATGCCAAAATGTTTGCCAAACGCGATTTATTTGTGTACAATATGGTCGATTGGATTGGAGAATGCGGTTTGACCGCTTTGTAGATTTCAACGATAATAACATATACGGAGCATAGGACACGATGGATAAGATTGCATTGCAGGCAAAACTTGACGAGCAAAAATGGAATGACAGCGTAGCAAATCACCGCGATATGTGTGGCGCATACGATTACTGCGTTTTCTGCGACAAGAACGTCGCTATGCCTTGCGCAACGGCTTTTGAGGAAATGAACAAGCCTCAGATTCTGCCCGCAAAAGCAGATGAACGCCACGCTCAAATCGCTACCCCCGAAGAAGACGTAACGGATCTTCACTCGTCTTTGGGCAAAAAGTTCGATTATGACAAGGTTTTGGCAAAGAAAGCGGCGCGCAAGAGCCTCACTTTTGCCGAAAAGTACGCGCTTGCGGACGACATAATCAAAGAGCGTTACGCGATCCTCAAAGAAGCGCTCACCACGACGGCAAAAGGCACGCCGAAGATCAAGAGCAGAATCAGCAAACAATGCGATACATACAGACGCGAAGGCGACATCGTGGCAAAGATCACGATCATCGGCGCATCGTTGCGCGTAAACCTTCCTCTCGACCCCGACGCGGAGGAGTTTAACGACGGTCGCACCCCCCACACTTCCACCGGTCACAAGAAAGTGTACGAAGAAGTTCCCTTCCAATTCAAGGTCAACAGCAAACTCGCATTGAAGCGCGCACTTGCTCTCATCGATTTGGTTAAATAATCGCTTTTGCACAAAAGGAAACACACTTAGATACGCGAAAGTTAAATAACGGATATACAAAAGACAAAACGAATCCCGCCGCATTGCGACGGGATTTTTCTTGCCTTGAACGATAAATCTAATTTATCTTATCGTTGCGAGTTTTTTATTTTGCGGGTGTGTTTTGCCTTCGTTTTGCGTTTGTGCTCGATTGCCTTACACTGTCGCAAAACTTCGGATTATCTCATACCCTTGTCGTACGGGATACCTTCCGCTTTAGGTGCTCTGGACTTCTTCGACGTGAACGCGAGAACAATGAGCGTTACGACGTACGGCAACATTCTGTAAACATAAGAACTTACGCCTATTTGAGCAAGCCAATACACGCCGTCGCCGTTTATATCCAACGTAGCATACGCCGCGCCGATACACTTAAACAAGCCGAACAGCAACGCAGAACCGGCGATATTCAGCGGTTTCCAGTTGCCGAAAATCATAACTGCCAATGCCAAGAATCCGAAGCCGGCGACTTCGCCCGTTGAAGAACAGTTGGAAGTTGTCAAAGCATAAACGAATCCGCCAAGACCTGCAAGCGCGCCCGAAATAGTCGTACCTGCATATCTCATGCCGTAAACGTTGATGCCCAACGATGCCGCCGCTTGTGGATTTTCACCGCACGAACGCAAGCGCAAACCGAATTTTGTCGTATACAAAAGCACCGCCAGGATTATGAATATTCCAATGCAGATATAGGAAGAAATATAAACTCTGTTAAACAAGACTTCCCCTATAACGCTCAATTCTTGCGATTTTTCAAATCCGAAATCGTTTTTGAACAACATAAACCATTCTGCCGCGTCGCCTCTTGCCATATCGAGAGTATTTTGGTTGGCAAGGATTCTTATCAAGAACAAAACGAGTGCCGGCGCTAACATATTGAGTGCCGTACCGCCAATCGTTTGGTCTGCTTTCAAGTTTACTGCCGCAAATGACAGCAGCAGCGAAAATACCGCACCTACTGCCGCCGATAACAACATTGCCAATACGAGCAACGTTTGTGCGTTTTCGATTGAAAATACTCGCGCTACTTGCATTTCTCTGACGAACAAAACGCCGACGAATGCGCCGATAATCATAACGCCTTCCAATGCAAGGTTGATAATACCGCTACGCTCTGCAAAAACGCCTGCAAGAGCAACTATCATAAGGGGAATTGCAAACATTAACGTTTGTTGGATAAGGAATGCCATTAGTTTTCCTCCTTCGTTTCATCTTCGGGTGTCTCGTCGTTTTGGGGATAATCCGCAACCGACGAGCCTTGCAAACTGTCGTACGGAACTTCTTCGTTTTCCGTCTTCGTATCTTTGGAAGATGCAAAATCAACTTCGAAAGGATTTGCGTTGTCTTTAAGCACTATGCTCGGCTCGACCTTTTTCGTATTTTTACGTCTTCCGCCCGTAATCCACGTTTTTATAATCAAAGAGAACGAACTGAGGTATACGATTATTGCGATAATAATATCCGTGACGTACTCGTTGTAACCCGTAAGGTTTCTGATTTGTATACCCGAAATATTGAGCATCGACATAAAGATACCCGTAATTATCACGCCAATCGGGTTATTTGCCGCAAGCAACGAAACGGGTATTCCGTTAAAGCCTACCGCCGGAAGCGTTTGGGACGTATTCCAATAAAACTCGGTATGACCTGACAACCAATACAATGCCGCCGCACCGCCTGCGAGCGATCCTGCGATTGCCATCGACAATACGATGTTGCGTTTGTCTTTTATACCTGCGTATTTTGCTGCGTGTCTGTTTGCGCCGCACGCTTTCAATTCATAACCGAACGTCGTTTTGGTCAAAACGATGTACACTATAACCGCAATAAGAATTGCAATCAAAATACCCATATCGACTTGCGAACCGGGGAACAATTTGTCCAAACCGAGTTTCGGTGTGACAACGCCGTTTTTTGAAGTAGGCATAATATAACCGATTTTGCCCGCTTCGTTCGCGTTTTTCAAATTGCTGATATCAAACAACCACGTCACCAAGTTGGCGGCGATCCAGTTGGTCATAATACAAGTGATAACTTCGTTGATGTTCAACAAAGATTTAAGCAATCCGGGAATCGCGCCCCACACGAAACCTGCCGCCATACCGCCGATAAATGCCACTATCCAAACTATCCACGCCGGGCAAACCGTCGTCGGTATAGACAAAGCAATGGACAGCGTCACATACGTCGACAGCAAATATTGTCCGGGTGCGCCGATATTGAACAAACCGGTCTTAAACGCAATAGCAACGGAAAGACCCGTCATAATAAGCGGCGTGGCTCTGAACAACATATCGCCGAAGTTGACGGGATTGAATCCTAATTGAAGCACGCCGTTTGCGTCACGCGTTGTGGAAAACAAGCCGAAAAACACCAGTTTGATTGCGTCGCCGGCTTGCGAAATCGGTAAATTGTCGGTTGCAAGAGAGATAATCAAAATGACTATGCTTCCCACAATCATACCGATTAAAATTGAAATTATCGAAGACAATACGGAAGAAACCGAATTTTTCTTCATTGCGGTTAACAATTTTGCAGGTTCTTGGTCTGTCCCTTTGAAAACCGAGCGAAACCATTCTATTGCTTTATTAGTTTTCATCGGTTCTTTCCTCCGTTCTATCTTCCTCGTTTTCGAGTTCATTTGTTTCGGCAAAGTTCTGCCTCTTTGCACCCGCCATATACAAGCCGAGTTCTTGCACGGTTGTCTTCTTGGGGTCGAGTTCGCCGACGATTTCGCCCTCGTACATAACCAAAATTCTGTCGCTGAGGTTCATAACTTCGTCGAGTTCCAACGAAACGAGAAGCACGCCCGCGCCGTTATCTCTGTCTTTGACGATTTGCGAATGGATATACTCGATTGCGCCGACGTCCAAGCCTCTCGTGGGCTGAACGGCGATAAGCAATTTGTGCGGCCTGTCGAGTTCTCTTGCGACGATTGCCTTTTGCTGGTTGCCGCCCGACATGCTGCGAGCCGTAGTTATTGCGCCTTGACCGCTTCTTACGTCGTATTGTTCAATTAGAGAATTCGCATAGTTGCGAACTTGTTTGAATCTGATGAATCCTGCTTTTTGGAAGTCTTTCTCTTTGTAACGTTGAAGAACCATATTTTGTTCGAGCGTATAGTCGAGAACAAGACCGTGTTTGTGTCTGTCTTCGGGAATATGACTTATACCAGAATGATTTCTTTTGCCAACCGAAGCTTTCGTTATATCTTGTCCGCAGAAATAAACTCTGCCCTTGACATCCGCGTTTACGTCGATACTCTCTCTCTTTTTCTTGTCGAATACGAAGACAAGTTTATTTCGGAGCGCAACGCATTTGGACGCAACGCCTTCGCCAAACTTTTTCAGTCCGTCCCAAATCTTGAAGCCGAGTTTGACGAAGAAATATTTGATAAATTCGCCGACTTGCTTGAAAAAGAGTTTTGCTCTTTCGGGTTTTTCGACGTCTTTGAGTTTTGTCCAAACGGGAACGTCTATTTTTCTTTCTGCCGTTTCTTCGACGTTGGGTGCGAGTTTTTCAAGCCCCGTAAGTCCGTATACGAGTTCGGTCTGACCGTTTCCGTCGATACCCGCGATACAAACGATTTCGCCCGCGTGTACGGTGAAAGAAACGTCTTTGACCGCAAGTTTCTTGTGCGCTCTGCCTTCGACGCACAAATTCTCAACTCTGAGGATTTCGTCTGTCGGGGTTGCGTCGTCTTTGTTCACTTGCAACTGTACAGGACGTCCGACCATCATTGTCGAAAGCTCTTCTTTTGTCGTGTCTTTTGTATTTACGGTTGCAATATATTTACCCTTACGCAAAACGGTGCAACGGTCGGCAACCGCCATAATTTCGTTGAGTTTGTGAGTGATGAAAAGAATGGATTTTCCCTCGGCGGCGAGATTGCGCATAATCTGCATAAGTTCGTCTATTTCCTGAGGGGTCAAAACCGCGGTCGGTTCGTCGAAAATGAGAATCTCGTTGTCGCGGTAAAGCATTTTCAAAATTTCGGTACGCTGTTGCATACCGACGGTGATGTCCTCGATGATTGCGTCGGGGTCGATTTTAAGCCCGTACTTCTCGCTCAACTCAACAACTTTCGTGCGCGCTTCTTTCTTTGTGAGAAATCCTGCCTTGTTCGGTTCCGCGCCCAAAATGATGTTGTCGAGGACGCTGAACACCTCAACGAGTTTGAAGTGTTGGTGCACCATTCCTATTCCGAGAGCGGTTGCGTCGTTCGGGCTGTTGATTTTGACGACTTTTCCGTCTTTCAAAATCTCGCCCTTTTCGGGTTGATACAATCCGAAAAGAACGGACATAAGCGTAGATTTGCCCGCGCCGTTTTCACCCAAAAGCGCGTGGATTTCGCCGCGTTTGAGTTGCAATGTGATGTCGTCGTTTGCAATGATGCCCGGAAATTCTTTCGTGATGTGGCGCATTTCGATGACGAAATCGTCTTGCGCGCTCGAATTGTCCGCAAATTCAGTTTGTATGGTTTCCGAAACGTCGGTTGCCTGCTCTCTTGAGGGGCTTGCATCTTCCACTTCGGTTATCGCATCATTCTGAATGACTGACGTGTTTTCGGTGTCGTTTTTTCGTTTTGCCATAATTTCCTTCTTACAAAGAATCCCCCTCTCGAACGCTGTTTCAAAAAAGCAAAAATCAAAAGTCTTGTTTGTTCGGGCTATTCTTTTATAAAATGTATAGAAAAATTATACTATATATATTTATCAATATCAAGAGCGATAAAAAAAATCTTTTTGCCCGCATTTGCATTTTTTGAAAAAAGAGCATAAAAAAAGAAGGCTTTCGCCTTCTTTTTTATGTTGTTTTCAACAATTACTTGATTTCTTCAACGGTAACGTGTGTATACGCTTTGTTGTAGTTATCGGCATTGTTGTCAACGGCGATTTCGCCTTTCTTCATCTTTTCAAAGAGTTCAGTGTAATCTTTGAGCGTGAAGTTCTTCATAGACCACGTTGCGGTGGGAAGACCGACTGCATCGTCCGCTGCGCCGAGAACGGTGGACACACCTGCGAGATCGCTAAACTTACCTTCGTAGAACTTGCCGAGTGCGATCATAACGGATTCGCGAAGACCTTTCATTGCAGAAGTAATAACGGTGGAAGATTCTGCGGATTGGTCAACGTCAACGCCTATGACTTTGCCTTGGTTTGCAGATGCTGCCGCAAACGCAGATTTGCACATTGTACCGCCACAGCAGAAGATAACTTCCGTGCCGGTGGAATACCAACCGCTGAGCATCGTTTGCAACTCGGTGGAAGGACCGAATGCGCCGCCGTACAACCAGCTATATTTTACGGTAACGTCAACGTTTTTGACTGCTGCCGCTGCGTCTGCACCTTGCAAGAAGCCGTAACCGAATCTGCAGCACGCGGGGTTAGCACCGCCGCCACCGCCTGCGAAACCGAGTTTGGTGTAGCCTTCCATAACCGCTGCATAGCCTGCAAGATAACCGGATTGTTCTTCTTGGTAGCTGATAGGTGCAACGTTATCATAACCGATCGGATAACCGTCGATGAAGACGAATTTGGTGTCGGGATACGTGCTTGCTGCTTGTTTGAGAGCCGTTTCTTGCAAGAAACCTGCGCACACAACGATTTGTGCACCGTTGTCAACAGCTGCTTTCATAGCATTGAATCTGTCTGCGTCAGTGGCTTGGTCACCGTTTGCAGGTTGATAATACTTATAGGTTTTGCTGTTCTCGTAAGCATATCTCTTGAGTCCTTCCCAAGTTCCTTGGTTGAAGGATTTATCTTTAAGTTGTCCGACGTCGGTGACGAATGCAACTTCGTACTTGCCGTCCGCAGATGTGCAAGTATCGCTGATTGCATCATAGTCGTATTGCTTAACTGAAAAATCATCATCTTCTTTGGGGTTGCAAGCCGCGAAGCAAGCGACGCAAGTGATAACGAGTGCCATACAAAGTATGAATGCTACAAGTTTTTTCATAAATTTTCTCCTTTATGATTTTTTTAGGATGATTAAATTATACATTTTCGTAAAACGCGTGTCAATACCTCAAATGCGGTTTATATTCTGTTTTTGTTATAATTTTCACAATATTGTAAAAACATAAACCGCACGCGTATACATATAAAAATATACGGCGAAATTTTTTTGAAAAAAGTTGCGAAAAAGTCGTTGACATACGACGAAAATATGATATTATTACAACTGTTTTTTGAAAAAAGCGGACGGCGTTTCAAATCGTCGCTCGGCAGAAATCGAGGCTTGTTTCAAAGGACGGGAAACGAATAAAAAAGGACCTGAAAAGGCGTTTTTCTTTTTTGGCAAACGAAAGTTGCTAAAAAAAAACGCCTTTTTTTTGTTTTTTTGAGGCAAAAACAACCTTAAAAAACGCAAAATCGCACACAAAAGCGCAAATATTCACACGGAGGCACACATATGAGCAAGTACATTTTCGTAACGGGCGGAGTCGTTTCGGGACTCGGCAAAGGTATCGTCGCAGCGTCGCTCGGCAGACTTTTGAAGTCGGCGGGATACAGCGTGTATATCGAAAAATTCGACCCCTATATGAACATCGACCCAGGTACGCTTAACCCCACCCAGCACGGCGAGGTGTTCGTAACCCGCGACGGCGCGGAAACCGACCTCGACCTCGGACACTACGAAAGGTTTATAAACGAGAACCTCACCAAGAGTTCCACCCTCACGAGCGGCAAAGTGTACCAAAACGTTCTCAACAAGGAAAGAAACGGCGAGTACGGCGGCAAAACCGTGCAAATCATTCCGCACGTCACCAACGAGATAAAACAGCACATTCTCGACACCGCAAACGAGACGGGCGCGGACATTCTCATCACCGAGATAGGCGGAACGGTGGGCGACATCGAAAGCCAACCCTACCTCGAAGCCTTGCGCCAGTTCAGCCTCGACGTAGGCAGAGAAAACTGCGCGTTCGTACACGTCTGTCTGCTTCTTTATATGGCTTGCTCGGACGAATTTAAGTCAAAACCCGTGCAACATTCCGTGCGCGAACTGCAACGCTTCGGCATATTCCCCGACGTAGTCGTGGCGCGCTCGGACAAAAAACCTCCCGAAGAAATCATCAAAAAGATTTCGCTTTTCTGCTCTATCGACGAACAAGCCGTCGTGCCGAGCACAACCGTAAAATGCCTTTACGACGCCCCCGCAATGCTCAATCGCAACGGACTTTACAAGGCGATAAGCAAGGCTCTCTCGCTCAAAAACAAGTGCGACCTCACCGAGTGGAAAGAGAAAGTCGCCGACCTCAAAATCACGTCTGTCAAAACAAAAATAGCAATCGTGGGTAAATACGTTTCCTTGCGCGACTCGTACATTTCGCTCGTCGAAGCAATCAAGCACGCGGGCGGCGCGAACAAGACGGGCATAGACCTCAAATGGATTGACAGCGAAACGCTCACGGACAAAAACGTTGCCGAAAAACTCAAAGACGCGGACGGAATCATAATCCCGGGCGGCTTCGGCACGCGAGGCGTCGAGGGTATGATTTGCGCTTGCAAGTACGCGCGCGAAAACAAAATCCCCTATCTCGGAATTTGCCTCGGTATGCAAGTCACCGTCATAGAATACGCTCGCGACGTACTCGGAATCAAGGACGCGACAAGCGGCGAATTTTCAGAAAGCGGCAGCCACGTCATCGACATACTTCCCGACAAGAAAGGCAAAAAAATCGGCGGCACTATGCGACTCGGCGCATACCCCTGCGCCCTCAAAGACGGCACGAAAATCAAAGAAGCGTATGCAAATCAGGACGTCATCGAAGAACGCCACCGCCACAGATACGAGTTCAATTCGGACTACCTTGCCGATTTTGAAAAAGGCGGTCTGGTGATAAGCGGCACGTCCCCCGACGGACACATCGTCGAAACCGTGGAAGTCAAAGACCATCCCTTCTTCGTGGGCGTACAGTTCCACCCCGAATTTACCTCTCGTCCCGAAGTCGCCAACCCGATTTTCAGCGCGTTCGTCAAATCCGCAAAAGAACAAAAACATTAATTCAAAACGATACGATATTGACAAAAAAGAGCGTTTATCACGCTCTTTTTTCAATATAAACCGTCGATTGCGTCATATTTAGCAAGTCGTCGTTTGTTTCGGTCGACAAATACGCGCGACCTTTATTATTTATTAATTCCGTTTTTTTGACAATCCGCTTTTCTTTGAGCGAAGAATTAGATATAATCTTTTATATACGTCAGCAAAACTTTTGTATATACATATCGAATTAACCTTTGTAGGAGAATATATGAAAAACCAAACCATTCTCGTTCTGGATTTCGGCGGACAATACAAGGAACTCATCGCGCGCTCGGTGCGCAGAATGAACGTGTATTCCGTCGTCGAGCCGTCTTGCATTTCAGAGGAAAAACTCAAAGAAATCGACCCTATCGGCATTATCTTTACGGGCGGACCTAACAGCGTTTATCTCGAAAATTCGCCGCGTTGCTCGAAAGCCGTGTTCGATCTGGGCGTGCCCGTTTTGGGCATATGCTACGGTATGCAGTACATCGCCCACTCTTTCGGCGGCGTCGTAAAGGAAGGCACGGTGCGCGAGTATGGTCAAACGAAAGTTTTCATCGGCGACTGCGCGATTTTTGACGGCCTTTCGGGCGAAGAAGAAATGCTTATGAGCCACACCGACTACGTTGCGCAAGTTCCCGACGGATTCAAGGTTGTGGCAACCACGTCGGATTGTCCGTGCGCGGCAATCGCAAACGAGCAAAAGCATATTTACGGCGTGCAATTCCACCCCGAAGTCGAGCGTTCGCTCAACGGAAACAAGGTGCTTGAAAACTTCGTCATAAACGTGTGCGGCGCAAAGCGCGACTACTCGCTTGACGACTATATCGACACCCAAATCAAACTCATACGCGAAAAAGTCGGCGACAGGAAAGTTCTTCTCGGCCTTTCGGGCGGCGTTGACAGTTCGGTCGTGGCGGCTCTCATAAGCAAAGCCATTCCCGACCAACTTCTGTGCGTGTACGTCGACCACGGCTTTATGCGCAAGGACGAAACCAAACAAATCAAAGAAGCGTTTGCGCCCCTTCCCCTCAAACTCGAAGTTGTGGACGCAAGCGAGAAATTCCTTTCCGAAATCGCGGGCGTAACCGACCCCGAACGCAAAAGAAAGATTATCGGCGAGGAATTTGTCAAGACGTTTGCGGAAGTCGCAAACGCGCAAAAGGGATACGACTTCCTTGCGCAAGGCACGATTTATCCCGACGTCATCGAATCGGGCGCAAACAACTCGGCAAACATCAAGAGCCACCACAACGTAGGCGGATTGCCCAAAGATATGCCTTTTGTCGGTCTTGTCGAACCCTTGCGCGGGCTTTTCAAAGACGAAGTGCGCATAATCGGCAAAAAACTCGGTTTGCCCGACTATCTCGTCAATCGTCAGCCCTTCCCCGGTCCGGGACTTTCAATCCGCACTATCGGCGAAATAACAAAAGAGAAACTCGACGTCTTGCGCGACGCGGACGCAATCGTGCGTGAAGAAATCGCTGCAAGCGGCGTAAAATCCGACCAGTATTTTGCAGTCATCACCGACACGAAATCCGTCGGCGTAATCGGCGACTACCGCAACTACGGCTACGTCGTCGTGATAAGAGCGGTCACCACGTCCGACTTTATGACGGCGGAATACACTCGCCTACCCTACGACTTGCTCACAAAAATGGCGTCGCGCATTGTCAACGAAGTGAAAGGTATAAGCCGCGTTTGCTACGACGTGACGGGTAAGCCCCCGGCGACTATCGAATGGGAATAATATAATTGCGCCGAGTGCAAAACACGCAAAATGAGCGGGCAAGTACTCTAAATAAAACTTCCCCCTTTCCTCAGGTGTTTCCCCCACCGCCGTTCCCCCTCTGCATAAATTTGAGGGAACCCACGGCGTCCGCTTCGCGTGGGGCAACACTCAGCACTCGCATAGATAGGGACATTTCTCTACTTATGCCACTGCGCTTTGTGCGCCAGCTTCGCACCCAAACGGCGCAGTCGCTTGTACTTTCCGTCAGGCTCGGCGTTCGCCTTCTCGCCGCCTTGCGGCTCGCGTTCCGTCTACAAATAGGCACATACCGTTTATAAGTACGCTTCGAACGAGCGAACGAATATTCAAATATTCCGCAACCCAAACGAAGTTTGGATATCATCGTGCAAACTGCACGATTTCATCACAAAGTGATATCACCGTCATAGGCTATATCATTGCGCAAAGAAATATCTTTCTTTGCGCAATCGGAGGAACTATGCAACACATATCCGTAAAACTCAAAAAACTGAATAAAAACGCAATAATACCCAAATACGGCACGCAGTTTTCCGCAGGGGCGGACTTGTACGCTTGCGAAGGGAAAGCAATCACCGTTTGGCCTCATCAAACAGTGTTCGTACACACGGGCGTTGCAATCGAGATTCCCGACGGCCTTGTAGGACTCGTGTATGCTCGAAGCGGACTTGCAAGCAAACGCTCGCTTGCGCCCGCAAACAAAGTGGGCGTTATCGATTGCGATTACAGAGGCGAAATTATCGTATCTTTGCACAACCACTCGGACGAGCCGCAAACCATTGAGGATAAAGAACGCATTGCGCAACTTGTGATTGCGCCCTGCTTTGTCGCAGACTTTGAAGAAGTGGAAAACTTAACCGACAGCGACCGCGGACAAGGCGGCTTCGGCAGCACGGGCAAGATGTGAAAACCCGCATAAAAAAATAGCAAAAAAAGCACGATTTTCGTGCTTTTTTTTATACGTTTTATTATTGTTTTTTTTCAATAATCCTTATCTTTTTATATTTATATCTATAACAACGTAACTTAGCCGTTCTGACCGTTTGCGCAACCGTTTCCTTTTACTCTATCTCGAAGTAGTTGAGGAATGCGATGGTACGCTTCATTGCCTCTTTGGATATTTTGAGGAATTGCGCGACCGCGAATGCGTGCACCGCCCATTTACCCTCGCCGTGATAGTGCTCGTACGCAACGCCGAGTTGCTGAAACTTCTTCACGAGGTCGAACGTAAGCACCGCAAGTTTGTCGTTCTCTGCCGAGATTGCAAAAGTCGGCGGGAAGTTTTCCGTCACCCAGTTGATGGGCGAAACCTCTTTTTGCAGCTGTTCGCTACATTCCTCGACGGGCGTACCTTTGCAATAGGATTGAGTGTAAATGCCTATGTTTTTGAAGCCCGTATGCACGGCTTTTGGGAAGTCGTACACGCCGCAGTTGAGCATAAGCGCGGATATTTTTTGGTCTTTCGAGCGTTCGTCAAGGTCAAAGTGCGCGGCGTATTCGGGATTTGTGCTTATCGTGCCCGCCATACTGCTCAAATGCGCGCCCGCACTCTCGCCGCCAACGAAAATGTGGTCCATATCTATGTTGTACTCGTCGGCGTGGTCTTTGAGCCAAGCAAACGCCTTGTACACGTTCTGAATCATCTCGGGATGACCGTAAAACGGCGCGTCGCCGTAATACAGACTTGCAACGAAATAGCCCGTCTTTTCGCAAAGTTTGGTGGTGTACGCCTCTCTCGTTTCGGGAAGTCCGCCTATCCAGCCGCCGCCGTGAATGTAGATAAACACGCGCGCTTTTTTGCTTCTGTCCCTATCCTTTCTCTCGTATATATCGAGATAAAGGCGTTTGTCGTTTTGGTCGTATCTCAAAAATCTCGTGGTTTTGACCTTGTGCGAGCGACGGAAACTAAAAATCGTGAGCCAGCCCAAAAACTCGTTCTTTGCGTGTCCGCCCGCAACGTAAAGGTACTTTGCGTCGTAAGCGGCTTTCTTCGCTTGCTTTTTTGCTTGCTTCTTTGCCTTTGCCGTGATGTTGGCAACGTTCTCTTTGGCAAGCACGAGTTTTGCTTCTCTTTCCTCGCGCTTGATTTTCTTGTCTAATTTCTCTCGCCTTTTTTCGAGTTGCGCGTATTTTTGGTCGAAAACATCTCTTTTGGCAAGATTATCGAGAGCCGTAAATATGCGTCGTTTCATATGTCCTTCCCCGTGTAAATAGATTCGTGTATTTTGCTTTTATATTGCAAAACAAGGTTTTTATCGCATTGTTTTGCAAATATAAACCTTGTTTTTGTGTTTTATATACTTTTTATGCCTTTTCCGCAAACGAGCCGTCTTTGGTGTCTTTGACGACGTAGCCGAGCTCGTTTATTTTTGCTCTTATTGCGTCCGCGCTTGCCCAGTCTTTGTTGGCTTTGGCAACCTTGCGTTGCTCAACGAGGTCGAGAACTTCCTTGGGTACGGCACCCTCTTTGGCTTTTTGTTTTTGCTCGTAGTATGCGATGAAATCTTTCGGATTGCTTCTGAAAAGTCCGAGCAAATCGTAGGTTTTCACAACTTGTTTTGCGTCCGCAACCGCGTCGGAATCGCCCGCTCTCAACTTCGCTCTTATACCCTTGAATATGCCGAACAAATCCGCAAGCGCCTTTGCCGTGTTGAAGTCGTCGTCCATTGCGCGATTGAATCCGTCGTCAATCCACTTGCTTTGCTTGTCGCTCGAAAGTCCGCTTTCGTTCACCTCGTCAAGCACCTTGTAAAACTCGTACATATGCTTGTCGGCGTCGGGGAAAAGTTCGTCTGTGATATTGATGTCGCCTCTGTAATTCGTCTGCAAAAGCGCGTACTTTATCGTTTCGGGTTTGTATTCGTCGAGAAGGTCGGAAAGAAGCAAACTGTTGCCGAGCGACTTGCTCATCTTCTGTCCGTTGACCTTGATAAGTCCGTTGTGAATCCAGTATTTTGCGAACTGCTTGCCCGTGAGCGATTCGGTTTGCGCAATCTCGTTTTCGTGGTGGGGGAAGATGAGATCTCTGCCGCCGCCGTGAATGTCGATTTGATCGCCGAACGCCGCTCTGTTCATAGCCGAACATTCGATGTGCCAACCGGGTCTGCCCTTACCCCACGGTGATTCCCAGTATATTTCGCCTTCCTTTGCCGACTTCCAAAGCGCAAAGTCGAGAGGATTGCGCTTGTTTTCCTCGTTTTCGATACGCACGCTCTCGTAAGCGTCTTCGAGCCTTCTGCCGCTGAGTTTACCGTAGCCGGGGAAACTTTCGACGGAAAAATACACGTCGCCTCTGTCGGTTGCGTAGGCGTGACCCTTTTCTATGAGTTTGGACACGAAGTCTATGATATTGTCGATGTTGCAAGTCGCTTTGAGCCAAATCGTGGGGTCGTCAACCTCGAATTTGCGCATAAGTTTGTCTATACGGTCGATCATCATACTTGCGTATTCGAGAGGCGGTATGCCCGTTTCTTGGGACTTTGCGATAATCTTGTCGTCAACGTCCGTATAGTTGCGAGCGTAGTTGACTTTGTAGCCGATTTTCTCGAAATACTTGCGTATTATATCGTAAATGAGGGCTTGATAAGCGTGGCCGATGTGCGCCTCGCCCGAAACCGTGATTCCGCACGCGTACATATTGATTTGACCTTCGTGAATGGGCGAAAAGTCCTCTTTTTTTCTCGTTAGCGTATTGTAAATTTTCATACGGAACATTGTCCTTTTATTCCTGCGGTTTGTCCGCCTGAGATTTGTTTTGTTCGAATTGCGACTCGATTTCCTCGACTTCGGACGGAAGAACATTGTCCTCGTCGACGGTTATGGAATATCTGCAAGAGCGCACGTCGAGTGCCTTTTCGAGTGCGTAAACACGCTTGTTGAGCCTCAAAAATTCTTCCATAATGGGGTCGGGAAGAAGAATCTGGTCCATATCCGCGATTCGCTTGCCGTCTTGCTTGACCACTCTGCCGGGAACGCCGACTACGGTCGAGTACGGCGGAACGTCTTTGAGCACCACGCTTCCCGCGCCGATTTTGCTGTGCGCGCCGATATGTACCGGACCTAAAACCTTTGCGCCCGCCGACACCATAACGCCCTCGTCGAGCGTGGGATGACGCTTGCCCGCGTCCTTGCCCGTGCCGCCCAGCGTTACTCCTTGATAAAGCACGCAGTTGTCGCCTATTTCGGCGGTTTCGCCTATGACGAGTCCCACGCCGTGGTCGATGAATATTCCGCTTCCTATCGTCGCGGCGGGGTGAATGTCTATGCCCGTCTTTTCCTTTGCCTTGAAAGAAACGTAAAGGGCGAGCGACTTCATGCCTTTGAGCCACAACTTGTGCGCATAACGATAAGCACACAGGGCTTTATACCCTGTGTACGTTCGTCTTACAATCCTACTGCTCGTGGCGGCAGGGTCTTTTTGCATAATGACTTGCAAATCGCGCTTTTTTACTTCGGAAATTTTCATATTTCCCCTTGATTATTCGGCGTCTTTATCCTTATTTTCGAAAGTTGCTTTATCTGCGGATTCGCCGTTTTCATTGCCCTCGGGTCTGTTTATCTTGGACGAGAACAAACTCTCACCGCTCGACTCTTGACCGAACAAAGCGTTGATTTCGTCTTCGTAGATGGTTTCCTTCTCGTAAAGAGCCTTGACCATCGCGTCCATAATAGAGCGATTTTCTTTCAATATATTCAAAGCGACCTGATATTGCTTATCGATGATGGTTTTGACTTCCTCGTCGATCTTTGCCGCAACTTCCTCGCTATAAGTGAGGTGCGCTTGATAATCTCTGCCAAGGAACACTTCCTCGCTCGTGCCGAGATACATATTGCCGATAGATTCGGACATACCCCACTCGGTGACCATACGTCTTGCAAGTTGCGTGGCTCTCTGAATGTCGTTCGACGCGCCCGTCGAGATGTCCTTGATGACAATCTCTTCCGCCGCGCGTCCGCCGAGCATCATTGCGATGTCGTCGAGCAGTTTGCCCTTTGTCATATGGTTGTCGTCGTTTTCGGGAAGGGTTATTGTGTAGCCTGCCGCCATACCGCGAGGGATTATACTCACCTCGTGTACGTCATCGCAATGTTTCATGCGTTTTGCGACGATTGCGTGACCGCTCTCGTGATATGCGGTGATACGCTTGTCGGACTCGGTGATAAGACGGGATTTCTTTGCAGGACCTGCCATAACTTTGTTGACAGCCTCGCTGATGTCCTTCATCGTGATGACCTTTCTGTTTGCTCTCGCCGCCAAAATCGCGGATTCGTTGAGAATGTTCTCTATGTCCGCGCCCGTAAATCCGGGAGTGAGCCTTGCAAGCGACTTGAAGTTGATGTCGGACGCAAGCGGTTTGTTGCGAGAGTGAACTTTGAAGATTTCCTCTCTGCCCTTGACGTCGGGAACGTTGACGTAAATTTGTCTGTCGAATCTGCCCGGACGCATAAGAGCGGGGTCAAGTATATCAGCGCGGTTGGTCGCCGCCATAACGATAATGGAACTGCTTGCCTCGAAGCCGTCCATTTGAACGAGAAGTTGGTTGAGGGTTTGTTCTCTTTCGTCGTTGCCGCCGCCAAGCCCCGCGCCGCGTTGACGACCCACTGCGTCGATTTCGTCGATGAAGATAATGCAAGGCATATTCTTTTGCGCTTGTTCGAACAGATCTCTCACTCTCGACGCGCCCACGCCTACAAACATTTCCACGAAGTCCGAACCGCTTATGGAGAAGAACGGCACGTTCGCCTCGCCCGCAACCGCCTTTGCAAAGAGCGTTTTGCCCGTGCCGGGAGGGCCTACGAGAAGAACGCCGCGCGGAATACGCGCGCCTATATCCGTATACTTTTTGGGGTGTTTGAGGAAGTCCACTATTTCTTGCAATTCCTGCTTTTCTTCCTCTGCGCCCGCAACGTCGTTGAATCTGACTTTGATGTCGCGCACTTGGTTTGCTTTTGTCTTGCCGAAGTTGAGGGCTTGACCTTGCGCACCCGCGCTCTTTCTCAACACGACCATAAATATGCCGAAAAGCGCGGCGTAAAGAATGAGCGGAACGAGAATGCTCGAAAGAAGCGAACCGCTGGACGGGTCGTCGTATCTTACGGTTACGCCGTCAAGCAAGCCTGCGGCGGTAAATTCCTTGATGACTTCGGAAAAAGCGACTCTGCCTTGCGTGTTGACGAAATAGCCATAGCCTTTGTCGCCTTTCTTTTGTATGTTTGCAGAATAATTGCCCTCGATGTAAATTGCCTGAATCTCGCCGCGTTTGAGCATCTCTACGAAACTGTCTTCCGTACCCTGATAGTTTATTTCGGTGGGTCTTGTCAGTTCATACGCGATAACGAACGCGATGATGACGAGAAGTATCACGCCGACGATGATGAGTGTGCGTCTTGTGGTTGGTTTCATCTATCCTCCTGAAATCGACGCGGTGCGACGATTCCGCAATAATCATATATTATGTTCTACATATTATAAAAATTAAATACGAAAAAGTCAATGCAACAAGAAATATTTTACGTTCCCTATCGCCGCGCCTTTTGAGTTAGTATGCCTAAATGTTAAAGAAAAACCATTAAAAACGCATTAAACCGCCACGCATTTTTAATATTTTTGGCAAAATATACGCTTTGCAAATTAAAAAAGCCGCAAAAGACGTTGCCGCCGCTGTCAAACGTTATATCGTACAATCAAAATACAATCACAAAAAAACCTGTAAATCATTGTACATATACCGCAACGAAACTCGCACCCTCCCTCGGAACCCGCATAACTCTTGAAACAGAACGAAAAGAAACGGCGTTCGATGTGTTTTTCATCGAACGTCGTTTCCTTTGTGCGGAACACTATTTTCCGCCGCTTTTAGGTTATAACATTTTCGTTATTCCGTTTGGATTTTCTTCATCTTTGAAAAATAGTTCACTTCGCCGATAACGAACAGCAAACCCGCAACGACGAACATGGTGACGCCGATGCCGTAACCGACGCTTCCCGAAACGAGAAAGAAGAATGCAAGTCCCACGGAAAACGCAATGAATGCAACCAAAAGGAACAAAATCATCACGTTCATATTGCCGAGTTCCGCAACTCTTTTGACGAGATTTTTGTCTTCCATATCACACCTCCTTTTGCCATATCGTGTGCAAAAATCGCGATTTTATTCTTTTGGGTCAAACGCTGCAAAAATACCGTCATTTAGCGTTTAGATTTTCGGCGCGCGGCAATAATTAGGCAATGAGAAAAACGAAACGTAAACAAGACGAAATCGAAAAAATCTATATTCCCTCTCAACTTTCCTCTTGCGTGGCAGAGTCCGAAAGTGGCGGCGAATACGACCCTCTCGCGCCGTTCGTTGCGCGTATGTTCAACGACATAATCGAAAAAGGCGACAGAGAAATCGTGGTCGTATGCTTCGGCACGAACGCTATTTCGGGCGACTCTCTCGGACCGTCCGTCGGCACTCTGCTCACAACAAAATATAATGTTCCCGCATTCGTATACGGCACGGACGAGGCGCAAATCAACGGCAAAAATATGCAGGAATGGCTTGCGTTTATAAAGTCCGTGCACCAAAACGCATTGTTCGTCGCAGTGGACGCTTCGCTCGGAAGCAATGATAAAGTGGGACAAATCGTGCTTCGCGACGACGGGGTGTGTCCCTCTGGCGTGACGGGCAAATCCGAGCGTTTCGGCGATATAGGCGTGTTGGGTATAGTTGCCCGCAATCAAAGCGACCCCCTTATGCAACTTATGACCGTATCGCCTGTTTATGTTGACAATTTGGCAAATGAAATAGCGATTATGCTGAAAGCGGCACTTGTGTGAATGAGTGTGCGCACGCAGATTTTCGCGATTTTTCCGCCGTTTTTCAAAAGGGTTCGGGGCGCAACCGAACTTTTTTTGTTTTTGTATTGCATATAATTCCATATCAGGTTATAATGTTTATAATCAACTTTTTGCGCATATGCGCGCCTATGGCGTACGCTTGCGCACACCTGAAGGAGCAACTATGACGTCATTCTTACTATCTGCCGATATACCTTACGCGGACATCGCGTTTTTCGTCGTTGTCGCGCTCGGCTTGATTTTGGGCGTCATTCGCGGATTCTCGAAATCCTTCAAGGGCGTGTTCCTCTCGATTGCGATTATGCTTTCGGCACTGCTTTTAATCACCCCCACTTTCGATTCGGTGCGCAATCTCGATATGTTCAAAAATATGGAATCTTCCATAACCGAAAAAATCGAGAGCGGCGACAAGATTTTCTCTCAAAAAATATTTATAAGCACTGACAGCGAAACGGGCGAGAAAAAATATTACGTCGAAGTGTCGGGCGAGGAAGGAACGTCGAAAGTCGAACTTGAAAACAGCATGGGCGACGGATTGACTTCATCTCTCAAAGGCAAATTCGCGCTGTGGCTTGCAAAGACGTTCATCACCGAAGACGGACAGACGGTAGGCGGCGTTGCCGGCACGTTTGTGTCCGACATAATCGTTGCGGTGATTATGTTTGTCGTGTACTGCGTCGCTTTGGGTCTTATATGCTGGCTTCTTCGCAAGATATTTGCCAAAATGCACACGTCCGAATCGGGCGCGCTGAAAGCGATAGACCGCATTTTCGGCGCAATCGTGTCGACGGCGTTCGCGCTGGTGTTTATCCTCGTCGTGCTTGCGATACTCAACGCGCTCAAAGACAAACTGCCGACGGTGGACGAGGCTCTTTCTTCCTCGACTGTTTGCGGATATTTTTATCAAAACAATCCTGTGGCAAAACTTTTCACCGAAATTTTCGGTTGATAAACCTCGTGTCTGCTTTGTGCAGACATGTTTAATATTATGGGGTATATTATGAAAGTACTTCGCGGAACTTTAACATTCGTTCTCGGTATGGTGATCGGCATCATACTTTTTGTTCTCGCAATCGGAGGCGCGGTTGTCGCCTTGGGCACGTCCGTTACGGTGGGTCAACTGCAATCGAATTTCACAGAGGAAGGTCCGATTGCTGCCGATAGCGACCTTTACAATCAAACCATTCTCGACGCCGTCAAAAACGTTATGGCCGACATACAGGGCGTTTCTTCGGGGAGCGTGTCGTTGCAGACGTTGTATCAGCACTACGGTCTTGCCGTCCTCAACGGAATAAGCGGAATAGACTTCACCTCAAAAGACTTCTACACTGCCCCCGTCAAGGATATTTTGAACGACTTGTCCATTGTGGTAAACTCGTTCACGCTCGACGACGTGAGCAAACTTGCCGACATAAACTTTTCGGATTTTAATTTGCCCATACTCGACGACAACCTCGACAACAACGTAAAATCCGCAATCGAGAATATTATGGGGTCGCTAAACGGCGACATCTCGGTGAGAAAGATAAAGGACAACTTCGGCATCGACATCGGCGTTGAGGACAACAAACTCATTGCGACGTTGCAAGACGTTGCTTTGTCCGCTTTCGGTGCGGTTGTGAACGCAATCACCCTCGAAAAACTTCTGGAAGTGGATTCCGACACGTTTATTCCCAAGGGCGAAAACCTCGTATACCAAAAGGTTGACAAATACGAAGAAGTTTCAAAATCCGACCTTGCAAATGCGAATTACGCCCCCGCGCTCGGCGTTGAAACGTATATTTCCGGCGCAATCGACACCGATAACGACGGTACGACGGACAAACTCGTCGAAAAAGAACTTCGCTACGTCAAAAAGACCGTAAAGGGCGAAAACGGCGAGGAAACCGAAAAATACGTCGTGGACAATTCCTGCTATGCGGAAGGCTTCTCTGCCGACGAGAACAAAACGACGTACTATCGTCACGTTCAATACGTCGTCGCAACAAGCACGTCGGCTAGCGCCGCAAGCCTTTATATCGTTGCGTATGCCAACCGCATTGCAACATTCAACGGCGCGACATACACCCTTGTATCTAAAGGATTCGTACCCTTGACCGATATTACGTTCTCAAAAACGCCCGACATCAAAGGCAATAAACTCGACGTTCAAGAGGTAAAATACATACTCGAAGACGGAAAGTACGAGGAAAGCGCGCCCTTCTATGTTATGGACGACAAAATCGACAAAGACAGTATGCTCCGCACCCTCGAGGAGGGCGAAGAAGCAGGCGGCAGAAAGCCGTACTTGCGCATACACAAAGGCACTTCGGCGCAAATCCTTCAAATCGTGTCTAATATGACCGTCGTGGAACTTCAACATGCCGACAACATTCTCGACCAATTCACGATAGGCGACGTCGTCGACACAACCAAGCCCGACACCGCAAAGGCAATCATCGCTCTCAAAGACTGCAAACTCAGCGAGATAGGCACTAAAATCAACGACCTCAAAATCGACGAACTCGTCGACGTCAAGGACGAGTCAGCCCCGATTATGAAGGCTCTTGCAAAAAGAGGTTGCACCCTCAAAGACATCGACACGATCGCAAACAAACTTACGATAGGCGAAGTGCTCGACATAAAATACGACTTGTACGAAGAAGCAACGGACGGCGCATACGTCAAATGCGAAGTGTATGTTCCCTACAACGTATACGCGCACGGCGAGGGCGTTCAACTTTACGCAAAACAAGCGGACGGAACGTATAGCGCGGTGACTTCGGTTGCGGACGGCGAAACCGCATTCGTCGCGGTTGCAAGATACCGTCTCTACAACGCCGATACCGACGGCGCGGCAACGAGATATACACGCGCCACGCAAGGCGCAACGGCTCTTGCACTTCAACAAATGGCAAGGCGCGGCTACACTCTCGACGACATCGGCGAAAGACTCAACGATATGTTCTTCGACGAACTTGTACGAATCGAAAGCGGAGACAATATCCTTATGAAATCGCTGTCCAAAAAGGACGCTACTCTCGACAATATAAGCGAAGTCGTGAATACGCTCAAAGTGGACGAAGTCATCGAAATAAACGAAACGTCCTCTCGCCTTATGCAATCGCTCAAAGCAAGAGATTGCCTCGTCACCGAACTCGGCAATATATCCGACCAACTCACCCTTGCCGAAACGACCGACATCGCGTTTTACGAGTACACCGAATCGGCAAACGGCAAGTACGTCAAAGTGGTCGAGGATAAATACGTCTACTGCGACGGCAACGAGTATTTCGGAAATGACCGCTTCTCGAAAGACGACGAGGGCAATTACGTTTCCGATGAAAACGGCAAATACGCAAAAGCGTTCTACTTCACGCTCTACAATCCCGTGCAGCACGGCGGACTTAAAACCTACGCCCGCAAGACGGACGCAACCGAACTCGGCTATACGCCGTCGTCTGCGGTGCTTCAACGTATGGCATATTCAACGCTCGGCGACTTTTCAAATTCGTTCGGCAAACTCACGCTCGGCGACGTTATGGACATCGACGCGGATATTTACGAGCAAGACGCAACCGTCAATCCCGACACGTCCTACTTCTACTACGACGTTGAAAATCACCTCTTTATGCGCCAAGGCGGTTCTATCCCCTCGACGGTTACCGACGCATACAAGAACTACAAAGTCAAAATCGCGGGCACGAGTTCGTCCGTTATCAAACGCCTTGCGTACGTCCCCGTTGACGATTTGTCAGCCGCAATGGAAATCGTGATGAAAGATATGCTTCTTTCCGAACTCGTGGACGTGTACGAGTTCTCGACAATCGAGAGTATCGACGCGACCTTTGACAGAAACACGAGCACCGTTTACGAAAACGACCGCTTCATCGTCGGTAAGGTCGGCGCGGAAATCGATTCGGAAGGAAACGAAAAACCCTTCACCTACGTCTACGACAAAACAGGCAAGTATATCGCAAGAACCTACGCTTTCGTCAAAGCAAGCAATGCCCTTCTCAACGACAGAAAAATCGGCGAGGGTGCTTTCAAATACCAACAAACCAAATCACTCACCGACATTGCATCGGGCAATATTTATTACTATGGAACAAAAGACGGAACCAACTATGTATACGACCACAACGCCGCTCTCTGCGCATACGTCGCATACAAAAACCTGTCGTCCTCAACGGTGGGAGAAACCACATCCGAAAAACTTTACAAACGCGTTGACGGAACAGATTATACTTTCAACAAATATAAAAACGAAAGTGGAGATTTGTACGTTCTCATCAACGGCAAATATGTGAAGTATGACTCGTCAAACCTCTCTCACGCAGGTGAAACAATCTACCAAAAACAGCAAAATCCCGACACGGTATACTTTGTGGACAAATCCACACCCGGCGTTGTCGGCGACGATAGTTATGCATATAAAAAAGCGGACGTGCTTTATGCAAAACAATACTGCGAAAACATCTATGTCAAGGACACAAACGGCGCGTACACCGTCATAAACGGCAAAGCGGAAACCTATGTTGCCGGCGTACATGACAGCACCGCAAGATACAGCGTCGTCGTGGGCTACCTTGCGCAAGTCAACGAAGTTTACAACACTACTTCGGGCGGCAGCGCGTCATACACAAATCCGCTTCCCCACCTCGCCGCAAGGGTGAACGTCGAAAACGAAAAGAGCGAAGCGGTGCTTCGTATGATTGCAAGAGAGCAAGTTACGATAGAGAACATCAACGGCATCGTTAAAAACGCTAAGATTTCCGATATTATGGATATAACGGAAGGAAGTTTGTTCTACGACTTCAAGGAAAGCAAACTCGATGATTTGAGCGACGACGTTGAAAAGAAATTCGCAACTATGACAATGGGACAACTCATTATGTATGCGGATATAAGCGGACTTGAAAACGGCGTTAAGGAAGTTATCTCGGATATAACGCTCGAAAACTTCTTCCGTAGTCTTACAATCCAAAACGGCATCGCCGTCAACCTCGAAAAAGCGTACGGCTACAAAGTGTAAAGCGTATTAAAGCGTAACGTATTAAATCAAACAAAACGACACACTTCAAAACCATATTAAAAACGCAAAAACGGCTGTTAACCAGCCGTTTTCGTTTTGATTAAATATTCGTTTTGTAAAAATCTTGCGTCTTTTTACTTTTCGGAAAGTTCGAGCCATTCTTCTTCAATAGGCGCGAGATTTTCTTTGAGTGCGGAAATTTGAGACTCGATTTCGGCAATCTTTACGTAGTCGGTATACACGCTTTCATCGTTATGCATAACATCTTGCAAAGAAGAAATTTGCTCGTTTATGACGTTCATTTTTTCTTCGAGAAAACTCATTCTGTGTATGCGCCTCGCTTCTTCTTTGCTTTGCGATACGGGCTTCTCTTTTTTCTTAACTTCGACGGATTTGCCTTGATTATCACCACTTTCGCTTGCGGTTTTTCTCGATTCGTATTCGGAATATTTGCCGTCGAAAAGTTCGATTTTCCCGTCGTTGAAAACTATGAGTCTCGAGCACACTCTGTTGATAAAATATCTGTCGTGCGACACGGTTATCACTGTTCCCGTGTAGTTTGAAAGCAGTCTTTCAAGCGTTTCTTTGCCGATGATGTCCATATGGTTGGTCGGCTCGTCGAGTATGAGAATATTCGGTTTTTTTCTCAATATTTTGCAAAGTGCGAGCCTAACTTTTTCGCCGCCCGACAGGTCGCATATACGTTTGAATACGTCGTCTCCCGTGAGCATAAACGCGCCGAGCGCACTGCGCGCTTCGGTGTTTGACAACATAGGAAATTCGTTTTGGAAATCTTCGAGCACCGAGAGCGTTGAAAAACTTTGCGTCGAGGTTTGGTCGAAATACCCGACTTGTGCGTGAAGCCCGAATGTTGTGCTGCCGCCGAGCGGTTTTAGTTTGTGAACGATTGTTTTCACAAGTGTGGATTTGCCCGTGCCGTTCTGCCCTATTATGCCGACTTTTTGACCTCTTTTGACAATGGTGTCAACTTCGCCGAGCGGCTTGTCGTAGCCGAATACGAGTTTGTCGATAACAACCGCTTTTTCGACGGTTTCGCGTTCGGGTTGAAAGTTGGAACGGAATGTTGCCGTATCGAAATTGCTCGGCGTTCCCACTTCGCCTATGCGCTCGATTTGTTTGAGTTTTGCTTGCGCCATTGCGGCTTTGTTCGCCTTGTATCTGAACTTTTCAACGAGCGCGGTAAGGCGGTCTATTTCCTTTTTGCGCATAATCGAGTCTTTGAGTGCCTTGTCGTAGGCTTGCTGTTTTTGCGCCATAAACGAGGTGTAGTTGCCTGCATATCGCTTCGTTTCGCCGTACTCGATTTCGTATACGACGTTCACGATTTTGTCCAAAAACATACGATCGTGCGACACTATCACGCAGGATTTTTTGTATGCGCAAAGATAGTTTTCAAGCCACTCGATTGCCTCTAAATCCAAATGGTTGGTGGGCTCGTCCAAAAGCAAAACGTCCGGCTTTGACAAAAGCAGTTTCAAAAGCGCGATTTTGGTGCGCTGTCCGCCCGAAAACTCACACAGCGGCTTTTTCATATCCTCGTTTGAAAACCCAAACTTTTTCACCGCCGTGAGGTATTCTTTTTTATAGGTATATCCGCCCTCTCTCTCGAATTGTTCGCAAAGACGAGAATATCTTTTTACGTTTTGGTCGCACGAATCCGTTTGCAGCGCCGAAAGCGCGCTTTCCATATCCGCCTCTATGCCGAGCAAATCGGAATACGCTTCCAAAATCTCGTCGAGCATAGTTTTGGACTTATCGTCGTTGCTGGTCTGCTTCAAAAAACCTATGACGGGATTGCCGCTTGTAAAAACGCCGTACGGCGCGTCGTCCTCTCCCTTTTGGCACTCAACCTCACCCGTCAAAACTTTGAGAAGCGTGGTTTTTCCGCAACCGTTGCGACCGATAAGCGCGATTTTTTCGTTTTCGTGAATGACGAAATCAGCCTGATAAATCACAGGTGTTCCGTCATATTCTACCGCTACGTTGGATACGTTTATTTGCATACTTCGATTTTATCCTATTTTGTAAATTAAGTCCATAAAATCCTCAAACATCTAAAATATAACTATAAAACTATAAAATAGTGGCACATAGTGCCGCCGCACAACCGTGCGGCAGAGGTCAGAGTTTCCAACAGACATAAAAAAAGAACGCTTTTGCGTTCTTTTTGGCGCGCTTATATCGGGACACTCAACACGCGCAATAAAAAAAGAACGCTATTTGCGTTCTTTTTTGGCGCCTGTTGAGGGACTCGGACCCCCGACACTTCGGTTAACAGCCGAATGCTCTACCGACTGAGCTAAACAGGCATTTGTTTTTCAATGCTTGTTTATAATAATCTTTCCGAGAGAATTTGTCAACGATTTTTTGTATTTATGCACCACTCTATTTATTATTTTTTACTCTCGCCGCGCAAAACGGATTTTTGAAACTTTAATTGTTTTTTTAACAGTTGTATGTTTTTATAAGATAACAATTATATGCGAGGTGTATGTATGAGCGAAAAAGATATGAAATCCTCTGCACCGAAAATCAACACGAGATTGCACCACAATATTTTGGAAATGCCGAAATGTATTTACAAGGCGCGATGGGAGTCGTTTTAAACGCACCCGTATCAAATCTCAACCTCTCTGCTGTTGCAATGGCTGTGGACATTCCCGTCATTATCACAGTCACGAAAAAAGACACCGATATATTATCGAGAATCGAAAGCGGCGCAACGATTCTGAACGTGGCGTGCGCGCAGGACACACCCGAAGTGGTTGCGAGTATAAGGCAAAACTTTCCCGATATTCCGATAATTGCGTCGGGTGGGAAAACGGAAGAAAGTATTTTGAAAACCATCGAAGCAGGCGCAAACTCAATCACTTACACGCCGCCTTCGACGCAGGATTTATTCAAAGAAATGATGTTGAAATACAGAGAAACCTGAAATATCGGGTTTCTTTTGTTTTTTTACACAATAAACGGTTTATATAAACAAATCAACATAATAAAACCGCTGTTTTGTAAATTTTGCGCTTTTTATATTTTTATTTTTTACGGCAGTTTCGGTTGCCTTGATTTATTAAAACATAATATTAAAAAAAATAAAAGTCTTATTTATATTTAGTGTGATATAATATAGGCATTATGAAAGAAGTTATTATCGACGCGCTTTTGGACAGTTTGAAAATATTTGCGGTGGTGGTTGTTTTCCAATACATCATTGCGCTTATCGAGCCGAAACTGTCCGAAAAAATATCCCTAAAAGGCAAACTCGCACCGCTGATAGGCGTGAGTATTTCACTGTTGCCTCAATGCGGATTCAGCGTGGTCGCAACGGATTTATATCAAAAAAGGCACATAACCGTCGGCACGTTGATAGGCGTATACATTGCAACAAGCGACGAAGCGTTGCCTATATTTTTAGGCACGCCGGACAAGGCGTTGCACGTATTGCCGCTTATTGCTTTGAAGTTTGTTTTGGGTCTTGCGTTCGGATATATCATAGACTTTGTTCTTTCAAAGAGCAGAAAGAAAGTTGAACATCACGTTGCGCACTGCAATGAAAACTATAAGATTAAACTCACAGATTGCGACGGTGCAGAACTTATTGAGAATAAGAAAGATGAAAAGACAGATTGTTGTTGCTACGAGTGTAAAGAATGTGAAGAGTTCGAGAAAGAAACCAACAACTTAAAACAACAAGAAAAGGATTCAAAGAAGTCGGACAAGACGGAAAATTCCGAAAAGAAAGACAAAATCGACAGATTCTTGATACATCCCCTTCTTCACTCGCTCGAGATATTCGCTTACGTTCTCGTGGTGAATCTTATATTCGGCATAATCGTGAACAAGGTCGGCGAAGAAAATCTGATAACATTCCTTACGTCGAACAAATACCTTGCGCCGCTGCTTGCAGTTATAGTGGGTGCGATTCCGAACTGCGTTTCGTCAGTCGTGATAAGCGAACTTTACATTATGGGCGGACTTGGATTCGGCGCGACTCTCGGCGGACTTTGTATGAACGCGGGCGTTGCGTTCGTGTATCTGTTCAAAGACGTGAAGCACACAAAACGAAATCTTGAGGTGTTTGGCGCGATGTTTGCGATAAGTCTCGTTATCGGATACGTTTTCTCGCTTGCATTCTCTTTTTCGAGCCTGAATTTTTGACGATAAACGGGACTTGTTGACAAATGCGAACGAAGGTGTAAACATTGTTGATAACCTAAGGCAAAATATCAACATATCTACACGATGAAAATGACAATATATTGCGATAAAACAAATTTGCGATTGCAAGACATTGTGGTTGATGAATGATTTTCCACTTGTCAACATCGCTTATTTATGTTATCATTATTAAAGAAATAAACAATAATAAATATACAGGCGGAATATGAAACTTATTTGTCAAGGAAACGAATTGAGCGACGCTCTCGCAAAAGTTGTAAAGGCACTTCCCGTCAAGAGAAACAATCCTATTCTCGACGGTGTAAAACTCACGGCACTGGGCGATACACTCACCATTTTTGCAACCGATCTCGAACTTGCCATCGAAAAGAAAATCAACGCGCAAGTGCTTATCGAAGGCGAAATCGTCGTGCCCGGAAAACTCTTTGCCGACTACGCCAAAAAGATCGAAGAAGAACAAGTCGAACTTGACGGAACGGACAGTTCGAAACTCATCATCAAATATTTGGACAGTGAACTTCAAATCAAATGTATGAGTGCGGACGAATATCCCGTTTTCAAAGAAGTTGACACTCAAAACTCTTTCATCATTCTCAAAAAAGAATTGAAAGACATCATATCCAAAGTTATATTCAACGTTGCTGTGGACGAAGCGAGACCTTCCCTTCGCGGCGTATGTCTCAATATCAAGGAAGAAGAAGTCGAAGCGGTTGCTTCCGACGGATACAGACTTGCTCTTTCAAAAGCGCAAATCAAAAACAACGGCGTCGTTGACAAAATCATCGTTCCCGCAAAGAGTATGAACGAACTTTCTCGTCTTATCGACGACGGCGAGGAAACAATCACCGTGTATGTTGAGAAAAACTACATTATGGTGGACCTTTTCCACACCAAAATTGTAACAAGACTCATCGGCGAGGATTACATCAATTACGAAAAGATCATCCCGAGCGTGTTTACAACAGAAGTCACAGTTGACAAAAAGTTGTTTGAAAACGCAATCGACCGTGTGTCTCTCATCAACCGCACCGAAAAGAAATCCTACGTCAAAATGGAAATCAAGGAAGATTCCATATCCCTCAACGCACACAGCGACGACGGCGAAATCAACGAAAAAGTCACTATCGGGCTTAAAGGCAAAGACCTCACCATCGGTTTCAATTCCAAATACATCATCGACTGTATGCACGCAATCGACGAGCCGTTTGTGACTCTCAACTTCACCACTTCCACAGCACCAGGAATTATTAAGGGTGAGGGCGACAGATGGCTATACTTGATATTACCGCTCAGAGTTATAGGATAAAACTGTGCTATTGAGCGAATAACTGCGGCAACGCCATTTTCGATTTTACGAAAGTGGCGTTTTTCATACATATATTAATTTAATTAAAACTTCCCCCCTTCCTCACGTGTTTCCCCTACCGCCGTTCCCCCTCTGCATACTTTAAGGGAACCCACGGCGTCCGCTTCGCGTGGGGCAACACTCGGCACTCACATAGAAAAGTATCGTCCTCTTGTTATATCACTCGTTCACGGGCGAAAAAATTCACACTCGCCCGTTCACTTGTACTGTTCATCAAGTTCGGCACTCGCTTCCTCGCCGCCTTGCGGCTCGTATTCCGTCTTCGAATTGACACATAACGTCAATAAGTACACTTCGAATAAGTTCTCGTTATAAGTCCGCTCTACAAGTTCGCGGACGGCGGTTTTATTTAATCTTCGAAATAGCACATTCAGTGTACGAGTAACCTTTGAACGAGCGTTTCGGATTAAGGCTTCGCCTTCCTTAATTATTAATTATTAATTAACAAAACGTATCCCCTATTTATCCAAAAATCTTATAAAAAACCCTCGCAATAAATTTTGCGAGGGTTTTTATAATTATATATAATTATAATTCGTTTGTTTTACATTCGGCGCAAAGTTATGCGTTCGCTTTGAGAGAAGCGAGCGAAGAAGCGATTTTCGAGGCGAGACGTGCGTTGTTGTATACGAGTTGAATGTTTGCTTCAAGACTCTTGCCTGCCGTTAGTTTTTGGATTTTATCGAGCAAATACGGCGTGGTTTGTTTACCGTGTATACCGAGTTTTTCACATTCTTCGAGGGCTTGCGCGATGTTTTGGTTGATGTAGTCTGCATCCATTGCGTATTCGTCGGGAATGGGATTCGTTACAAGCATACCGCCATTGAGTCCGACTTGATTTTTTGCAAAGTACGCCGCCGCGATTTCTTGGGGCGTGTCGATGCGATAGTCAACCTTGAATCCGCTTTTTTGCGTGTAAAACGCAGGCATATCTTCCGTCTTGTAACCGACGACTGGAACACCTCTCGTTTCGAGACATTCGAGGGTCAAACCGATGTCGAGAATGGATTTTGCGCCGGCACAGACAACCATAACGCTGGTCTGTTGAAGTTCGTCAAGGTCTGCCGAGATATCCATAGTGGTTTCCGCTTTTCTATGCACGCCGCCGATACCGCCCGTTGCGAACACGTCGATTCCCGCAAGGTGAGCGATGTACATCGTTGCCGCAACCGTAGTTGCGCCGTCCTGTCCTTTTGCCACGATAAACGGAATGTCGCGCCTCGAAACTTTTGGCACGTTAAGTCCGCCCTTCCCCAGTCTTTCGATTTCCTCTTTTGAGCAACCGACGGTGAGTTTGCCGCCGATTATTGCGATGGTTGCAGGGATTGCGCCGTTTTCGCGCACGATTTGTTCAACACTCAAAGCCGTTTCCACGTTCTTTGGATAAGGCATACCGTGAGATATAATCGTGGATTCGAGCGCAACGACGGGTTTGTTTTTTGCAAGCGCGTTTTTGACTTCTTCCGAAACGTTAAGATAGTTGTTGATTTGCATATTTATTCCTCTGAAATTTTATTTTTCGTCGTTATTTTCAAGTCGTTTTTTGCGTTATTTTGTTGCTATTTTTCCGCAAAAAAACGCCGTTTTTTTATTGATTTTTACTGTAAAAAATCACTTATTTTACACCGTTTTTATTGACGATTTCAAACGCTTTTTCCGCCGACAGTTCCTTACATACGGTGTCTATCGAAGATACCGTGATTGTAGCGCACGCCGCCGCAAACGCCGCGCTCGATTCCGCGGACATTCCTTTAGCGAAACCGTAAACAATGCCCGACATAAAACTGTCCCCTGCGCCAGTCGTGTTCTTTACGTCGGTCTTGTAGAACGGAACGTGCGTAAAGTTGCCGTTATTATAACAATACGACCCCTTTTCGCCACAACTTACGAAAATCGTGTCTATATTTCTTTGCGCTATGACTTTGCAAGCGGCAAGAGCGGACTTTTCGTCTTTGACTTCTATGCCCGACAGAATTTCCGCTTCGTACTCGTTTGGTTTTATACAATGCAGATTTTTGATTTTGTCGTTTGCGATGACCGTCTTTTTTGCAGAAACAGTGTCGAGGAAAATCGGCACGTTGACGTTATCTATCAAAAAGTCGAGGCAGTTGGGAATATTCGTGTCCGTGACGACGCATTGCGCGCCGTTGATGACGTCGAGATTTTTTGCAAGAAATTCGGGCGTGAGTTTGTCGAGAATACCCATCGAAGCAACGCCAACGAACATATCGTTGTCGACGTCGTTGACGGAAACGTAACACGACGACGGCTCGTCAACGACGAGGCTGTGCGAAAGGTCAATTCCTACCGAGAGCGCGTTCTGCTCTATCATATGGGCGTTGAAGTCCGTGCCTAAAACGGTGATTAGCACGACATTCAAACCCAGCCTTGCGAGGTTTTCTGCAATATTGCGAGAAACACCACCGCACGATAGCGACGTTACGCCGGGGTTGCTGTCTTTAGTTTTGATTTTCGTGAATGTGGTGCAGGTTATATCGACGTTAGAGCCGCCTATAACGCAAACGTATGGCTTTTTCATACTTCTATTTTATTGCCGCAAATGTGCAAAGTCAATCCGCAAATTTTAATTATATATATAATTAAACGACTTTTAATCTTGTTTGCCGCGATAACTTACTTTTGTAAAAGGAAGTTAATTGAAAATATCGCGCGCGTATGATATACTTTTTTTGAAAAGGCGAGATGAAAATGAAAAGCAAAAAACATCAGAAATTATACGAACACTACGTTGACGTTATGGGCAAAGAACCGATTTTCAGTCTGCAACTGAAAAAGGACGTTTTGTCCGACGTTGCCGAGCAAATGAAACCCGTCACGACCTACGTTTTCGAGCCGACGGACGAGTTGCCGTTCTGGAAACTTTGCACGATAGGCGCAAGCGATTACGTTATGCCCGAGCGCGAAATAGGCTGGGGTAGAAAAGCAAATCGCCGCAACGAATACGTGATGTTCATATCCCCCGAAGTCGAGGTGTCCGACCCCACGGGCAACAAAATCTCCGATACGAGTTGGCTTTTTCTCAACTCTCTGCTTTGGGCAACCGCCGAGTATGCGTTCAATGAAAAGGACAACGTAACCGTTTCGGATACGATAGATATGGGACTCGACGGCAAATATCGCGGCGTCGTGCTACTACTGCCGGAAGTTTTCAAAACCCCGCGTATCGTGAAGTGCTATATAAGCAAAAATCAGTATATTTCGATATTTCAGGTTATGCCCGTTACGAAAGAGCAACTTGCAAAGAAAATCAAAAAAGGCACGAACGGTATTTATTGGCTTATGGAAGAATTTTACACCCACGACGACGATTACAAACTCGTAAAATCCAAACCGCTCGCAACGTTATAATAATGGGAGATGTAAAATGAGGTTTAACTTGTTAAAGCGAGAAACAGAGCATATAGGAAAAATTACTACTACAAAGAAACGTGTTGTAGTAATATCGTTAGTTGTTGTTTTGCTTATTCTGTCTGCTACAATGTTAGCTTGTTGTACAAAAAAGCACTATGATCCCAAATATTTGACGGATAGTTGCGAATTGAAGGTTAAAGACTTAAACACTTCAAATGAATTTGATTTTGATAAAGTATATAGTAAAGAGAGCGTTGAAATTTATCTTGGTTCAGACATTAAAGACGATAAAACAATAGACTTTTTAATAGAAAACTCGATTGGCGCATATTCTTTGATAAAAAGTAACACCTTGCTAAAAACAGATTTTACCGTTATAATAAGCGATAATTTTGTTTCTAATTGTGGGATTAACGAAACGTTAGGCTTGTGCATTTCATTACCGTCAAAAACATCTTATGAAGAAATTGTAAGTTGGTTTTTATATTCGCAAAATATAGAAAGCGATTTACCGTTTGGTGTTTATGCGGGTATTTCCGCATTGCTGACAAATTCGCCTCTTTGCGAAAAATTTCCTTTATCCGTTATCAATAAAAACTCTATATACTCCGACTTACAATTTCCGTTGTATGAAATCGACAATCTTGCAGATGACGAACGAAAAATCGCATTCAGTTTTGCTAAACGCCTTATAGAAGATTTGTTATCCGATAATAAAACATATATCGACATTCTTTCTATGAGTAAAGACGATTTGAGTTCATTTTTATCTGAGAAATACGGCGTCTGTTTACCCGAATATTCGTTTGAGCCATATTCAAAAGAATACGAATATAAAGTTAAACAAGGCTGTTTCACCTATTATATCAACAGAGAATATAACGATATAATATTGCCTGCCGATGTTTTTTCTACAAAATACAGTGTTTTAACCGATTGGTTAAAAGATAATGCTAAAACTACAAAAGAAAGCGACGAAGTGTTCAACATAAGCAATATGTATGACATTAACGTCTATTTGGACGATGGTCTAAAATCTACAGGTATTACGGGGTATGCGTATAGCGATTACATCAATATGTATTCTGTCGGTTCTTTTTCGCACGAATATATTCATCATATATTGTTTTATCTTGGGAAAAGCGGTTATGCGCGTGAAGTGATACCCGAAATGCACGCAAGCACATCAAAGTATGCTATGGCAATGTGGTATTATCTGTTTACGGGGCAAGCAAAGAATTTTCCTTATAACAAAGAAGTAAAAGAAAAAGAAACATATTTGCAAACTTTGACATTGTATAAAAAATACAAAGTCAAAACACCGACGGTTGATGATTTTGATTTTTGGTTATTTGCCGATTGTTTTTCGGCAATTTATACCGAAAAAGGAACGACTTTTATACACCGTGTGCAAACTGATAGTTTGGCATATTATATCGCAAGAGTTTATGGCACTAATTATGTTTGGCAGATCAATATGAATACTCAAATTGTAATAGAGGGTAAACCGTATTTAGATGTTGTCGATGAGTGGTATAATTACATAAAATCGCTAAATCATTAACTGATCAGTAAAAAGGTAATATGAACACTATAAACGATAAAATAAAAAAATACAAGCAACTCGCCGAGAAGAAGCCGAAATATTACGCTTTGATCGGCGACTTGTATATGGACGAAGCCGATTTCAAAACCGCAACGACATACTATCAAAAAGCCGTCGACAACGGCGTTTTGGCATATACTGTTCTTGGCGACACTTGGGGCTACCGCTCTCAATACAAAAAAGCGTTCGACGTTTATACGGAAGGCGCAAACAAAGGCGAAGCGGAGTGTTTTGCCCGTCTCGGATTTTGCTATGAAACCGGTTATGTAAAAATCGATATTCAAAAAGCAATCGAGTGTTACGCCAAAGCCTCCGATTTGGGTGTCGCGGCAGCGGCAAGATCTCTCGGCGATTTGTATTATTTCAATACGCCTATAAAAGAACCCGAAATCGACAATATAAAAACGCGTTGAAATATTACGAGCGCGCGTTTTATCTGGGCGACGTTAATATCGCAAAGAAAATCGGTTTCATCTACCTAAACGACGAGGAATTGTCCGACGTAAAAAAGGCAATCGAGTGGTATGAAAAAGGTTTGAGCCTTGGCGACTATTCCCTCAACTTTGATTTGGCGTATGTATATCTCAACGACAGATTCGTGCCGCACGACTACAAGAAAGGTTTGGCATATCTTTTGGACGGCGTAGAGCACAACGACCCCGAGAGTCTTTATATGTATGCGCGCGTTCGCGAAACGGGTATGTATAAGGTAGAACCCGACAAAAAGGCATATATTTATTATCTTAAAAAAGCGGCGGCACTCGGACAAGACGACGCCTTGCTCGATTTAGGCTATTACTATTACAACAAAGGTAAATACGACGACGCGCTCGATTGTTTTGCGCAGTGCGATTTGGATTATGTCGGCGTTTATTGGTGTATGGCGACGATTTACGAAACCAAAAAAGCCGATTACAAAAACGCATTGTTCTATTATCGAATGGCGGCGGAAGAGGACTTCCCCGACGCACTCGAAAGGTTGGCGGAAGCGTATCTCGGCGACGAACTCGGACTTGAAAGAGACGAGAAAACTGCCCTCAAACTGTTCAAGAAAGCCGCAAAACTCGGCAACGCCGCCGCTCAGTATAATCTCGGAATGGCGTATGCGTGCGGATATTACGGTGTGACGCCCGACAAAGAAAAGGCAGTATTTTGGCTCAAAAAGAGCGCAAAAGGCGAAAATCCTATGGCGTGCGTACAAATGGGACTTTACAACCTCTACACCATCAAAACGGACAAGGCGTGCAAGAAAGCGTTTGAGTATTTCCAAAACGCGTACTATCTCGGCGAGGAAGAAGCGGTGATAAATCTCGGACTTTGTTATCTGCAAGGAAAAGGCGTGGAAAAAAATTCGAAAGAAGCGGTAAAGTGCTTTACGGAAGCGGCGAAAAGGACAAATTCGGGCGTTGCGTACTACAATCTCGGCTTGTGCTACGAAAACGGATTCGGCGTGAGAAAGGACTACAAAAAGGCAATCGAAGCGTACGGCAAAGCGGTTGAAAACGGCGAGAGCGCAGGACTTGTCGCAATCAAAAATCTTTATCTCAAGATGAACGGAACCACAGAGAAAAAGGACTGATAAACACAAATTTTATAACGAAAAAAGCGTGCTTTTCGCACGCTTTTTGCTTGATTATCTGTTGAGAATCATATTTTTGATGTCCGCAACCGTGACTTTGATACGGGGATTCGATTTGATTTCCTCGCTGACTTTGTCGCGAGCGTGGATAACCGTCGTATGATCCCTGCCCCCAAACATCTCGCCGATTTGCACGAGCGGCATAGGCAAAAGTTCGGTGATAAGATAGATTGCAATCATTCTCGGTTCGACGATGTTTTTGGTTTTCTTTTTGGATATGATGTCCGCAGACGAGATTTTGAAGTATTTGCAAACCGCGTCCACGATTCCGCTTGCGTCGATGGTGTCGTTCTTTTCCTCGATAAAGCCGCCGATAGCCTCTTTTGCAACGTCTATAGTGCAAACCGAACTGTTGGTGAGAGAACTGTAAAAAATAACGCGGTTGAGCAAGCCTTCCATCTCTCTGATGTTGGACGGCGCGATTTCGGCAATGAACTCGGCAACGTCGTCTTTAAGCACGAATTTGGATTGAGCGGCTTTGTTTTTGAGGATTGCAACTCTCGTTTCGGTGTCGGGAACTTGAATATCTACGGTAAGTCCGCAACCGAAGCGCGTGCGCAGTCTGTCCGAGAGCGTCGTAAGGTCTTTCGGCGCGCGGTCGGACGTCAAAATAATCTGCTTGTTGTCTTGATAAAGGTCGTTGAAAATGTGGAAAAACGCCTCTTGCGTCGCTTCCTTGCCTATCAAAAACTGCACGTCGTCCACCATAAGCACGTCGCAAGAGCGGTATTTTTCTCTGAACTTGTTGTTTTCCTCGTTGGACTTGTTGCGTATAACGTTGATAAGTTCGCTCACGAGTGCTTCCGCGCTGACGTAAAGAACGTTTACGTTCTTTTTGTACTTGAAAAGATAGTTGCCTATCGCATGCAAAAGGTGAGTTTTGCCAAGACCTACGCCCGAGTAGATAAACAACGGATTGAAAGTTGTGCCGGGATTTTCGGCTATGGTTTTGCAAGCGGCGAGCGCGTACGAGTTGGATTTGCCCTCGACAAAGTTTTCAAAAGTGTACTTCTCTTGGAACGGGCATTTCTTTTTGCCCTTTTCTTCGGGGGTAAAGTTGGTGACAAAGCCTTGATCTTCGATAAAGACCGTCTGTTTGTTCAAATATTCCGCTTTTTTGTCGGGGGTGATTATAATAACGTCGGTGATTTGAGGATTGTGAGAAGACACAACCTCTTTGATTGCGTCGCGATATCTCGAATCTATGGTCTTTTTTGCGTTTGCGGAAATGGTCGCAAGCACGATTGCGTTGTCTACAAAGCACACCGGCTCTAATTTGTCAATCCACACCTCGAAACTTATCGCTTGTATTGAAATTGACAAATCGTTTTTTGCGTCTTCCCAAAATTCTTCTATATTAATCATAAAAACGATTATACCAAAATCGACAACTTTTTCAAGCAAAAAATCCGAAAAGAAAACTTAAACACAAGATGTTGAAAAAAAATTACGCTCGGGTTATACTTGTTGTGTATGAAAATTCTTTCGCTGGAACTCAAAAATTTCAGAAATTATCCCTACGCCATCGTTGACTTCGACGACGGATTGAATGTCCTTTTCGGAAAAAACGCCAGCGGAAAAACAAATATGCTCGAAAGCGTGTATCTTTGCTCGGTTTTCCATTCCCCTCGCACAACCAAAGATAAGGAAATGATTTTGCTCGGACAAAGCAAGGCGCAGGTGAAACTCAATATCGAAAAGAGATTCAGAAAACATACGATTTGCTTGCAAATCGACGAGCAAGGCAAAAAGAAAGTCGCAGTGGACGGCATTCCCGTAAATCGCGCGGGCGAACTGCTCGGTATACTCGGCGTGGTGTTCTTTTCCCCGGACGAAATGAAACTCGTAAAGGAATCGCCGTCCGAAAGACGTCGCTTTTTGGACGTTGGGCTTTCACAACAGCAAAAGGCGTACTTCCTCGCCCTTCAACGCTACAACAAAACCCTCAAACAAAAAAATAACCTTCTCAAAGAATATCGGTTCAATCCGAACGTGGACGATATGCTCGACGTGTGGGATACCGGACTTGCAAAGGAAGGCGCGATTATCATCGAAAAGCGTATTGAATATATCGCAACTCTCAACGATGCGGCGGGAAAATTCCATAAAGCGTTGAGCAGCGAAAAAGAAACGCTCACCCTCTCGTACGAAAGCGGCTCGAAAACCGACGTGCAAAAGGACTTGCAAGAGGAACTCTACAAAGCCATAGTCGCGGCAAGACAAAAGGACAAGGAACTCGGATTCAGCACCGTAGGTCCGCACCGCGACGATATAAAAATCGAGATAAACGGCAAAGACAGCCGCAAGTTCGCCTCGCAAGGACAGCAACGCACCATTGCGCTTGCAATGAAACTCGGCGAAGTGGTAATCTACAAAAAAGAGATAGGCGAACCGCCCGTCTTGCTTCTCGACGATGTGCTTTCCGAACTCGACAACACGCGCCAGACGTTGCTTTTGGAAATGACCAAAGGCTTTCAAACCATACTCACCTGCACCGAATACACGTTGCCGAATAAGGCAAAAAAAATACGAATAAACGAAGGAACGGTAGTCGCAAATTAATAATTAATAATTAATAATTAATAATTGAGGGTGGGGTTTTACCCCACACCCGAAAAACAACAAAACACGCACTTTAAGTGCGTGTTTTGTTATTATAAAACCCAGTTTTAGTTTTTTATCAAAAAAATCTTCCTCTACAAGAGTAATCGTCACATACTCTAAATAAAAATTCCCCCTTCCTCACGTGTTTCCCCCACCGCCGTTCCCCCTCTGCATACTTTGAGGGAACCCACGGCGTCCGCTTCGCGTGGGGCAACACTCGGTGCTCGCATAGAAAGGTATCGTCCCTTTGTTATGTCACTCGTTCACGGGCGAAAAAAATCCACACTCGCCCGTTCACTTGTACTATCCGTCAAGCTCGACGCTCGCTTTTCTCGCCGCCTTGCGGCTCGCGTTCCATCTTCGAAATTGCACATTCAGTGTACGAATAACCTTCGAACGAGCGTTTCGGATTAAGGCTTCGCCTTCCTTAATTATTAATTATTAATTATTAATTATTAACTAACTCAAAGTTTGTCGTTGTACTTCAAGATTTGCACGAGAGCGTAGATTCTGTCAAGGTCGTCCTTGTTGAAATAGTCAATGGTTATTCTGCCCTTTTGGTCGTTGCCGACAAGTTTGACTTTCGTTGCGAAAATGCGTTTCATATCACCCACAAACTCTTTGAGTTCGAGCGGCAACGCTTTTGTATCTCTCGGACCGGACGGAATGGCTTTTCTCGTGAAGTACAGACGAACGCGGTTTTCGAGGTCGCGCACGGAAAGTTTGTTGTCGCACGCTTGGTTTGCGAGCGTCACGAGATAGTCCTTGTCGTCGATGGATATGAGCGTTCTTGCGTGACCGGGGGAAAGTTTACCCTCTCTCACGAGCGCGGTCACTTCGTCGGGAAGTTGCAAGAGGCGAAGAGTGTTGGTGACGTACGGACGAGATTTGCCGATACGAACCGCAACTTCTTCTTGGGTGAGTCCGTGATTGTCCATAAGTTCGCGCATACCCTCTGCCGCTTCGATCGCGTTGAGGTCCTCGCGGTGCAAGTTTTCGATGAGCGAAATTTCTTGGATTTGTTGCGGCGTAAATTCGCGTATGATGGCAGGCACTTTTTTGAGTCCTGCAAGCAAACTCGCTCTGAAACGACGCTCGCCCGCAATGATGAGGTATCTGCCGCCGTCCGTCTTGACCAAAAGCAAGGGTTGCAATACGCCGTAGGTCGCAATGGACGTCGCCATCTCTCTCAAACTGTCCTCGTCAAACGTTTTTCTCGGCTGATTCGGGTTGCGGTCGATGAGCGTAATGTCAATTTCCTGTGCCTGAATGTCATCGGCAATATCGACTTTGACGTTTTCTTCATTGTCGTTGAAAAGAGCATTGAAACCTTTTGTTCCGAGGCCGCTTTTTGTGTTTGCCATAATTCACTCCTTAAATTTCGATATATATTCTTTTGCAAGTTTTTCGTATGCGATTGCGCCGCTGCACCGACGGTCGAACTCGATTATCGGTTGTCCGAAACTCGGCGATTCGGCAAGGCGAACGTTTTGAGGTATAACCGTTTCAAAAACCTTGTCTTTGAACGTTTCCCGCACGTTCTGCTCGACTTCCCTCGAAAGTTTGGTCTGTCTGAACATCGTAAGAAGGATTCCGTACAGCCGCAAACTCTCGTTCGAGTGCTTTTTGACGAGCCTCACGGTGTTGAGCAGTTGATTGAGCCCTTCGAGAGCGAAGTATTCGCATTGTAGGGGTACGATAACGCCGTCAGACGCGCTTAGAGCGTTTATAAGCGTCAAATTTATGCTCGGCGCACAATCTATGAACACGAAGTCGTATTTGTCTTTCACGGGGTCGAGGGCCGTTTTGAGAACGTAATCCCGATTCTTTGCGTTTGCTATTTCCAGTTCCGCACCGGCAAGGTCGCGAGAGGACGGAATGAAATCCGCATATTTGCCCTTCCTCACGCAAGCGTTTGCGTCGCCTTTTAGCAGAGCGTCGTATATCGAATTTTCGATTTTTTTGTCGAAGACCCCCATCGCGCTTGTCGCGTTGGCTTGCGGGTCGAAGTCAACGAGCAAAGTTTTGTATCCCAAAGAGGCAACGAAACAGGCGAGATTCACGCACGAAGTCGTCTTGCCCACGCCCCCTTTTTGATTGGAAAACGATACGACTTGCGCCATAAAATTAATATAACATACAATGAAAAATTTTTCAACGACGTTTCACAAAAAGTTTCACATAAAATTTTTTTGACAAAAAATTACGGTTTTTATGTGAAAAACGGGCGCAATTTGCGCCCGACTTTGTATGGTTTTCATATGTGGTTTTTATATGTATTTTTTTGCAAGTGCTGTTTTTTCAATTCGATTTTTCGTCGTCGGTTGGGAAAATCGCCTTACAGCGGTTTTTTCTTGATAACGCCGTATTGACGAGGATATTGTTTCGGGGTGGGCGCGGTCTTTTCAAAAACCAGAAGCGCGCGCTTTTCACCGTTCGCCAAAGTGAGAGATTTGGTTTCGATATGCTTTGCGTTGAGCGTTTTTTCGGCGTTTTGAGAGGTTTCGAGTTCACTCTCGTCGGTTTTATAAGCGATAAATTTGCCCCCGACTTTCAAAAACGGCATTACAAGTTCCAAAAGTATGCGCAATGACGACACCGCTCTTGCCGTGACGTAATCGAACGTGCCGAACAATTCCTTTTCGTCCTCCGCCCTCGCGCTTATCGTTTTGATATTTTTGACGTTGAGGGTTTTTGCCGCAGACGAAAGGAACGTCATTTTTTTGGCGGTGGAATCGAGCGCTGTGACGGATACGTCCTCTCTTACAATCGCTATGGGCATACTCGGAAAACCTGCGCCTGCGCCGATGTCGAGAAGTTTTGCGCCGCTCGCCAAAAGCGACGCGCCTGCAAGCGAGTCCTGTATATGCTTAACCGCAAAATCTTTATCTTCGATGATTGCGGTGAGATTGAACGCCTTGTTGCTTTCGACGACCGCCTCTTGATAGCCGCACAGTTTTTCGAGTTGCGACGGGGTGAGGTCTACGCCGATTTGCTTTGCACATTCACTGAGATATGCCTTGTCCATAAAAAACCTCTTTTTCTCAATATATCATTTTTTCTGCGGATTTTCAACGATATAACGCCGTTTTTCAAAAGCGCGATAAATCAATAAAAAAACAATAAAATTTCAATAGTTTTTGCAAATATTGAACTTATGCAAAAAACGTGCTAAAATATATAAAATAAAATTTTTGAGGCGCAGTATGAGAATTGCAATCATAACGGCTATGGCGGAAGAAACTCTGCCAATCTTCAAGAAACTCGGCAACGTCGTGGCGCAAAACACCATATCGGGCGTTGCGATAAGTCAAATCGAATATGACGGCGATACGATATACCTCGCAACGTCGGGCGTGGGCGAAATCAAGGCGGCACTTGCCGTTCAACTTCTCGTCGATTTGTTCGACGTGGAAGCAGTGCTCAACTTCGGCTTCGTGGGCGCGATAAACAAGAATCTCGAACTTTGCGAGCTGGTCGTTCCGAGACGCGTGGTGCACTATCAATTCGACGTCACGGGCGTTGATACGGACAGAAGCGTCGGACAGTATAGCGGTATGCGCGACAACTATTTCTATCTTGACGAAAGCCTGATTCAAAACACCCTTGCAAACATCGGCAAGCAAATGAAACTTGTCACCGTCGCAAGCGGCGACGTGTTTGTGACGAGCAGCGAGGATAAACACCGCCTTGCAAAAGAGTTCGGCGCGGATATTTGCGAAATGGAACTTGCAGGCATAGCGATTGCGTGCGAGAGAAACAACGTTCCGCTTTTCTCAATTAAAGTGGTGAGCGACAAAGCGGACGAGAGCGCAAACGTGAGTTTTCTCTCTATCGTGGAAAAAGGCGTTGCGGGATACGAGAAAATTCTTCCCGAAATCCTCAAAGCAGTCAAAGACGGCGCAACCGCACTTCCGCCGGTCAAGCACGAAAAAGCATAATCTCGCAAGATTGTAAAAGAAACCGCATAATAAAAAACGGCGCGACAGACAGAGTGAATGAAAATGCGGACAGAACAAAGCCGATTAGACATTTTGTGTAGTCGGTTTTATTGAGAAAAACCGCCCTACAAGATAGTTCAATAAAAGATATAATAGTTTATAAGTAAACTATTATATCTTTTTGTATATTACGTCCGTTTTAAGCGGATATATTGCGAAAAAGCAGGTTGCGCAGATTATTGAGGGCTAATAAAGAATAAAACAAAATTTGAACGCACTTGCGAATCGGGAATAAAATAAATAACATTGCCAACGAATATTTTTCCATAGATTAATATTTGATTTTATAGATATTGTATTTTTAATTTTCTGCGATAATTGAATTCAATATTATAAAAAGCAAATATCGGTATTAACGGGCAAGTGAATTATTATTTCAAATCAAACGAATAAAAACGAGATATGGCATTGTCAAGTAAAGCATAAAGCAAAAGTTACAAAACGGATATAATTGTTTGGTGGCAAATAACGGCGATATATAATAATATGTATCGCATCGCCCTATTCGATATGAGGTATCTGATACGAGGATTGATACACGGTGGCTTTATAAACAATAACGTCGTTAATTAGGGAAAACCGCCGAGAGTGTAATACGCGGTATTCAATCACGATGTAAAAACAAATGGTGCTGTTGTTATTATAATTGTTTCACGTGTAACGTATAGAAAACAAAAAACCGCTTTTCTATTTTTTAATTTGAAAGAAATAAGGCTTTTGATTGTCGGCAAAATGTTTTTTAGAATAAGAAAGTATTGCAAGGTTTGTATTATTTATCGCACCAGACGTAATTGCTTATGGGATTGTATTCGAGAGATTCGGCGTTATATTCCCCTTCCGATTTGCCTAATATCGAGAACTTCCCGTTAGGAACGTAGTTTATGCAATAATAACCGACGTCGCTTCGATTTGAAAAGTCGTATTGCTCATATACGATTTGATTATCGTTTGTCATATATTCTTTAATGACGTTTTCACCGTCAAATTCGGTGACAATCACATAGTAGCCGACTGCTTTTTCGTGATTTTCAAAATAAGGGAAAAGATAGCGACGATTGTCGTCATAATGAGCAATATAAACGACGTCTATTTCGTCGTACCCATCGACAATACAATCTATTCTATTTATTTTGCCGTTTTCTTTATAGAACTTGTTGTAATACTTGCAGTTTTTGCGTATTGATGGCGATTCCTTAACGTTGTAGGCTTTCATTTCGGCAAGACCTGCGATTCCGCATTTTATCCCCATAAGATTTCGTTTCTTTGTGCAAACGTACGTTACGTCGGCGGTTTCCGCGTTTGAAAATTCGCATACGAAATCGTTGAACATATTCTGCGTTTCGATTATCAGTTCTTTTAAGTATGTGCTTGATGGCTTTTCCATATCTTTCCTATGAGTCGAGCGAGGTGCTGTGATTATCATATCATTATACACGATAAAAATCAACGAAGATTAAATATATTGCGGTATAAAACGACAAGATTTAACTGTGTGGCAGAATATCAAAACGGCAAGATTTTCTATAATTGTTTCACGTGTAACAATCGGAAAAATGCGCCTACAATACCACTAAACAGTAGCAAAAGAGAGGTTTTGTAATTTTTGGAAAATTCGAGAATGTGGATAAAGGCGGAGCGATGACAGAAACAAACAATAGACGGCGTTCGATGTGGTTGATATATGACGAAAGGGTGTGTGGAATTGTTGATGTGGTGCTTTTTGGGCGATTCGAGAGGTGGCGAAATCGTGACGGGTGTTGTGAAAAGGGCTTCGATTTTGCGCGGAATTTTGGCGTCCAAATATGGATAATTTGTGGTAAAACGGTGTGTGAAAGCCGTTTTTGACGTATGATTTGAGGTGTAAAACGACAAAGATTAACGAATAAAATCGAGCGCAAAAACGATATCGAGAGGGATATTTTAAGCAGTTAAAATTATATGTTTCACGTGTAACCGTTTGATTTTCGGCGTCGGTTTCACGTGAAACGAGAACCGCAAAAAAGCCACTAAACAGTAGCGTTTTTGCGTGCCTTTTGGTTGATTTTGGGAAATTTCGACCTTTCACCCTGTAAAATTTCACAGAAAAATTTTCGCTCTTTCACCCGAATTTTTGGCAGTGTTTTGTTTCTCAATTTTTCTATAAAAATTTGGCAGTTTCACAATAATTCTATGTTTTTGAATGTACTATGAAAATTCTCTGCTTTTCTGTTCGGCATTCTCTTGTTTTTGTCGTGTGTTTTCTATGTTTTTGAATGTCGTTTGAGTGTGTTGATATGAGCGAAACGGTCTAAAACGCAGGCTTGTTTGCTGCTTGTGGTTGTTTATTGACGATGAAAATATGATTTGCGATTTCTGTTTTATGCAGGTGACAGGCTTGTTTGCGGTGTGTTTCCGAGTATGTTCGTAAGGGGTTTTGCGGATAATGACGGTACATTTAACCTCGTTCGGTGTTTTTGTAGATTGACTATGTGATGACACAGGGACTATATGACGGTTTGACGGCGTGTGACGATAAGTTGCGCCAAAGTATGCTTTTCGTGCGTTCGAGCAATCGTATTAAGCCCGAAAAAGCCTCTGTTTAGTGGCGTTTCACGTCGAACAAAGTTTCCACATATAAACATATCCACATCGAAAGTCGGCGCCGTTAAAACCGACAGATAGAAAAATATTCTGTAAAACGGTTTACAAGTATACCATATATATAAAATTAACGCTTCGCCGTTCGGCATTACGCCGCATTTGCGAAGCGTTCTGTTTTACGCGATTATTTGCATATAGGTTGCAACGAGAAACAGTATCGGACCTACGAGCACGAAGATGTGGAATAAGCAATGGACGTAGCGTTTATGCACGCCGAACACCGCCGCGCCGAGCAGGCAAGATACGAGCCCTGCAAGATAGACGCAACTCGTTGCCGCCGAAATGCCTTTGGGTGAGAAATACGCCGTGAAGAACGCCGCAAACATCAATCCCCCGATGACGAAGGTTGAGGCGACGGACACTTTTCTGAAAATGTCGAAGCGGTAAAGGCACAGCGCGAAGATTACGATTGCGATTGCAAATGACACGCCGAATGCGACGTAGCCGTATACGTTGCCGTACAAAAGGCAGGTTGCCGTCGCGCAAGCGATAACGTTTAGGTTGACGGCCGGAAAGTCGAGAGTGCGCCACATCAGTTTTTTGCGCATATCCGACACGCCGTGATAGGTTGTCGACACGCTGAATTCGATTGCTATCAGAAGACAGGACAACACAGCGGAAGCGTATGCCGCAGGCGTAGTGGCTTTAAGAAGCATAAAAATCATAAAGACGAGAGCCGCCACCGCGCCGAGCGCGTGAGAAACGGAATGGAAAAGCTCCTCTTTCGGAGTGTAGTATACGAGCCCGTTGTCCTTGTAGATTTGTTTGAGTTCGTCGGTGTTGGACGGTGTTTTCAAAGATTCTTTTATGTTCATATCCCATATAGTAAAACAAAAACGCCGCGAGGGCAAGCGATATAAAGTCGTCAAACCGCATAAAATCGCGAATTGACACGATGGCGTAAGGTTGCTCAATAAACGGCCGAAAGCCGAAAAAGACCCGTCTTAGACACTCTGCCGCAAAAATTTGACAAAAACCCTTGATATTTTGTTTATAACTTGGTATAATATTTTTACTTATTATTATTGAA
>ULUJ01036126.1_pt1 | contig 137643 bp, 122 predicted proteins | sample 1958381 | NCBI WGS metagenome assembly ULUJ01 (sample SAMEA4835757, study PRJEB28245) | human gut metagenome | biome: gut microbiome; material: fecal sample | place: Denmark | collected 2008 | reverse complement strand
GTCTTCATTAAGGAATCTTACTGTATAGTCAATATATGATGGTTCATATACCGCTTTATATACAACATCGCTTACAGCTTCTGTTGAGATTTCTTTATCCCATCCCGCAAATGTGTAATTATAAGTCTCATCACTTTCCCTGACCGGATTAGAAGGAATTACAATCTTCTCATTGGCATTATATATTCTTTCTGAAATAATGCTGTCATCATAATCTACAAACTTAACCGTATAATCCTTTAAATTTCCCCCGTCTACATGCCAGCCGTCTACTTCACGTTTAAGAACATACCAGCAATCAACCGCATCTTCTTTAACTCCTGCTTTTTCTGCTGTAAGACTTACAAAAGACTTTACAAATTCTTCATTATTATTACCGTAAATAGTATCTGATTTACCTTTTATATAAGCTTCTTCAAGCATTGATATTATATTTTCATATCCGGTAAAATCATTTGTTACAGTAATTGTTGAACCAAGCTTTGTAAAATACTTTGGCTCACGTCCTGTGATGTATTCGTAATCAAACAGATCTTTTCTTGACGATACTTCGATATTGTATTTATAGAATGCAATCCTAATTGATTTATCAAATACTGCTTTATATGTTGCATCTCCTGTACATACATCGCTTACTTCCTTATCCCAGCCTGCAAACGTATGCTCATAAATATCTTTGTTTCCGGGATACTTTGGATTGCCCGGTTTAACAATCTTATCACCATATTTTAAATTCTGTTCTGAAATTACTTCCCCATTACTGTTTACGAATTTTACCGTATATTTAATATCCATTACATCATAAAGTGCTGTATACACAACATCTTTTGTAACTTTTTCAAATGCCTTATCCCAACCTTTGAATTCATATCTTTTGCCATCAATTTCATAATCTGAAGCTGCTTCCGGCGCCCCACTTCTGACATCTTCAGCCGATGTCAGAGCATCAAATATCTTTTCAGTCTCTTTGCCGTTTACGGAATATATAACTTTGTACTTTTTCTTTACGGCTTCGTATGTTGCCTTATACTCTGCATTGCCTTTACATACAGTGCTTACTTCAGGACTCCATGCTGCACCTGTATATTCAAATTCAACATTGTCCGCCTTTTCAGGTACATCAGGCACCGTAATTGTATCATTATATGAATAGTTATGTTCTGATAACACCTCTCCGTTTTCATATAAAAACTTAACTGTATACTGTTTTACTTCCTCAGTAAATGACGCATATACTGTTTTATCTGACTTAACATTAGTTAAATCTGCTGGATTATCATTTACGTCAACCCATCCGTTAAAAGTATATGAAGCATACTCAGTTTCAGCTTTTACAGGTGTAGCGCCATTGTACCTTGCACTCTGTCCATCAATAACGCTGATTGTTTCAATAACTTCTGTTCCATTTACAAACTTAACGGTATGTCTTGTGACATTCTGTTTGTTTTCAAGTTCAAAAGCAATGCCTCCATCATCTAATACATAATGGCAGCTGTTTTCCTTATCATAGAATGTCATTTTATCAGTAAAAACAACTGTGACAGATTTGCCATTAACTGTGAATGTTACAGGATATGACATTGTATAATATATTGGGTCATTTTTTGAACCAATATAAAAGTCATTACCAAATAAAACCGCGTCACTGCCATCAATTAATTTTCTGTTGTTAATTTTGATATTAACTTTTTCTCCATCACCATACGCTGCGGTAACAGTTATTTTATTCATATCAAAACTTTTTTTGTTCGTCTTAACTGTTCCTACCAATTTCCCATTATCGTACAGTTCAAACTGATTATTAACAGAAACGTAAAGGTGATCCGCTTTTATACCCTTTGCTCTTGAAACATTAACAACATACGTTTTAGTTTTTTTCCCATTATTTACAACAACTGTTGTGCTGCCACGTTTCAATCCTTCGACTACAAGCTTTTTTTCTCCTATAATGTTAGTATGGATACTTGCTTTTGCAACCTTAGGATTGCTGTTAGATTCAACCTTCCATTTACTCCAATCAAATGTTACACTATCCTTTTCTCCCTCTTCAACAGTTATTACATTATTCTCTGCTGCAAGAGTTTTTCTTGAAAATCCTGAAAATACTGTAGTAACTGTAAGTGCCACAGCAAGAATCATACTAAGCACACGTCCTAATACATTCATCTTTGTTTTCATTTTTCTGCTCCTTTTCCTGTTTTTCCATATGATGCCATATTATCACACCCATTTTTTTCATTCTCCCCCCTGATTGGGGGGAATTGGGCAAAGCAGATATATTTAATTATATTGAAGGGAATGTGCCGTTAAGAATAAAAAACGGCTTTAGAAAATTTAATTTTATTTTATTTAGTTTATAAGTTTTTTATATTTATTTCACAGTTTAGACTTATTTTCACGTTACAATACATATTGTACCAAACCAAAAGAAAAGGCTATATCCTTTTTCTTCATTCCTATCCGGGCACCTCTTAACCGAGGTGCCCCTCCTATTTTTACCGGTTCTTTATCTGTTCATCCAGTTCGGTAAGATATTCCCAACGTTCCATTTTATATTCAAGTTCTTCATTGAGTTTATTTTTTTCACAATCAAGTTCATTGAGTTTTACGAAATCATTGGAATTTTTTACCATAAGATTATCAATTTCCGTAATCCGTGCTTCTATTTTTCCGATATCATCTTCAATATGCTCAAATTCCTTTTGTTCCGCATAAGTAAATTTAAGTTTTTCCTGCTTAACTTTTTTTCCGGTATTCTTCGGTATTCCGGGCTCGGATTTTACAGGTTCTTTGTCAAATTCAGCAACCAGCTCATAATCCGAGTATCCGCCCTCATACTGTCTTAACCTGCCATTTTCAAATGCAAAAATTCTTCGTACCACTCTGTCAAGAAAATATCTGTCATGGCTGACAGCTATTACTATTCCGTCAAAAGAATCCAGGTAATCTTCAAGAATAGTCAGCGTCTTTATATCAAGATCATTGGTCGGCTCGTCAAGAATCAATACATTAGGTGCCTCCATAAGAACCCTTAACAGATTCAGGCGTCTTTTTTCACCACCTGAAAGTTTTTTTATAAGGGAATACTGTTCTCTCGGAGGAAAAAGGAATTTGTCAAGCATCTGGGATGCAGAAAGTGAGCCATCCCGCGTCTTAACATACTCTGCAGTATTTTTGATATAATCAATCACCCTGATTTCAGGGTCCATAAAGCTTATCCCATCTTCCTTACGTGTAGATATTTCCTGTGCATAATATCCGATTTTTACTGTCTGGCCGATAACTATTTCCCCTTCGTCAGGTTCAACAATCCCCATAATAAGCTTTAACAGAGTTGTCTTTCCACAGCCGTTAGGACCTACAATACCTATGCGGTCATTTTTAAGAAAAATATAACTAAAATCATTAATAATATGCCTGTCGCCGTAGGCTTTGCTAAGATTATTAATTTCCACAGTGGTTCTTCCAAGCCTTGTGGATATGGAACTTAATTCTATTTCCGAATCCTGTTCAGGACGTTTTCTGTTTTTAAGCTCCTCATAACGCATGAGTCTGGCTTTCTGCTTGGTGCTTCTCGCCTTTGCTCCTCGCATTACCCATTTAAGCTCGTTTCTTAAAAGATTGGCTTTCTTGCTGTCCGTTGAAACAGCCATTTCCTCTCTTTCGGCTTTAAGCTCAAGAAATCCCGAATAATTGGTATTATAGCTGTATATTTTTCCTTTATCCAACTCCACTATTCTGTCAGAAACGCTGTCCAGAAAATATCTGTCATGCGTAACCATAATTACTGATTTTTTATAATCCTTGAGATAATTTTCAAGCCATGTTGACATCTCATTGTCAAGATGGTTGGTAGGCTCGTCAAGAATCAGTATATCCGCACCGGATAATAAAGTCCTGACTAATGCTATTTTTTTACGCTGTCCTCCTGACATATGGCAGGTCAGCTCATCATAATCCGTTAGTCCAAAAGTCTGAAGCATGGCCTTTGCCTCTGCCTCCACCGCAAACATATCCTCATCCTTTGGTACATCTGTCATTACATAATGTATAACTGTCTCATTATCATCAAATGACGGATGTTGTGAAAGCATTTCAATAATAACTTTATTGGCTATGGTAACTTTGCCCTCATCAGGTACAATATTTCCTGCTATTATATTAAGAAGCGTTGATTTTCCCGTTCCGTTAATACCTATAATTCCTACTTTTTCACCTTCCTCAAGGGAAAACGAGGTATCATCAAACAATTTTCTTTCCGAATAAGAATGTGTCAGATTCTCTATAGTTAAAATATTCATACATTTATTTTATTATGAGAAAATATGCCGCAATAGCCGCAATTGCCACTACTGCTATGATAATTCCTGTCAATAAACCCTTTCCTGATTTAGTTTCTTCCTGAACATCTTCCACAATGTTTTCTTTAATTCCGATACTCATTCTGTCAAGAGTATTCCGGTCCCACAAAAGCACTCCGGCTTCATCACCAAGTTTCTTTGCCCCTGATATAAAAGAACTATTGGTTATAAATGCACGGGCATCATGAGACATGTCTTTTGTTCCATCCACAAATTCCTTCATAGCTGCCGTTCCGACTGCGTCTATATCATACTGACATTTAAAGCAGTATTTTTTATCATCTTTTACCGCCGTTATATCATAAGGTTTTCCTGTATGCATCTCAACTTTGTCATAATTAAGAGCTGTAAGCATCTTAGCTATTAATGGTAAAAAATTGTCTTTGTCTCTGATTATCATAAAATATTGTTACCTCCGTATTTTTCGACTTAATATGTGACATTATAACATATTTTTATTTTTTACGTATAGGTTTATTGTAGAATTTCTTGACTATATTGCCAACTCAATGTAGTATTTTATTATAATATATTTAGAGGTTTCTTATGGAAGATAATATAATTGAATTAAAACAGGGAGAGGTATTGCTCCACACCAATGATGAGATAAAATGTCTTTATCTTATTCTTAGTGGGGAGACCGATATTTATTCCCGCTACGGCAGAATAAGCACATCTGCCGGAAGTATTCTTGGGTTATCAGGCAGTTTATATGGTTTAAGTTTGTATAATTATGTTGCAAAAAGTGACTGTACTTTAAGGAAGTTCACGGTATCAGGAATCTCTGATCTTGAAAAAATACTACGTGAATATCCTGATATGGTACCGGATATCGTAATCCTTAATGAACATTTTATAATGGAACTTATCAAATTATATCTGTCCATGATGATAAAATGTAAAAGAAAAGATCCATCATTCACGCCCGACAGCAGGCTTAACAAATGGGTTCTTGATAAGCATAACGGAATAGCATCCATTCCGGAAGATATTAAGAAAGCATATTTCGGAGCGAACATAAGTAATTCAGCAGGTATCATTATTGAAAATACTGAATTTATAAATCTCCTCCATGAAATATGTCTTGATATGTCAGAACTTCTAGGCATTAATAACGACTACATTCCTAAACAACAGAATGCAGCAGCCAGAAGTCCCGTTCCCGCACTGACATTTACGAAGGACGACCTTTTTATTCTTGATGAGCTCAAGGGTTCATTGGATAAAATATTGGATTATTCTGAAATTGACGATGATACCAGAGCTTCTGTAACCGACACTTTCAGACGTTTCAAAATATGCAGCGACAGATTATCAAGTGATGAAAATATACGTCTCTTGAGAAAACAGATAACCGGATTTTTCTATGACATATACTATAAAGTATTTATTAAATCCATTAATGATGATGCCATACCTTCGTATATATATATGTTTTTAAATTTTGGATATATGGATGAGGAACTTGCCGGTGAGGAGGTATCCGTCCTTCTTTATAAAATATATAAAGCCGGCGATTCGCTGTTTAACAATGATAATATATTCACAATGTACCGTTGGTTAAAGCTCGTAATGTCGGGGGAGAAGAACCCAAGCCGCAACAACTTTGACCAGTCATACGAAGAATTCATCCGTCAGGAAATCAAGAATAACAGCATAGATATGCCCGAGGAATCTGCATTAAATAATTGCGAAATGAAACTGCGTTTTGAAATTGACAACCTTTTCAAATCAGCCAATTATATGACCTACGGCAGGGTAAGTACATTCGTACCGGTTATAATTAAAGAAAATATTGCGAAAAATATTCCTGATGCCATGCTTTCTGCAAATAGTGTCACAGATATCATAACCAAAATTAAGAAAATCGATTTTTCTTTGTTTTACCGTTCTATCGTATATACCAATGAAGAACTCGGCATAAACCAGTTATATGTATATGAGGAATATCTCCCTGAGATTATCCTTACACCATGTATTGGCTCCAGAGGTGTTCTGTGGCAGGAAATCAATGGCAGAAAAAGAAATTCTTCCGCCAGAATGTTATTTCCTATATTCTGTAACACAATTCCCGAAAATATATTTCTTAATGTCATGGGAAAATACCGTTGGGAAATATGCAGGAGAATACAGGGTTCCTACTGGAATGTGGCAACTGAAAAGTCCCTCACCTCCGAATATTACGATTACCTGCTTTTCTATAAGAAAAACAAAGACTTATCAGAACAGCAGAAAGAGAAATTAAAGTCCCTCCTTATCAACTGCCGTAACAATTATTCAGAAGTCTTTGCGAAGGATTACGAGACATGGATTAACTACGAATCAAAGGGAGCAAGTAAACTCAACAAAATATCCCGTAATATACTTGCAAAATATTGTCCATTTAACAAGGACATACGCAAAGTGCTGAGAAGCAACCCGATATTTACAGACTGCATTGATTATTATGAGCGTCATATGTCAAATGACAGACGAAAATATGATAACCTTATTAAGGTAATTCAGACAAAGAATATTCCTATTCCTAAAGAAATAGAAGAAACAAGAGCCTACTATAGCAAGTAGGCTCTTTATTTTATAATTTATTTAGCTGTGATATACTTCTGTGCTACAAGTAATTCTGCGCTTAATACCGCTCCTCCGGCAGCACCTCTGATTGTATTGTGTGAAAGTCCTACAAACTTCCAGTCAAATACAGCATCTTCTCTTAAACGTCCGAATGAAACACCAAATCCGTTTTCATAATCAACATCAAGAGCTACCTGAGGTCTGTTGTCTTCCTCAAGGTACTGGATAAAATGCTTAGGAGCACTTGGAAGATTAAGTTCCTGTGGAAGTCCCTTGAAGTTAGTCCAACGGTCAAGAATTTCTTCCTTAGTTGGTTTCTTTTCAAAATTAACAAATACTGCTGCTGTATGTCCGTTTAAAACAGGTACTCTTAAACACTGTGTTGTAATAACAGGTAAAGCTGCTTTCTCAATATGTCCGTCAACTAATTTACCCATAAGTCTTAATGGTTCCTGTTCACTCTTCTCTTCTTCACCTGCGATGTATGGAATTACATTGCCTTCCATTTCAGGCCAGTCTTTAAATGTCTTGCCTGCACCTGAAATTGCCTGATATGTTGTTGCAACAACAAGCTTAGGTCCGAATTCTTTAAGTGCAAAAATTGCAGGAGTATAACTCTGGATTGAGCAGTTAGGCTTAACTGCGATAAATCCTCTCTTAGTACCAAGTCTCTTCTTCTGGTATTCAATAAGTTTAAAATGTTCAGGATTAATTTCAGGAACAACCATAGGAACATCCTCTGTCCAACGATGTGCACTGTTATTAGATACAACAGGTGTCTCTGTCTTTGCGTAATCTTCTTCTATTTTCTTAATTTCTTCCTTAGTCATATCGACTGCTGAAAATACAAAGTCAACCTTTGAAGCAACTTCTTCAACATCCATTACATTATAGACTATCATCTTCTTAACTGCTTCAGGCATAGGTGTTGTCATTTTCCATCTGTCGCCTACTGCATCTTCATAAGTCTTTCCTGCTGAACGTGGGCTTGCTGCAATTGCCACAACCTCAAACCAAGGATGATTCTCAAGCAAAGAAATAAATCTCTGTCCTACCATTCCGGTTCCACCAAGGATACCTACTCTAAGTTTCTTTTCCATTTCATTTCTCCTATCTGCTAATTCTTGTCATAGACTGCAAATTCCAATCCTTTACTACGGATTCCGTCTATAAAATCACCTAACATATCCCTGTTAGTTGATGATGAACCACTTAACTGGTATATTGCACCGCCATGAGCCTTATTAAGTGCATTAGACAAAGCCTGTGATACCTCCGGCTGATTATTGACATCCCAGTCAGAGTATGCATAACTCCAGAATACAGTCCTGTATCCAAGCTGTCCCGCAAGTGCAAGTGCCTGTTCACTGAAGTATCCTGACGGAGCACGGAACAGATACATCTCATACCCGTAAGTTTCATAAACGTAATTGTATAACACATCCATCCTCGTTGTCAAACTATTTACAGATAATCCGGGAATTTCTTCTCCGGTATCAGTGTAATTTCCGAGAACATGTCCTTCGTCAATCATTCTTTTTATTAATTCCGGATTCTTTTCCGCATAGTTTTTTGTTATAAAGAAAACAGCGGAAACATTTTTTTCTTTAAGTGTATCAAGAATTTTATCCGTATTGCCATATTCAAGAATCTCATTAAATGTAAGCCAGACATAATTGCTTTCCGGCTGTATAAAGTCCACTTTATAATCGCCGTATTTTAATTCATAAAAAGCCAGATTAGGTCTGTTGGTTGTCTTATCAAAAGTATTGCCTATTCCGTAATATACTCCATCCGCGCTTAATGAATTAATATCTTTAACATTAATTCCCGTATTATTGTTCATATATGGCGAATACTTACCATCCCCCATAATGTTAGACGGCATCTTACCCGCTTCAACAATGTTTACCTCAAATCCCTTCACCGCACAATTTCCATATTCATCCCTTGCGATTACTTCACAGTTATATTTTCCCACTTTGTCAAAAGACAGGATATTAATCATATTCTTTTTGCTATCGGCTGCCGTAATATTATCGGAGAATCCGTATGTAACTTCTGAATAATCATTTACAGATTTAACTACATCCGACAGAGCCAAATCCGCCGATACTTCAAAATAAAATTTACTTCTTTCAAGCGTGATTTCCGGCTCCTCTGTATCAGTTACCTTAATACGAAAAGTCTTTGATTCATCTTTGTAATTTATCGTTGCCGTATAAACTCCGATAACATCCTTATTAACCTCAGAAAGATCCAAGGTCATCTCCTGAAGTACCTTTTTAGGTGCCCTAACATAATCTTTAAGTTCCGTACTTATCCCGCTGCCCACATTAACCTCAAATTCTTCCCTGTACAGGTTAATATTACCATTGCGGTTACCACAACCCGTTGCGGTGGCCGTTAAAAAAGTGGCAGCTATAATAGCCAGTCGTTTTTTCAAAGTATTCCTCCTTATCTTTCAGTATATTAGAAAAAACGGGCGTCCAAAGGACACCCTTTCCGTGAAATCAATATAAGCTACTAACGGGATTCGAACCCGTGACCTCCGCCTTACCAAGGCGACGCTCTACCTCCTGAGCCATAGTAGCAAGTTCATGAACAAATGTACCATATTTGCAGAATATATTCAACAATTTTTTAAAATTTTATTTCTTATTCTCTGTATGGCATTATCTATTGACTTAACAGGTTTTTGCAATCTTTCCCCGATTTCAGCATAACTAAGGCCTTCTATGTAAAGTTCAACTACATTTTTTTCAAATTTACTGAGGTCATTATCCATACAGGTCTGAATCCTAATTACCTGTTCTTTCGCTATAATCATCTCTTCAGGATTTTTCATACTGCCATCTACTAACGTATCTACAAGCTTAATATCCTCATCGGATCCATTATCATTAATTGTCTCTTCAAAAGAAACATAACAATTGAGTGGTCCATTTTTCTTTCTGTTATATCTTGTAATTGTGGACCTTATATGCCTTGATACGCATAACGAAGCAAATGTCATGAACAATGCGTCTCTATCCGGATTATAGTCCCTTATTGCCTTAAAAAGTCCAAGCATGCCCTCCTGGAGCAAATCTTCATTATCGGCACCTGCAAGATAATATGAACGCACATTTTTTCTTACAAGATTTTTATATTTTTCAATAAGATAATCTGCAGCTTTTTCATCACCTGAATGATATTTTGCCACAAGTTCTTCATCAGAAAGTAATTTGTAAGTATCAGTAATTGCCATATATTACATCCTCTGTCTGACTATTTCATAAGCAAGAACGCCTGCTGCAACCGATGCATTAAGCGAATCAATGTTACCCTTCATAGGGATTGACGCAACATAATCGCATTTTTCTTTTACAAGTCTGCTGACGCCTTCTCCTTCGTTACCGATTACAAGTCCTATCGGTCCCGTAAGATTTAAGTTATACATAGTCTCGCCGCCCATATCGGCACATACAAACCATAATCCTTCTTTTTTAAGTTCCTCTATTGTCGCGGAAAGATTGGTAACCTTGGCAACAGGTGTATAATTAAGTGCTCCCGCACTGGTCTTTGCAACAGTTGCCGTAAGACCTACCGCACGTCTTTTGGGAATAATTACACCATGTGCTCCTGCAAGGTTCGCTGTTCTTATTATTGCTCCAAGGTTATGAGGATCTTCTATTCCATCAAGTATAAAAATAAACGGTGGTTCACCTTTTTCTCTTGCGGCATTCAGAATGTCTTCCACTTCCGCATAATCGTATGCTGCCGCATTGGCTACAACTCCCTGATGATGACCTGTCTTTGATAATCTGTCAAGAATTTCCCTGTCAACATATCTGATTATTGTGTCTGTCTTTTTAGCTTCACGGATAATTGTCATTACCGGTCCATCTTTACATCCATCAAGCACGTAAAGTTTATCAATGGTTTTGCCTGATCTGAATGCTTCAATTACTGCATTTCTTCCTTCAATGGTAAATTCTGTATATCTCATGAGATATGTTCCTCCTGAAATCCTTTTTTTACAAGTTCCATAATCCTGTCAAACTTTTTCTGAAGATAGAGGTAGCCGATTAACGCTTCAAATCCGGTAGCTTTTCTGTAATCGGAGGTTGATGCATTCTTGGCTTTGGTGCAGGAATGGGCATTACGCCCTCTTTTGTATGCCGCTTCTTCATCTTCACTCAGCATATCCATTATTGACTCAATAATCCGTGCCTGGGTTGATGCTTTGGCAAGGTTGCTTGCCTTTTTATTAAGTTTGTTAACAGGTGCATTGCCTCTGGTTACAAGATTGGTTCTTATAATCAGTTCATATACGCAGTCGCCAATATAGGCAAGTGTCAGAGGAGAATATAAAGCAACGTTTACCTCTCCTATCTGAAATGCCTTTTCCATTGCCTCAAACATTAATCTGTCCTCACACTATTTCCCATACAGTTCCTTCTCTGGTATCCTTTATCTGTATGCCTTTTGCCGCAAGTTCATCACGGATTGCATCTGCCTTTGCAAAGTCTTTTTCTTTCTTTGCAGCTTTTCTTTCTTCAATCTTTGCAAGAATGTATTCTTTAAGTTCCGAATCCACAGAACTTTCCTTATCATTACCATGGTCCTTTAAGAGATCAAGTGAAAGCACTTCGTCAAAACTCTTTATAAGTTCCAGCTTGGTAATATCATTAATATCGCTTCTTAATACATCATATATAACGGTTATTGCCGAAGATGTATTAAGGTCTGAGCATATTGCATCTTCAAATTTATTTCTAAAACCGGCAAATGCTTCTTCATCCACGCTGCCATCTGCCTTCAGTTCCCCAATTTTCTTGATAAGTTTATTATATGCCGTTGTCATATTATCAAGAACTTCATAAGAAAATTCAAGAGGTTTACGATAGTGTGACTGTAAGCAGAACAATCTGTATACAAGTGGATTATAGCCTTTTTCTTCAAGAAGTGATACTGTAAGGAATTCACCTTTTGATTTACTCATCTTTCCCGATTTATCGTTAAGATGATGAACATGGAACCAATAGTTGCACCACTTATGTCCGAGATATGCCTCACTCTGGGCGATTTCGTTGGTATGATGTGGAAAAATATTATCTACGCCGCCGCAATGGATGTCCATATATTCGCCGAGGTGCTTCATACTGATGCATGAGCACTCAATGTGCCATCCCGGATATCCTACACCCCATGGGCTGTCCCACTTAAGTTCCTGATTGTCAAATTTGGATTTTGTAAACCAGAGTACAAAGTCTGCTTTGTTCTTTTTATTAATGTCTTCGCTTACGTCATCCCTGACTCCGACCATAAGTTCTTTTTCCGACTGGCTTGAAAAAACATAATAATCATCAAGCTTAGATGTGTCAAAATATACGTTGCCTCCTGCAATGTAAGCATAATCTTTTTCAAGAAGGACTTTAACCATATTAATAAATTCAGGAATACAGTTAGTCGCAGGTTCTACAACATCAGGTCTTTTAATATTAAGCTTACGGCAGTCATCAAAGAAAGCATCTGTATAATATTTAGCAATCTCCATTACAGTCTTATGTTCTCTTTTGGCACCTTTAAGCATCTTATCCTCACCTGTATCGGCATCACTCGTAAGGTGTCCCACATCCGTAATATTCATTACACGTTTTACATCATAGCCTACATAACGTAAAGTTTTTTCAAGAATATCTTCCATAATATAAGACCTTAAATTTCCTATGTGTGCAAAATGATATACTGTAGGTCCGCAGGTATACATTGCTACCTTTCCGTCAACATTAGGTATAAACTGCTCAACTTTTCTTGTAAGTGTATTAAAAAAATATACTTTATTTTCCATCGTATTGCTCCTGTTTCTCTTTTAATTTACTTAACTGTTTCTGAATGTCATCAAGCTCTGCTCTTACAGGATCCGGTAAATGAATCTGATCAAGGTCTTTGTTAGGAAGCCTTATATCATCACATTTAACCACTCTGCCCGGTATTCCCACAACTGTTGAATTAGGAGGAACTTCCTCAAGAACTACGGAACCTGCACCTATCTTGGAACCTGCACCTATTGTAAATGAACCTAGTATCTTGGCCCCTGTACTTATCATAACATTATCACCGATAGTAGGGTGCCGCTTGCCATGTTCCTTGCCTGTGCCTCCGAGAGTTACTCCCTGATAAATCGTAACATTGTCGCCGATTATAGTTGTCTCCCCGATTACAACACCATGTCCGTGATCGATAAAAAGACCTTTTCCAATCTGTGCGCCCGGGTGTATTTCAATTCCGGTCTTTCTTGCAGCCTTCTGCGAGATTTTTCTTGCTTTATAAAATTTACCTTTGAGGTAATATTTGTGTGCCTTTCTGTATTCCCATATAGCCCAGAAACAAGGATAAAGAAATACTTCCCTGTTGGATTTCATTGCAGGGTCCCTGTCTTTTATGACCTCTATGGATTCTTTAACATATTCTCTGAATTTCATGATATCTCCTTAATATTAAGAATTTCTGTTGCAACATCCCTTACAGGATTCACAGTCAGTAATTCTGTCATTCATAATATCATTATATACAATATTTTCAACCTTGCTAATCATTGCCACCGCCTGAGCTGATATTCCAAGTCCCTCTCCGGTAAATCCAAGTCCCTCTTCAGTCGTCGCCTTTACGCTTACCCTGTCTATGTCAATCTTAAGTGCATCCGCAATATTCTGTCTCATAGCCGGTATATACGATGCCATTTTAGGCTTCTGTGCTATTATAGTGCTGTCCACATTGTCTATAACATAATGATTATCTTCTAACATCTCTCCGACTTTTTCCAAAAGATAAAGGCTTGATACCCCCTTATATCTTTCATCACTGTCAGGAAAATGCTTTCCGATATCTCCCAGTGCCGCTGCTCCCAAAATTGCATCTGATATGGCATGCAGGAGAACATCAGCATCCGAATGTCCCAAAAGCCCTAATTCGTATGGTATCTCAACTCCGCCTATTATCATTTTTCTGTCAGGTACTAATCTGTGAACATCATATCCCGTTCCAATTCTCATATCAAATCCTCTTTCTATATATACAAACCATCTTATTTCATTTTACAACGAAAAGAACCCTTGATTAATAATCAAGGGTTCTTCTTAGTAGCGGAGAAGGGAATCGAACCCCTGACACCATGGGTATGAACCATGTGCTCTAGCCATCTGAGCTACTCCGCCATATAGAATTATCTGAATAAATGGGACCTACAGGGCTCGAACCTGTGACCCTCTGCTTGTAAGGCAGATGCTCTCCCAGCTGAGCTAAGATCCCAAAATTCATATCTATATCGCAGTGCTTTTCGCAACCTGCTTGACTATTATATTACTAAAGTCTTAACTTTGTCAACACTTTTTTATAAATTATCTAATTTTTTATTTCACCTATATTTTCTATGTCCCAAAGCAGAATCATACGCTCGTTTTTGTCATTAACTGCTTTAATACATAATGTCTGGTCAACTACAAGATAATCTGCATCCAGCACCTTATAAACCGTAGGAATAACAATCTCGTTACTGAGTACGCCTCTTCCCACGTTGTAAAAACGCAGCTTCGTACCCGCTATATATTCGTCCGATGTAAGAAGATAGGGACTTCCGCTGTAAAATTTCATATTATTCTTTTCATGTGCAGCATCAAGCGTAAAAATATCTTTAAGTCTCGGTCTGCTGAAATTGTATACATACACATCAGCATCTTCTTCTCCCGATGTCGTGAGATAAGCATCTCCCGCACAATACAGTCCATTTTCTGCCTTACAGATTATCGTTCTTTTCTGATTTCCGATATCAAGTCTTTCGTAAAACGAACCTTTATCTCCACTGCATAGAACAGCTATGTAATTTCCGTTATTCTCTATATATTCTACCTGTACATCCTTGTAAACGTCATCATATTCATATACAGAAACGATTTTACCCGTATTAATAATGTATTTGTATATATTATTATCGCCTTTCACTGTACAGTATAAACAGTCTCCTCCGTCGGAAACTGCAAAACTTTCCATTTCTAAATCAAAAACAAGATTTTCAAAACTGCCGTTCAAAACATCATAAGAGGTAAAATATCCGTTGACATAATCATACGAATACACAAATCCCGTGCCTGTAACATTTAATGTTGTATCCATCGAAACAGCATTATCAGTCTTTAAAGAGCTCACTTCACTACCCGTAGAAATCTTATATGCAGATAAAACCGACTCTTCATCACCTGTATACAGTACAAGCAATCCGTCGTCTCCGTAAGCTTCTATGTCCACAAGGCTGTATCCTTCCTTTGAATAAATATCGGTGGCATCATATAATGAGTTCACAGCTTCAAGAGGTTCTCCGGCAATTTTTTTATCAAAACGTGTTATGTTGGATTCAGATGTTTCGGTAGGGTCGGTGAATGTAATCGACGTTTTATTCCCACATGCCGTAAGCGAAATAGTCATTGCAACGAAAACTATTGTAAAAAGAATTTTTTTACGCATACCATAATACCTCCTGATTTACTTATTTAATACAAAGGTCTTGTCCGATATCCTATAGACAAGATTTAATGACATTATAACCATAACCGAAGTCAGGATCCCGGACGCAACAACAAATATAATACTGTCTGCCCTTACAAAAATACATCCATAGCAGAGTGCATACATCAAAAGTGATGGCATATAATATCTGAAACTTCTTACAGTTCCGTCTGCATTATAAGGCTGGAACATATAATATGTAAATAATCCAAATATTGAAAAAAACAGTCCCATAAAAACAATGCATATAATAATCTGTGCGGTAATCACATACACCTGACATATACATCCCAGAATAAGATAAGAAGCAGCCAGTGTGATTATAGGAACCGCATTTATTTTTAAAATATTATAAAGACAGAATATAAAATTACCGGCAAGTCCCTCTCCCGTGTTGTCCTTTCTCAATATATGTATATCGCAATTTGTAAACAAATCCCTGCAATACCCGGAACAATTGCAAAGGCAATACATAACTAAAGCAAGCAAAGGCATTGAATACGATATAACTGTCCCGACAGCATCCTTGTTGCCCATTTCAATAGCAAGAACGCCAAGTACAAAGAAAATTGCTATAATTATAACTTTAATCATATTATTATATACTGCTTTTCCCGATGTTCTTTTAAAATAGAGATGAAAAAGTCTCTTATCTCCGGTATAGGATTTCATTCCTTCATTGGAATTATAAGATATCCAGTCTTTTTCTCCATCTTCTGTTTCATCAAACTGTTCTTCCGTATATACTCTTGATATAATTTTTTCGTAATTTCTGTAGGACCATACATAATATGTAAAAACACTTCCGGTTCCAAGTATTGCAGCCACCCATATAGAATCAAAGATTCTTATATATGCAGCGGGAACGCAGCCTCTTACATAAGGGACAAAATATGCCACAAACAATCCGGCTAACATAAGCAGGAGAAATGCGCCTTTATGGTCTGCAAACCTCTTACCGGTCATCTTAAAGATAAGTATGTTAATGCATTCCCCGACACTCCTTGACAGGCATATAATAATCACAAGATAAAAAGCTTTAACATAATTCATGCCAAGAATCGTAAATGCGCTCCAGAATCCAAGCAGTTCCGTAATAAGTCTGTATATAAATTTCACCCTGAAATATATCACAGGTCTGACTCTTAATATTTTTATTGTACAATAGGAATCTTTATTAACATCAAAAATGCCCGAATGTATAATTGACCCTACCACGCAGGTAAGAACCAGCGTAAAAAACACAAAGCAGTCTTCCGTTGAAAAACCGGAAGTTCCCACTGTCGTAATTTTTGAAAAAACCAGCTTTGGTATATACATAAATACCATTACATAAGCATAAATCTTTATAATTTTCCATAAGAAAAACAAGAGTTCACCGGTGACAAACAAGCTTGCTTTTTCCCTGCTCTCGTTTTCTTTTTCTTTATAAAAAGGCAGATCTGCTATAATATTTCCAAGCATATTCGCATGTCTTACAGCTTCTATCCTGATACATTGGAGATATTCTTTAATCATTACCGGTTTCCTCACTTCCACTTAGAACGGTTCTGACATCCTCTGCCGGCAATGACAGAATGTGTCCGTCCTCAAAGCATAAAAATTCATCACAGAAAGCTTCAGCTATATCAGGATTTTCCGTCGCAACAATAACAATACGATCTTTTTTAAGGTCATCTATAATTGCTTTCATTCTGTTAATGCGTCTCTTATTGCTGTTCTTAACCGGCTCATCAAATATTATAACGGACGGTTTTAACAAAATAACAGCCAATACCTGTATCTTACGTTTTTCATTATAAGAATATTCTTTTATAAGGTTGTTTCTCTTCGCAACATTAAGCCCGACCATATCAAAATAATCATCAGCCGTTCTGCCTTCTGTTACACAAAGAGGGTGTATTTCTATAAGATAATCAAAAAATTCATAACCTGTCATATATTCCGGAACAACCGCAGAATCCGCAACGATTCCGAAATCGCTGTACTTAATTCTATGCTCTTTCCAATCAGCTTCAATACGGATATATCCTGAATCTATGCCCGTTTCCCCGCATATACACTTGAGGAATGTAGTCTTGCCGTCATCTTTATTTCCTACTATTCCGTATGAAATACCATGGGAAAATGAAAATGATGCACCATCAAGTATAGTCTTATCGCCATATTTCTTCTTTAAATCACGAACTACAAGTCTCAAAATAATATCCTCCGTAAAGCTATATTTATTATATTTTACCCCTTTAATTATTTTTTGTAAACTGAATTTAGTTATTGGATTTTTTCAAATTAATATGTTATAATAGCTAAGTTTATTTTACATATGAAAGGACAGACGTAATGAAAGCATTTTTCAAAAAATGGTGGCATGGATTACTGGCTCTTTATACTTTTATATATATGCCATGTTTTCTTTATCTGGAAAGACATGTTACCAGTGAAACCGGATTTCACGCAATCCATTGTGCTTTAGATGATCATATTCCGTTTGTGGAATATTTCATTATTCCATACTATTCATGGTTCATCTTTATGGCATTTTTTATCATTTACTTTTTCATACGTTCCCAGGGTGAGTGTGTAAGAATGGGGGCTGCCCTTATAATCGGCATGTCAATTGCCGTAATTATATATTTTGTATTTCCTAACGGGCTTGCCGATTTCAGACCGGAGACTTTTCCCCGCGACAATTTCTGTACAGACCTTGTAAAATTACTGCATAAAGCCGACACTCCGACCAATGTCCTGCCAAGTCTGCATGTATATAATACTTTGGTTATAGAATTCGCTGTATTCAATTCAAAGACTTTCGGCAGACATAAGAAAAAAGTATGTATCATAACAGCAATCTGGGGCTTATTAATATGCGTATCAACAGTTTTCTTAAAACAGCATTCAGTATATGACGTATTGGCTGCAATAGTTCTTGCCGCAATCATTTATCCGATAACATACAAAACAAAATTTTTCAAAAAAATCCAGTAAAAAATAATGCACATCCGATACCGGCACCGGCAAAGGATGTGCATTTTTAAGTATATATTTAGTTAAAATTAAAAACCTTCTTAGCAATTCTATATATTCCCGTTGTAAGTAACCTTCCTGTTCTTCCCGGAATATTTATAAAAAATCCCATAGGATTTCTCTTAAGTTTTCTGTAGGTCTCAGGATGAGAGCTCTTAAGATATTTCCATAAATCTTTTTTCTTCTCATAATTCTCTTCCTTTTTGGAAAGATAACACATTACTGAAGAAATTGCCGTTATTATTTCAAGATAATGCTGCATATACTTCCTGCATTTACTGCTTTCAATAATATCCGGATTATAATAATCAATAAGGAGTCTGTTGACCCTTAACTGTTGGTCTATTCTTTTAATCATGACATTTTCATGTACGGACTGGTCATCCCTTCCGATAAAGTACCAGTAAAAATTAACATCCGCATAATACATGCTTTTGACATAAGGAAATGGCTGGAAAACAAAAATATTATCCACATAGAAAGTATGTTTTGGAAGTACAAGTCCACACTCTCTCAGTAACTCCGTCCTATAAATTACAGAATGCATTATTATGTACTGGTCCTGTCTGAAATGTCCCATATCTTCCCATGTAAAATATGTATCCGTAGGAAGAATGCTTGTATATCTCATAACTTTCTTACGCTTAACACCTGCTTTATCATATACATAATTGGATATAAGCATATCAAGAGGATGTTCTTCAAGAATAGCCTTGCGCATAATATCAAGCAGTTTAAGATATGCTTCCCTGCCGACCCTGTCGTCACTGTCAACTACCTTGAAAAAATACCCTGCTGCGTTCTTAAGACCTGTATTGACAGCTTCTCCGTGCCCGCCGTTTTCCTGATGTATTACTTTACATATTCTTGGATATTTCTTTTCGTAATTATCAGCAATTTCTGCAGTTCTGTCTGTAGAACCGTCATCTACTATGATAATTTCTACATCATCACCGCCCACAAGCAGGGATTCTATGCATCTTTTCATATATGCTTCTGAATTATAACAAGGAACTGCTATTGAAAGTATTTTTTTCATAATAACCTCTCTCCAACAAAAGATTTGATTTTTTTATATTTTAGTACGTTTAACCTTATTGTCAATGACGAATAAGATAACAAACAATATGGCAAGTGTCACAACAGATACGAGTGCCAACAATCCCACTGTAAGATTAAATTCTACTCCGGGAAGGAAATTGGTAAGCATAACCGATATGAAATTTGCCGAAACATGGAAAATTACCGGTGCCCATATCGTCTTGAAAATCTCATAAATAAAAGCAAGTATCACTCCGATTGGGAACGCATACACAAACTGTACAAGATTGCCGTGAATAAGTCCAAATACCAGACCTGATATAACCATCGCCCATACTGCAGGTGTTACATTCCTCAGACGTTTAAAAATAAGTCCCCGGAATAAAAGCTCTTCCACTATCGGTGCCGCTATTGCGGATGCCATTATCTGTACAAAAAGATTACCTGAATAAGTAATTTTCTCTACAGCCTGATATGCTTTGGAAAATTTCTCAATTCCGGATAGCGAAACAAGTCCGTTAAAACCTATAGCCGCACATATTCCTGCAGGTACAAGCAGAATAAGCCATGTCTTACGGTAATCCGTATATCTAAAATCTCTCTCATAGTATACGTCAAGTCTCGTATCCACTTTCATTATCCAAAGATAAAGCGGAATAAGAACAACACCTCTTATAAGGGTAAAATACAATGCTTTTCCTGTAAGAAATGCTGTAGCTGCGTCAACTATTCCCTGTTCACTCAGATTCTCAAATGCACCGCTTTGCATCTTAAACGCAAAATATACTATGGTTGCACCCAGTTCTATAATCAATTCCACTCCTAAAAAAATAAGAAGCGGATAAATAAGTCTCCATATAAGACTTCCTGTTCGTTCTTTTTTCATATATCTTCCTTATAATAAATTTGAAAGGTCCATATCAATATCCTGTGTGACCGGAATTCCTTTATCTTCGCACTGTGCCACTTCAGGGATAATGGGAATCCTTGCAATAACCGTGGTGTTAAGCTCCTTAGCGAGCTTTTCAGCTGTGCTTTTTCCGAATATTTCATATATTCTGCCACAGTCTTCACACTTAAAATAACTATAGTTTTCAATAATTCCCAGTAAAGGAACTGACATCTTCGATGCCATATTAACAGCTTTCATAACTATCATTTTAACAAGATTCTGCGGAGATGTGACCATAACCACTCCATCTATAGGAATTGACTGGTATACCGTAAGCGGAACATCTCCTGTTCCCGGCGGCATATCTATAAGCAGATAATCAAGGTTACCCCATATTACATCACTGTAAAACTGTTTGATAATTGAAGCCACAACCGGTCCTCTGTATATGACCGGGGTCTCTTCACTGTCAAGCAAAAGATTCATTGAAATGATCTTTATGCCCTCCTGTGATACCATAGGATATATACCATTTTCATCAGATAATACCTTGCCGTGGATACCAAACATTGCCGGAACCGAAGGTCCCGTCACATCAGCATCCATTATTCCGACGCTGTATCCCATTGAAGCCAGCCTTCTGGCAATGAGGGCTGTTACCGTAGATTTGCCAACGCCGCCTTTACCACTTATTATGCCGATAATCTTATGAATTGAACTCTCTTTATTAAGAGGAGCCTTACGAATTCCGCAACTTTCTCTGCTCTTACATTCTTCACAGCCAGAATTACATTCGCTCATTCAATAATACCTCCTGCCGGAATATTTACATAGCCTTGTGTAATATTATACCTCTTAATATAAATAAAATCAAATTTATCTTCTTTTTTTTCTTGATTTGAAAGACGGATTGGCAAGAATGCTTAAAAGATTAATAAATTCATTTTTAAAAGTCATTGAACCACCTGCTCCGTTTACTGTAGCTTTCGCCGCGTTTTCTCCCACATAATTAACTGTTCTGACTGCTGCTGCAACGCTTTCAATATTTCTTTCAATTGCAAGAAATCCTGCAATTATTACAGTTGACATACAGCCGCCTCCTGTTATTCCCTTAAAAAACGGTGTTCCACCGTGGACCTCATAAATGCTTTCCCCGTCGCTTACAAGGTCTGTTTCTCCCGAAACTACAATAATTGTATTATATTTTTTTGCCAGTTTTTTTAACATATCATCGGATATGCTTTCCCCATTTTTTGCATCCACGCCTTTAGATATTGTTTCATCCAGTGCAAGTGCCTTAATTTCCGAAACATTGCCCCTTATACATGTGGGATGACATTCTTCTATAAGTTTCAGGCACAGGCTGCGTCTGTAGGAAGAAGATGCAACACCCACCGGGTCTATCACCACGGGATGTCCCAGCGAATTCGCTTTTCTTCCTGCAATCAGCATTGCTTCAAAATTCTCAATCGCACCCATATTGCACACCAGTGCATCACTTCCGGAAGTTATTTCTTTAACCTCCATCTCATGATGCGCCATTACAGGTGACGCTCCTATCGCCAACAGGACATTGGCACAGTCATTAACTGTCACAATATTGGTTATGCAATGTATTATCGGTTTCTTTTCAGCAATTTTTGAAAAAATATCAGCCCATGCCATAATAAATCCTCCTAAGAGTTCAGTTCACTCTTTATTTTATCCAGTACACCTGTCTGTTTAAGCGGTACGGTTATTAATACTGCTAACAAAGTTCCTCCCGCTGTACTTATAAGAAAAGGTACAACAAATGTGAACAAAGCCGCACCCTTACTTCCCATTATAAAAGCTGCCACTGGATATGACAACATTCCGCCTATAACGGCGGTTCCGAATACCTCTCCTATATAAGCCGCAGGTAATTTCTTTATATAATGATACAAAAGTCCTGCTAAAAGTGCTCCGCACATACTTCCCGGGAATGCAAGCAAGGTTCCTAACCCCAGAAGATTTCTTATAAGGCTTGATACGAATGCAGCCGCAACTCCATATCCCGGTCCGAGAATAACGGCACAAAGCACATTTATAAGGTGCTGTACAGGTGCACATTTTGACCCAAAAACAGGGAATGAAAATAATGAGCCCACAACTGCCACGGCAGCAAAAACTGCGGTTAATACAAGTTTCTTTAATTTAATTTTTTCCATTTTTCCTTCTTCCCATTACCTTTAAGAATCCGGAATATCTTATTTTATCATAAACCCATGGTTCATCGGTCCGCTCCCTTTGCCAAGGTCAAGCATGGCGTTAAGTGCTCCCGATATATACTCTTTTGCTTTCTTTACAGAATCTACAAGAGAAAAACCTTTTGCAAGATTGGCTGCAATCGCAGAGGAAAGGGTGCATCCCGTTCCGTGTGTGTTGGGATTATCAATTCTTTTTCCCTGAAACCATGTGATGTTTTTGCCGTCTGCTAAAAGGTCATTGGCATCATTGAGATTATGGCCTCCTTTGAGCAGGACCGCACAGTGATTTTCTTCCGATATTCTTACTGCCGCCGCCTCCATATCCTCTTTTGAGGAAATTTTCATTCCGGAAAGGACTTCCGTCTCCGGAATATTAGGCGTCACAACCGCAGCTATAGGTAATAATTCTTTTTTTAATGTATCGATTGCGTCGTCGCTAATCAGTTTTGCCCCGCTTGTGGCTACCATCACAGGATCAAGAACAATATTCTTTGCTTTGTATTTTATAAGAGCGTCCTTCACCGTTTTAATAAGTTCCTTTGAGGCAATCATACCAATTTTGACTGAATCAGGGTAGATATCCGTGAAAATACATTCCAGCTGTTCTTTTAAAAAGCTGCTGCTCACCTCCATAATATCTTTTACGCCGGTTGTATTCTGGGCTGTAAGAGCTGTAACGGCACTCATGGCATATACGCCGTTTACCGTCATAGTCTTAATATCTGCCTGTATTCCGGCGCCTCCGCAGGAATCACTGCCTGCGATTGTTAATGCTGTTTTCATATCAGTATTTACCTCCATGCATTAATTTTGTATAGCGACATAAAGTGGTGCCCCCGGCATGCCGCTGTGTTTTATATATTTTTTAATATTCTGCGGAATTCTTCTGATGTACCGCAAATATCCGTTTCTGTAAGGATTCCGGAAATTACCGCCACACCTTTTATTCCTGTTTTGGCAAGTTTTGAAACATTTGAAAGGTTAATTCCTCCGATTGCCACAACGGGAATTGCAACACTCCTGCATATATTTTTCAACATATCAAAAGACATTGTTACTGCATCTTTTTTGGTACTGCTGCCAAATACCGCCCCGCTTCCAAGATAATCGGCTCCCTGTTCCATGGCAACCTTCGCCTGCTCCACCGTCTTTGCAGTTGCGCCTATTATTTTATTTTTCCCGAGAATCCGTCTTGCCTCTTCAATTCCCATATCAGACTGTCCGAGGTGGACTCCGTCCGCATCGGTTTCAAGCGCCAGTCTTACATTATCGTTAATGATAAAAGGGACCTTGTATTCATGACACAGTTTTTTTATCTCAAAAGCTTCTTTTTTCAGTTCTTCGTATTCCATATTTTTCTCACGAAGCTGTACCATTGTCACTCCGCCGTCTAACGCTGCTTTTACACATTCGCAAAGATTTCTGCCTCCGGCAGCTTCTCTGTCCGTTATAAGATAGAGTAAAAGATTATTCCAATTCATTTTGTTTCCCTACAATATATCAATATATTCACCGTTAAGTGCTTTATTCATGCTTCTTACCGCACAGAACTTTCCGCACATGCTGCAGGTGTCGCTGTGGTCATCCTCCGGTTTACGGCTGTCTCTGATTGCTTTTGCCGTTTCCCCGTCTATCGCACATTCAAACTGAGCATCCCAGTCAAGAACGCGCCTTGCGTCTGCCATTTTATCATCAATATCCCTTGCGCCCTTAATACCCTTGGCTATATCTGCCGCATGTGCTGCTATCTTAGAGGCGATAATACCCTGTTTTACATCCTCCACATTAGGAAGTGCAAGATGTTCCGCAGGTGTTACATAGCATAAAAATGCGGCTCCATTCATAGCTGCGACAGCGCCTCCGATTGCCGCTGTTATATGGTCATAGCCCGGTGCAATATCCGTTACAAGAGGTCCAAGTACATAAAAAGGAGCTCCCATACATATCGTCTTCTGAACCTGCATATTGGCTGCAATCTGGTCAAGAGGAACGTGTCCCGGTCCTTCAACCATAACCTGCACATTATGCTCCCATGCTCTCTTTGTAAGTTCACCAAGTCTTACAAGTTCTTCAATCTGGCATACATCCGTTGCATCTGCAAGGCAACCCGGTCTGCACGCATCTCCCAATGAAATTGTCACATCATATTTTTCACAAATATCAAGAATCTCATCATAATATTCGTAAAACGGATTTTCATTACCTGTCATGCTCATCCATGCAAATACAAGGCTTCCGCCCCTGCTTACGATATTCATTTTACGTTTATGATTCTTAATCTGGTCGATTGTTTTTCTTGTTATTCCGCAATGGAGTGTCACAAAATCCACACCGTTTTGGGCATGAAGTCTTACAACATCTATAAAATCTTCCGCTGTTAGTGTAGACAAATCCCTCTGGTAATGGATTACACTGTCATAAACAGGCACCGTTCCTATCATTGCAGGACATTCCGATGTAAGTTTTTTACGGAAAGGCTCTGTATTGCCATGGCTTGACAAATCCATTATTGCCTCTGCTCCCATATTGACGGCACTCATTACTTTCTGAAGCTCTATGTCATAATCCTTGCAATCCCTTGACACGCCAAGGTTGACGTTTATCTTGGTTCTTAACATACTTCCTACGCCTTCGGGATTGATACACTGATGGTTAATATTGGCAGGTATTACAACTTTACCTTCTGCCATATATCCCATAAGCTCTTCAAGCTGCATTTTTTCTTTTTCTGCCACAATTTTCATCTGTGGCGTTGCAATCCCTTTTCTAGCGGCATCCATCTGTGTTGTATATTCTCTCATATCTTTACTTACCTTTCCGTAAAATAAAAGACAGAACTACATAAGGATAGTGTCTGTCTGTCAAAACAAAATATCTCCCTACGTTGGCATTATCCAAATCAGGTTATGGGTATAATCTCAGCCTCCAAGGGCACCCCGTTTTCTATAACATTATATCAAAGTAAAATTAAGTTGCAATAAAAAAATAAAATATTTATACTGATTACAGTATTTTTTTATTAAAAAGGACAGGTTATGCTTTATTATTTTACGGATTTAAAAAATATAACAAAAGGACAGCTTGACAGTTTAATGTCTCTTCTTCCACCTGAGCGGTTAAAGCGTGCTCTAAAGTATAAGTTTCCTGAGGACAGGCTTGCCTGCGTAATTGCATACCTTCTTTTCCTGTACGGCTACCGCACTGAATACAGCCTGACAGACACTCCTGATTTTGATATTTCATCGGATGGCAAACCCTACCTGAAAAGCCATCCTGAAATTTATTTCAACATCAGTCATTGCAGCAAAGCCGTCATGTGTATTTTTGATTCATCCCCTGTGGGTATCGATGTGGAAACCGTCCGCAGAGTCCCTGCTTCAATGCTTGCCAAAATCTGTTCTCCCGGTGAATTGAATACAATCCGGTCTTCGTCTGCTCCGGAGGCTGACTTTTGCCGTATCTGGACTTACAAGGAAGCTGTTTCAAAACTTTCCGGTGACGGCGTATTCAAGAGTCTCCGTAAATCTCCTGCCAAATCCTTATTCACCCATCAGGATGCCTTACTACCCGATGTGTATTTCACAGTTGCATCGGACAGCAAAATCAACTTAACTGCAAGGAAACTTACTTTAAGCGATTTTGAGCTGTTTGGGTAGAGATTTGCAGACGCCGTGGCGGAATGCACGGGTGTTGCATCCCACATCCTGCAAACTTTATGACATAAAAAAACTTTGGTTACACTTTTTAACTATGCGTAACCAAAGTTCTGTAATTTACTATTATTTTTCAACAAATGTAACAGGACATCCTAATCTGTAGTGACCTTTTATATATTCAGCGATTGCGTGTGAACAGTATACCGTTGTTGCCTCTGTATTGCTGTCCATATCATTGTTACCACACATGATTGCATCCAATTCGTATACCAGATTGGTTCCCGGTGCAAAAGTAATGCTGTCAAGATGGTAGCAGCTATAGAAAGTCCTTCTCAAGCCCTGCATCGTTGATGGGAGAATGACTTTTTTAACAATCTGATTGCTTCTAAATGTGTTAAGTGCAGCTACAACCGGTTTGCCATTGATAGTATCAGGTACGATAACCTCCCTGTCCGTTCCGATATACTTCAACAGACAATATCCCTTTGTCTTAATTCTGTTTTTAAAAGTTTCGGCTATATCGATTGTCTCTCTTTCGCCTTTTTTGTTGATAGAATCGCTTGTGAGGACATCATCTGACTTACAATATACCCATGTGCCATCAGTTATTACACTGTAATGCTCATCAACATTATAAGTCCAGTCATAATATGACTCGTTGTTGCGGAGGCCTTCTTCAGTGTCATCTTCTTCATCAAAAAATTCCACATCGGAGAAAGTTTCTCTTACAGGTGTTTCAACTGCAGCTGCAAAAGTTTCTTTTGCGGTTTCTGCTTCTGAACTAACATCATCATATTTACCTGCTGATACCGGACCATCTTCTTTTTCAAGCTCTGTAACCTTTTCTACTGCCGGTTCAGCGGTAACATTATCGATTTCTATTTCCTGAACTTCGTCCGAAAAATCTTCATCATTTAATACAAAATTATCTCTCACCGGTTCTGCATCAACCGGTTCTGCAATAAATTCCCTGTCAAGTTTCTTATCAGATATATCAACAGGCTCGTCTTTAACTGACTCCCTGCCAACAACCACTGACTCAAATACAAACGTATCATCAGGTTCTGTTTCCGGCTCCTCAGTTACATCCTGCACATCGGCTGTTTCCGGCTCCTCTGCTACATCCTGCACACCTGCTGCTTCCGGCTCCTCAGCTACATCCTGCACACCTGCTGTTTCCGGCTCCTCAGCTACATCTTGCACATCGGCTGTTTCCGGCTCCCCGGCTGCATCCTGTGCCTCTGATGTTTCCGGCTCCTCAGTTACATCCTGCACACCTGCTGTTTCCGGCTCCCCGGCTGCATCCTGTGCCTCTGCTGTTTCCGGCTCCTCAGTTACATCCTGCACACCTGCTGTTTCCGGCTCCCCGGCTGCATCCTGCGCCTCGGCTGTTTCCGGCTCCTCAGTTACATCCTGCACACCTGCTGTTTCCGGCTCCCCGGCTGCATCCTGTGCCTCGGCAGGTTTCTCTGCTTCTTCGTGCTTTGGTTTGAAATCCACGATAGGCTTTGCCTTGGATACTGACTGGAATTCCTCATCTTCTTCGTAAGAAATCTCTTCATCGTAAAAAGATGTGGCTTTGTCATTCTGTGGTTCGTTGTCCTCATCCACAAAAATGTCGTCCTCGTCTGCTGCGCTTTTCTTAGCGTAGTGGGATTCATTCTTACTAAAAAGTGGAAGTTTGACAAGTTCATCCTTCAGGAAACTGTTTAAACTCTGCTTTTTCTTCTTGCTCTTGCTGACTGCCACAATTGCTGTTGCAACTGCCGTAACTCCTAATACTATGGCACCGAAAGTACCAAATCCATGTTTGTCTTTATCTTTCATGTCTGACCCTCTCCGTTCAAATAGTCTCAAAATTAAGCTACCTCTATTATCGGATTTTTAGGGGGTATTTGTCAACTAAATTGAGTATTAAAATACCCTTTTTTCTTAAATTTTTTCATATAAATTATATAAGTAATAATAAGTGGTACGGCAGCACATACCCATGCAACCGGACCGGCAAAACATACACCGGAAAAACCTATCGCTTTTGGAAGCGTGTATGCGACTATAGACCTTGCTCCAAGTTCAAAAAATCCCGCAAGTAACGGCATTGTTGTCTTACCCATTGCCTGAAGAGCATTTCTGAAAATAAAAATCTGGAACAATGGGATATAGAAAAACATTGAAATATGGAGATAAGTCATTGCATAGGAAAGTATTAATTCATCCCCGCCTTTTATGAAAAGCCGGCTGATTGGTCTGCCGAAAATGAAAATAACACCCATACATAAAACTGCGCTTCCAACCGTAAAAAGACTCCATTTCAATATTCCGTTTTTAATCCTGTCATATCTGCCGGCACCTACATTCTGACCGACAAAATTTGCAACTGTTACGCCACCCGATATGCCAAACTGCATGATAAGCTGTTCCGTTTTACTGGAAGCCGTAAAAGCGGCAATGTAATTCTCGCCAAATACATTTACGGCACCCTGTAAGATGATTGTTCCGATTGCCGTAACCGAAAACTGGAACGCCATCGGAAGTCCTATGGTAAGGTGTGTCTTTATAATTCCCGGATTAATTTTAAAATCTTCTTTCTTTATATGAAGAACAGGGAACTTAACGGAAATATATACGATACACGCAATTCCGGCAACAAGCTGTGCAAGCACTGTAGCAATGGCGGCACCTGCAACGCCCCAATTAAATACGACTATAAAAAGCAAATCCAGACCGATGTTAAGGAGTGCTGAAAAAATCAGGAAATAAAGCGGGGTTTTGCTGTCACCAAGAGCCCTTAGTATACACGAAACGGCATTGTATAGCATAGGTGCAGCTATTCCTGCAAAAATAATAACGATATAATTATAGGACATATCAAAAATACCGTCCGGTGTGTTAATAAGCCTTAGAACCGGCTTGGTTATCAGCACCGAAAGTAAAGTGATAAACAATGTGATTCCGGTCCACAACATAATGGCATTACATACGGAATTACGCATCCTGTCATAATCTTTTGCCCCAAAGCATTGTGCTATATGGACCGAAAAACCGCTTGTTATTCCTATAACAAACCCATTGACAAGGAAAAACATTGACCCGGTATTACCTACGGCAGCCAATGTACTGTTTCCAAGACATTGTCCGACAATAATTGTGTCGGCAAAATTATATATCTGCTGTACAAGATTGCCAATCAGCACAGGGATTGCATATTTTATCATAAGGCTGATTGGTTTTCCTGTTGTTAAATCCTTTGCTTTTGACATTACATTCTCTCCGGTGCTTCGATACCAAGCAAGTCAACACATGTCTCTAACACATCTTTTGTAAGTTTTATAAGTGCAATATAACCTTTCTTTTTATTTTCATCTTCTTCTGAAAGAATCTTTGTTTCATGATAAAAATGGTTAAAAGCATTGGAAAGATCATATATGAATTTACAAATTTTGTGAGGTGCACTTTCTTCATATGCTGTCTTAATCATATCCTGCATGCCTGTGAGCACAAGCATAAGTGAACGTTCGCTCTCGCTCTCAGGATTAGCAGTATGGATACCTGACACCACGCCTCCTGCATTTTCATATTTTTTAAGAATAGATTTAATTCGTACAATTGTGTAAAGGATATATGGACCTGTGTCTCCCTCAAAAGAGGTGAAACGATCAATATCAAATACATAATCCTTAGATGCCTGATTGGACAAATCACCATATTTTAATGCGGCAAGTCCTACCATCTTAGCTGTATTTCTGGCTTCACTCTCATCCACGGTACGGTTAGCCATGATTTTTTCGTATACCTTGTCTTCAATTTCTTTTATGAGGTATTCAAGACGCAGTACACCACCCTGTCTTGTCTTGAAAGGTTTGCCGTCACTGCCGTTCATCGTACCGAAACCGATGAACTTAAGTTCTGTATCAGGAGATACGATTCCTGCTTTTCTTGCCACACGGAAAAACTGTGTATAGTGAAGTTCCTGTCTCTTATCCGCAAGGTAAATGTATGACTTAGGTGCATATAATTTTTCCCTCTCGATAAGTGTCGCAAGGTCGGAGGTCTCGTAATTGGCTGCTCCGTCCGATTTCTGGATGATACATGGAGGAAGCTCCCTGCTGTCATTTTCCTCAGCTATGTCTACAACAATGGCACCCTGGCTTTCATGGGCTATCCCCCTGTCTACCATATCCTTAACCATATCAGCAATATATGGCTGGGCATCACTTTCACCCTTCCATAAATCGAAATGTACATTAAGGTTGTCATAATTTTTTTTCAAATCAGCAACCGACACATTGATAATGTGTTTCCAGAGGGCTGTGTATCCTCTGTGACCGTTCTGTAAAAGATATGTGGCATTCTGAGCCGATTTCTTATATTCGGCATCTTCTTTTGATTTGCCGCTGGCACATGGATAAATTTCCTCAAGTTCTGATATTGTAAAAGGCGCTTCCGCCGGATATTCACCTGTGAAATTATCATCAAAATATGGTAAATCCGGTTTACGTTCTTTGAGTTCTGTAATAATAAGTCCCATCTGGAGACCCCAGTCGCCAAGATGAACATCACCTATTGTCTTATAACCTGCAAATTTGCAGATTCTTTTTACACTTTCGCCGATTACTGCCGAACGAAGATGTCCGATATGAAGAGGTTTGGCTACATTGGCTCCGCCGTAATCAACAAATACCGTCTCATCCTTAGGTTCACAGTCGCATCCAAACTTATCTTCCAAAGCCATGGCACGAACATAACCACCTATAAAATCTGCGCTCATTACCATGTTGATAAAGCCCGGTTTGATACATTCAACCTTCTCAAAGGCACTGTTGTCCTGTAAAATTGCAACCACTTCATCACCAATCATAAATGGTGCTTTCTTATATTCCTTTGCTGCTGCCATTGCTCCGTTGCACTGATATTCACATAAATCAGGTCTGTTGGATATTCCTGTCTTTCCGTATTTATCATCATAGCCGCATTGTTTAAAAGCATTTCCGACTATTTCTGTAATCTGGTCTAAAATTTTTTTCATAAAAATTATTCCTCCGTTGGTTATGTTCCATTATACTTTTCATATTTACGGTTGTAAAGAAATTTTAACGTTAAAACAGCTATGAGAGGATTCCGGTAATCCCAGATAAACTCATAGCTGTCATTAGAAATTCTTAATTATTCCATAACAATTAAATTGTTGCTATATCAATCGGTGTCATTGACTGTGTTGCCTGACATTCAAGACTTGTAAGCAATGCATTGGCTGTATCAAGTGATGTAAGAACGTTTACACCGGTCTCGATTGCATGTCTTCTGATAATGAAACCATCGTGGCTCTTTTCAATACCGTTCTCAGGTATATCGATAACAAGGTCAATCTTGTGGTCAAGAATAAGGTCAAGAAGTGTTGGTGATTCCTGTTCAACCTTATTGATCTTAATTGCCTCAACGCCGTTTTCATTGAAATAACGTGCTGTACCTCTTGTCGCATAAATTGTATATCCAAGAGCTGCAAAACGTTTTGCAACCGAAAGAGCATCTTTCTGCTCATGGTCATTAACTGTCATAATCATCTGTTTATGTTTTGGAAGATTAACGCCTGCACCTACAAAGGCTTTGTATAATGCTTCGTTAAAATCTTTTGCTATACCAAGACATTCACCTGTCGATTTCATTTCAGGTCCAAGGCTGATATCAGCACCACGAATCTTTTCAAATGAGAATACAGGCATCTTGATAGCAATGTAGTCTGCTTTCTTCTGAAGTCCGGGTGTATAGCCAAGACCTTTGATTGTATTACCGATAATAACCTGTGTAGCAAGTTTTACAATAGGAATACCTGTAACTTTGCTTATATATGGAACAGTTCTTGAAGAACGTGGATTAACCTCTATTACATATACCTGGTCATTGTATACGATAAACTGGATATTAATAAGACCTTTTACATGTAAAGCTCTTGCAAGCTTAATTGTATAATCTTCAAGCATATCCACAATTTTCTGTGAAATACTCTGGGCAGGATATACTGAAATACTGTCTCCCGAATGGATACCGGCTCTTTCAATATGCTCCATAATACCGGGGATTAAAATATCTTCTCCGTCACAAACGGCATCAACTTCAATTTCCTTACCCATAAGGTATTTATCAACAAGGATTGGATGTTCCTGAACCTGTCTGTTAATGATTTCCATAAATTCAACAATATCTTTGTCGCTTATGGCAATCTGCATACCCTGTCCGCCAAGGACATAGGAAGGTCTTACAAGAACAGGATAACCTAATTCATTAGCTGCCTCAAGAGCTTCTTCTGTAGTAAAAACTGTCTTTCCTGCTGCTCTTGGAATTCCTGTCTGTTCAAGAATCTCATCAAAAAGCTCTCTGTCTTCTGCCGCATCAACATCTTCTGCGCTCGTACCGAGGATTGGAACGCCCATTTCCATTAATGCTTTTGTGAGCTTAATGGCTGTCTGTCCACCGAACTGTACAACAGCTCCGTCCGGATGTTCAAGTTCAACAATGCTTTCAACATCCTCAGGTGTCAATGGTTCAAAATAAAGTTTGTCAGCTATATCAAAGTCGGTACTTACTGTTTCAGGGTTGTTATTGATAATGATTGTCTCATATCCTTCAGCCTTGAATGCCCATGTACTGTGAACCGAACAATAGTCAAATTCGATACCCTGTCCGATTCTTATAGGACCTGAACCGAGTACGAGGACTTTTTTCTCAGGCTTAGTCTCAATAACTTCATTTTCTGAGCTGTAGCATGAATAGTAGTAAGGTGTTGAAGCCTCAAATTCGGCAGCACAGGTATCAACCATCTTAAATGCCGCATGAATACCATATTCATCCCTTAAAGCCTTAATTTCTTTTTCTGTCCTGCCTGTAAGTCTTCCGATAACAACGTCAGGGAATTCAATTCTCTTTGCTTCAGCAAGAAGTTCTTTGGTAAGTTCCTCTGTCTTGAGGCGGTTTTCCATTTCAACGATAATGTGGAATTTATCGATAAACCACTTATCAATCATGGTAATATCATGGATTGTATCGTAAGAAATGCCTCTTCTTAAAGCCTCTGCAACAACATACATACGCTTATCATCAATGTTGTGAAGAAGTTCTATAATGTCATCATCAGAATATGATGAGTAATCATCGTTCATAAGCGAATCAACGTGCTGTTCAAGTGAACGGATAGCCTTCATAAGTGCGCCTTCAAAGTTAGTGCAGATACTCATGACCTCACCGGTTGCCTTCATCTGTGTCGTAAGCTTTCTTGAAGCAGTAATAAATTTATCAAAAGGAAGTCTTGGAATCTTAACTACGCAATAGTCAAGAGCAGGCTCAAAACTTGCAAATGTCTTATGTGTAATTGCATTAGGTATCTCATCAAGGTTATAGCCGAGTGCTATCTTAGCCGCAACCTTGGCAATAGGATAACCTGTTGCTTTGGAAGCAAGGGCTGATGAACGGCTTACACGAGGATTAACTTCGATAACGCAATATTCAAAACTTGTTGGATGAAGTGCAAACTGTACATTACATCCGCCTGTTATTTTAAGTTCGTCAATAATATTAAGAGCTGATGAACGAAGCATCTGGTATTCCTTATCAGACAGTGTCTGTGAAGGTGCAACTACAATACTGTCACCTGTGTGTACTCCGACAGGGTCAATATTTTCCATATTACATACTGTAATACAGGTTCCGTTGGCATCACGCATTACTTCGTATTCGATTTCCTTCCATCCTGCGATACATCTTTCAACAAGTACCTGGCCTACACGGCTTAATCTTAAACCATTGGAAAGAATGTCAATAAGTTCTTCTTCGTTCTTAGCAATACCGCCGCCGCTTCCACCGAGTGTATATGCCGGGCGGAGAACTACAGGGTAACCAATCTGGTTGGCAAAAGCAATACCGTCTTCAACGTTCTCAACAACAAGAGAAGGTGCACAAGGCTCTCCGATTTTTTCCATTGTTGTCTTAAATTCAAGTCTGTCTTCTGCCTTCCTTATTGTCTCAGCGGTTGTACCGATTAATTTAACATTATGTTCTTCAAGGAAACCTGTCTCGGCAATTTCCATTGCAAGGTTAAGACCTGCCTGTCCACCGAGTGTAGGAAGAATACTGTCCGGTTTCTCCTTGAGAATAATCTGCTCAAGTGAATGAACTGTCAATGGCTCAATGTAGACTTCATCAGCAATATTTTTATCTGTCATGATTGTGGCAGGGTTAGAGTTCACAAGAACAACCTCCATGCCTTCTTCTTTAAGAGAACGACATGCCTGTGTTCCCGCATAGTCAAATTCGGCAGCCTGACCGATTACAATAGGACCTGAACCGATTACTAATACTTTTTTTATGTCTTTATTCTTTGGCATAATTAATCCCTGCCTTTCTTCATCATATTCATGAATCTGTCAAAAAGATAATCCGAATCCTTAGGGCCTGCACAGGCTTCCGGATGGAACTGGACTGTAAAGATGTTCTTACCTACATATTCAAGACCTTCATTGGTCTTGTCATTAACATTGATAAATGCAGGTCTTGCAATCTTATCATCAAGTGTATCCATATCAACAACATATCCATGGTTCTGTGATGAGATATATACCTTACCGGTCTGAAGATCCTTAACCGGATGATTAGCTCCTCTGTGTCCGTATTTCATCTTATGTGTATCAGCGCCTGTGGCAAGTGCCATAAGCTGATGTCCGAGACAAATTGCAAAAATAGGAACATCCGAATCATATAATTTCTTGATTTCCTTAATAATAGAAACACATTCCTTAGGGTCTCCCGGGCCGTTAGAAAGCATTATTCCGTCAGGATTAGCTGCAAGGATTTCTTCTGCTGTGGTTAAAGCAGGATAAACAGTTACCTCACAGCCTCTCTTATTAAGGGATCTTGCAATATTTCTCTTGGCACCAAAATCCATAAGTGCGACCTTAAATCCATCACCGGGAAGTACATATTTCTCTTCACAGGTTACTTTTTCAACAACCTTGCCTGTGGTATATTCTTTTAATTTAGGGAGAATCTCATCAAGATTATAATTCTCATTAGTGGTAATCATTCCGTTCATAGTACCCTTTTCCCTGAGAATCTTGGTAAGAGCACGGGTATCAATACCTGCAATACCCGGAATGTTATTTTCTTTAAGAAAATTTTGTATAGAATCTTCACTACGGAAGTTACTTGGAACACGTGAAAGTTCTCGGACAATAAAACCGTCAGGCCATGGTCTGCCTGATTCCTCATCAGCATAGCAAATACCATAATTGCCAATTAATGGATATGTCATAACTACTGCCTGTCCGGCATATGATGGATCTGTAAGAACCTCTAAATATCCTGTCATTGAGGTATTAAAAACAATTTCACTGATTACTTCTCTCTCAGCTCCAATGCTTGTACCTTCAAAGACATTTCCGTCACTTAGAATCAAAAATGCTTTCATCTTCACACCTTCAAACCTTTCACATGTATTATTTATTTAGGCAAAAAAAAAACAACTAAACATACTGATAGCGCTTTTTTCTTCAAATTGTAGAAATTTTACCATAAAATCCGGCTGATTTCAAGATGCAAATTGTACTCAACAAATATTTTTTTCATCATATAATATTATGTAAGCATCGATGCTGTCATTTGTGATTAATTTTGCATCGCGGCAATATGAATTATAATATCCGGAAAGGCTAAAATTATGCTTTATAAAAATGATGAAACCGGCTTTTTAAAGGTTAATATCACGAATGAAGAAGGAATTCCCATTGATGCAACCGTCAGCATCTACGAAGGTACGGATGAAGAAAACCCAGTTGACGTTGCAGAAACCAATTCCATAGGTCAGACAGAACAAATCGATCTGCCGGCTCCACCACAGAGCATCAGCGAAGCTCCCGGCATTATCATACCTTACTCCATGTATAATATTGTAGCTTCTGCTCCGGGCTTTGCCCCGGTTTCCATTACCGGTTCAAATATTTTTTCCGGAATACTATCAATACAAAATATTGTTCTTACGGGAAATCCCGGCAATTATAACATTGGTCCCAATACACTAATCGGCAACTATCCTCCAAAAATTCCCGAGGCCGAGATAAAACCCATTGAAAACACCGGTGAAATTGTTCTTGACCGTGTTGTGGTACCCGAAACCATTGTTGTCCATGACGGTGTCCCATCCGACTCGACAGCAACGGACTACTACGTTCCATTTGCCGATTATATAAAAAATGTTGCCAGCAGTGAAATATACCCTACATGGCCCAGAGAAACCATCAAAGCCAATGTAATTGCCATTATTTCTTTTACCCTGAACCGTGTATACACCGAATGGTACCGCAATAAAGGTTATTATTTTACCATTACATCTTCTACCGCTTTTGACCATAAGTGGATTAATAAGCGTAATATTTTCGACACCATCTCCAATGTTGTTGATGAATATTTCTCAAATTATGTATCCCGTCCCGATGTCAAACAGCCAATCCTCACCCAATACTGCGATGGCAAAAGGACTACCTGCAGCGGTCTCAGCCAGTGGGGTTCCAAGTCTCTTGGGGATGACGGCAAAACCGCTCTTCAGATTCTTCGTAATTACTACGGCAGCGACATATATATAAACACTGCCGAAATAATCGAGGGCATCCCTGTCTCATATCCCGGATACACCCTTGAAATCGGTTCATACGGTCCTCCTGTCACCACCATTCAGGAACAGCTTTCCCTCATCCGCCGTACCTACAGCAACATACCTCCTCTTGCTGTTGACGGAATCTACGGTAAGGACACAGCAGCTTCCGTCAGCAAATTTCAGGAGACCTTCAACATGCCCGTTACCGGCACCGTCGATTATGCCACATGGTATAAAATATCCCAGCTATATGTGGCACTGGCTAAATTGTCGTAGATTCACACAGTGATCTAATCCGTATGTTTTCGGCTGTCAATGTACTCTTCTGCCATATTTACAATAATACCAAATCCGTAAATCAGTGCTGTCCTAAAAAGAATAGCAATCATCTGACATATTATACCTGCAGTTTTCAATGTTCCGTAGTTGTAAATAGATATTGCTGATTCAAAATTTCTATACAGTGAAATATCGTGGCTCACACTGATTGCTATGCAAACTACAAACAATACAAATCCAACCAGACAATATACGACTGCGATACCTTTGATAAGACTACTTACTCTAAACTTTTTCTTCATAATGCTACCTCCAATTTGTTAAAAAATAATGCGGGACAGAAGCCTGAGGGTTGTATTTTCCAATCCCATAATAATTATCTCATATTATCTGTCCCAAAAAAAGGACTCATATTATATATTTTTATATGGCAAATTGATATTCATATATGATATAATTTACTATAAATTATAATTTTAAAGGAGGACAAAAGATGTTAATTAACTGGCTTATCATGGGTTATTTTCTGATTCTTTTTGGTGAAAGAATCCAGAGTCTCATACGTTCATTTGCGGATAAAAATCTTTCCATGTGGGGAGATGGGTTCAGCCGGTATGTAAACGGCATCTGTATTCTGTCGCTTGCAGCATCCGTTATTTTATTATTTACAATCAACAGGGATTTCCTTAAGGCACTTCTGTCAGACGGAACGCAGGTTAATGCAAAGATGATATGTATTACAATCGGCGTGATTCTGGTCTCAGGAATGGTGCATACCGAATATACAATCCCCGGAATACAATTTGCCTCATACGGATTTCTGATAGCCGCACTTGTCATCAGAACAGCTAAAAATAATGCAATGGCAAATGACAGCATATTACTATGGCTTTCACTTGTGTATCTCATATTTTTCTCTATGGCTATTCCAGTTGTATATAAATCACATATTGAATACGCCGGATTATTCCATATAATAGAGGCAGTCGTATCACTTGTGCTTGTCGCTGCTTTTGCATATATGGCATACAGGGTATTCAATAATGATGCAGTCAATCTTTTTATGCTTCTGCCAATTATCATAGCAGTTATAGGCGACACAGTTATTCTTTCATTGAGATGGAAAGAACAGGTTAATACATTTGTTCTTATATTTATTATTGCATCGGCTGTCATGTGGCTGGCAGGATTTATCAAGAGTAGAATGTAGGCACAGGGTGATGAGGAGAAAATGGTTATTTTTATTGTTTTTCATTAATTCTTCCAGATGCACCCTGGCAAGCAGAATTATATTCAATCATTTTCTCTCTGTGAAGCAGTCCTTTTTCAATTAAATCAACATAGTAGAAATGCCTCGGGAACGAATAGAGGCTATCATTCTCGGAAATTCTTCTGTTATTCCGTCCCACTGGGGCGGAATGAAAAAGACTGCCCGAATCCATGAAATCTTTTGTCAAAATCATTTACATTCCACTATGGTTATATTCGTAAACATAAAGTCACCCTCGTTGATTATATCAATCCTGCTATTGAAACTTTCCTGATTATATAGCATACTAATCATAAGCGAATGGTAGGTTAAAAATATCCGCAGATAAATACCACTCACAATACTTGAACGGAGGTAACACCAAATGAAAAAACGAATACTTAGTATCCTACTCACCTTATGCATGATACTCTGCCTTGTTCCATCAAGCATATTTGCAGAGAGTGAGTCAACCAAAAGTGCCGCAACAGCCGACTTTACTGATTCTGATGGCGGTGCGGCAGCGATAGCATTGCTTAACAATGCAAAAACAGGTGTGACAGATTCCACATGGAATAATAGCACCAAAACTCTCACACTCAACGGTATTGACTTTACTGCAACATCAACAACCGCAATAAAGCTGCCTGCCGGTACAACGATTATATTAGCAGACGGAACGGAAAATATAATAACCGGTGGCGATTCAACTGTATCTCAGGATAGTGCAGGTAACGATGAAATTTTTATTTACGGAATTTACGCTGCATGAGCACTTACAATACAAGGCGGAGTAAAAGGCAGCGGTACACTTTCGGTAAACTCCGGTGCTCTTATCAACAGTGGTGATGCCATAACAAATTCCGTTGCCATTTACGCAGACGGTGTCCTTACGGTAAATGGTGGTACTGTGACCGCCAAGGGTGGCAAGTCGTCTTGTGCCGGTTATGGATTTTCCTATGGCGTCCAAATTGGGGCAAACAATAACCTGTCCATTACCGGTGGCATGCTTACCGGTATCGGAGGTGAATCTCTTAATACCAAATATCCTGATTATATCCATAATTCCTTTTCTGAAGGTATTTACACCAATTGTGGTGACGTCACAGTTTCCGGCAGAGGCAAACTGATTGCTGAAACAGTTCCCGATACAGTAAAAGAAGTCACCTCATTTGGTCTTAATATCACCTCCGGAAATCTCTATATATCCGATAACACTATACTTATGGCAAAAGCAGGCAATGCTGTAAATATTTCCGACGGTGACATGAAGATTTCAGGTGGTAACGTAACCATTATAGGAACGGTAGATGACGCCAGTGCCCTTGCAATTACGAAATACCAATCATCAGTTTCCAGTAATGGAAATCTCGAGATAACCGGTGGCGAATTTGAGTGTCCGGGTGGCATATATATGTACACCTCTAATCCAGGCGATGAACAGGGTCTGTTCTCAGTTACAGGTGGCAAAGTAACAACAAGCCATATTTATGGTCCGAACATTCTCACCATATCGTCCGGCTCAGTAACGAGCGGCTACATAAATGCAAATACCGTAAATTTGAAGGATGGCAGTCTTACTGTACGTGAAGCAGTGAAAGCAAATCAATCTACAGGAGATTTATCTGTTTCCCATGCCATTTACTGCAAAAATCTTGTAATCAGCGGAGGCGTTCTTGATGCAGCGTGGGAGTGGGGTAAATACGCGCCGATTGTTTTTCCTAACGATACACATTGGGGATATCCAACTCCTCTGATAAGAATACCTAATGGTACTGCTTCCTTCAGCGGCGGTACTGTAATACTTGACACCGGTTGCGCCGGTAACATGGTGTTAAAAACTGATACACTCAATCTTACCGGCGGTATTGCAGGAACAGGATATACAAATAATAATGCCAGTGGCACCTATATCCAAAGTGACAGCAACACTCCTGTAAAATTCTCCCAGTCAGCCGATTACAATAAAGTAAACGCAGCCCTTGATAAAGCAAAAAAACTTGATAAAAATCTGTATAAAGATTTTTCGGCAGTAGATACGGCAGTTAATGCAGTTGTTTACGGAAAACACATTACTGAACAGGCTGCTGTTGATGATATGGCAATAGCTATTGAAGCTGCCATTGTCGCTCTTGAATACAAGGATGCTGATTACACCAAAGTTGATATGGCGGTAGCTAAGGCAACCTCATTAAATAAGGATGATTATAAAGATTATTCAGCGGTTCAGTCAGCTATAGATGCAGTAGTCCGCGGCAAAAATATTACCGAGCAGGCATCAGTTGATGATATGGCAAAAGCCATCGAAAATGCCATAATTGCTCTTGAGAAAAAGTCTGAGGAAATTAAACCTGAATCGCCTGATATACCTCCTAGTGCCGGGGACAACATCAACACTATATTGTGGCTCACTCTGCTCTTCATCAGTGGAGGCACTATTATAGGCACAACAGTTGTAGGAAGAAAGCGAAAAAATAACTGCTGTTAATGAAGAAAAGCGGCTACCGAAAACGGCAGCCGCTTTGTGTAATGTTTTACTCAAAATATAAGCAATTATTTACACCTATATTTGTTTCAAAAATGGATAGTAGATTAGGTAGCAACGCTTTATACCCTATTTTGTATGACTAATAACCAAATATAATTCCATGATTTCTGTTATTAAACGATATATTGAAATCCAATACCAATCAACATCTACAACAGTAGAAATTTATTTCAGCTATTAAACAGTGGTTATCAAAACCATTAAGTCGCTATCTACAACAGTAGAAATTTATTTCAGCTATTAAACTAAACGACCATCATTACTCTTAACCAATCTACAACAGTAGAAATTTATTTCAGCTATTAAACCTGTAATCTGATTCTTTCCATTTCCAATCTACAACAGTAGAAATTTATTTCAGCTATTAAACATATCTGCGAGACTAACTCCGTTTGAATATCTACAACAGTAGAAATTTATTTCAGCTATTAAACTCATATCTCGTAATAATAGCCAAATCATTAATATATTTTTATATAAAAACAGCATATAATTTATGCACTTTGTCTAATAGCTGTCATAAATATACAATTATTATAAATATTAAGACAACGGATTGCAACTATGTAATTATTTTCTTCATTTTTTGCATAGCCATACCTGATAGTTTTACATGTCTTTGATAATACAAAGACAATTATACTGTCTTCCTGAGAAAACTTTCTTTCATACCGATTTTTTATATCAGCCAAAATATTATTCAAAATTCTGGTGCTATTGTCTATTTCAAATACTGAATATTGTATTCTATGCCCAAAACGGCTCAAATATTTTGAAAAATTTGTTCTTAACTTATCATCTGAAATATCATAACTAATAATTATCAGTACATCCATCCTCCAATTGTGATACAACAATCTTATCTTTAATGCTGAATTGAGGGTATATATCAGGATTCAACTCTTTCATAAACGCTCTGTAATAACCTCTTATATACAAAAAAATAGCTTCCTTACATTCCAATGATAAATCCTTCATAAATATATTGGTATAATCTGATGATTTTTTGTAATTTAATTGCCACTGACCATTTATCTGTACAAAATCCTGTTCTTTAAATTGTTGCAAATTAATACCTATCCTTACTCTCCAGTCAATAAGAGGTCTAAAAGGTTCCATAATATCACATACAAGAGATTTTCTCATATAAAAGCATGTATGAAAAACTCCATAATAGGCATCAAATCCAAACACCTGAAGAATACAATCAATAAAATTAAATAAAAGATTATACCCAATATCAAGTAAACTATTTATATAATCAAATTTAATTCTGGGTTTTCTTCCTTTCCATCTAACATTATCAAAAATCCTTGCAAAATATACTTTAGATGCGGTTCCCTCTATTCCCAGGGTGGTATCTCTTTCAATATTATGCTCATTCAATTTTAATCTATATGAATCTAACATTGAAATCCCCTCCTTTACAAATTCGCTTTTTCTGCGAATTTGGGAAAGTGCATCTCTTTGATTTATTACTTTATTTTTTATAATATTTCTAGCTATTTCGTCACCACAATAGGCGTATTGTTTCTTATGCAGATATATATTGCCTTGCATTCCGGCATTTAAAACCGCGTACAAATTAAATGTATAGCTCATAAGGCAAATTGCAAAACCATATTTATCCGCTCGCCTGATTAATCCCGTAGTGATTGATGCATCTCCAACAACTACTAACATAAATATTCTGTAACAAGTATGCTGATATTTTATTTTTCCGTCACCATCCGTAATTACCATATTGTCATTTTTATATGATATTTTATCACCTTTAGAAGGTATAAAAAATATAATTTGTTTTTTACTAAAATCATTTATATCTATCATAATTCCTCCGTCAAACACCGGTCACATGCTGGCTCGCAAATACAATGTTTACATTTTTCAAATTATTCTGTATAAATGAATCCATTTTCAAATTTCTCATACAGGTAATAACATTTTCAAATTTTTGTAACATACCTGCATCACATTCTGGTAAAGTAATATTATATGTCTTATTATCATCCATGCTATATAATTCAATTTTTCGTACAGCATATCCCATCTCTTTAAGTGCAAAATACTGTGCATAAACCTGAAATATATATCCATCATAAATGTGAGTAATTTTTTTCTTACGTTATCTAAGAAGTTCTTTGTCTATATCAAATATATCAATTTTTCCAAGCAAATCATATTTTTCACAATATACATCCATAGCTGTAAGTATATTCTTCTTATGTGAATATGTATTTTCATCTACATTTTTATGTGCATTGGTTCCATTAATCTGTGTTACATTCTGATATGTTATTGTGTCCCGATTTCCATATAATTTATGAAAATAAATAGAAACCGGACAAAAAATAAAGTCATTAAATTCTGTTATTAATATTGTTTCATCCACATTTAACACTCTTTCTTTATAAAATGAGTTTGTGCATATTCAATCCATTCCTTATTGCTAATTGCAATTTTAACATTTTTTAATTCGTCATCCTCTGCTTCTTTGATTCTATCAATTGCCCAAAGTGCTTTTCTTGCTATATTGTATGCACCGTTTGCATCAGCATTTTGTAGCAACAGACTACTATCTTCATTATCATATTGTCTGCTGTCATAAAAATTTCCCATGTTATTCATTACCGGTGAAATAATATAATCTACATCCGTTTTTCCAGTAATATTATTTCTCATCTGCAGTGTCAGTTTGATATAACGAATAAAATTTACCCAAAATCCTTTATCTGAAATACATTTTATGGCAGGTATTATATCATCACCACCAATATACGAAATATTATAACTCTCTAACAGTTTTTTTATTTCTTCAGACAATTTAATTACTTTGTAATCATTTTTATTATTTGTATTGGAATTTCTGAATTCTTCAATTCTGTCTCCATTACTATAAAATGTCCACTTTTTCCTATAATCAATATCAGCTCTTGTAAAATTTGAATAGTCAATATCAAATCCGAACATATCTATACTTTTATCATACTTTATTGAATCAAATCTACTAATCCATTCACATGATTCATTTACACTTACATATTTAGGTTTTAAGAAGTCAACAAACCCTGTTGTCGGGTCAATTTTACTTGTAAGCCATGCCGGCACATAAAAAACAAATCCATTTTGAAATGAACTATCTTTATTGAATGAATTTGCCAATTGATATCCCTTTAAAATTCCACCATTTTCCATTTCTTGCTTATTTTTATCAACCATATAATTTAATTTATCAATAAGCTTTTTCTCAAATTTCTGATAAACCTGTTTTTCAAATTTAAGTCTGTTCCTTACAAAACCTCTATTAAGGTCTTCCATTGCAATTATCGCATCATATTTTTCAACAAGCTGGCATATTTTATGAACAACCTGTGAAAGATATCCATCCTTTAGTTCTTTTATATTTTCAATGCTTTTCCAACTTTTTCTCTGCTTATCTCTTTCGGCTTCACATTTACTTAATAACTTATGATAATCTGTTGTATGTTGGACACTGTTATATTCATTTATTATATTATTAAGTGACATCTGTTCAACAATTTCCCCATTACCATTAATTACACATATATAAATAAGATTTCTTTCTCCACGGTCTATACCAATAATATAATTGTCATCACATTCTTTCAGTTCTTTTCGTACACGCTCATTTATTGTTTGTACATTTTCTGCTTCCATTGCATTTTTATTAATATCGATAGATACATGCAACATATACTGATCTTCTGTAAATCTCTTATCCTTGATTAGATCATAGTTAAATACAGATTGCTTCTTTGAATTAAGTGGATTTTTATTATCTAGTCTTTGTCCTTTATTATGAACAATTAATTTATCTTTACTTATGCTGGCCGGTCTTATAAAGAATTCCGCACCTCCATTTAATTTCATTATCTGATTTTCAAGATTATCTTCATCAAATAATGCTTCAAAATACATTGTATGGAGATTTTTATTTCCTTTGCTATATTCTGAAAAATCCTTACTATATATTCTGAACAAATATATCTGTCCATTCTCCACAAGTTCATTTATATATCTTGTTGATATTTTTTCAAATCTGATTGAATATGCCTGTCTATTCACATCTTCAAAGAAATCTTCTAATGTCGGATACTCTTCTGCATTTTTAAATTTAAAATCAAAGTATCTGTTACCGTTTTTATCAATAATAGGCTCATAATTTACTAAAAAATCAGTTTTGACATAGTCAATGAAACGGTTTTTTTCATCCTCCGTCAACGATTTACTGTCTTTTTTTCTTTTTTTCAAAATTTCAAGAATTTCAAGCGGTGGATTTTTAATATTTTTTCCAGAAATATACTTTGCAGCATTAGGAATTTGCTTATATATCATCTTTTTATAATAATCTCTGTCTTCCACATATTCGTCTGGTATATTATCAAATGGACTTTTTTTATCATTAATTATTGCAAAATAATACTGCCCATCTTTCAATAACATAGAAGTTTTGCGGGCATTTTCTTTATTTATATCCCATCCCTCAAGCATCTGCGGATTATCAAAATATAACCTGTATTTATCTGATTTATATGGTTTCCTTGTTGATGTAATATAGTTGCGGACTTTATTATATATGCTGTCAATCTCACAGATTCTATCAAAAGCTGGTATAAAATCCCCATAAAAAACGTAATCTATATTGTTCTCTTTGCCATTGAGCATAAACTGTTTTAATAATGATTCCAATTTTTTTACACCATCAAGGTATGTTTTTATTTCTTCGATTTCTTTCTCTGAAAATTCATAGTCATCTTCGTCCACTTCTTTACTGTCAAATACAGACTTAAAAATCGTATAACTTTCTGTTATGCTCTTGAACAATTCATTGATATTTCATTGATAATATTTTATTAAATCTTCGACATTTTTGTTTAGCAAACCTGCAATTTCATCAATTGAAAAGCTATCAATCTTTTTGTATGTTTTATTTCTATTTTCTTCATATTTTTCAATATCTTTAATCTTACTTCTTTTTTTCTTACTGTCATACTCACTATTCCAATTATCTCTAAATAACATCCAATTATCTGATATTGCATTTGAAATTGTTGTTATAGCTATTCCATTTTTAATATAAATTCCAGATGTATCATATTCATCAAATTCATTAAAAATCTTGCCTATTCTTTCTAATGTATCTCCCATATATGACTCTCTGACAGCTTTAATAACATCTGCTGCACAGTCATACTTATCCAATGAAAATGATTTGCTAACGCTATCTGACAGGATTTGTTTATACAACGGCGTAATTTGAGGTAATTTATGTTTTTCACGATTATTTTTAATTTTCTGATTATATAAATTTACAATTTCATTCAATCCCTGAATCTTTGTCCCATCTTCTTTGGAGTACCCACCCATAAATGTATTATACATATCTATGCCTTTCTGACTAAGACACAAATTATAGAAATCTACAGAAAAGCAATCTTCAATTCTATATGGTTCAAAATTTATTTTATTACTTATTTCATCTAATTCTTCCTTGGCAATTACTTTCTTTATCTTATCAAAACACTCTATATTTCTTAAGAATTTAGGTAAATTTTCATTAATGCATCTATATGCAACAGCTGTATGCTTTGGTTCACTAGCATACATATTTTCTCGATTCAAACAAAGCCCTCTACGCGAAGTAAAAAAGCCTTTAAAATTATTAACTTCATCAGGAATTTCTACTCCTTTTTCAGCGAAATATTCAGGCAATACCTCCGTTAAAACGCTTTTGCTTAATAATTTTTTCTTCCCACTTTCTTTAAAATGTTCACAAATTTGTTTACGCATTTTATCTTCCAACTGTTTCATTTTATTTTTATTATCTTTTGGTGACTGAAAAAATAGCTCCGCATACTCTCTTAATTCTTCTAATTCTATATTATTCAACGCTTTATCAATAAAATCTCTATGGCATTCATCTAGGTAAAATTTAAGAACTTTATAGTCTTTAGAACGTTTTCTATCCCTCTCCAATATGCCATTTTGAGTAATATATTCTCCTGTTTTACCTTCTGGTTTGGCTCCAAACCTAAGTGTCTTTTGGACTTTAAATATTTCAATCATATTACTTATCTTTTTCATAATATTACCTCCATTTTTTTCACATCAAAAATGCCACCTGCACCTGAGTACATGTGGCATCTAATTATCTTATCTTAATATGTCTCCCTAGATTATACTCCGGTACTATATTCTGTATATCAGCTAAAATTCCTCATTAGTAAAAACATAGGAATATTATACCAATAATTGTATTTTCTTACAAGCAATTTTTGTATATACTCTATATTCTCTATATTCAGCAACCATTCTACAACGTGCTCTAATCTCTCATCCCGTCCTGCAGCTTACAGGCCTACCGCGTCCACTCCGTGAACAGCTTCTTCATGGGTGAACTTTTCATATTCAAACTGGCTTATAAGTCCATCTCTTGACATTGGCACCGATTCTATGTAGGATTGCGCTTTAATGACAGCCTGTGCCATCCAGTCGCCACCACAGTTATCTATAGCATACGCTCGTTGTTCCACAAATGAAGAACGACAGGACATCGACAGGCAAAAACGGGAACTGTTTGCTCTTTGTGTTACTGATGACAAATATATCTACTGGGAATATGAATCCGGCACCAAGGATGACCGTGTCGAACTTCAAAATCTTATGGATATCGTATCAGAAGGAGATACAATAGCCACTACGGAAGTATCAAGGCTCACAAGATCCACCAAGCATCTGTGCGAGATTCTTCAGACCGTCAAAGACAAAAGGCTGATACTTGATATAGGCGGATCCTTCCGTGTTGACTGTTCCAAAGGTGATATGGATCCGATGGCCGAAGGTATGGTTAAGATGTGGGGTGTGTTCGCTGAAATGGAGCGTAATATTATATCCCAGCGTGTTAAGTCCGGTATGAAGAACGTAGGCGCCAAAAGTAAGCAGATTGGAAAACCGGAGACCACCAAGGACAGTCTTCCCGATAAGTTTTGGAAGTATTATCAGATGTATAAGTCTGGTGATATCAATATATCTGAGATGGCTCGGATTATGAATTGTTCCCGGGCATCTGTTTACAAGTATTTAAAAATAGCGGAGATGGATTAATTCTCCATCTCCGCTTCTGTAGATCTTAAATTATGGCATTCCCATTTTAAGTCCTCTCCATACTTATAAAAAATGATAAGTTGCGGGGTATCCGTATTATACTCTTGCCGCTCAAAGCACCATTCACAAACATATATTTTTTGAAACGGTGATTTAAGAATCTGGCTTAAGAATCCACTTGTAGTTCCGTTCCTCGTCCCCTGCTGTATCAAATCTTTCATTAGTTGGAACTCTTTATCTGTTACAAAAATAAACAGATCAACATCACCATTAGGGTATTTCTTCCCTTTATCATTTGTTATTTCTCTCAGGATATTGTCTGGCGAAAAATAAATCGACGGATGGTCACACTTAAACTCTGAAAACCGCTTATCAAAGTCCATTTCCATTACATCATACCCCAGGTGCTCCTTTAAGAGTTTTGCATCTTTAATAAATTGAGCCTGCCCTGCCGGAGTCAGCTTCCTCATATCATCTTTTTCGTAATCAAGATTTTGGATTCTTTTTAATGCATTACTACATTCTATCTCTACATCCAAGTGTCTTTGCGTATAACCACTCCAATCTTCGCCTGGCTGAAGCCTGTCAAACTTGCTTATTGTAGTAGGTATCGAATTATTATGAAGCGTATGCGTCACTTCAATATACCGACAATTTATACATCTGATATCCGGCATACTCTGCTGACTATTATCATCATGGTAGCTTCTATCAATTTCTATACCAAGATTTTCTAAAATGGTTATCGCTTTCTGTTCGCCCTTCTTACGCTTTAACATCTCTTCACCAGCCTGTCACAGTACGGCAGTAGTTCCTCTATCTTGGCAACAATGCGGTGTTGTTCTGCAAGTGGTGGCAAAGGAACTAAATAAGCCTTCAATTCATCAAAAGGTGGAATGTTTTTTATGGCAGAACCTTTACTACTTTTTATTGCATTCTTTTTTAATACTACATCAAAAAACAAAAGGAAATATGGTTTATAGACAGAAGGCATTAGCTGCATTCTCATTAGTGCCTGGTTTATTATTCCTTTTTCTATGTTATCTGGCATAATAAAAGTTTCCCCAATTGTCCCAGCACAACTTACAATAACATCACCTGAATGCACTTCAAATCCAGTCATGCTCTTTTCATAATATTCTTTCGTAATATAATACTCTCCTAATGTAGCATCTTTTTGAATTGCATTTTTTTGTTCATATACTTTTATTGTATCTTTCCCTTTTGGAACAAACATGCTTTTTGTCAAAGCACTTCCAAACGGTCCTTTCTTATATGAACCAAATTCAGCGAACCTTACCCACCTCCAGCTCTCAGGAATATCAAACGGTATCTCATCTTCCGTAATCTCAGCAAGAGGCTTTTCCTTCTTAATTTTGCCTTCCTTGATAAGCTTCTGCTTTTCTTCCTGAATAGCTTTGTAAAGTTCCTCTGCTGAACCTTCTTCTGGTCTTTGTTCTACCAATTTACCCTGGATAGCATATTGCAGAATGGACTTCTTCATATCCTCCGGGAACTTTGCATTGAACTGTTCCAGCTTTTCATAGGATGCTGCATAGCGGTCAACAAAAGGAAGCAGTTTCTCTATTTTGGCAACAATGCGGTATTGCTCAGCAAGTGGCGGTAAAGGAAATAAAAGATTATTAAGGTCATCTTTATTAAATCCACCTTGAGCAGCCCTATTACTCCCTTTGACAAAATTTTGATAGAGTGGTGCTAAATAATAATAATATAGGAAATTTTTATCAATCAGTTCCGTTTTATATAACATTACAATCTTTGCCAATGCAACATTATATGCACCCTCTTTTGCCCAAAAAACTTTTCCTAGAGACCCGCCATATCGAGCCAAAAGAATATCACCTTTTTTTGTAAACTTTGATACTAATTTTTTATCTACATAAATAGGTACTGGTGTTTCTCCATAATCTCTTATTTGGTAAAGACGGACATCACCTTCTTCTGGATACTCTTTAAAATTGGATTTGGGAGGTTGACTACCACCTACTATTTCAAACAAATCATTGTGTTTAACCCATTTCCAAGACTGCGGAATATCAAAAGGTATTTCATCCTCTGTAATTTCAGCAAGTGATTTTTCTTTTTTAATCTTACCTTCTTTAATAAGCGTCTGTTTTTCTTTCTGAATATGCTTATAAAGCTCCTCTGCATTACCTTCTTCAGGTCTTTGTTCTACTAATTTACCCTGGATAGCATATTGTAGAATACTTGCTTTTAATTGTTCAGGTGTCATTCTGCAACACCTCCCGGAAGCAAAGCTTCAAGCTCTGCAAGAACCTTGTCTATCTCAGCATTAAGTGTTGTTCTCTTTTCCTGATAGTTTCTGATTGTATCGAGAGGATCCAGCACCTCTTCTTCCTCGTGAGGATAGCCGCAGAGGTCAATATTACAGCCTTGCTCATTTAAGAGATAATCTGCACTAAATTTCTGTGATTTAGGACCATTTTCGAGCATAATTTCTTTTCTATCATTCCACCAGGTAATGCAATCATCAAAGTGCTTTAATTCCATAGGTTTTGTCTTTGAAAAGTGCTTTCTATCTGATGGAATATCCACTCTGTAGTACCATACATCCTCTGTTGGCTTTGTATTATCAAAGAATAATAAATTGGTTGAAATGGATGTATAAGGGCTAAATACAGAACCAGGAAGTCTTACAATGGTATGTAAGTTAAACTCTGTAAGAAGCTTCTTCTTTATCGCTACCTTTGCATTATCAAGACCGAATAAGAATCCATCCGGAACTACGACAGCAGCTCTACCATTCTTCTTTAATCGGTACATAATAACAGACATAAATAGGTCAGCTGTTTCTGATGAGGCAAGGTCATCCGGGAAAAATCCCTGAATAGACTTATCCTCATGACCGCCATAAGGTGGATTCATAAGAATTACATCAAACTTATCATCTTCTGTATAATCAAGAAGATTATGCTTTAATGAGTTTTCGTGATAAATCTTAGGCACTTCAATATCATGTAAAAGCATATTTGTAACGCAAAGAAGGTAAGGGAAAGGCTTTTTCTCAATACCATAGATGCTATCGTCAAACTGCTTTTGTGCTTCTGTATCTGTTACTTGCTTAGACAACTGACCAAGCCACGAAGTGATAAAGCCACCGGTACCACACGCAAAATCTGCCATGTGTTCTCCAAGCTTTGGTTTAATCATAAGGGCCATAAAATCTGTTACTGCTCTTGGTGTATAGAACTCACCGGAAGAACCAGCAGCTTGCAAATCCTTTAAGATTTCTTCATAGACAAAGCCAAAAGCATGGCTTTCCTTTACATCATCAAATTCGATTTCATCAATAACATCTATTACCTGGCGAAGATACACACCATCCTTCATATAGTTGTTTGCATCCTCAAAAGTAGACTTCACAATTGCCTTTTTGACAGGTGTTTGTGGTGTTACTGATAATTCCTTTAATGTCGGAAATAAAGTGTTGTTTACGAAGTCAAGAAGCTTGTCTCCAGTCATAGCATGACCATTCTCATCCGCTTGTGCCCAATTTCTCCATCTGCAATTCTCTGGAATGATTGATACATAATCATCCTCATTGATTTCCCAATCATCTTCCTTGGCATCATATACCTTCAAAAAGAGCATCCATACCATCTGCTCAATTCTCTGTGCGTCACCGTTAATACCGGCATCCATACGCATAATATCCCTAATACGCTTAATAAAGCCTGACTGCATTGCCATAATTTCTCCTTGTAACCATTCTTAATTTATTATTTTAATTTTTCTGTTTCCCAATATGGAAATTTTAAGGCATCCTTAAAATTTTCATGAACCAATAAAGGATATTTTATTGGTTTAGTTTCGGATAAACCATCATTTAATTTCATATCATCAATAGGAATAGATGATTTATAATAATATGGTTCTATGTAATCGGCCCTAGCCTTATTAGCTGTATAAATAAAAATCATCGTAATACATTTAGGTATAAATGTACTAGTTATTCCAGTAACTAAAAATAATCTTAGCGAAGAACAAACATCATATTTTTTAACACTAATTACCGTTGCCGATTGCTTAAATATATTGCTAAAAGAATCATATTGATTTTTATTTAAGCTAACCCACTTACTTTCTTTTGATATGAAATAATCAACACCTTTTGATATACTTTGATTATAATTACAACTGTTAATTAAATAGTCAATAAAAAACTCGTCTGAACGAATATGTGTGGTCAGAATATGACTATACAATTCAATTCCAACACTTGGTCTAATATCTCTATATTTTCCGGTACATGTGTCATATAAGTTAAACATATATTTAATACTGTCTGAAGCTCGTTTATGTTTCTCAACAAAAATACATATTTGAAATTCTATCCAATAAAGCTTCATATCAAAACAAATAAATGGAGACTTAAAATCTAATGTATACTTTTCATTTTCTTCCGAATACCCCATAAATCTCCAATTAAAAGAATTACAATTCTCAGAAAGATGTGCAATTTCACTTGGAGACGATAATATTTTATCAGTTATATACTTATAATCGTTAAAAACAATATCATAATCATGAATACTTTCTTCTGATATTTCACCATTCCATATTTTTTCAAATCCTTGTATTATATCCATATTCTTTTATACAACCTCTATTTCATCATATATATTATTTTCAAGTTCCCTAACAGCACTTTCATACTGAGCTTTCCCGCCAAACAACTTAACAATTTTTGCTGGCTTGCCATAATTAGCAAAATCCGCAAGGGAAAGTACCTTTATATCCTCTACCTCTGTAATTCCCTGATTCATATACTTATCCAGGAGTATTTCAAGGACTGCTCTTGCATCTCCGGAATACTTAGAGAAGAAGTCTCTTTTCTTTACATTGTTTGCTCTTTCTTTTCTTGTTAAAGGTTTGATTCCGTATGCTACATAGCATATAAAATCAAAATCATCTACATCTTCCATTCCCTGGTCAGCTTTTAATGCAGCTATATCAATTCCCATTTCAGCAAAGGTCTTTTTTATTTCTTCCTTCTTGTCAGAACCCTTCCACTTACGAATAAAATCAGAAAGTGAAGCATACTCTCCCTTGATATTGGTTCTTGTGTAATCAATAATATCTTCCTGGCGAAGCAGTCTTCCGTTTGCATCATAAACAGATACAGTCTTATTGATTATCTTTACCCGGCATCCATCCTTATCGACAATAGGCACACCTAATGTCTCAGGTGGTTCAATAGGTGGTTTATCTCCACCATAAGGCGGTTTTTTATGAGGTTCTGTTCCGTCATGATGATAATGTTCATCTTGCTCAATAGGACCATCCCAATCTGGATCTGAGAAGTGTCTTGTAACATTTCTGAAATCCATAACTGTAAAATGCGTCTTACCTTCTTTTTCTCTGATACGAGTACCACGACCAATAAGCTGCTTAAAGGTTGTCATGCTCTCTACATTTTTATCCAGAACAATAAGCTTTGTCATTTTACAATCTGCTCCGGTAGAAAGTAGCTCAGATGTTGTTGCAATTACCGGATACGGAGATGAGACAGAAATGAAATAGTCGAGTTTACTCTTTCCATATGTATCAGAACCGGTAATACGAACCACATAATCAGGATTCTCCGCTACCATATCTGAATTAAGGTTTATAAGAGCTATTCTCATTCTCTCGGCTGCATCCTCAGTCGCACAGAATACGATTGTTTTCTGCATCCTTCCGGTTGCCTTTAGATACTCTGTTATCTCATTTGCAACTTCATTTATTCTATCTTCCAGGATAATTCCATTCGGATAATCATAATCTTTATTGTTATAAATGCGGTCCTCTATCTCATTACCGTATATATCACACTGACCTTTTACAGGTCTCCACCCATCACCAATGTTAAGCGTGACATTGATAACCTTAAAAGGAGCTAAAAAACCATCTTCTATTCCTTGTTTAAGGCTGTATGTATATACCGGATCTCCAAAGTAATCTATGTTTGATACTGTCTCACTTTCCTTCGGAGTTGCTGTCATACCAATTTGTGTCGCTGATGAAAAATACTCAAGAACTTTTCGCCAATTACTATCCTCTTTAGCACTTCCTCTATGACACTCATCAACGATTATAAGGTCAAAATAGCCCGCTGGAATCTGTCTGAAATGTTCCTCATCATTCTGTCCTACCATCTGATGATAAAGAGCAAAATTAACCTCGTGTGAGCCAATATTGTTAAGACATTCTTTGTCTGAAAAATCAACTTTATAAATGGTCTTTTCAAGTGGGGCAAAGTCCTGGAGAATACTTTGGTCTACAAGAATATTTCTGTCTGCAAGATACAGTATTCTGTTCTTTAAGCCAGAACGAAGCAATCTATATACTATCTGGAAAGCTGTATAGGTCTTACCAGTTCCGGTCGCCATTACAAGAAGAAGCCTCTGCTGACCTTTTGCAATAGCTTCTACAGTTCTATTCACAGCATTTCTTTGATAATAACGAGGTGGATATGTACTCTGAGAATAATAATAAGGCTGGTCAACAACCTTCTTTTCCGCTTCAGAATAACCGGAACCACCGTTTACTTCCGCATAAAACCTTTCAAACAGTTCTTTCTGCGTCGGGAACTGATCCAAAGGTATCTGTCTCTCTTTTCCGGTCAAGAAGTCATGCTCATAAAAAGCATCACCGTTTGATGAATACGCAAACGGAATATCCATCATCTGAGCATAGGTTATAGCCTGCTGAAGCCCAAAAGATACAGAGTGATTATTCTCCTTTGCTTCCACAACGGCAATTGGCTTGCCACCATTTAGGTATAATAAATAATCCGCAAACTTTGGCTTGCTGCGGGCAACAATATTTCCTTTAATATTTATCCTACCATCCGTAATCTTGGTCTCCATTGTGATATGACCTTGCCATCCAGGCTGTATTGCTGGCGTAATATAATTCAATTTAATATCTTCTTCCGACATCTGCTTCTTGCCTAAAACAGCCATACGAACACCCCCTTTAACAAATTTTATTCATCATCCATTGCATCAAGTTTTTCCTGAAGCTCTGCAATGGTATTCTTTAATCTTGCTTTCTGTAATGACTTCTTTGTTCTATCACACAAAGCCTTAGGGAAAGTCTTTTCCCATTCATGATATTCCTTTAAAATAGATGCCTTTTCTTCTTCTGTAGCATTTTCCATACGAGTACGAATAGTCTCTCTTTCCTCGTACCATTCCTTGAGATAGTCATTCATGGTACCAGTAAACCCATTACCGAACTGTAATGAATATTTTGCACCATCCTTCTTTACTTCTAATTCATACAATTCTTCCATCTCAAAGAACGCAAACATTGCACCAATGTAATTTGATACTACTGGATCCATTAAGGCTATTGTCTCTACCCCAAGTACATAAGCAAATTGCTTTAACATATCAAACTTAGGTTTTCTAGCACCGTTTTCATATTTTTGTATTCTATCAGCAGTTAATCCCATAGCCTGACCTAATTCTGCCTGGGATAAACCCTTTTCAATTCTTATCGCACGGATTCTACGACCAATTCGGTCCGCAGAAGTTTCCTCATTAAAATCAGCAGCATCTTGTCCAAATGGATTATGTACCATCAAAGCCATCTTTATCACCTTAAATATAGTAAATTTGCACAAATAGCTATATTCAGCATACCACAGAACCTTGATAAGGAAAAGCACAAAAAAGTAATTAAAAAGCACTTGTTTATAAAAAGCACATATTTGTGCTCGTCAATACATCTAATTGATGTATAATATAATCAAAAGCACTTAAAGAAGGGATGACGATATGAACGAACTATTAGCAAAATATCCAGCAGTTCTTGATGTCGCTACCGTAGCAGAAATCCTTGAAGTAACCCCAGCAACAGTAAGGAGGCTCTTAAAGGCAAATGTTATTCCTTCTGTAAAGGTTGGCAGACTTACAAGGGTTGCACTGTAAATATATTTGTCTTTTGAACAAAGCTTTTTCTCTGAACAGTTATTACACACATATGGAGGCTTTTCGAATTTATGGCATGCCCGGGATACATATTTATCGCAGTATTTCTGGCTGTCCACACTTCGGCATCTACAACAGTTTTCTTCGCAGGACTCATCTCCACAAACGTGACGCTGTACATACTGTCTTACAAATCTGCAGTCCTTTCTTAGAAAATAGTTACCCGGAATGAATGTACGATTTTCTTTAATCTCATGTGCAATCGTTGACGGATGACGATGGAGTAGTTTTCCTATTTTTATTATTGCATCGGCTGTCATGTGGCTGGCAGGATTTATTGCGAGCAGGAGGTAGTGGGTCCAAAACTGCCGCATCAGACAACGGTGCGGCAGCGATACTAACGAATATACTTCGTTATTTTGAGCTTAACTTTTTCAAAATGAAATATCAATTCCATGTTTTAAGGTATTCTTTTAGCATAAAAGCACAAAAGTAAGGAAATGTGTATATGCTTTCAGAACATCCTATATTAAAATCTCCTAATTTTATTCCATGCTTTATATCGCTGTATCTTTCATCCCTGATGAGCGTTCTGAGAGACTTGGATCTGTCATTATTGGACTTGACCTCCACCGGGATTAGTTCATTTTGTGAACGCACAAAGAAGTCTTCCTCAAGAGTTGCGTTTTCTTTCTTATAATAAAACAATCCCAAACCCTGCTTAATAAATGCTTCTGCAACAAAATTTTCGTATAGGGCACCTTTATATACGCCAAGATTCTTATTAACCCTCAGATCTTCCTGTGCTTCATCATCTAACGCAGATACTAAAAGTCCAGTATCGGGGTAATACAACTTATACTTAGTTGTATCAACATTTCCTTTCAACGGAAGTTCCGGCATAAGCAGACAGTTGCATTCCGTCACAACTCCTGCGTCAATCAGCCATTCAATACATCCCATATATTCTCTGGAACGCGCATTTTTGCTGATTTGACTGTATTGGAATTTCTTGTTTTCTTTGGCAAGCTGTGCCGGTATGCTCCTATACACACTGATTATTTTGGTCTGGTCAAGTCCTTGTGCATATTTTCTGACATCTTCTTCATAATCAAGTCGAATCTGATTCTGAATATCTGACGAAGCCTGAAAAGTTCCTGTCTCAACATATCCCTTAACCACATCCGGCATTCCTCCCAGAACACAGTAATCAAGAAATAATGATTTATAGACAGACAATTCTGTTTCACCAAATGGTTTCAAGGCTGTCATATGTTCTAAAATATCGTAAATCTGGGTATTGTCATATCCCTTTGCCCACAAAAATTCCTCAAAATCCATTGAAAACATTTCATAATCAACCTTATTTCCAACGCTGTTACTGTGAATTTTTCTGTAATTGATTCCAAGCATTGAACCACTGCATATAATATCATAACGTCCGTCAATCCTAAATGACTTCAAGGCTGTAGCTATATCCGGATACTCCTGTATTTCATCAAAAACAATAATCGTATGACCCTGAACAAACTTAAAAGATGGATTTATCAATGATATATTCTTCACAATGGTATTTACATCATATCCGTCCTCTGCTATTTTGATAAATTTCTTATCCAGAGCAAAATTAATATATATAACACTTGCATAATTAGCGTTGGCAAAATGCATAATAGATTCTGTCTTGCCAATCTGTCTTGCACCTTTTACTATCAACGGCTTATGATTAACATCTTCCTTCCATTTAATTAGGAAATCATCTATTTTTCTTTTCAAATACATAATTATCTCCTCCTGATTACAACATTATCACATTTTATAAGCCATTTCAATCGGCTTTCTCACATTTTATGAGCTTACTTTGAGTTATATCTCACATTTCATGAGGTTATGTTCTTAGCTTACTGTTTTTTTAAACTGCGAAAAAAAACTGCACACTAATTGCTTAGTGTACGTCTGACATATAATATATGTTTTACCATCCTAAATCCATAAGCCAGTTATTAAGGCTTCTTTCTCTTTCTGTCTGCGTTAAATTATCATCTGTAATATATTCTCCTTGCTGTCCAGATACATTCTTCACATTGCTGTTTTTATCCTGCGTTATTACAACATAGTCTCCGATACCTGCTTTATCAAGGAAATATTCTGTGCCATTCACAACATTAATTACATTACTAATACCACTAGCCACAAATACAGTTGCTAATATGGTAAAAAGTAAAAGAATAATATTCATTGTTTTCTTTAAATAATAAAAAGTGCAGCTTCTGCTACACTTTCTTTAATACAACTGTTACGTTAAAACATCCGTCTTTATTTTCCGCAAATATTTCGCCATCCATCATATGAAGTATTTTCCTGCATATATATAATCCCATACCGGCTTCCATTAACATTACTGCTGTTACTTCCTCATCTTCCGATTTGATTCCTAAATATCCTCCGTTACCGTACTTGACAGCATTTTCAATTAAATTCTGCATTACTTCAACAATTCTGTCTTCGTCACCATATACAAGACAGTTTTGCCAGCCTTCACTATATATTTTCTACAAGTTATTCTTAATTTTTTTTTGCAAAAAAGCAGGTACTTTAATAGACATTTCCTCAATTGGAGATTTGTACCTGTTTTTTTCTATACTGACAAAGTCCGGTTCTACTATTTTTTTCTCACACTCTCTTATTCCTGTGGCAATTAGTGTTACAGTTACTTCATCTCGATCACCATCAACATCTCCAACCGTACCCCAAAGTATGTGCACATCCCTTCCTGCAATACTCTGAATGCATCTTGCAGCTTCATTCATTTCTTTTATTCCGGCTTTTCCTTCAACATTAAACAACACATAACTTGCACCCTCAATTGTCGTTTCCAATAGTGGGGAGCTGAGTGCCTTATTAAGTGCATCCATAACAGCATCATTTCCTTTTGATGAGCCAATACCTAGATGTGCAAGGCCTTTCCCTCTGATAACCGTACATAAATCATTAAAATCGAGATTAATCGTTCCTCTGTTAATTATTATGTTGGTTATTCCCATAACTGCATAATGCAGAACCTCATCCGCCTTGGCAAAAGCATCTTCAAAAGACATGTCTGAATATGCTTCTAAAAGACGGTCATTCGGAATTGTAATAAGTATGTCAACATTTTCCCTAAGCTTTTCTATGCCTTCTGTCGCAATTACTTCCCTTGGATATCCTTCATATCCAAAAGGTTTTGTTACTATTGCAACCGTCAGAATGCCTTTGTCCATGCATGTTTTTGCAATTACATGAGCTGCTCCCAAACCTGTTCCTCCACCCATTCCGCAGGTTATAAAAACAAGTCGGTATCCTTCCAGTAATGTTTCAAGCTCATCAAGGCTTTCAAGTGCAGACTTTTCTCCAATTGTGGGATCAGAACCGGCTCCAAGGCCCTCGGTAAGCTTTTTTCCAAGTTGAATCTTTATTGGAGCAAAATTCGCATCCAGCACCTGTGCATCCGTGTTGGCTGCGATAAAATCAACACCTGAAATGCCTTCATTTATCATTCTGTCTATTGCATTGTTTCCGCCTCCGCCAACACCGATAACTGCCATTTTTACATAATCTTTTTTTTCAAAACTTTTTATTTCTAACATATTGTTCTCCTTCTTCGTCGCATTTTTGAGACAGTTTCAATGTATCATTTATGCGATTGTTTGTCAATATATTTGTTGCATTTTTGAGATTTGTATGTTAGTATATTTATAGTAATGATGGAGGAAAAGCATGATAATTGGTCAAAAAATTAAAGAGTTAAGAATAAAAAAAGGAATCTCCGTTGATGCACTTGCCGAAGCAACCGGTATTTCCAGAGCAACTTTATATCGTTATGAAAATGCTTCAATTCACAAAATTCCTGTTGCCTGTCTTGAATCAATCTGCAGGGTTCTCGGAGTAAAGACTTCTGACTTAATGGAAGATACTGACAGCAATCAGCTTGAAGAACTTCCACAAGCCTTTAACAATCCACAGGAAGCGCTTTCATTTATTTTAAAAATGCCTGCTCTGGCTGCTTACGGTGGATATGATTTAAGTAAGATGGACGATAAGAAACTTCTTGAATTTGCCAACGAAATTTTAGCCCAGATTCGTCTTGTAAGTTACAAATATAAATAAAAGAGGGAGAACACTATGGCACCTGAAGAAATCATTGATTTAGCAAAAGACTTCAGACAATGCTACAATACAAATGATGCCATTGAAGTTGCTAATTCCATAGGCATCAACGTTATTATGCGAAAACAGAATACTGATGATTTCAAAGCACACATTGTGAAATTCGATAAATATACGCCTTTCATATGTGTAAATGAAAACTTCTCCCCTGTCTCAAGAAATGTCCTTTGTGCTCATGAACTTGGCCACGCTATCCTGCATGAGGATACCGTATATAATCAGTTCGATACCTCAACCGATATGATTAAACAGAAGCAGGAATACGAGGCCAATCTTTTTGCCGTTGCCTTCCTATGTGACGAGGATGAATTCAATATGCCGTTTTCGCAGATGAATAACTATGTACTGAAAAGAATTCTGGATGAAAATATTTATGTGTGAGTATTAAGTTCTGAAGGTATTGAAATCGCATATTTTTATGGATATCCCCTAATTAAGTGCTCACGCTATTTGCAACTCTGATAATCTGGATTGCCTCTACTATTCCTCTGCCATATCCTTTCACATCTTTTACCTTGCATTAAATCTCTCTATGATATTTAGGTGAAGTAATATCTTTAAGAACATCTTTAGCAAAATGGATATTAATATCACTTTTTCATCAATTTTGAAAAAGCAACTAACCGGGTTAATGAACCTTCAAGTTTCCTAATATCGGATTTAACATTGGTTGCATACGCTTCCTTTATGAGAATATTCATTTTTAACTTATAAATTATATTCCCTTTAAATATTCTTCATCACTACCCCAACGCTTAGACGGATGGTTGTAATGCTTTATTTCGATAGACTTGTCCCATTTTTTTATTAATTCATCAAGTTTTCCTACATATCCCTGATCACCACAGCATATCGCAATTTTAGATGGATTTATTATTTTTATCTCTTCTAATATTAGTGATTGGTACTTTTCAAAATATCCATCAATAACATCTTCCTTAGCTTGGGACAATCCGCCTCTCTTGTTTATATTCATATATGCAACGGATTCTAAACTAAAATCTTTATTGCCGGTCCAAGATTCACCAATCTTACGCAATCTTCTGAAAATCTTCTTTTTCCAATTATAATTATTCGACTTAATTGTTTCCCGGAACCAAAATTTACCATTATCTGCAATTACATTGCCCTCAGATGCATCTTTAAGCTGTTCTGATATATTAGCTTCCTTCAATATGAATAGTATTTTTTCTCCTTTAATCCATGCTTCTTCATTCACAATACCGTCTCGAGTAAAAGAATTTCTAAGATCTAAATTTCTAAGATTACCCCCTTTATATCTTTCCAGATAATTATTTCCCTCATGATTTTCATTCTTGTTATTAACTTCTTCATTCTGGTTCTCTATCCATTTTTTAAAAAGTTTTTCCAACTGTTCTGTTATACTTTTTTCCATAGTAATGCATTTCCTTTCTATACAATCACTTAATTCTTTCAGGTACTAAAATATGGAGAAACAGTTGGAATATTACAGAAGGTTTTACAATCACTTAATTCTTTCAGGTACTAAAATACAGAACGAAAGGCACAGACGGAGCTTACAGTTTTACAATCACTTAATTCTTTCAGGTACTAAAATAGAGGTGACTTAGAAGACTGCGTCAAAATTGTTTTACAATCACTTAATTCTTTCAGGTACTAAAATCTACTTTTGAATTTCTTGCCTTTACATCTGTTTTACAATCACTTAATTCTTTCAGGTACTAAAATAACTTCCATTTCACAGGGCCGTTCCATATGTTTTACAATCACTTAATTCTTTCAGGTACTAAAATCGTCGGTTCTTTTTCTTGCCACTCTCCGTGTTTTACAATCACTTAATTCTTTCAGGTACTAAAATTGATAGCGCTCCGGAGAATTGGAGGGATAGTTTTACAATCACTTAATTCTTTCAGGTACTAAAATACTCGTAGTGTAATTCAAGAAGCTCTTCGGTTTTACAATCACTTAATTCTTTCAGGTACTAAAATAATAATCAGTTGAGACAGTTCTATCGTGATGTTTTACAATCACTTAATTCTTTCAGGTACTAAAATAATAACCACAGATGGATTTACTCCGTTTGGTTTTACAATCACTTAATTCTTTCAGGTACTAAAATTCCGTCTGGCATTGGTTGGTGGCGTGTTAAGTTTTACAATCACTTAATTCTTTCAGGTACTAAAATAGTCAAATAAAGGTTAGTAAATAGAGTTTGTTTTACAATCACTTAATTCTTTCAGGTACTAAAATTATTTAAGTCTATGAACCCACCTAAGTCAGTTTTACAATCACTTAATTCTTTCAGGTACTAAAATCAGTAGCAATCAAGAATGAACATTCTTTCAGTTTTACAATCACTTAATTCTTTCAGGTACTAAAATAGTGACTGATATTCAGGAAGGTGGAGTAAGTTTTACAATCACTTAATTCTTTCAGGTACTAAAATTTGTGATGACATCGCAACTGAACTTGTTGGTTTTACAATCACTTAATTCTTTCAGGTACTAAAATTACTTATAACACATATATATATAATAATCTGTTTTACAATCACTTAATTCTTTCAGGTACTAAAATCGACTGTAGCTGTCACATCTTCAAGAGTGAGTTTTACAATCACTTAATTCTTTCAGGTACTAAAATATACAATCACACATTCAAAAATACTAATAGGTTTTACAATCACTTAATTCTTTCAGGTACTAAAATTACATAATCAACAAAAGAGACCGAAGCGCAGTTTTACAATCACTTAATTCTTTCAGGTACTAAAATGCTCTCTCTTTCTTTTTTTATTTTTTCTTGTTTTACAATCACTTAATTCTTTCAGGTACTAAAATTTTTTGTCTTTGAGACAGACAAAGACAAGGTTTTACAATCACTTAATTCTTTCAGGTACTAAAATTAATAAATACATATTACATCAAGTGCGTTATGTTTTACAATCACTTAATTCTTTCAGGTACTAAAATTTCGCCTTGCGATAACGCCTTGTAGTTTTTGTTTTACAATCACTTAATTCTTTCAGGTACTAAAATCCCGTTGCGAGCTTATTTGAAAGACTTTCTGTTTTACAATCACTTAATTCTTTCAGGTACTAAAATTAATAACATTCTGAATGATAGCTTAGATAGTTTTACAATCACTTAATTCTTTCAGGTACTAAAATTTTTTGTCTTTGAGACAGACAAAGACAAGGTTTTACAATCACTTAATTCTTTCAGGTACTAAAATTATCCGTTAATAAGGGGGTGTTGTAAATAAGTTTTACAATCACTTAATTCTTTCAGGTACTAAAATGTCAAATCCGTATTTCCAAGCAATCGTCATTACTTCAGAATTCAACATCCCAGTCACCTCTTTTCAAGCAATTTTGTTTTATAATCACATAATTATTGTAACATATTTTATGTCAATAAGAAAGAAATTTCTTGCTCAACAGGAGATTTTGTTATACATTCATTTATTGCCAAGCTCTCATTTATTAACTTCAAAATAACCAAATCTGATATACTAACGAGTTCCCCTTTACCACCAATTTTATGAATTACATTTTGCAGCATTTCTATTAATTCATCATATTCTAGCTCTCTATTATAAGGATAGTTATTTTCGATAAACTCTTTAATATGGTACATATCAGGGATTCCATATATAACGTCATTGAAAACAGTTACACCTGTCTCCAATCCATTTTTTAACCAACAATAGCCATCAATACTTGATGAGATAATAAAGTGCACATCATAATTATCACTTATATTTTTCATACGATAAACCAAGTCGCAATACTCACTCTTTTTAACAAGATGATCTAAATCCCTAAAAATAACAAGAGTTCTTTCAGGAAATATTTCCTGGCTTTTTTCTAAAGAGTTTAGATATATATTAACAAGCTCATTTCCTGATTTATTTTCAAGATATTCATTATCATTGTAAGGAACAATAGAAGATTTTTGCACCATATCCCAAAGTTCAGACATCTCATACCTAAGTTGAATATCTCCTAATTGTGATATCTCATTATTAATGAGATTGCATATCTGCATAAGTTCATCATCAATTTTTTGCATAAATTCCTGACATTCAAATTCAGCAATATAATTTTTAACTAACTTGGCTACCATGCTTGTCTTATTTAGTTTTATACTGTTTATTAAGTCTTCAGCTTCTGCTACATAATATAATTCAAAAGTTTTTCTGCCTATTTCATCATTATCCAGACTTATCTTGCATTCAAGTATACCCTCATATTCCATATATTTAGAACATGAAAAATATTTTCTGATTATTTCAATTATTCGATTTTTTTCAATTATATTACTTCCACAAAACTGCATAACAGGACAGTATTCAATTTCTATATGCTTTATATCATTATCAATTTTCAGCTTCATATTATTATCATTCTCTCCACTCCGAGTATTTCTTCAGTCTTTGTTTTATTTCCAACCAGTATCTTCATATCGTCATATTGCTTTTCCGTTACAGAAAGTAATCTGACATTTCCTTTATCCGGTATAAACTTTTTTATTCGGTTCTCCAACCTATCCGCATATTCTCTCGAAGGACATGTTCTGACATAAATGGAATATTGCATCATAGCAAATCCTTCTATCAACAAATTTTTTCTGAAATTCCTATAGGCTTTTCTCTCTTTTTCCGTATCTACCGGAAGATCAAACATACACAACACTTTCATTATATTATACTTCATAGCCACCTTCTATTTCGTAATTTTCCACATTCGGAAATTCTATCTCAATATTTTTGCCGCTAATGTACGCTGCCGCCTGCTCTACATATCTTTCTAGCATATTACCTACATACATATTTTTATTGTTATATAAGACCTTGTTATTTACAATATTAACAAGTTTTCTCCTATGCTCCTGTTTGAAATACTTTTCTCCGTCCAAAAGTCTGTATGACAACAAATCCACAAATGGCCTTATAGGTTCCATTAAATCATCAACTAAATTAAACCTGTTATATTCATTTTTGTGATGTATACCTATTTGTGTATTCAATCCATATCCAACACAAAGTCTTGAAATATACGAACGTATTATAGAATATCCATAATCAAGACCTGAATTTAACAAAATATTATCATTTCCTCTTGAAAAAGTAGAATTCATCATGGTATTAAAATATATTTTGGCAGCATGTGCTTCCCTATTGGTAGGATCTCCGCTCAGAACATTGTTTTTTAATTGTTCCAGCTTACATATTATTTCAGCTTCCTTTTGAATAATCTTTAAAACATTTTTCTGATTATTAATTTTGGCTTTTACAATCTGCACCCATAAATCATCATAAAATTTTTGTTCATTATTGATTTGGAACCCCAAGATTTTAGATGCTCGGCTATGATTATCATACGCTCCAAAACTACCAATCGGTAAATGTTCCATATTGCATACAATTAATTCTATCCCCTTATCGGCCAATACACTCATCATCCTTGCGGTAATATTTACGGATAAATTGTCCAATACAATAACCGATATATCGTCTAAAGGTATCCAAATATCATTTCCTTCTTTTTCAATAACCAAATTATTCAATTTTAAATGAACATACACTTCACTTTCTATTAACAAAACTCTAAAAGCCATTCTTCCTCCACGTAAAAAAAGGAGTGCCCGTCGGCACTCCTTGATTTCGGCATAAAGCCTTATTTTAGTAGATCTGAAAAAATTAAGTGATTGTAAAATTTCTAAATCCACTGTAAGTATATACCAGACGCATTATTAAGTCAATAATTATTTGCAAATAAACGAAAATTCTTCTTTTTCACACTCGTAACAGTTACCAAGAATATCAGTTCTGATTTTCTTAACCATTTTTGTTTTTGACAAGCCTATAAGGTGCTGTTTTTCAAATTTAGGTGCATCTACAGGTTTAGTTTCAATATAATTTCTTACAGCCGGCATAGTCCTTGATAAAAATCTCTCAGTAAATAATTCCCCATTTTTTTCATATTTGATGATATCATTTTTATAAAATGACAGTCTGAATTCATATCCTAATTTTTCAAGGTCATCAATTGTCTGTTCAGGCAAAATCATTTTTTCACTTACAAGAGCTTTTCTATAAGCTTCCATATTTACTATCTCTTCATCGCCCTTGCACTTAATGTCTGATTGTTTAATACCCACAAAATAATATAATTTATCTGTTATGTTGTAGTATACATCCATTCTGTATGGTACAAGAGATTCCAAAATTACCTTTTTACTATCCTTTGCATATCCATATTTATGAGAAATATCGATACAAGAGCCCACTTCTCCATCCATATAACTTATCTTGGTTACTTTAGGTCCATTATGTTTTTTTGAATATTTTCTTATAACATCACCGGTCTCTTCTTCATATTTGACAAAAGGGTTTGTTGCGTCTGCATATTGTTTCATAATACCCATCAGAATCTGAAACGTCTTAGGGTCATTTCTGTACATCAATATGTCACTCTTCTTACTTTTTCCATTTGACTCTGCCAGAAGTTTTTTCAGACTCTCAAATCCGCTTTTTGTTCTGATATCTGCTGTTCTTGAAATTTTATATATTTTACCATCTATTTCTCTTGTTCCATATATTGTCTGATTGCATAAACCTCTATTACATTTTGAATCAACTGCATGCCAGTATTTAACCTTTTTCTCAGCATCCTCAATATGACGTTTAATCTGGCTCCATTTATTTCCGTAAAGATAATCTTTATAAACATCTTCCTGCATATTTTCATTCCACATACGTTTATCAAGAATTTCTCCGGTTTCAAAATCAATAAACGAACCCTGTAATTTATGAAAAGCATCGTATCCAAGCTGTGAATAACATAATAACATAGCATCTACTGCGTGATGGCTGTATGACTCATCTCTGTCTTTTTCAATATGTAAATTTACTCTCATCTGATGAGTAAAACTTCCTCTGATAACTTTCACAATCGTTCCGGTCTGTTTTGTGCTAAAGAAATCCTGCAATGTATTCAATATTACTCTTGAAGCATATCTTGTATCATTGAGATTTCTATTTATAAATTTCTTCAAAACATCATACTTCGTTATATCTTCCATAAAAAGATAATTAGCTTTTTTTGCCTTTTCTATTTTAAGTCCAAGAATATAATTTTTGTATTCTTCCCATCCCCAATCTCTTGTAATTTTAGAAAGATACATATATGGGGTATTAACTCCTTTTTCCTGATTTTCCACCTTATAAACTAATGTTTTATTAATTCTACTGTCTACAAGTGAAACGGATAAAGGTATGATATGGTCAACTTCAAACATATCCGGATGATTAACCAAGTCAAATATATCTATTTTTCTTCCTGAATAAGGGCACACGCCTCCCTGTTCATTCCATAATTTTAATTTAAGAGCCAGTCCTTTGTGATTTCTAAAATCTTTATCTTCAATCCTAAGCTCATACTCTGCATATATCTTTTTAGTAATCTCTTCAAGTTCTTTCTCGTTCTTCCTCTGGGTATCTTTGATTCTCTTTTTCTGTTCCTCTGTATTACGCTCCCTTGGCATCTCAACTACTACTTTTTCAGGCATACCATATTTCTTGATTATTGCATTTACTATTCTTATGGCAATATGAATTGATTTAACAACAACCGGATTGTATATATCATCTTTTGCAATATCTACCGGTATATATTGACAATCCTTAAATAAATCACCTTTTTTCTTAAAAACACCCATTTCAGTTAATAATTGCATCTGTTCCTTAGGCTGTTCATACATAGCCGGAATCAATTCTTGCATAATTTTAAGCGAAAAAGAATGCCACTTAGAAAATAATTTACCATTTTTCTTCCTAACATCTGCAAGACAATTCACAACATCATTGTCCAACCCCAACTCTGATAATGAGTTTACAATCATATCTCTTTCTGTATTAATAGTAAGTATCCGTCCTATATCATCAAGAGTGTCTCTGGATAATAAATTGATATCGTACTCTATCTTTTTAAGTTCTTTTCTAAGTTTATTGTATATTTCAAAGCAATGGAAAATTTCTTTTTCATCCTTATCAATTCTTGCACCCTCTAATGTCTCTATATCCTCACCAATTATTTTCTTAATGATTTTACGCATATTAATAGAATCGCTTGTTTTAAGAGTATCTACTATCTTACGTTTTTCATCTTCTTCAAGCTTTCTTCCATTCACAATAAGATTATTAAGATCATTAAGCACATTAAATTCTTGTGCTGTATATGAAGCCGCCGCTGCTCGTAATTCTTCATTATACACAGAGCATTTTCCTATTAATTTCTCAAACAAATTTTTATCCGTTTTATATGTACCATCATCATTCAGCTTAGTCGTATATATACCATAGTCAGTTCTTGAATTATCATTACCGGGTCCAACATAATATTCACGTTTTCTATCAAAAATTTTCATATAATTTTCAATAAACTTATCAGTGATTTCAGAATGAAATTTTTTCTGAGTATCCAATATTGAAGTAATTTCTTTTCTATATGATGATGTTGTAAACACATTACATAATGTAACTTTTTCTCCATTAATATCTGCTACAAATTGTCCTCTATAGTTGCCATATTTACAATATCTTTCATACTGTATCTGACACGGGAATTTTTCTTCAAGCTCTTTTTGATTTATAGCTATACTTTTTGAGTAGTCTGTACCGTCATTTGCATTATCACCAAAATCTTCAAGATAAGATATTCCTCTATGTTTCAGTTCATTAAGTAATACTGTATATATCTCATCCATACTAAGTTCTTCACTGATACCCTTTACGCGAAGAAGCAATGGCATATTATCAATATCTCCAGGAATGCTAAATCCAAGTGACTTCCACATTTTAGCAAAGTCAGATATTCTGGTTCTCAGCCTTCTTTTGAGACGCCTCATCTGTCTAAATGACCGTCTATCCTTATTGTTTTCCGCCTCAGCTGCAGTGAATATATTGGAACATGACTCTATAACTTGAAGTGTTTCCAAATCAATTACTGCCCATCCTACTGATGCAATTCCAATATCCAATCCTAATACATAATTCATAACATTACCTCCAATTTTTTTCACATCAAAAATGCCACCTGCACCTGAGTACATGTGGCATCTAGTTATCTTATCTTAATATGTCTCCCTAGATTATACTCCGGTGCTATATTCTGTATATCAGCTAAAATTCCTCATTAGTAAAAATTATAGGAATATTATACCAATAATTGTATTTTTTTACAAGCAATTTTTGTATGTATTCTGTATTCTATATCCAGCCAACCATTCTCTAACGTGCTCTAATCTCTCATCCCGTCCCGCAGCTTACAGGCCTACCGCGTCCACTCCGTGAACAGCTTCTTCATGGGTGAACTTTTCATATTCAAGTTGGCTTATAAGTTCATCTCTTGACATTGGCACCGATTCCATGTAGGATTGCGCTTTAATGACAGCCTGTGCCATCCAGTCGCCACCACAGTTATCTATAGCATACTGGACTTCATCAGATGTGAATTCTTCGTATTCAAGTTGTTCCGTAAGACCAAGTTTAGAAAATCCCATATTGCTTCCCAGGTAAGACTTGGCAGACATAAGTGCCTGTTTTTTCCAGTCGGCACCGCAATTGTCAAGGGCGTACTGTATCTGATTTGCATCATATCCCTCATATTCAAGCTGACCTTTGAGACTTTCTTTTGAAAACCGCCCATATCCAGATAACTTTTTGCACTCTTTAGTGCATTGGATTCGCCGGCCGATACATTAGAGGCAGGAGTTGTCGGCTGGGCAGCAGGTTTGGTAGCTGGTGGTGCAGGTTGTTCTGCGGGCTGCTTTGCAGGCTGTTCTGCAGGTTTCTCTACAGGCTGTTTTGCGGGTTGGTTTACGGGCTCATTGGGCGTAATCTGATTGCCATTGATCAGATTAATCTTATCAACGTATACAGCCGGAATTGATATAGTCTGTCCGAGAACCGATTCATACTGGAAAATGCCTACTGACGTTCCATAAATTTCAATATTATCATCTTCAAGAATACGGCTTGTTGTTATTTCCGGATCATAGCCTATAAGAATCACCTTATCGTAGTCTCCGTCAACGGCAAGGCGGATCTGATTCTCATCATCTCCTTCCATAAGCTGGACAACCTCTCCTGTAAAATATACAAGTTTTCCCTCATAATCCTTTGGATTACGGGAAATATTATCGAATGTAATTCCTGTCTTATAATCACTATCGCTGTATGTCTGTCTCTCAGAAGATTCGGTTATATCTTCTGCCGTTGTAGAATACTCAGTCTTATTCTTTTTGTGTGTTGTTGTCTCCTCTTCAGATTCATTAAAAGTTGCTGTTTTGCCACATGCCCATAACATGCAGCATGCAATAATCGTTAATAACAATACTGACAATTTCTTCATAATAGTTACCTCCATAATAAAATTGATGTTGCTCCCACCAGCCCCTTGATTTATTCATATTTTATCATTTTTACCTGTCCCAAAAAAAGGACTGGCAAATCTAAGGTAATACGCAAAGTTACAGTATAGGAAAAAGTGTGAATACATGTTATAATACCGGTAGTTAGTCTTAAAAGGAGATGAAAACAATAAAAAAGAAATTCAGAATTACATTTAATGCACCGGTAGTATTATGTTTAATTTTTATATGTTTTGCGGCAACGCTACTGGGAGAAATTACAAATGGTAGAAGCACAGCATTATTTTTTATGACATATCACTCATCATTATTAAATCCTCTGACCTATATAAGGTTTATAACACATGTTTTTGGGCATGCAGGCTGGGAGCATTTTATCGGTAATGCGACATATCTTTTATTATTGGGACCGGTATTAGAGGAAAAATACAAATCCAGAACATTAATTGAAATAATAATCATTACGGCACTGGTTACCGGTATTATCAACTATATCTTTTTCCCTAATATTGCACTATGCGGAGCCAGTGGAATTGTCTTTGCCTTCATTATTCTGGCTTCATTTACCGGATTTAAAGATGGTGAAATTCCTCTGACATTTATTCTTGTTGCCACCATATATATAGGCCAGCAGATATATGACGGAATTACAGTTAATGATAATGTATCGCAAATGGCTCATATTACCGGCGGACTGGTAGGTTCAATAACAGGATATATTCTTAACAAAAAAACAGTAACCCAGTAATTTACTGTCCTCACCTGCGTGGCAATATGTTCCACACAAAGAAAACCGGGTCAGCTTTACGCCGACCCGGTCTTTATATTAAACGTTTCCTACACTTCATCCCTATAACTCTGCGGTTATGTACCTTAACCAAATATTGCCTCTGCAAGTTCCTGCATAGTCATTCCGATACTCTCTAAATCTGACTTATATAGAGTAACTGAAAGGAAGTATCCATTATCCTTTGTAATGACTGCACAATACTCTTCATTTTCGCTTGGTGACTTTACTCTCTTGAAAGTTCTTTTATAGAACTCGACTGTACCATTAGGTGTGTCAAGTGTATCTTTTAACTTTTCAATCTTGTCATATTCGAATTCGCTTTTATCGACTTCCCATTCATCACCTTCTATATAGTGTTTTACCCATCCTTCTGTATATGGGGTTACCCACACAGAAATATCATCTGTTTTCATGACAAAACAGTTCTCATCAGTATACTCGTCATATACTTCAAATCCATCAACAAGGTTAACTTTTCCGATTACATTTCCGTCGTAATCCTCAATTTCATATTTGCTCTTTTCGGCTACATCTGAATCGTCTTTTTTGTCATCCTTCTTTGTATCTTCCTTTGAAGGTTTTTCATCATCTTTGTCAGGAGTTGACTCTTCTTCATCTTTCTTATCATCTGAATCGTCTGCGTCCTTAATTTCATCCGGAAGCTCAACCTTAGTCTTGCCGAAATCGGAGAATTCCAATGTAACGCTTGCTTCATTAATGCTTAATAAGTCTTTAACATTAACATCTTCTGTTGAAGATACTTCAAGAATCTTGCCGATGCAGCTCTTTAAATCAATTGAAATGGCTGTGATAGTGTCATTATCTCCGTCAATTGTTACTGTGATTGCCACATCTTCTAATAAATCAATAATTTTTGATAAATCAAAATCTTCCTCTGAAACACTGCCTAAACCTGAAAGGCTGTTTTCGATAGCTGACTTGATATCATCTTCCTTATCGCCAAGAATTTTGTCAAAATCAAGCTTGGCTTCTACTGTGTAGATACCATTCTTTTCAGAAACCACATCTGCTGTTTTGATAAAATCTGTAATTGCTGTTACGTTACGTAAGCTTGCAATCACATCTGAAAGGCTTGTATCTGACTCCTCTTTCATCCATTCATCATCATCAAAATCATATTCATAGACATACGCTGTGTTGCCTTCTTTAACAAGATAAGTCTTGAGTTCCTGGCTGTCTTCAGCAACATCAGGAATTTTTGCGTATGATTTTCCCTCTGCATAACCTGCTTCATCACAGATTTTAAGAGTTCCGTTTATGCCTGCCTTAGCTGATGACTTAAGGTCTGATTCTTCAAGTTCGCCTTCTTTAATAGCTGACTCAATCATTTCTTCAGTCATTCCCTGCATAACAAGAGCCTGTTTTAAATCTAAATCAGCATCTAATTTTACATCGAATGATACTGTGAAGTTTTCTAAACCTTTTTTGTTAGCTGCTACTGCTTTGACAAGGTCATCAGCACTCTTGCTGCCTTTTACCGTGTCTTCTGAAGACTGGTTCTCACCTGTGCCAACCTTCACTTTCTTGCTACCACATGCTGCCATACCGAGTGTAAGTGCAATACACATCATGGCTACAAGAATTTTTTTAAATAATCCTTTTTTCATTTTGTCTGCTCCTTTAAAAATTTTAACTTTTAAGGTATTAAAACCAAAGCACGTTCTGATTGTAGCACGGAAAATTTTACTAATCAATATACGTTTTAGCGAAATAAAGCATCCTATTTCCGATAAAATAGCATTTATTCATAAAAAAAACTGCAGAAGAAGGGCATTTCCTCCTCTGCAGCCGATATCAGATTGTTATATAAGTATTATATTTTAATTTTCTTAATTTTCTTTCCATATCCACGGCATTATCAAGATTTTTGTATGCACCTACCTGCACTTTATAGAGGTCATCCTGATAAATAATAAATGCGGGATACCCCATATCTAACAATGGTTCCAAAAGTCTGTCCGCATTGTCACGGTTTCTGAAAGCCCCTACCTGGACACGGTATAATTTGTCACAGGTGCATCTGCTGCTTTCTCTGTCTTTTTCATACAATCCCTCGTATGGGTCTTTTATATTACTTTCATCCGGCGCAGGCTGTACATTATTATCCCTTGACGCTGTGCCGGAACCTATGGTTTTTAATATTCCATCGGCTATCGCCGCCGCTATCTGTTCAAATTCATCATCGAACTTCTCATTATCACTATCGTTGTTGATAAAGCCTGTTTCAATAAGCACCGCCGGCATATTGGTACGTTTAAGCACCACAAGATTAGGTCTTTCTATAACGCCCAGGTCTTTAAAGCCCAGATCCGTAAGATTATCCAGTATGTTTTCGGCGAGTTGTTCTTTCTCTCCGCCTTCACTGTAAATCAGCACCTGCACTCCGCTTGCGGCGTTGGGATTCTCTCCTGAATTTCTGTGAAATGATACAAAATAATCCGCTCCTGAATTATTGGCATCCGTTGCCTTTTTAAACGGTGTTTCATATATATCGTTATCTCTTGTATAAAAAACATCCATGCCTTCATTTTTAAGGATATCTCCAACCGCCATGGCAAGCTTTAAGTTGTCATCTTTTTCACGTCTTCCGTTATACACCGCTCCCGGGTCACTTCCGCCATGTCCTGCATCTAAAGCAATAAGCATAATATATACCTCTCTTTTTCATATGGTATATATTATGCCGGCAACGTCTTTATCTTTACATTTTTTTAATTAAAATAACTGTAATTACCACACTTGCTATCGCTATCAGTGACATTATGGTTATTGTTAATGCTACTTTCTTTTTATATTTTTTTGCAACTTTTTCATCTATCATTAATTATTTTTCCTTTCATATTTTACAAATTCATATATAAGGTCAAAATATGTTCTTTCGTCGCTGGATTCTGTGATAACAAATCCTTCATCTTCCAGATTAGGGAAGTACGAATCTGCGTCATAAGCATAATCTATCTTAGTAATATGGGCTACGTCGCAAAGTGGAAGCATCTGCTTATATATGGAAGCACCGCCGATTACATATACGTCTTCATCGGCAAAATCTTTTGCCGCCTCAACGGCTTCTTCTATACTGTGAACCACAATAGCTCCGTCAACCTTGTAATTCATATCTTTTGTTATTACAATATTGGTTCTGTTCTTTAAAGGGCGTTTATTAGGAAAACTTTCAAGGGTCTTGCGTCCCATAATTACGGCTTTGCCCGTTGTGGTCTCCCTGAACCATTTCTGATCCTCAGGAATTCTTACAAGAAGTTCGTTTTTGTATCCTATTGCCCAGTTTTTGTCTACTGCTGCGATTAAATTCATAATATGTCCTTTCCTATATAGCTACAGGTATATTGGTGACCTGTGGTCCGGTTATATAATTATCTACCGATACATCATCCCTTGTAAACTTGTAAAAATCTTTTACCTCGGGATTAAGATGGAACGTCGGTGCATCATAACATTCTCTTGATATAAGTTCCTCCACAATAGGAATATGTCTGTCATATATGTGTGCATCTGCGATTACATGTACAAGTTCTCCCACCTGCATATCACATACCTGTGCCAGCATGTGCACAAGCACCGCATACTGTGCAACATTCCAGTTATTGGCTGTGAGAATGTCCTGTGACCTCTGGTTAAGAATTGCGTTAAGCGTAAGCTTGTCTTCACCTTTTTTCTGGGTAACGTTAAAGGTCATGCTGTAGGCACATGGATATAAATTCATCTCATGTAAATCCTGGTGCACATATATATTAGTCATTATCCTTCTGCTGAAAGGATTGTTCTTTAAATCATATATAACACGGTCTACCTGATCCATCATGCCTTCTTTATACCGGTGCTTTACGCCAAGCTGATAACCGTATGCTTTGCCGATTGAGCCGTTCTCGTCCGCCCATGCATCCCATATATGGCTGTGAAGGTCATGGATATTGTTGGATTTTTTCTGCCATATCCATAACAATTCGTCTGTTGCACTCTTAAGCGCTGTTTTTCTTAATGTAACAAGCGGAAATTCCTTGCTGAGATCATATCTGTTAACAACACCGAATTTTTTGATTGTATAAGCAGGAGTTCCGTCCTCCCAGTGTGGTCTTACTTTTTCGCCCTCCGTACTTACACCGTTTTCAAGGATATCCTTACACATGTCTATAAAAACTTTATCTGCGTAGCTCATCATTTCCTCCTGTTACTGCACTATTTTACTTTATCATATATCTCCGTAGGAACATAAGCCTTGACTTCTATTCCCTCCGCAACATATTCCTCACTTATAAGCTGTCCGTATTTTCTTATAAGGGATATCTTGGAAGCCTCCGTATAAGAATATGTCTTTTCTATATATATTTTGCTTTCTCTTAAAACTTCTTCAATGGTATCTTTAAGTTCTGTCAGTCCGTCACCGTGAAGAGCCGATATATTAACGGTCTTGTCGGCCTTAAAATCTTTAAGAACTTTATTGCCTGCAATTTCTATTTTGTTAAAAGCCGTTATTATAGGCTTATCGCCCGCTCCCAGTTTCTCAAGGGTATCATATACAACATACATCTGGGAATCCATTGCAGGATTGGAAGCATCCACGACATGAAGAATTATATCTGCATATACAGCTTCTTCAAGTGTGCTTTTAAAAGCTTCCACAAGGTGGTGAGGAAGTTTGCTTATAAATCCGACTGTATCCGTAAGAAGAATCTGCTGCCCGCTTTCAAGCTCCAGCCCTCTCGTTGTAGGGTCAAGTGTGGCAAAAAGCTTATTTTCTGCAAGTATTCCCGCACCCGTTAATGTATTAAGAAGTGTCGACTTACCTGCGTTAGTATATCCTACTATAGCGACCACCGGAATATTGGAACGGCTTCTCTGGCTTCTTGTAAGCTCACGGTGCGTTACAACCGCTTCAAGCTCATGCTTAAGCTGTCCTATTCTCTCATGGATAATTCGCCTGTCCATCTCAAGCTTTGTCTCTCCTGGACCTCTTGTACCGATACCTCCGCCGAGTCTTGAAAGTGCGTTTCCAAATCCCGAAAGTCTTGAGGAACGATATCTCAACTGGGCAAGCTCAACCTGAATCTTACCCTCATTGGTATTAGCCCTTGCTGCAAAAATATCGAGAATAAGAAGCGTTCTGTCCATGATTTTAATTTCAAGGGCATCGCTGAGATTGTTCATCTGTGCCGGAGAAAGTTCGTCATCACATATTATGCCTGTTGCATCATATTCTATTATCAGTTCTTTAATCTCATCTATCTTACCCTTACCGATATAAGTGGCCGGATTGAAATTATCAAGATTCTGTATTACCCTTGCCACCGTTACAGCACCTGCAGTTGACGCAAGCTCGCAAAGCTCGTCAAGGGACTGTTCGGTATTTTCTCTGTCTGATTTTCTTACAGCTACAAGAATAACTCTTTCTTCCGCTTCTCTGTTATCAATCATATAAATCTCCTGTTAAGATACTCTGGACTTCAAAAACGTATATTCTCTCAAAGCCTTTGTATCATCACTGTAATCCTTTACATAGCTTTCAAACAAATCCAGTGCCTTGCTGAAATCTCCGAGATATTCGTAGCATATTGCCTGATTGTAAAGCAGTGCTTTCTTAGTTTCTCCTTTAGCTGACTCAAGACCTTTACTTATATATTCCAGAGCCTCGGTATACTTAAATCTCTTGATAAGATATGCCCCGTACTGGTTATATGCTTCGCTGTTAGACGTATCTTTATTGATACAATCCATATAAAGGTCTTCCGCTTCCGAATATCTTTCCTGTGCTTCATAAGTAAGTGCAAGGTAAAAAGCTGCATCCTTCTCACCTGCGTCTATGGCCTTCTTAAGGAACTGTTCTGCCTGTGTATAGTCCCCGAAAAGATAATATGTCTTGCCTATAAGAAAATCATCCGCATCTTTACTTGAAATGAGTCTTCTGAGATAAGATTCAGCCCTGTCTGTATAACCTGATGCCATAAATTCGTTATACATATTACAATATAAGGAATAACTGTTGTCACTAAGGGAAATAGCCTCTTCAAAATCAAGTGCCGCATTATTCTCATTGCCCGTATGGACATATGCACAACCTCTTAAATAATATAAATCTGCCTTATCAGCCTTGCCGCATTCATCAATAAGTGTTGAATAATACTCTATTGCTTTATCGTATTCGCCGCTTTTTGTGAGACATTCCGCATAATATTTCATTGCATCAAGGCAAATACTGTCATATCTGCTGCCTGATTTGGTAATCACGGTATCAAACTGCTCCTCGGCCGTTTTAATGTCCCCAAGCTTATAATAAGCAATTCCAAGTCCCCTGTAAGCGTCCCTGTTACTGCTGTCCTTACTTATAATCTCATTAAATGATTCTATGGCTCCCTGATAATCGCAGGTCTCAATTTTGCTCATTCCTGCCTGACATGACAATGAATTGCTCTTGCCACATCCTGTTAAAACTGCTGCGGCAACTGTGCCTGCACATATAATATCTATAAATAAATGTTTTTTCATTACAACAAACTCCTAAAATTATAACAAATCAGGTATCCCAAACACCCGATTAAGCTAAATTGTACCATAGTAAGTGTTTTGTAACAAGTGGTATTAAAAGATTTTCACACCCTTTTTTTATAAGCATGCTCTATTTTCTTCCCAAGAGGAACTGTAAGTGCCAGTAAAAATATTACGTTGGAAACCGCATAAATTATCGTAAATGTAAACGACGTACTTATCGTAATCAGATAATAACTCCATCTAAACGTCCCAAATGTCCATATAACCGTATAAATGTCCATTAAAAGTGAAAAAATCACACCGGCAAACACACCGTAAATCATGAGAACGGCTTTGTTTTTTCTTAATAGTCCCCCAATAAGAGCGGATATAATCCCGATTAATCCCCATGTCAACATCTGGAAAGGAGTATACATTCCCTGTCCGAAGTAAAAATTAGTAACAAGTGCGGTAAGCGCCCCACAGTAAAAACCTGCCTCTATTCCAAGATACATTCCGGCGATTATCACAACCGCTGTTACCGGCTTAAATCCGGGAAAAGGTGCGAATATGAAACGTCCTGCAATCGACATGGTTGTAAGCACCGTTATAAGCATGATTTTTCTCACTGAAGTATTCTTTTTTTCGAGAATATAGAAAAATACAAAGCAGAAAATAACAACTGCTGTTGCAAAAATAAAAGCACCTGTCTTTACCTGTTCCATTCTTCCGCCTCTTTCTCCGTAACCACATCCTCTGAAATTCCTTTCCACATCCTGCATACAGGAGTTGTATAAAATACATTTTCAAGACAGAACTCCCTTACATTGCCTGAATACACCGGCTGCCTGTCTGAAATCATACACACATAATCTGCCGCATCTGCCATAAAAGAAATGTCATGGGAAATTACAAGAATGGTTTTTTGTTGTTTTTTTAATTCATTAATAGTATTAATCAAATTAGCTTTTTCTCTGTTATCTACGCCTTTAGTCGGCTCATCAAGAATTATTATGTCAGGATTATTTTTTAACACAAGCGACAGGGCAAGAAGTTGTTTTTCACCTCCGCTTAAATCGTAAGGGTTTCTGCCGTCATATTCATCATTTGTAAAATGGTCTGTAACATCCTGTGAAAGAATACCGATACTGTTGCCGTAGGTCTTTATTTTTCCCGAATAAGGCTTAATATAGCCTGAAAGCAGCTTTGCAACCGTTGTTTTGCCGCTGCCGTTTTCACCTACGATAAAATGACATTTTCCTTTGTACAGTTTCATGGAAAAATCTTCGATTACAAAACCGTTCTCTTTTGTATATCCGAATGACACATTTTTAAGTTCTGCCGCAATTTCGTTTTTATTATTAACGTAATCCTGTTCTTTGTGGATAGTATTTCTCTGTTTTATATATTTATGCCCCTCTGCCAGACTAAGCGGTACAGGTCTTTTATCCGCAAATATCCTTGCAACCGTGGGAAGCAGGTAACCATAACCGTTTTCCGCCATATATACTGCTGTTTCATCAGGTTTTCCGGCATAGACAATCTCACACTTATCAAGGAGAATTATTTTATCCGCATAATAAAAGAGTTCGTCCGTCCTGTGCTCTGTGATAATCACTGTTTTAAAAAATTCCTTATTAATCTTCTTAACCCTGTCAAGAAGCCTTCCGGCCATCACCGGATCAAGCATGGAAGCAGGCTCGTCAAGCAAAAGTACATCTTTATCGCAGGCAATTACGGAAGCAAGATTCAAAATCTGTTTTTCCCCACCTGAGAGTGAATCGGTTCTTTTGTCAAACATGTGGCTGAGTGAAAAAAATGAAGCTGTTTCCGCAATTCTTCTTTTAATAAAATCATCTTTAAGCCCTTTTCCCGATAAATTTACGGCAAGCTCCCCATACACGCTGTCCATAATTATCTGGTTATCGGGATTTTGCATTACCATCATGGCATTATCTTTAAAATATTCTTTTAACTTCTTCAAAAGTGTGGTTTTGCCGCTGCCGGTCATACCACATACTAATATAAAATTACCCTTTTCGACTATCTTTTCATATTGTATATCCATAATTTAACATTCTCCTTTCCCCTGTAAAAAATCGGAATAAAAGACATAAATGCCATAAAAACAAGCCTTGCCCCAGGCAGCAATAATCCACCCGCAGCCATAAGAATGGTTATTATAAGCAGAATACAGTCCCTGAGCCTGAACCTGTAGCTGCCGCAGAATATCTGTGACGATTGTGTAAAACCATTGCTTTCCATTATATCGGCTGTCTCCATACTGCTTTCCATCGCATAACTTGTCACTCCCGAAAAAACAAAAACTGCATTATCTTTACTGTTTCTGCCGCTTTTGTTATTAATGTCATTGATCATTTTCATTCTTTCGTATTTTCGCATATACATGGGAAGAAATCTCAGAATCATTGAAAAAATAATGCCTGCTTTCGGCATTTTTCTAAAGATATATTGTATTTTTTCCCCTGTAATAACAATATCCATACAGCTAAACCACACAAAGGCACCGGAAAGCATAAGTCCCGTTGTCATTCCGTAGCGCATGGATTCATAAGTAACTGCCCTGTTATTAATATAAAAAAACACATGGCTGCCGTTATGTGACACAAGCATATTTACAAAAGTAATAAGAATCGTTATGACAAAAGAATTTCTGAGTATTTTAAAGTCTGCCTTGCCTTTTAAAACCCATATATAAATTATCCCGGATATAAGAAGCAGAAGATTAAGTTTAATTTCCATTAAAAACATTGCAGGTAATAGATTGCACATAAAAAATACCAGCAGAACGTATGGGTTGAAATTTTCAAATTTTCTCATTGCCCCACCTTTCCGTCATCCGTGTAAATCCATCTGACATAATCTCCCTCCGACAGTTTGTAAGCCGAGCAGGACACATTGGGAAATTCACCGTTTACCGAATAAGTCCAGCCCGACATATTTCCGTAATCAAACTCTGCCATTCCTGCGATTGCTTTTACATAAATCGAAGAAAACACTTTGCTTCCGTTGTAGTCAACCGGAATCTCATATATCATTGAAGCCGTTAAAAGCTGGTCAAAAGTGCTGTCTCCCTCTTTGATGTCTATTTCTTTTTCACTTAAAATAACTTCTTTGCCATGACCTGTTATCTCAAGGTATGTCGCAACTTCTCCCGATGTTTTAACATCGTAGTACTCGTCCTTTGTCTTAAAATCGGACAGGGAAAAATATACCGCAAGTCCCACAAACACAATGGTAAAAGTCATGAATACTGACTTTTTCTTTTTCTTTCTTATGAAAAAAACAACAAGAAATACCGCATATCCAATGCCAAGTGCCGAAAGCACAATGTATTTAATGTATTTTCCCTGCCATTTTATGGTATTTACCGTAGTATCGTCTTTCCCGGTTTCTGTCAGGTTGGTTTTATCATATACAAATCCGTTTTTGTAGGAAATTAGTGCAGACATACACTGGTATGTGGCTATGCTGTTGCTTTTTCCGCCTTTTATATGGCAAAATCCTCCGTCCTCATTCTGGTAAGTAATAAGCTCGTTGATAAGAATATCCATATTCTCTGTATCTTTTAATGCTGTTTTTGCCATAATTACCTGGGCGAGGCTTTCAGAATTTTCTGTCCCCATGGACTTGTAACCGCCGTTTCCGGTCATATTATTGTTAAGATATTCCAGTGCCTTATTAATTTTCTCCTCATACTTTTCCCTCAAAGGTGCCATTGCCTGCAAAGCCATCGCCGTCACATCAACGTCACCCGCTTTTTGATTTACGGAAAAACTTCCGTCTGGAAGCTGAAATTCCAAAAGACTGTCGGCGATATAATCCGCATCATATCCGCTGTAAGCTGCCGGCATAAGTCCGTAAATTACACTCATAATGCCCATTTTGCCCGTCTGTTCTTTAATTACCTCTCTTATAAAATCATCTTTTTCTCCCAATATATAAAATGCAAGTGCAATTCTTTCATAGTCTGTAGGCTTGATATTCTCCGCCTCGTCAAGGTATTTTTCTACTGCCTTAACGTATTCCGAAAAATCTGTTTCCGGATACAATGCTTTAATATTAATAACCCACCATTCGCAGGGACTTATCCCTGCAACAGCCATAAGGCCGTCATTTACAAATGACTGTGCATCTGTAACGGCGGCCTCTTTGTATTCATATTCAAGTGTTTTATTAATGCAGTCGTCTATATCGGGAGTATCTGCTTTAACGCCTGTGCCTCCCGTAAATATAAGTACGATTACTGTTAAGAATACAATGACTTTATTTTTCATATGCTCTTTTCTTACTTACTGCTGCGATTCCTGCTGCTGCGATAATTGCAACAACCACAAAATAAACATACCCTGTATCTCCTGATGGAACATCCTCTGCCGGCTTTGTCTCAGGTTCTGTTACTGCAGGTGCTTCTGCTTTAACCATATCGGCTGTAACTGTTATTTTGTAATCTGATGCAAATCTTAATACAAGTGGTACTCCGTCTTCAGCAACTTTGGAAATTCCTACAGAATGATCACCTACTGTAAAATCAGCTTTGTCAATAACGATCTTGCCATCAGCATCTGTTACATATTCCTTACCGTCCCATGTTACTTTGGCACCTTCAACAGGTACAGTTATAGGACTGAAATCTTCAGCGTATGCATCTGATGTAAAAGTTATTTCTCTGTCGCCAAGCTTTGAAAGGTCTGCTACAGGCCTTGCAAATCCATGAGAACCAAATTCATCTGCATAATAAAATACAATTACATCGCCATCTTTTATCTGCTGTTCTCCAATACCCACGCTTGGTGCAACGCCGTTAATTATATCACTCCATCCATCATATTTGAGAGGCTCAATACTTCCTGCTTTGTCACCATTTATGGCTGTAATATAAGTTCCTGTTGGATTAGTTATTGTAAGATTATCATTAGCTGCGTCAACCTCATTCATAAGCTCTGCAACTGTAGATGCGTTTGTTGTTACATCACCGTAGAAATATGTTTCACTTTTTCCTTCAATTCTTAAAGATACTGTTTTTTCGTCTGCTGCAAATGGACTTACAACAAGACTGCTTAATACAACTGCAAATGCTGCAATTGCCGAAATTATTTTTTTCATGTCTTTCCTCCGTTCTTTAATAAAAAAATGCCTGCAGAAATCGCAGGCATAGTTAGAATACGGGCATAATCCCATTATAATGACTATAACTTTTCCCTGCCCAAAAGTCTGGTCTTTCTGATTTGTGGGACGAGCGATCTGGCTTAAGCAAAAATGCTCTTACAGTTATGGCTGTAGCTCCGGACTCACACCGGATTCTCTCCTGCTAATACTATGTATTTTCTTCCCAAAACCTTAAATTCAATTATGAAAGTACTCCGGACTGACCGATTACATCGGCAATTACTGCCAATTCTTCGGCACTTTTTGTCAGAGCAAATCTTATGTAGCCTTCTCCAAGCGGTCCAAATGCCGTTCCCGGTGTTCCTATTACTCCGGCCTTGTCCATAAGTGCCTCGGTAAATGAAGCCGATGTATAACCTTCCGGTACAGGAAGCCATACAAACATTGTTCCGTGTGAATCAGGTACGTTCCATCCGTATTTTCTAAGTCCGTTAAGAAGTGCATCCCTTCTTCTCTGATACTCTGCACACTGTGCCTTGACGCTGTCTCTCGGTCCTCTTAAGGCCGCGATTGCCGCCTTCTGTGCCGGATATGACATACCAAAATCATACTGGCTTCTAAGCAGCTTAAACGCATCAATAATTGACTTATTACCAATACAGAATGAAATTCTTAAACCGGTTACGTTATAAGATTTTGAAAGTGAGAAAAACTCAACTCCCACATCTTTTGCTCCCGGCAATGATAAAAATGAAAAACCTTCCCTGCCGTCAAAAATAATATCCGAATACGCATTATCGTTAATAATCGCAAAATTATATTTCTTTGCATATTCAATCATCCTGACATACATTTCTTTAGGTGCCGAAGCTCCCACAGGATTGGACGGATATGACAAAACAATATATTTTGTCTTATTAAGAACGTCTTCCGGAATATCTTCTATCACAGGTAAAAAATTATTTTCCCTAAGGAGAGGATAATAATACACCTCTGCGCCTCCAAGATACGAACCTGCTTCAAATACAGGATAGCCAGGGTCAGGTAAAAGAACGACGTCTCCCGGATTAAGTATTGCCATTCCAAGATGTGCCATACCTTCCTGTGTTCCTCTTACTGCCGTAATCTCATCTGCCTTTATGACAGCGTTATATCTGTCCGCATAATAATCAACCACAGCGTTAAGCATTTCTTCCGAATCCACAAGGGAATACTTATAATCCTCAGCATTATTGACTGATTCAGCCACAGCCTTCATTACATGTTCAGGCGGCCTGAAATCAGGTGTCCCAACAGAGAGGTTATAAACCTTTCTTCCTGCCTTGATTAATTCGCTTTTCTTCTCATCCAGGGCAGCAAATATTCCTGTCTGGAAATGATTTAATCTTTCTGCACGTTTGAATTCCATTTTAATCTTTCCTTCCTCTAACCCTTGTATTTTCACACTTTAATTTATTTCTGTCAATATTGATTTTGCTATTCTTTCGCTAATGTCCGTAAAATGTCCACCTCTGTTATATTCAAAAAACACTTCTTTGGTCTTGCCAAATACTTCTGCCAATTTCTCCGTGTTAAATCCGACTTTTTCCCGCTCCGCATTTTTAGTAAGGGATTCCTTATCTCCAAGGGACATATAAATTTTGCCGATTCTTTTGCCAATGGATTTTTCGTTAAAATATTCCAAAGCACCGGGATACCATAACGACCCCGAAACGCTCATAACCCCGTCAAACAATTCTTTTTCACATGCCGCAAAAAGCGCAAAAAGTCCTCCGAGGGAATAACCTCCGATATACTGCCTCTGATATTTTTCATCATAAATCTCACTTATAAACCATGATAAAAATTCTTCTCCGCCCCCTGTTTTTCCCATATTTTTATCGTGATATTTCCACGGTGTCATACAGTAATTCCAGTCATACGGATATATCATGACGAGCCTCGCTCCTTCAACAGGCTCTATATTAATTCTTTCCGCCATAAAAAAATAACAGACTGTCTGGCTGTCTTTATCACCGATTGTCTCATAGCTGCAATTTTTTAAATACATTAATTCGCTCATGCTTTCATTCTATCACATTTTATTTATTTGGGAATATATTTAGATTACAGATATTTTTAAGAGGTAAATTATGAAAAAAAGAATTTGTTGTTTTATTCTGGCTTTTATTTTGATTGCAATCTGTCAGGCCGGGTGTGGCAAAAAAGACAACGGTATGAAAAAGGTTGTTCTCAATGAGGTTGCCCACTCTATTTTTTATGCTCCTCAATACGTTGCAATAGAGATGGGATATTTCAAGGATGCGGGCATAGACCTCGTTCTTGAAACAGGTTTCGGTGCCGACAAAACAATGACCGCCCTTATATCCGGCAATGCCGATATTGGTTTTATGGGTTCAGAATCCACAATTTATGCTTATGCGGAGGGTTCTAAGGATTATGCCGTTAATTTCGCCGGACTTACCCAGCGTGCCGGTAACTTCCTCGTTGCCAGGGAAAAAATTGATAACTTCTCATGGGATATGGTTAAGGGCAAAAATGTCCTCGGCGGCAGAAAGGGCGGCATGCCTCAGATGGTGCTTGAATATATCCTGAAAGCCAACAATATTGACCCTGCCTCCGACCTCTCAATCGACCAGAGTGTTGACTTCGGTCTGACCGCAGGTGCTTTTTCCGGCAATACAGAGTATGACTTTACCGTTGAATTTGAACCGGGTGCCACTTCTCTTGAGAAAGAGGGCAAAGGTTATGTAGTTGCTTCCCTTGGTGTTGACAGCGGTTACGTTCCTTACACCGCCTACTCCGCTAAAAAGAGCTACATTGAGAAAAATCCTGAAATCATCAAGGATTTCACTTCTGCCATCCAGAAGGGTCTTGACTACGTCAATTCTCATTCTTCTGCTGAAATTGCCAAGGTCATAGCCCCTCAGTTTGAGGACACGGACATTGACACCATTACCACAATAGTTGAAAGATACAAATCCCAGGACACTTGGAAAAAAGACACAGTCTTTACCAGGGAATCCTTTGAGCTTCTTGAAGATATCCTCATCGAAGCAGGTGAATTAAAAGAAAAAGTTCCTTACGAGGACCTTGTAAAGGTTGACTAAGGGGCTACTGGGTTTCTCTACCCTTTTCGGCTGGTTTCCCCGATTTGGGCAGAGATTTCCAGCGGGCGGGAACTGGCTTCTCTACCCTTTTCGGCTGATTTCCCCGATTTGGGTAGAGATTTCCACAAAAAAACAGGCAGGCTCATCATAAGGCCGCCTGCCTGTTGTTCTTCTGTTACTAATTTCATCATTTTTACCAATCTGATGACGATAATTCTAAATCAATATTTTTACATCCATATCCAATGATTTTTATTCTATTGATTCCTTTCTTCAAGGATACTGTTTTCATAACATACTCCTCTACACACTCATCCGGAGTACATTCGATTATTGTGGTAACATGCCCATCTCCATCTACGTGGACGATTTTAACAGTGCCTTCCGACAAACTTAGTTTTATTTTGATATTAATTTTTTCATCATCCTCAAGTGTTTTTGTCCATAAAGTTTGACGGCCATCAAACTTTTTCACTTCTAATAAATAACCATTATCTATCGGATTAAAAACAGAGTTTTCTTTTGAATATCTGTCTTCTGCCGCAGCAATCTTATTTGTGTCATAATACTCTTTTTTAGCAAATGCACTACTGCATCCTGTCAATATAACCATTATGATTCCCAATAACAAAAATGTTTTATACCTACCCATACTATGCTTAGCACCTCCGTAAACCACAATTTACCAGTTCAATACTGTTATTAATAGTACAATATGGTTTGTATAATAAATATAGCAAAGTTATTTTCATTGTGATGATAAAATAATTGCAATTTTCGACAGATTGTATTACAAAAGGATACGAAAGATTTGACATTGATATGATTAGGAAAAAATGATAAAACAAAATACGCACCTACCAAGTATATAAAAACGCTATATACATCAGATTTTAATTTTTCATATCTATAAAGAACAACATCATAATAAATTTCTTGTTCGAGCCGTCCAAAGGAGTTTTCCTTTACAGAAATGTGAGTATGCTTTAATTTGTTAAGCTCAGCACCTGTTATGATGAAAAGTTTTCTATATGGAATATACGTTTACTCTGTTATTCCGCAAAATACTGTATTGGATTAGGGAAATGGCTAATATAACATAAATACCATCTTCCGTCTATTTTAATAACTTCAAAGATTTCTTCACCAAAATCATCGTGATATTTACATTCAACTAAAGCACACCGTTCTAATTTAATATTACAATTGTATTGTGAATTTATTTCATTCTCTATATCTTCAAATTCAATACTGCTTCGTCTTATAATATCAAAAGAAATATCTCCAACCTTGTTATGAAATTCTTCCATCGACTTATTAGACAAGGCAGGTAATTGTTTCTGCATAAACTCTGGGAAACATTTTATAATTGCTTGACTATCAGTATTATTAATTGCTCTCGTTAGTCTTTTGAATAAACCATCTATAGTTTTGTTTTACTTCCATTATTTCCCTTAATAATAAATATGCAAATTATAACACACATACATATTACTACTATTCCAACAATTTTACTTTTTTTCATTGTTATACCTCACATTATTGTTAGCATCTACTATATTCAGCTCCCTATGAAAATTAATTAAACTTGATTCTTTGAATCTTGCAGTTCTGTCAACACGTCCTTTATTTGCTACTCGAATATAGGATTCTATATATTCTATTGCCTCTTTTTCAATAGTTTCATAATTGTTTTCTATTATTTTTATTTGGCTATTACTTATTTTGGGAATATCAAATCTGATATAATTTATATTATTTATTATCATTATGTAACGATAATCCAACCCTGCTTTTGGTTTACTCAGACTTGGAACAGAGAATCCTATTTTACCAAATTTTCTATTCGGTTCACCTAGGTTTTTTCTTAATGGGATAAGAACAGAATTATTATTAAATTGAATATTTAAGCATATATGAGTACGAATATTATATTTCGACGAATCAGCAATGTCTAAAATTTTTATCAACGTTGGATTATCAATATAATATTGTTCCGTTATATAACAGTATTGTATATCCGACATTTTATCTCCTAGCAAAATAGGAAGCATTACTGCTTCCTATTAGATACAAAACAATTTTTCGATTTTTTATTAGCCAGGTGACATCGAGAAACCCCTCGCAATATTGTCAGGTTATTTTTAGCCAGACGCTCCTGAACTACGTCTCAAAGATAGAGACTATTTTTAATCTCCTACCTATATTGTACACAATTATGGTAAAAACTCATAGTAGAAAATCTTATGAATTTTGCTATATGTTTTGTGCAATATTACCTATTACTGAATTTAATATATAAATGTGTAATGCGTTATTCTTCCCTCCAAGTCATATCCCTGCGTTTGAGGTAGACGTCGTCTTATCTTCCCGTAAATTACAGATTACTGAGGTTATCAAAACGCGGAATCTTCTTGGCTGTTGTCATCTTCTTGATTTTGTCTTCTTTCTCTTTGTCAAGGTCACGTTCCTCGTCTTTGTAGCACTTGTTGTAAATTCTGATGCACACATAAGTGATTGCAGCAACAACAACTGCGGTTACTATAAGCTGGACGATAACGTTAATAACTTTACGCTCTGCCATGTACTGGATTGCTTCAATGACTATATAGCTGCCAAGTACCATTCCATAATAACCCTTGTGGATTTTTTTCTGGTATGCAGCATACATAGGAATGGTTATTGCTAACTGGTATATGACAAAAAGAACTGCGACAATAGTGAGCATTACAATGGCGGATGTCTTATAGCCGATAAGTTCCATTGCACTGTCTAACATTTTGGTAGCTGTCTCCTGGTCTTTGGCACCACTGACAAGTGTCTCAAGCCCGCTTCTGTTAATAATTATCATAGGTGACACAAGCTGGAAAAGTGAGGACATTGTGAATGCTGCCTGTGTATAGGCTATACCCTGTCCGAAAGAGAAGCCCTCTCCGAAGCTTTTTAGCCTGTAGGCGAAAACCTTGTTAGCAAGCATCCTGCCCAAAACCGCAAGAAAAGCTGTTGACAATGTATATACAATAATAAAAGCCGCCGTGGACACAATTACTTTATTAACAGAATCCGCATACTTCTTAAATGGTGAATATACAAAGATAAGATTAATGAGCAAAGATGGAGCAAAATAATTAAATGAAATGTAAGTGATCACGCCTCCGAGTATGCCAAAACCGTTACCCTTCTGTTTTTTCCTAATAAAAATAATAGTTGCTACAACGAAAGCAAGAATCACGACAATTCCTATGATACCTGCTGCAATTTTACCATTTGAAACCTTGGCAGTCATATCGTATCCTTCGTATGAAATTGCCTGAGTTACTGATTCTAATGTCTCATTCTGCATAAAAAAATATCTCCTTAACAATGTAAAAGCCCTGTCAATCTGACAGGGCTAATCATAATCCTACTTGAATGACAATATACTTTTTGACAAAATATAAATATATATAATTGAAAAAGGCACACTGTAAACTTGTTGATTATCTTATGTGCTGCAGTTAATTAAATAACTTTAACATTAACTGCCTGTGGTCCCTTGGCTCCATCGGCTACTTCAAATTCAACCTTCTGGCCTTCTTCGAGCTTCTTATGACCATCCATAACGATTCCTGAGAAATGAACGAAAATATCCTTACCATTCTCATCAGAAATAAATCCAAACCCTTTCTGGTCATTGAACCACTTTACTGTACCCTTGTTCATCGTGATACCTCCAAAAATTATAAAAGTTGTCTTACAAAACGACACTATAAATCTAACACACAAGGAACTATAAGTCAAACTAATTTCTTTAGCTCATCCACTGTAAAATTATATGCCTTGTTGCAGAAATGGCATTTAACCTCTATAGGCTCATTTTCTTCAATAATATTGTCAAGCTCTTTTCTGCCGATTGTGATGAGTGCTTTTGATACACGCTCCTTAGAGCAGTTGCAATAGAATCTGACAGGCATTTTATCAAGAATCTCCGGGTCAAGTCCGCCGAGAATAAGATTAATTATGCCCTCTGGGTCAAGTCCGTTCTCAAGCATTGAAGTTACGGATTTTATTGTGGAAATTTTCTCTTCGACAATTGATATTGTCTCCTCCGTTGCGTCAGGCATAAGCTGGATAATAAAACCACCCGCGACATTGACGGTATTGTCTTTTGTCATAAGGACACCAAGTCCCACGGAGGACGGTGTCTGCTCACTTGAGGCAAAATAATAAGTTAAATCCTCTGCGATTTCCCCACTGACAAGCTCGCAGGTGCCGGTATATGGCTCTTTAAGTCCCAGGTCTTTGATGACCGTAAGAAGTCCCACTCCGAGGGAACCGCCAACGTCAAGTTTGCCTGCGGCATTGGCAGGCAGTATTACATTAGGGTTGGCTGCGTATCCCTTAACATTGCCTTTTGAATCGGCAGTAACAAGATAATGTCCCACAGGGCCACTGCCCTCTGCTTTAATTGTAAGGACATCCCTGTCGCCCTTCATCATGCTTCCCATCATTGCTCCCGCTGTGAGAAGTCTGCCAAGTCCCGCCGTTACGACAGGACTTGTGTTGTGTGCCTGTCTTGCGGTCTCAACTGTATTTTTTGTATATGCGGCAAACGCCCTGACCTGGCCGTTGGCTGCGATTGCTCTTACTAAATAATCTTCCATATTTCATACCATCCTTAATTGTACTGTAAAACATAGTAAACCCTGTCCCTTGAAAAATCAATGGGCGAGTTAATGTCCTCCGATAAAGCGTCCTTTACCGTAAATCCTGCCTTTGCCGCGCACTCCCTTATATCGGTGCCGGTAAAAACATGCTGTGTATGTTCTTCCTCGTAGAGCTTATATTTTCCCATGCTTTTAATAAAAAAACTAAGGTAATAAAAGTTATCTCCCGTCTCTTTATCAAATTCGTTTTCCCAATAATATCGTCCGAAATTCCTTTCATCCGAATAAATATTTTCTCCAAGCTTTTCATAAAAAGTTTCCGTTTTCAGGTCAAAAATAAAAAAGCCGCCCTTTTCAAGATGTTTTCCAACACTTAGAAACGTATTATACATATCATCATTATTTAAAAGATAATTCATGGAATCACATACGCTTATTACAACATCAAATTTTTTTCCAAGGTTAAAATTTCGCATGTCCGAACAGACGTAAGAAATTCTTTTTCCGAAAGGCTTTTTCTTCGCAACCTTAATCATTGCTTCTGACAAATCAAGCCCGGTAACTTCGTAGCCGTCTGCTGCCAGAAGTGCCGTAAACCGTCCCGTACCGCAGCCAAGCTCAAGAACTCTGTGACATTGTATATTCCTGCGCTCCATATATGCCTCTATTCCGTCAAGCCAGTCCACATAAGGGATGTCATTCATAAATACATCATAAACTTTTGCAAAAAAAGAATATGCTTTCATAAAACCTCCATACTTGATTAATCCGTCCTTATAATCTATACTGTTTTTAACAGATTTATAAGGTGGAAAAATTATGCAACACTCAGATTTAATACAGATTATACGCCGGCAGCACCTGCCACGGCTTGTTTTTCCGTTAATTATGATTATTGTATCAGTTGTTTTTATAATAAGCAATCCTTTTAAAAAGGCTCTGACACCCCATACTGTGGATTCGTTGGATGCAATTGATTCATTATACGAGAACGGCGAAGAATACATAAAGTGTACAATAGATAAAATGTACTACACGGGATATGATTATGTAAAAGGCAGCAAGAAAAAAGCAGGTATATACTATACCTTCTATAATGGAATCTGCTACTACATCATATATCCAACAGGCTCAACCGATAAAGGTACTCCTGCAATAATTGATGGTGCAACATTTCCCGCAAAATTGCAGCATTCCGAATCGATTTACAATAATCTGGTAAAAAATGTTTCAGAAATGGTTAATTTTACCGAGGATGGACTCAAATCCGTAAGCTGTGATTTATTCATAAATTCATACGCTTACAATACCAACTACTCCCGGTTTATGATAATCGGATTTATGATAATTGCGCTTATATCTCTTATTTTCTTAGTATTGCTTATTATAGCTGCAATTAATCCTAATTACTCATCGCCTGTAAAGGCTTTGAGAAAATACGGAGATTACAAAACATTATTTGCGATTGCCGTTACCGAATACGATACGGCGGTGGCTGTTGGACGTAAGAATGTATTTATTACCGATACGTTTCTGATAATCATTACCAAAACCGATACTGATATTATTCCGCTTGAAAATATAACATGGGTATACGATTATAACGAAGTCTACCATAAAAAAGGCAACACCATAATGTATCATCCTTTATGTATCGTAACGGATACTAAAAAAGTATATAAGATACGACATGTTTCCAAAAAAGGCATTGATTCCATTGTCAATACCCTTTTAAGCAGATACCCTGAAATAATGACAGGTTGCAATAACTAATACACATAAAATACCGCTGTAAGCATCATCTGACTATATCATGCCTACAGCGGTTTTCTTTATTTTACTATTCCGATTAAATCATTAATATCAGAAACGCCTTTATTTACCATATATTTTTCAATACCTTCAATAACCTCAAGTGTTGTACGAGGGTTATGGAAATTGGCTGTTCCTATGGATACTGCTGTGGCACCTGCAAGAATAAATTCAAGTGCATCCTCTGCCGTGGCGATTCCGCCCATACCGATAATAGGTATTTTAACCGCATTGGCTACCTGATATACCATTCTTACCGCAACAGGTTTAACTGCAGGTCCTGAAAGGCCTCCGGTCTTATTGGCAACTGCAAAGGTCTGTCTGTTAATGTCTATTTTCATGCCTGTGATAGTGTTTATAAGTGAAAGCACATCCGCTCCACCGGCTTCTGCTGCTTTAGCCATTTCGGTAATGTCCGTTACATTAGGGCTTAACTTCATGATTACAGGCTGTTTTGCAACATTTTTTATTGCTTTTGTAATGTGCTCAATATTGGCTGCATTCTGTCCGAAAGCAATTCCACCTTCTTTGACATTTGGGCAGGAAATGTTGATTTCAAGCATATCCACAGGTTCACCTGCAAGTCTTTCCACAACCTCAACATAATCTCTTTCGGATTTACCGCAGACATTCACAATTATTTTGGTATCGTATTTCTTAAGGAAAGGAATATCTCTCTCGCAAAATACATCTATACCCGGATTCTGAAGCCCGATTGCGTTAATCATTCCACCGTAAGTCTCAGCAATTCGTGGTGTAGGATTGCCGGGCCAAGGCACGTTTGCAACGCCCTTTGTTACAACGGCTCCTAATTTGTTAAGGTCAACAAATTCGCTGTATTCCATTCCTGAACCGAAAGTTCCTGAGGCTGTCATTACCGGATTCTTAAGTTCTACACCGGCAAGATTAATTTTAGTATTCATTAAAGCTCAACCTCCTTGGCATTAAATACAGGACCATCCTTGCATACTCTGGCATTGTGGACTTTAGAGTGGTCATCAATTCCTGTTGTCTTACATACACAGGCAAGACACGCGCCGACTCCGCATGCCATTTTTTCTTCAAGGGAAATATATGCTTCGATATTATTTTCTTCGGCATAAGCCTTTATGCCACGAAGCATAGGTGTAGGTCCGCAGGCATAAATAATATCGCCCTTGATACCGTTTTCCCTGATTGCGTCTATAACGGTTCCCTTGGTTCCGATACTTCCGTCATCACTTGCAATCGTAAGATTACCGTATGCTTTAAGGTCATCTGTAAGGAAAGTGTCACTGTTTCTGTAACCTACGACAATCTCAGGTTCACCGCCCATTCTCCTTGCAAGTTCAAGCATTGGAGGAATTCCTATCCCTCCACCGATAAGAATGGCTTTTCTGCCCTCTTTAATAGGAAAACCATTACCTATAGGTCCGAGGATGTGTATGGACTCTCCTTCTTTATATGTAGAAAATTCCGTGGTTCCGCCACCTACAACCCTATATACTATTCTAAGTTTCCGGCCTTCTGTCTCACAGATACTTATAGGTCTTGGAAGCAGCTTTGACGCATCCTTGGTATACACGGAAATGAACTGGCCCGGTACTGCCTTTTCTGCAATATTGCTTGTCATAATCCACATATCAAATACGCCGTCAGCTATTTTTTTCTGGCTGATAACCTTTGCGTTTTCTTCAAATTTCATATCATTAACCTCTTGCTGTATTGATATCTTCTATCATATCAAGTGTTGCCTGTCTTGACGCATCTGCGTAATTAAGGCTGCCAAATGAAGCGTATTTTTCCTGCTTATATGCACAGATAATACCTCTTGAGCTGTTTACAATTGCACCAAGGCCGTCCTCGTTAAAATAATCTACAAGGTCTTTGCCTTTGCCGCCCTGTGCACCGTAACCCGGTACAAGAATAAATGTCTTTGGCATGAGTTTTCTAAGTATTTTACCCTGTTCAGGATATGTGGCACCTACAACGGCACCCACATTACTGTATGAATCTCCCATACATTCCTGTCCCCATTTATCAACCTGTTCTCCCACAAGTTCATAAAGTGGTCTTCCGTCTACAAGACGGTCCTGAAATTCTCCGCTTGATGGATTAGAAGTCTTAACAAGTACAAAAATACCCTTGTCATTCTCTTTACATACATCTATAAAAGGCTTGATTCCGTCACTTCCAAGGTATGGATTAACAGTTACAAAATCTTCATCAATAGGAGTATATGTCTTGCTTCCTACCGTAACTTTACCGATATGTCCTACTGCATAGGCTGTGGAAGTCGAACCGATATCACCTCTCTTGATGTCACCGATAACAACAAGTCCTTTTTCATGGCAGTAATCAACAGTTCTCTTAAATGCTGCAAGTCCTTCAATACCAAACTGCTCGTACATGGCAATCTGTGGCTTGACTGCAGGAACAATATCATAAATATTGTCTACAATTCCTTTATTATACTCAAATACCGCTTCGGCAGCACCTTTAAGTGTCTCGCCGTATTCGTCATAAGACTTTTTAAGGATATGCTCAGGAATATAAGAGAGCATAGGGTCAAGACCTACTACAACAGGTGCATTTGTTTTCTTGATTTTTTCAACTAACTGGTTAATCATATTTTGTTCTCCTTGTATACTATTTTACCGCCTACCATGGTAAGCATTACTTTTCCTTTAACTTTCTTTCCGTCAAAAGGAGTGTTGTGCCCCTTTGATACGAAATCTTTTCTGTCAATGACAAATTCTTTATCTTTATCCATTATTGTAATATCGGCAACTGCTCCGGGTAAAAGAGTTCCTCTGTCGATACCGATTACTCTTGCGGGATTGTAACTCATCTTCTCTGCCATCTGCATAGGAGTAAGGACTCCGCCAAGCACAAGCTCTGTGTATGTAAGGCAGAGACTTGTCTCAAGTCCTGTTATTCCAAACGGAGCCTCGCTTATAGGCTTTTTCTTTTCTTCTTCAGAATGAGGGGCATGGTCTGTTGAAATTACATCCATGATGTTATCTTTAAGACCTTCTTTAAGAGCCTCCACATCTTCACGTCCTCTTAAAGGTGGGTTCATCTTGTAGTCCGCATTATCGCAAGGAATGTCTTCATCACATAATGTAAAGTGGTGAGGGCATACCTCTCCGGTAACATCTATGCCGTCCTCTTTGGCAATTTTTATCATCTTAACACTGTCTTTGGTTGAGCAATGACAGAGATGAAGCCTGCAGCCTGTTTCTTTGGCTAAAAGAATGTCTCTTGCCACAATCACATCTTCAACGGCATTGGTTATTCCCTTAATACCCAGTTCTTCTGATTTGGCACTTTCATTGAGGGCTCCGCCGTTTACCATGTTCTTATCTTCACAATGGGCTAATACCACCATTCCGCAGTCAGCGGCACGATACATAGCCTCTCTGTATACTTCTGCGTTCATAACTGATTTGCCGTCCTCGCTTATTGCGACAACGCCCTCTTCTCTTAAAGCTTCCACATCAACAGGAACTTTTCCCTCCTGTCCCATGGTAACAGAAGCTACCTGAAGTACGTTGACTACGGCATCTCTTTTAATTATATCATTAACCCTGCGCACCATTTCCACACTGTCAATTACCGGCTTTGTATTAGGCATAGGAAGAACGGTTGTTACTCCTCCCCTTGCTGCTGCAAGAGAACCTGTTTTTATTGTCTCTTTGTATTCAAAACCCGGTTCCCTGAAATGAACATGAAGGTCAATAAGTCCCGGCATTACATAACACCCTGCTGCATCAATAACGTTGTCTATTTCATCATGGCTGTCATTATCAACGGCTGCTATTATTCCGTCTTTTACCACGATGTTATATATGCCGTCTTTGCCTGATGCAGGGTCAAGCACATGTCCGTTTTTAATTAAATATAAACTGTTGTTTTCCATGTATTAATTCCTCTATTTTAAAAATCCGTTTACAATCTGTTCCTCTGCTTCAGCCTCGGTTAATCCCAGTGTCATTAATTTAATGAGCTGCTCTCCTGCTATTTTACCGATAGCTGCTTCATGTATAAGGCTTGCTTCAACGGAATTGGCGGTTATCTCAGGAATCGCCTTTACAGAAGCATTGTCCATAATAATGGCATCACACTCCGAATGTCCGGCACACTCGTTATTTCCGTCTATCTTGGCATAAAATACCTGTGTGGAATCATTCTTTGCAACCGAACGTGATATAACGTTGGTACTTGAACCTTTTCCGTTAAGCTCTACCTCAAAGCTTGTCTTTGCATATTGTTTACCATGGGTCATTATCTTTTCTTTAACAATAAAAGCTGCCCCATCTCCCAACCTGCCCTTGGTAATTCTGTCAGTGGAATCTATTCCTTTAATCTGGGTGGTTTCCATTTCCATATAGCCGTTTTCGTCAATATCAACAACCGTGGTAGGGTTCATAATTCTTAAACCATTGCCATCACCCTCACCATAGTGTTTTTCCACATATCTGACCCTGGCATTTTTGCCGATATGAAATGTATGGATTCCGTCATGTGATGATTTCTTATCTCCGCCGTTATGGATTCCGCAGCCTGCCACAATTAACACATCACTTCCTTCTCCTACATAAAAATCGTTATATACGAGGTCGTCAAGCCCTGTCTGGCTTAAAACAACAGGAATGTGGACACTTTCGTTTTTGGTTCCGGGCTTGATAATAATGTCTATTCCCGGCTTGTCCGTTTTGGTTACTATATCAATATTGGATGTTGTATTTCTTCCTGCTGCCGCTCCGTTGACCCTGAAATTATAAGCACCTGCAGGCACTTCATGGAGTCCCGCAATTTCCGCAAGCAGATTTTTCTGTATCTGGTCCATATTACCTTGCCTCCATTTTCTTACATGATTCTTTTGCATTACCGCTGCCAAGCAGAGTTGGCAACATCTCATGTCCGCCTGAAGCTGCCACTTTGCCATCAGCAATTACTATAATACGGTCGGCAATGTTAAGTATTCTTTCCTGATGGGAAATTATGATAATTGAACCCTTGGTCTCTTCATGCATCTTTTCAAAAACATCAATAAGATTGTTAAAGCTCCAAAGGTCAATTCCTGCTTCCGGCTCATCGAAAATCGATACAGATGTTCCTCTTGCAAGAATCATTGCAATCTCTATTCTCTTAAGTTCACCACCTGAAAGACTCGCATTAACTTCCCTGTTAATGTATTCCCTTGCACAAAGTCCTACTTCCGAAAGGTACTCACAGGCTTTGCCCGCATTGATGGGCTCGCCTGCGGCAAGAGTTATAAGATCCTTTACGGTTATTCCCTTAAATCTTACCGGCTGCTGGAATGCAAAACTGATTCCTTTTCTTGCCCTGTCAGTAATTGACAGTTCTGTAATATCTTCGCCGTCAAGCAGGATCTTACCTGATGTAGGCGTAACAATTCCTGCGATTATCTTCGCAAGTGTTGACTTTCCGCCGCCGTTAGGCCCTGTTATCGCCGTAAATCTTCCATCTATTTTAAGGCTTATATCTTTAATAATTTCTTTGTCTTTGCCTTCTTCATCAACCTGATATGATATATTTTGTAATTCTAACATATATTTCTTTTCCTTTTTCTGTAAAGTCTATACAGTTTTGATTATTTTATCATTATTTTGTCAGAGTATTCAACCTATTTTTACAGCTGAAGGACCAACATATAATCCTTCTTTAAAATATTCACCGGAATATCTGATTTTATCTGCATTTTTAAGGATATTGCCTGTTACGGTTCCTCCTGTGACAATTCTTTTTCCATTCTCATCAGATATCTCGGCAAGTCTGAACTCACCGCCAAAATCACCTGTAAGAGGATCCATCTGGAAATCGGAGAAGTTTTTTACCAGAATGTATTTTCCGTTAAGAAGTCTGTCCATTGGTTCGCCGTTACATACACAATGTAAATTCTCGTACATTCCTATATACGGTCTGTTAAGATATGACAAGTGCATTACATTGCCGTGGATGTTTTTGACAATACCGTGTTCTATTATCATACGGGATCCGGTTTTAACGCCCTCTGCACTGTACGGATATTCCGGCACCCCCTCTATGCTTATATCGGACATAATATCATAACCTTCTTTGTAATCCGAATATCCGGGATATACATACGCTGCATTGCTTCTCATAAGGTAGAATTTCAGAAATTCCTTAACATAGGAATCCGTAAGCACAATGGGATAACCTGAATAATCTGCCGGACTTCGTTTTGCCGATTCTCTTTCAACTGCCAGTTTAAGCTGTTTTGCACACTTTTTTCTGATGCTTTCTTTTTCCATGTCATAATAAGAAAAATCAGCATACAGTTCCACATCATTCTCTTTTTTGCATTGGACAACAAATTCACCGGTTATTTTTCCTGATGTATAAGATATATCGGAGCCTTTTCCGGTTATTATATTTACAGTCCTGGTTTCTCCAAAAAATTCAGCTGAATTAATAAAGGCATCCTTAACTTCATCCTCGGCAGAATAAAGAGCCTTCGCCATTTCAATAACGCTTTCACAGCCGTCAAATACTTTTTCCGTATTTTTATCGATTACTTTTTCAGGCAGCCTGTAATATGGATTTTTCACATAAAGAGTGGATTCCCACGCACTTTCTATAAGTTCCCTTATCTCATCCCCATCCATTCCCGGATATAAGTACACATCTGAGTTTCCGAGATATTCTGTACCATTTTCCTCGAAATTCCTGTAAACGCGTAGTCTTATTTCCCTTACTTCCTTGTCTCTTGTCATATCAAGACGATGTTTTACAAAATACATCTCAAAGGCTTTTCTATGCTCGTCATAAATATTGTAATCAACTATATTCAGTTCATGAAGTATTTCAACTATTTCTGATACCATTTCAATTACCCCAGTTCTATTTCTGCTTTAATATAAGGGCCTCCGTCGGATACTTTAACCCATTCCTTATAACCTTTTCCACAATATCCGCCTCCGTTAAGTTCAGGAGTTTCTGACATCATTGATATGGATTTTAACAAATCCGGAACATATCCGCTAAGCACAACCGGAGAAAAGATTCTGCCCGTAAATTTTCCGTCTTTTATCTCTCTTGCCATATTTACCATACACTGTATTCCCCAGTTTTTAGGGTCTTCCATTCCGCAGGTTGCATTTTCAAGCATAAAACCATACTTTATGGATTTAATCATATCCTCCGGTCTGTCTTTGCCGCCTTCAAAATAGGTATTGGTCATTCTTGTATATGCCTTATGCTCGTAATTTTCCCTTCTGCCGTTGCCCGTTCCTTTTGTCTTAAGGATACCGGCTGTCTTGGCATCCGAAATTCCCGTCTGCAGGATTCCGTTCTTAATAATTACGGTATCATGACCGCAGGTTCCTTCGTCGTCAAAGTCATAGGTAGCAACTTCATCTACACCCATTCCGTCATGCATGGTTACAAGTCCGGAAGCAACTTCTTTGCCGATAAAGTTCTTGGCAAGCGCCCTGTCTTTTACGAACATATCCATTTCAACGCCGTGGCCGAAGGCTTCATGGACTATCATCCCCGTTACCTCAGGCGTACATATACATTCGTATCTGCCCGGCGTAATCTTTTCTGCCATAAGCAGCTTAACCGTATTCCCGGCAACGTTTTTAATGTCTGCTTCCAATGAATCAAGCACATCGTAACCATTCATTCCTGAATACGATTTAAAATAACTTCTTACAATATCTCCTTTTTTGGCCATCATTAACATGGCACAGGTCATCCATAAAATATTCTGGGACATATCCCTGTTTTTGGAGATGAAAATTTTTCTGCTCTTCTTGAAAGAAGAATTAATCGTGCAGTCAATAATCTGTCCGTCAGCCTCAAGACCTTTCTGCCTTAATTCGGTGAGTTTGTCAAGGATTGCCTTATCACCGAGAATTTCAGGACTGCGGCTCATATCGTTTTCTGAAAAAGAATGAAATACTTCATCCTCCATACGTTCCGTATCTTCAATGGTAAAATTTTCTTTAAGTTCTTCTGCCTTGTCAAAAAGATTTTCTATCTGGGCAATAATTTTTTCTGAGTCACTAACTTTAAGCGAATTAAAGGAATGTTCCACAAGGCGGTTTCTGCCGTGGACACGCAGGACATACCCTCTTGCGCAGGATATTTTATCCTGTGATGCGGACAGTCCCTTGCCTGAAACGGAATATTTTCTTCCTGTACTGTTTTCAAAAAGAATTGAGGCATAATCATACTTCTGCCACAACTTCTCCATAAGTGCTCTTATGGCAAAATATTCCGAAAGTTCCACAAGTGAATCAAATCTTGTAAATATTTTGCTGTCATATTCTTTGACCGGAGGCAGACTATCAGGAATCATTATCGTTTTAAGTCCCGCCTTAACAGCCGATTCAATTCCGTTATAAGAATCCTCCACGGCATAGGTGTCATGTGGATTGCATTTAAGTTCTTTACAGGCTTTAAGGTATATATCAGGGAAGGGTTTACTGTGTTCTACCATATCTCCGCCGATAATTATATCAAAATATCCTGTAAGCCCCGTTTCATTAAGATGATGAAGCACCACATCTTTTCTTGAGGATGAGGCAATGGCAACCTTCGCTCCGGTTTTTTTCAGGATGTCAAGAATGAGCTTTGTGCCTTTTTTAAGAGGAACACCATCTTCTTCAATGTGACCCGTAAATATTTTTTCCTTTAAATCGTAGAATTCATCAAAAGGGAAATCCTCGCCACAGTGTGTTTTAAGGATATCCACCTGGTCAACCCTGTTTCTTCCAATACAAAGTTTTAAGGGAATCTCGAAATTGTCTATGTGAAGTATTTCGGCTACTTCACGCCATGTTCTTGTATACACTTTCTGGGTGTCAAAAAGAACTCCGTCCATATCAAATACAACATTTAACATATATGACCTCTTTTATGCGTTAAGCATTATTTTTTCACTGTTCATCGCCTTAGCCATAAGCCATACCATTACTCCCGCAAACGCATAAGTTATTATCGTTGACGTAAGGTACTGGTTCATTGTGATTGTCCTTTCAAATATACCTTTGAATGCAGCTGAGGTGTTATATACAGGTATCATATAACTGCCTGAAGTTACCTCTCCCGAATACATTGTTATCATTCCCGCAAACATGACTATTATATACACAGGCATTATAAATGACTGTGCTTCTTTGACATTTTTTGCTAAAAGTGATACGAAACCTATAATTCCAACATAAAGAAGCACAAGTCCTAAGAGCAATACCACAAACTGTATAATCTGTACGGTAGTAAAGTTAAGTGAAAGCCCGTTAACCATTTCTCCCATGCCGCCCATACCGCTGAGTACAACCGCTGAGCCGATAAATGATATTACATATACAGCCGCCGAAAGAACGGATACTATGGCAAGGGATACTATTTTACCCATTATGATGTCAACTCTTTTTATAGGGCTTATAAGAAGATTGGCGATGGTTCCTCTCTCCTTCTCACCTGCAATGGTATCAACGCCAAGTCCCATTGCTCCCGCAAAAATAAGAATTGTTATAAGATAAGGTATGATGGAGCCGAGAATCTTGCCTGTAGCCTTATCTTTATCCTGTACTATCATGTCAGGGTTATCCGCATCTACGGAAAATACCATGGCATAATCAAGTGAGCCGAATCTCTCCTTAAGTAAAATCTGTTTATATTCTTCAAGATATGTTCCCGTAAAACGTGTTCTCGCTTCACCGGAATTATTCTCTGAAGGATTGTAAAATGTCTTTATATCAGGAAGTGCCGAACCTGCATCGGCATTTTTGAAATTCTCATAGAAATTCTCAGGGAACACAACCACTAAATCGTAGGTTCCGTCAAGAAGCCCGTCTTTGTATGATTCTACTGACTCACCTGCCGGTATAGTATTTATTTTGCAGTCGGTATGCCCTGCCATAAGCTCTGAAAAATTATCAGGCATATTCTGTACATATACCTCGGATACGTGTTCGTTTATGCTGGATTTCTCTTTACCTATAAGAAAAAACATTACTCCGTAAATTCCCGCAATTAATATGATTGGAAGAATAAACAGTGAAAATACCATTTTCTTATCCCCGAATACCCTTTTTAATTCCTTTGATAAAATTACTTTGAAGCCCATTTATTTGTCCTCCTTATGATTAAGTTTATACATTTTAAAAAATGCGTCCTCAAGATTGGTAACATTATATTCTTTAAGGATTTCGGGAATTGTGTTTTCACAGATTTTTTTACCGTCAATTATTATGGCTATCCTGTCGCAGAGTGCCTCCGCTTCAGACATGATGTGGGTGGAAATAATTATAAGCTTTCCCTCGTTGCGAAGCTTTTTAAGATAGTCTGTTACAAGTCTTGCGGTGATAATGTCAAGTCCGCTTGTAGGCTCGTCAAAAATAATTATATCAGGGTCATGGGCAAGGCTCACCGCTATTGCAGCCTTCTGCTTCATGCCTGTTGAAAGTTCCTCTATCTTCTTTGTCTTAAATTCTTCTATTCCGAAATAATTGAAAAGTTCGCTCTTTCTTGTGCGGATATCATCATCTTTCATATTGTGCAGTTTTCCGAAGAAATCAAAAAGATAATCCACGGAAAATTGTGGGTCAAGCTTGATATCATTAGTTAAAAAGCCAATCTTTTTCCTGACTTTATCTGCGTCTTTAACGGTATCAAAGCCATCCACCAGAATTGTTCCCTCCGTAGGCTTCAACAGGGTGGCGATACATCTTAACGTCGTTGTCTTACCTGCTCCGTTAGAGCCTAACAATCCGAAGATTTCCCCTTTTTCGGCTCTTAAAGATACATCCGAAACAGCTACTCTTGTGCTTGTCGTTACTTTCTCCTTACGCATCTGTCTGCTGCCCAGCCTGTAAATTTTGGTAAGATTATTAATTTCAATCATAGGTTGCTCCTTTTCAGTTACACATCCATTTTTTAGCCTATTGTATCACGATTTTACTGTCCTTGCATTATCTTTTTTGATTAAGTATAATAATTGCATAAAAAGAAAGAAGGCAGATTATGAAAAGGAAAATATTATCATTAATACTTATTTTTGCCATGCTTGTATCCCTCAGTGCATGTCAGGGCAATAATAACACACCCGGAAAAGGCAATGAAAAAAGCACTGTAAGAATTGCATCCATGAAGGGTCCTACTTCAATAGGCCTTGTAAAACTTTACGATGACGCATCCAATGAAAAGACCTCCAATGACTATGATTACAAGATATGCGGAACAGCCGATGAAATCGCAACCGGACTTATTAAGGGTGAACTTGATGCTGCCTGCGTTCCTGCCAATCTTGCAAGTGTCTTATACAATAAAACAGAGGGCAGAATAAAAATTGCCGCAGTCAATACTTTAGGTGTGCTCTATATTCTTTCAAAAGGCATTTCTGTATCATCTGCTGCAGACCTTAAAGGTCAGACAATCTATACAACAGGACAGGGAACAACCCCTGAATATACTTTAAGGCATATTCTTTCCGAGAATAATATAGACCCTGATAAGGACGTAACAATTGAATATATGTCAGAGGCTGCCGAGGTTCTCCAGAAGGCTTCAGCCATGGATTCAGCAGTCGTTATGCTTCCTGAACCTTTCGTTGAGGTTGCCAAAACCAAGGATCCGGCTTTTGAAACGGTTATAGACCTTACAAAAGAATGGGAAAAAATTCATGATGACAGTTCAATAGTAACAGGTGTGCTTGTTGTTTCTGAAGATTTTGCATCTTCTAATGAAAATGCTTTAAGAACTTTCCTTGATGAGTACAAGGCTTCTTCCAAAAATGCAACAACCAACATTGAAGAAACTGCTTCATTGCTTGAGAAATACGATATTATCAAAGCTGCCATAGCCACAAAAGCAATACCATATTGCAACATCTGTTTTATTACAGGTGATGAAATGGTCAGCAAAGTAACCGGCTATTTCAAGGTCTTATTTGATGCCAGCCCGGATTCTCTCGGAAAAAAAATACCTGACAACAATATTTTTTACATTGTGAAATAACATGAAAAGAAAGACTTTATACACTTTTATTTCAATAATTATATGGCTTGTATTATGGCAGATTATATCTGCCGTAATTTCAAGTCCGGTATTCCTGCCTTCACCATTGCAGACAGTCAATGCCCTTTTTTCATTACTTAAGACTTACGCGTATTACAAAAGCCTTTCATACTCTCTTTTTAACATATCCATAGGTTTTTTTACCGGTCTTTTTGCCGGCGTAGTCCTTGCGGTTGTAGCTTCTGTCAATACCTTTTTGCAGTCGCTAATTGATGTTCCGGTTAAAATCATCCGTTCAATTCCTGTGGCATCTTTCATTATACTTGCCTTATTGTGGGTTGATTCCGCACATCTTTCAACGTTTATCGCAGCGTTAACAATTATACCTGTAATTTATACCAATACTTTTTCAGGTATTGCCCATACAGACAGTCAGATGAAAGAAATGGCTGAGGTATTTCATTTTTCACCGTTCAAAAAATTGGTTTACATATATATGCCTTATGCAGCTCCCCATTTTCTAAGCGGTGTAAAATTATCCTGTGGGTTTGCGTGGAAATCAGGAATTGCCGCCGAAATCATAGGTCTTGTAAGACATTCCATCGGAAACAACATATACAAGTCAAAAATATATCTTGAAACGGATAACTTATTTGCATGGACAATTTCTCTGATTGTTCTAAGTATAATTTTCGAGAAAATAGTATTATTAATTTTAAATTTAATTTTTAAAAGGACAGGTTCAATCAATGATAAAGCTCAATAACCTTACAGTTGCATACAACGATAATACGGTAATATCAGACCTTACTTATGAATTTGCAAAGGGTAGTACAGCCATAACAGGCAGTTCAGGAATCGGTAAGACTTCTCTTATCAATGCAATCCTTTCACTCGTTCCATATAAAGGGACTATAGAATCAGATGAAAAATATTCCGTAGTATTTCAGGAGGACAGATTATGTCCTTACCTTACCGCATTTAAAAACGTCCGGCTTGTATGTAATGATAAAGATAAAATTACAGATGGATTTGCCGCAGTGGGATTGTCAGATTGCATGAATGAAAAGGTCATATCCTTAAGCGGCGGTATGAAAAGGCGTGTGGCAATATTGCGTGCTGTTCTTGCGGATTACACCACAATTATAATGGATGAACCATTTAAAGGTCTTGATGCCGATACCAGATTGTCTGTCATGAATTATGTAAAAAAAATGACCTCCGGCAAGTCCGTATTATTAGTAACACATGACCTGTCGGAAGCCGGTTTCTTCAACTGTAATATTCTTAATCTGTAGCAAAATTATCTAATGAGGAAGCTAATGTATACTGGTTTCTTCCATGTTCCTTAGAATAGTACAAAGCCTTATCTGCTTTCATATAAAGTTCTGCATAATCATCAATTCCAACTGTATTAACTATACCTACGCTTACTGAAAGTCTTACTGACTTGCCACCGTGCTCAAATTCTCTGTCCATCTTCTTGCAAAGTGATGATCCAAGCCTGTCTAATGTCTCATCGTCACAGGTACTTGGAACAAATGCTATAAATTCGTCTCCGCCATATCGTCCAAGATATCCGCCAGGGAATACTATCCTCATAGCACCTGCAAGAGTCTTAAGTGCTTCATCGCCTGCTATGTGACCGAGGGTATCATTAACATTCTTAAAATTATCCATATCAATAAGGAATAGTGCGCCCTCTGATGATACACTCTTATTACTCATAAATTCATCAATAAGTGCATCAAAGGAACGTCTGTTATAAAGACCTGTAAGTCCGTCTCTCTTAGCTTCAGAACTTATTATCTCTTTCTCACGCTTCTCATCATATAACTGCTTAACGAATTTCTTCTTATATTCTTCCTCTTCTCTCAGCTTACGGAGAGCTGATTCATTATCACGCTTAGTCTTATTGGCTTCACATAACTTAGCCTTAACAATATTAAAAGCACTGCTGATATCACTAATCTCATCATTATCCGTTATCTCAATATCTGACATATCGGCATAATCATCCTTAAACATCCGGCTCCAGTCTGCGACATCACGTATAGGCTTGATAATTCTTTTTTCAATAAAGCTAACCATATATGCCGTAACTATAATAAAACCTATAAATATTGCAATCATAAGTCCTTCAATAAGATATACATCTATCCTATCGTTATCGTATGCCTTATTGCCTGCAGCTACTGACTTCTCTATCACATGGTTAAGCTTATCCGCAACAGTTGTTATATCCGCTCTTACAGCTGCCAGTACTTCCTCACATTTCTCTCTGTCATTAATGCCGTCCTTAAGCAAATTCAACTTATCAGGAATAGAAGTACGTACAATATCATACAATGACTCTATCTCCTGACGTTCATTACTGTCAAATTCAAATCTTGTTGAAAACAAATCCGAACATGCCGACAACAACTCAATGTCATAGGCATCCGCCAGATTGTCGTATGACGTTGATGACGGCAGCTTCTGGCATAAATCCAGCGTTGACGTAAAACTGCTTACCTGTTCAAATGCCTGCGCTATCCTATAATACTGTTCAGTATAGAATCTGAACGTCTTATTGTATATAAGCATTGAATTGACAATACATACTGTTATGCCTAATATGGACAGAATAACAGGTATATACATTACTCTTAATCTCTTTCTTAAAGGCTTTCTTTCCATTTCCACAGGAATAACCACTCCTTCAACCAACACATATTATTATTTTACTACCTTTCTACTGAAAAAACAATATTTTTTACGTATTATTGCACTCCAATGTAATAATTGGTAACTTTTTGTCTGATTATGTCTCTATGAGTAAAAAAAAACGGCACAGACTCCTGTATATGCGAAATCTTATGCCGGTTACCATTGCATAAAAGCTGACAATGGGATTCGAACCCACGACCTACTGATTACGAATCAGTTGCGCTACCAGCTGCGCCATGTCAGCATCAGTATAAATTACATTGCACGCAAAAAGCGTTCCTGAATATCACCTATTACGGCATCAATATCCCGTTCTCCCTCCTTGAGAGGAACAAAACCGCCTGCCATAACTTCGTGACCTCCGCCACATCCAATTCCGGACAATGCTTTATTGGTAATCCTTCCCGCGTTGTATTTACCCATGCTTCTGACGGAAATCTTAATTCCCTCTTTCTTAAGAGAATATACAACCGAAAAATCAACTTCAATAAGATCCAGCATAAAATCAGATATCGAGGCTATAAGGGCCTCCGGACAATTAGAACCGGTATTGGCAAAACTTACATTGTCACATACCTTAATGGAGTTAATCGCATTAGCATATGCCTTAAGATCATCAATACTTATGGAACAGTGTTCAAGTGCCTTAAGAATCTGCTTGTCCGCTATCTTAAAAAGATAACTGTAAGTATCAACATCCTTATCGGTAACTCCTCTTGTAAGGCCCATGGTATCTGTGCATATTCCATAAATAAGTGCTGTCGCAACTCTCTTATCAATAGGAATATTATTGTCCATATAATATTCAGCTATTATAGTGGAACACGCACCAAGCTCAGGTCTTACATCAGCATATCTGTAAGAATCAAGGGAATTCTCAAACGTAGGATGATGGTCAATACATATAATCTCATCACCCTTGGTAGTGATAATATTACTATTGCCCTTCTGTGAATCCACAAGGATAACCTCATCATTCCGGTTGATATCCTTCAATTCTTCAATATTAATCATCTTGATGCCAAGACTGCTCACAAGTTCATTCGTGCTGTATCTCTCAATCTGTCCTCTGTAACAAATTGATGAATTAATTCCATATTTTTCCAACAGAACTGAGAGTCCGAACGCTGATGCAATGGCATCCGCATCAGGGAAATTATGTGTCTGTATATACACATGCTCACTTGTTATATTCTCAATTATGTTGCAAAATTTACTCATGTCTGTCACCTGTCTGAATTGGTCTTATCTATTATATAATCATTTTGTGACTATTTCAATATCAAATCATAAAATATTATATATATTATTTTCAGGTGTAAAATATGCTGGCTTTGGAATTAAAAGACGTAAACTATTCCTATTTTACAAAAGAGAAAGAAACAAAAGCCCTTCAGGATATTAATCTATCCGTAAAAAAAGGACAATTCATATCCATAGTCGGTCCGTCCGGTTGTGGTAAATCCACGCTTCTGTCCATAATATGCGGTCTTATCGAACCAACTTCAGGTGAAGTAATCGTAAATGGCCGCCCGGTAAAAGACGAAATGCGTAACATCGGATATATGCTCCAGCATGACCATCTTTTTGAATGGCGCAGTGTATACGGAAACGTTATGCTGGGGCTTGATATACACAGAAAAAAAGACACACGTAATCTTGCCACCCACTATCTCTCCCAATATGGTCTCCTCGATTTTAAAAATTCAAGACCAAGCGAGCTTTCAGGCGGTATGCGGCAAAGAGTTGCTCTTATACGTACACTTATGATGGAACCGGATATTCTCCTTTTAGACGAACCGTTTTCAGCTCTTGATTACCAGACACGGCTTACCGTATGTGACGATATAAGCTCTATCATAAAAAAAGAACATAAAACCGCAATACTTGTAACCCATGACCTTGCGGAAGCAATTTCTGTAGGAGAAAGCGTCTACGTGCTTACTAAACGTCCGGGACGTTTCAAAGCGGCAATTGACCTTGACTTCTGCAACGATTTAAGTTCCTTAGAACGTCGTGATACAGCAGCATTCCGTGATTACTTTAATATCTTGTGGAAGGAGTTGTCCGGCAATGAATAAAATCAAAACACACTCTGATTATCTGAAATCAGTATTTCGTCATAAAGTATTAATTCATTTCCTTCGTATTTTTCTGGCGGTTTTCTTCGTGTCAGCATGGGAAATTTGTGCAGAAAAAGGAATTATCGACTCTTTTATATTCAGCAGTCCAAAACGGATTGTTAAATGTTTTATTGAACTGACAAAAAACGGTTTTCTCATACGCCATGTATGGAAAACCATTTATGAAACACTTATATGCTTTATATTTGTTATGATTACCGCCATTGCAGCTGCCGTACTTATGTGGCTTAACAGAAATATCTTCAAAGTTGCCGAACCTTTCCTCGTATTGCTCAACAGCCTTCCAAAATCTGCTCTCGCTCCGGTTCTTATTGTATGGCTCGGCAACAGCACTAAAACGGTAATTATAGCCGCCGTATCTGTTGCTGTATTCGGTGCAATGCTCAGTATATATACCTCTTTTACAGAGACCGACAAGGAAAAAATAAAATTAATCCGGACCCTCGGCGGAAAGAAACGCCATGTTCTGTTTTACCTTCTCTTTCCGTCATCACTGCCGACAATCGTAAATGCCATGAAAGTCAATCTGGGGCTTTCCCTTGTAGGTGTAATCATTGGTGAATTCCTTGCAGCAAAGGAAGGACTTGGTTATTTAATCATCTACGGCAGCCAGGTATTTAAAATGGACTTGGTACTTCTTTCCATTGTTTTACTTTCTATTCTTTCAGTAATTCTTTATATAATTATCGGAATATTTGAAAAGAGGACTTCCGGCAGATAATTACTTTGCATACTCGTTAATTGCTTCCTGTATTCTTGATTTAGTAAGTTCAGCAAGCTCTGTCTTTTTCATATCTTTATATTCTTCATATGGTATCGGCTTCAGGTAATGTACCTGTGTTGTCACTTTCCTGAGGCTGTTGCCATCCATTGCTTTATAGGAATCAATAAGTGCCACCGGTATAACCGGAACTTTGGCATCCATCGCGCACTTAAATACACCTGCTTTAAAATCCTGAAGGGTATTCTTATTGTCACCATACTTACCCTCAGGAAAAAGCAGATATATTTTTCCTTCTTTAAGTTCCCTGGTAACAGTCATCATGGTCTTCATCTGCTGTCTGGCGTCTTTAAGATTAATGCCGTGCCCCCCTACCATAGGAAGCATCTGCCTGACAATCATCTGATGTTCCCTCTTGCTGTCGATAATAATAGTAAGAGGTCTGTCATGATTGCACACAATTCCTAACCCGTCATAATGTCCCTGATGGTTGGCATACATTACATAATTGCCTGTTTCCGGCAGATTTTCCTTTCCATAAACCTTTGTGGTGGTCCTGGAATTTTTTCGCATCTTATCCACAATTTTCTGTACCTCACGATACTTGTCAAGTTCGCTATATTTCTCCGGACGTTTCATCATATAATTACATTTATTAATTTCATATATCAGAAAGAAAAATGAACGAAGTGCCATAACAATAAGTCTCAACATACTTTTATACATCCTTTCTTCTTTTTTGTAAAATCACCGCTCATCCGGTTAATGCTACAATTATATACGTTAATTTTTCTTTTTTCAATAGTACGCTCATATTATCTTAGTTATATACATAAAATATACTAACAAAAAAGTCCGGAGTTTTTAATGAAGAAGGTTTTTTCTTTTATTATTTCTTTTATACTTATCCTATCATCTGCCCATATCAGTGTGACTGCCGATGAGCTTAGCTTAACCTCCAAATCAGCAATTCTCATGGAAGCATCTACAGGAAAAATCATTTATGAGCATAACCCCGATGAAATTCTCCGCCCTGCCAGTATTACAAAGATAATGACGCTTATACTGATTTTTGATGCCATACATGACGGCAGAATCAAAATGGATGACACTGTAACAGTATCCGAACATGCTGCTTCAATGGGCGGCAGTCAGGTCTTTCTTGAAGCCGGCGAGACCCAGACCGTTGAAACCCTTATTAAATGCATTGCCATTGCAAGTGCCAATGATGCCTGTGTAGCCATGGCAGAATACATTGACACATCTGAGGAAAATTTTGTTGCCCATATGAATGAACGTGCCAAAGGTCTTTCAATGACTAACACAAATTTTGTCAACTGCTGCGGTCTTGATGCCGATAATCATGTAACCACAGCGAGGGATGTGGCACTCATGTCAAAGGAACTTATCAATAAATATCCTGAAATACATAATATTTCAACAATCTGGATGGACACAATAACCCATGTTACAAGGCGGGGTGAAAACGATTTTACCCTTACCAATACCAATAAACTTATCAAACAGTACGAATGGGCAACAGGGTTAAAAACAGGTTCTACGAGTCTTGCCGGATTCTGTCTTTCCGCTACCGCAAAAAGAAACGATATTGAGCTTATTTCCGTTGTTATGGCATCCAAGGACGGCAAATCCCGTGTTGCCGATTCTATCAAACTTCTTAACTATGGTTATTCACTATGTCAGATGTATAAGGATTCCAATATGCCCAATATCCCATCTCCCGGAATATCCGGCGGCATGATTAAAGAGCTTGTCTGCGAATATAGTGACAATTTTTCTTATCTTTTCACAGAAAAATATGACGAAGCCCTTATTACAAAAGATTTTGAATTTATTGATGGACTGAAAGCCCCTGTTAATGAGGGTGATGTTGTCGGGCAGCTTTGCTACAAATACAATGGTACGCTTATAGGGACAATTGATGTCAAATCTTCCGTTACCGTAAAAAAAGCAGGATACAAGGACTATTTCTCATTTCTTGCAAAAAATGTGTTCTGTATATAACAAAAAGCTTCAGTCACATAGTCTGTGACTGAAGCCTCTATTATCTTACTACATATTCAAAATACTTATGTAAAATTAAGCATCCTGTCTTCTCTTCTTGAATGAAACAACAACGATTCCGCAAGCTGCTGCTGCTGCGATTATTGCTGTAGCTACTGCCATAGAATCACCTGCGCTTACATTTCCGTTATTGCCGCCTGCTGGCTTGTTATTGTCTGCTGGTTTGTTGTCTTCTGCTGGCTTGTTATTGTCTGCTGGCTTGTTGTCTTCTGCTGGCTTGTTGTCTTCTGCTGGCTTGTTGTCTACGACTGGTGTTACAGTTGGACCAGCATATTCTACAGCTGTAATCTGTTTTGCATCAAGTCCTGCACCACCTGTAACATCTGTTACTTTTACTGTGAATGTTACATCGCTGACTTCATCCAATACTAATTCGAAATTAGCTGTATTGTCACCAAATGAATTATCCTTACCAATCTGGTATTTCCATGAATATTCAGCTGCTGACTGAAGGAACTTATATGTATAACTGCCGGCTGCTACATTCTTGAATGTAATTGTGTATGTATCATCATTCTTTGTCATAGTCTTACCAGGTAAATCAAATCCGGTATCTGTAATAGTACCTACTACAGAAAGTACATCAGTTACAGGAAGTGGTGCAATTTCCTGTGTCATTGCAGCATCTTTAAATAACTTCTTTGATGTTAAATCGAAATATGCTTTACCATTGCTCTGTGCTACAACTTCTGAATTCCAAGCAAGCTCCTGATATTCTGCATTGTCTGCAACATCAGTATATCCAACTACCTGAAAGCCCTGTACTTCATCCGCATTGTTAATTGTAAATACTGCGTAATTCTTGCCGTCTTCTGTAACTGCATCTCCTACCGGAAGAGTTCCAGCACCCCAGCCTGTTGGCTTAGCTGCTGTTGCAGCGGTCGCTACACTTGCAGTTCCGCCCCAAACATTTCCTTTGTAATACTCTGCTGTCTTACCTGCTGTCAGTTCAACATATACTTTAACTGTTGTTCCTGCTGCCTTAGCAGTCTTAGGTGCTACAACAAGTCCTGCTGCTGCGAATGCAAAAGCAGCTACTGTAGCAATGACCTTTTTTAAAATTTTCTTCATTTTTCGTATTCTTCCTTTCCAATACATTTTATTCATGTCTTATGACACTAGCTTTATTTTAGTACAGGTATTTTATTTTTTCAATATTTCATTTGTTGTTTTTTAACTATAAAAATGTTGATTTTATTAAATATATGTGCAATATTACAACTCTAAGAATATCCGATACAAAAAAGGAACCGGTCTGAACCGATTCCTTTATGTAAGCATTTCTATAAAATACTAATTAAGCTTCTACGCTTCTTCTCTTAGCTACAACTGCTACAACTGCGCTTAATGCTGCAACTGCTGCTACGATGTATACCATAACTGAAGAATCGCCTGCTGCTGGAGTTGCTGGTGTTGCTGCACTTGCTTCTTTAACTGTTACAGCTGCCTTAGTTCCATCAAATGTAACTGTTACTGTAGAACCATCTTTTGCTACATCAACTTTTGCATTAGCTCCGCCGCTTGATGCATCACCTTCAAGGTTATATTCGCCATTATCCCAAGCATGGTTTGTACGAATCTTGAATTCATAAGATCCAGCCTTAACATCTGTGATGTCTACTGAATATGTTCCATCTGCCTGCTTAACCAAATCTGTGTCCTTATCCCAGTTACCATTGATTGATCCGATAACACTGTATGTGTCATCTGCTGCGAAAGCTGTCATAGCCATCATTCCAATTACCATTGCCATTGCTAAAACGGCTGTAATTACTCTTTTTGCAATTTTTTTCATTTTTTTATTCCTTTCCTAAATACATTATTGTGTCTTACGACTGTCCTTATTCTAATACTTTAGTTTTCTTTTTTCAATAGCATTTATGTTGATTTTCTAATCTAAAAATGTTGATTTTCTGCGATTATCCTATGTACAGAAAATAACAAGTCCCGGAAACCTGACGTTCCCGGGACTATAATTATGCTATATTATTTTGTTGCGCCTTTTACAAGTATTGTACATGAAATTCCATCTACAGTAATTTTTCCGTTTGCTGTTCCGAGAGAATCAGTTCCTGCCTTGTCGCCCTGTACGCAGATTGTCCAGTCACCTTCCGGAAGTGTAACTGTTGTTGCTTCACTTAATGGGTTATATACAACAAAGATTGAATCTGATACTTCTTCCTTAACACCTGTTAATTCATAAGCAATAACACCCTTGTCCGTGTCTTCAGTAAACTTATAATAACTTGAAGCAGTGTCCATTATTCTTAATGAAGCATGTGCTTTTCTGAATGCTATCATTCCCTTATAGTAATTAAATACTTTCTGGTATGTAGCATCACTTAATGTGCTCCACTTAATGCTGTTTACTTCATCACCTGCATTATAACTGTCGCTGCTAAATGTTCCGTCACCATTAGGCTTGCTTCTTAATATTTCTTCACCGGCAAGGATAAATGGTGTTCCCTGTGAAGTATATACAATAGCTGCTGAAAGAAGATTCTGTTTAACTTTATCTTCCATACTGTCATTTGGATTAGATAAATTGATTTCATCCCATAATGTCCTGTTATCGTGGCATGATGCATAGACAATGTTCTGTGAGCCCTTTTCTGACCATCCGGTCTTGCCCTGGATTGCTTTCTTAATTACATCTGTATTAGAGATGTTTCCGTTGACATATCCTTTTTCATCTGCATTAAATACACTACCTTTAATTGCATCACGGATTGTATCACTGAACATTGCAAATCTGTCTAACTTATTAACGTACATCTGTGTTGCCAGTGTTACGCCTGACTTAGTAATCTTAGTTGTCATGCTCCAGCCTTCACCATAAAGAATGATAGAAGGATCTATCTTATCTAATTCTGTTCTGATTGCTTTAATCGTATCCATATCAATAAGGCCTACAAGGTCAAATCTGAAGCCGTCGATATGATATTCTTTAGCCCAGTATACTACAGAATCAACAATAAACTTACTTACCATAGCTCTCTCTGAAGCTACATCATTGCCACAGCCTGAACCATTAGCGCCCGGACGATAGAAATAATCAGGTACGAGTTCATTGAAGCAGTAGCTTGTATTGTATGTATGGTTATATACGACGTCCATAACAACGCTTAATCCATTATCATGTAATGCCTTAACCATCTGTTTAACTTCACTTACACGTGCTGCTCCATTATATGGATCTGATGAGTATGAACCCTCAGGTACATTGTAATTCTTAGGATCATAACCCCAGTTGTACTGTTTTGTATCTAACTTAGTCTCGTCAACTGTTGCATAATCATACATTGGTCCGATCTGGACATGTGTTACACCAAGTTCTTTGATATGATCAAGACCTGTTGCCTGTCCTGAACCATTAGTTGTTCCTGTTTCTGTCAGTCCAAGATATTTACCTGTATTCTTAATACCTGATGATGAATCAGCCGAAAGGTCTCTTATATGGAGTTCATATACTGATGCATCTGTAGCATTAAGTTTCTTATTAGGATTAGTATCCTTATCCCATCCGTCAGGGTCTGTTGATGATAAATCAATTACCATTGCCCTGTCACCATTGACTCCGACTGCCTTAGCATATGGATCACATGCCTCTGTCTTAGATGAGCCAAAATCTGCTTCATATAAATAGAATACGCCGTTAAGGTCTCCTTCTGCCTTAACTGTCCATACGCCATTCTTATCAAGTGTCATATCATATGATTTAATAAGGTCATCTGTTCCCTTAACACCTGACTTGTATGTATTCACTTTAACTGCCTTAGCTGTTGGTGCCCATACTTTAAATGTTGTGGAATCCTTAGACCATGCTGCTCCAAGGTCATCTCCGTCATATGTATAAGCATCTTCAAATTCAGATGTAGAATAATAATCAGGTACTGTTACATCATATCCGACGTTTCCCAGCATTACTTTATATTTGCCAAACTGGTCTGCTTTTTCTTTAAGTTTAACAATTATCTTCTTAGCATCACCTGAATCTTTTTCAACACTGTCAATAGCTAATTCTTTGCCTTCTGCGTCAGTAACTTTAATTTCATTGTCCTTGTATTCTTCTGTTAATGTTATCTTAAGTGTCTGGAAATCTCCATCCAGCTCTGCACTTAATACACTAAGCCCTGTCACGCAATCTTCTCCTAGCTCTAATTTGTATCCTTCAACACCTGAAGTTATGTATACTTCAACTGTTCCGGCAATAACACCGTTCAATGTAATAAACTGGTCGGAATCAATATCCTTTGATTCCCATTCATTAAGTCTGACAATAAAACCTATAGTTGTTGTACCTGCAGGAAATACTGCTGTTGTCTTAACACCGTGTTCATCCTTGTCTGTTCCGAATGTGTATGCCTTACCTTCGTCACCGCCATCCGGCCAAAGCCATACATTCCAGCCATCATACACACCGTCTTCTCTTAAATAATGGACATTAAGAGTAAGCTCTGTTGCTTTGTTGGAATTATCAGTTGTAGACTCTGTCTCTACAGGAGTTGTTGTCTCAACCGATCCCTGGTCCTTCTTCTTGCCGCAGGCTGCCATGGAAAATACCATAAGTGCCACAAGAAGAATTGCAAATAATTTACGCAATTTTTTCATTGGGTAATACCTCCTTCTTTGTATCTTTTAATTTTAACAAAAAAGGCGAACCAATAAAATATCATTTTTCTATAATATATATCACTTTTCTTAATCGGGATTATTCACCGATATTATTTCCTGTATATAACTGGTAATATCTTCCTTTTTTCGCAATAAGTTCATCATGTGAGCCCCTTTCAATGATACGTCCCTGCTCAAGAACCATTATACAGTCAGCATTTTTTACGGTGGAAAGTCTGTGGGCAATGACAAAAGTTGTTCTGCCTTTCATCAGTCTGTCCATACCGTCCTGGACTATTTTTTCAGTTCTGGTATCAATAGAAGATGTTGCTTCATCAAGGATAAGAACCGGAGGGTCTGCTATTGCAGCTCTGGCAATGGCAAGCAGCTGCCTCTGTCCCTGGCTTAAATTGGCGCCGTCACCTGTAAGCATGGTATCGTAACCCTTAGGGAGATGTTTTATAAAGCCGTGGGCATTGGCAAGTTTCGCTGCCGCATACACATCCTCATCGCTTGCATCGAGTCTTCCGTATCTTATGTTATCCATAACAGTACCGGTAAAAAGATGTGTGTCCTGCAATACAATACCAAGTGATTTTCTCAAATCTGCTTTTTTTATCTTATTAATATTAATGCCATCATAACGGATTTTTCCATCCTGTATATCATAAAAGCGGTTAATAAGGTTAGTTATGGTGGTCTTGCCTGCTCCTGTTGAGCCTACAAATGCAATCTTCTGTCCGGGCGTAGCATACAGGTCAACATTGTGAAGTACAATTTTTTCATCATTATATCCAAAATCCACATCAAAAAATTCCACATCACCTTTAAGCTCTATATAATCAGTTGTATTATTTTCCTTATGATAGTGCTTCCATGCCCATAGACCTGTACGGTCTTTGGTCTCGCTTATTACACCATCTTTTTTTACAGCATTTACAAGCGTTACATAACCCTCGTCAACCTCAGGTTTTTCATCAAGAAGTGAGAAAATTCTTTCCCCTCCCGCAAGTGCCATAATAATACTGTTAAACTGCATACTGATCTGGTTAATAGGCATATTAAGGCTTTTGCTCAGGGTGAGGAAACTTACGAGTCCTCCGATTGTTACTCCGGCTATTCCGTATATTGCAAAAAGTCCGCCCGCAATAGCTATTACAACGTAACTTAAATTACCAAGCTGTGCATTAATAGGTCCTATTATATTAGCGTATTTGTTGGCATTATATGCGCTGTCAAAAAGTCTGTCATTGAGTTCTTTGAATTTTTCTTTTCCTTCTTCTTCATGGCAGAATACTTTTACAACTTTCTGTCCTGCCATCATTTCTTCGATATATCCGTTCACGGCACCCAGGTCTCTCTGCTGTGCGACAAAATACTTTCCGCTGAGTCCTGATACTTTTTTTGTAAGAATAATCATTACCGCTACCATTACAAAGGCTACTCCTGTAAGCGGAAGACTTATTGAAACCATGCTTATTACAATTCCAACAATCATAATTATGCTGTTAAGGAACTGTGGCATGCTCTGGCTTATCATCTGTCTTAAAGTATCTACGTCATTGGTATATACGGACATAATATCTCCGTGTGAGTGAGTATCAAAGTATCTGATAGGAAGAGACTCCATATGATGGAAAAGCTCGTCCCTTGTGTATTTTAATGTTCCCTGTGTTACATATACCATTGTCTTGGCATTGCCGAATGAAGCAAGAACACCTACAAGGTATATGCAGCCAACTCTTAATATTTCTTTTGACAAAGCCGTATAATCAGGTACATCCTGTTTTAAAAGCGGTATGATAAAATCATCAATAAGTGTTCTTATGAACATTGTTCCCTGCAATGTTGAAAAAACGTTTACCACTATACATAACGCAACAAATATGCAGGCAAATTTATATCTTTTGAATACAAGTTTTAAAATTCTTTTTAAAACCTGTGCAGGATTGTTTACTGTAGGTTTCATTCCTCTTGGTGCAGGCATTACTTATCGCCTCCTTTTGAATTTTCATCAAAGTCTCCGCCCGTTCCTGTCTGGGACTCATACACTTCTTTGTATATATTATTACCGGCAAGAAGTTCTTCGTGAGTTCCCACTCCGTTAATTTTACCATCCTCCATTACGATTATCCTGTCTGCGTCCTGAACACTTGATATTCTCTGTGCAATGATAATCTTTGTAATGTCAGGTATCTCTGTTTTAAAGGCTGTTCTAATTTTTTTATCCGTTGTTGTATCAACCGCGCTTGTGCTGTCATCAAGGATAAGAATCTTTGGGTTTTTAAGTAAGGCTCTCGCAATACAAAGTCTCTGCCTCTGTCCGCCGGATACATTGGTGCCGCCCTGCTCGATGTATGTATTATAGCCGTCAGGAAATTTCTCAATAAACTCATCTGCACAGGCAAGCCTGCAGGCTCTGATGCACTCTTCTTCCGTTGCTTCTTTATTGCCCCATCTTAAATTTTCAAGAATTGTTCCCGAAAAAAGGACATTTTTTTGTAAAACAACACTTACTCGGTTACGGAGTGTTTCCAGGTCATACTTTCTGACATCAACGCCGCCGACCTCTATATCACCATCTGTTACATCGTAAAGTCTGCTTATAAGATTGACAAGGCTGGTCTTGGCACTTCCGGTTCCGCCGATAATTCCTATTGTCTCTCCGGATTTTATATCAAGCTGTATATCGCTTAACACCATGTCTTTACTGTCTTTTTTATATTTAAAGTTGACATGGTTAAAAATAATGCTTCCATCCTTTACTTCCATAACCGGTTTATCAGGATTGACTATATCAGCTTTTTCATTAAGCACTTCTGCAATACGTTCTGCACTTGACACACTCATTGATATCATTACAAATACCATGGAAAGCATCATAAGACTTATAAGTATGTTCATGCAGTAAGATATAAGGCTTGTAAGGTTGCCTACCGTAAGTGCTGTCTCATTACTGCTGACTATAAGTTTTGCACCAATCCAGCTTATGAGAAGCATACAGGTATATATGGCAACCATCATCGCAGGATTATTGAATACCAGCACATTTTCCGCTTTTACAAACATTGAGTAAATGTTATTGCTGGCTTTTTTAAACTTCTTGTCTTCATGTTCTTCACGGACATACGCCTTGACCACACGGATTGCGGATACATTTTCCTGAACGCTTTCGTTAAGTTCATCGTATTTAGGAAATGCCTGCTTAAAATACCTGTTGGCTTTTAGCATAAGTATGGTAAGTATTCCGCCAAGAATTATTACCGCAATCAAAAATATACTTGCCATTTTTACATTGATTGTAAAAGAAATTATCATGGCAAAAATAAGGCTTGCCGGAGCTCTCATACACATTCTCAAAATCATCTGGTATGAGTTCTGCACATTGGTTACATCCGTTGTAAGTCTTGTTACAAGACCTGCCGTACTGAATTTATCAATATTGGAAAAAGAGAATGTCTGTATATTGTTATACATACCTTCTCTCAGATTTTTGGCAAATCCCGCAGAAGCTTTGGCTCCGTATTTGCCACCCATAAGTCCTGCAAAAAGTCCTACAAGAGCGGCAATAAACATAATGCCTCCGACTATAAGGATATGTCTCATATCGCTTTTTTCGATTCCATCGTCTACAAGGGATGCCATAAGGTAAGGCACCGTCATTTCCATGGCAACTTCAAGAATCATAAAAAAAGGGGTTGCTATGGATGCTGCCTTATACTGCTTTACGTGTTTTAATAAGGTCTTTATCATTTCTTTAAATCCTTTCTACATATTTCCATATTCTTCTTACTATATTAAGACTTAATTTTCTGTAATCACCGTTTTTAAGAAAACTGTTTACGTTGCCGGGATTCAGACCCAGGTCCGTATATATCCTGTAATTACTTATGGACTTTTCTTTCTGAAGTTCCAGAATTCTTTTTCTTATCTTCGCCTTGAATTCATCTTCTTTTTGGAATTCCCCGGTCTCTTCTTTATATGCATCGTAAATTCCGGCATATTCTTTGCAGTCCCTTATGTAATTTTCATTATTCTTAATCTTCATACATTCCATATAAAGAGCTTCATTCTTACCGCAAAGATGTATCTTATCGGTAAGGTAAGCATATAATGCAATATGGTGCAGTAATTCATTATGTTCTAAAGAATAAGAAGACAGCTTTGATATTGAAAGGCTGCTGCATCCGTTGTTTTTTATCTGTTTTTTCAGATATCCTATTAATGTAAGATTATTCATTATTGTCCTTCGTTAATACTATTAATCAAATTCCGTTTATAAAATCCCACATCACTGCGGGATTTTATCTGTTACTCTTTGTATACTGTTGTATGTAAACTCAGCCAGCTTATTAACCGAGCTGTTCATTCCGTCAACGTAGTTATAATATGATATACATCCTGACTTTTCTTCATCAATCAATTCCGATTCCACATACTTATCCGTCCTGCTTAACATTACGTCCCTGCCCAACATAAAATAGCGGTACGAGGACCAGGTATCGTCGTTGGTTACATCAACCATATACCATTTATTATCGTAAAATACTTCGTTCCATCCGTGTGTGGCATTCACAACCATATCGCAGGGAATATCCATTGCATTCAGCATAAGCTTATATGCTTTGGCATAACCCTCACAGACACTCTGTCCGTTAATCAATGCACCATACGATGTATGGGAGGCATATCCGTCAGATACTTCCTTGTATTCCACGTTAACGCAAAGGTAGTCATGGGCTGCTTTAATCTTGTCAAATTCGCTGCCACTGAATCCGGCAACTATCTCCTTAATCTTATTGTCAACCTCGGTCATCATGACGTAGTCCTCATAAGAATAATAATAGATAGCGTACACGGACTTATCTGTCACACGATTCACCACATCCTGCACCTTACGCATACGGAATATAGCTACACCCTTGCACATATATGTCTGATAATCCATTCCGAAAAGCTCATACAAATGGGCATCGGATGGATTCTCGCCTATAATATCATCAAATATACCTCTTGGTGCAAGTATATATCTTACGCCCTTGGTCTCAGTTATTTTATTTAAAACAGACTGTGCATAATCTGTCAGCTCAGTCCGGTTATTTACATTCTTATAGCCCTTTCTCAGCAGATACTCACTCCAGTTGTATGTATCCGGCATTCCTGCTATGTCATACTTAACAAAGGAGAATTGTGTAATATTACTCTCCACTGAAGATTCTGCTGCCGTCGGCTGTTCTGATTCTGTTGCAGTTGTGCTTTCCGTTGTATTATCTGTGGTATTGTTATCAGGGCGGGATGTTGTCTTATCTGCGCCTGCTGTTGTCGTAATCGGATCCTGAACGGTATCAAAATTATCGTCGTCACTTGTAATATCTCCTATCTCAGATGGAGATGTTCTTCCGTTCTCTGTAGTCATCGTCTCTTGAAATCTGTCAGATGTTGTTGCATCTGTGGTGATATGAACATATCCTCCTGTAGTCGTATCCCCTACAGCTATACCGGTTTCTGAGGAATCGCCACTTGTTCTTCCGACATTCAGCAAAACAATAATCACAGTAATTACTGCAACAAAAAAAGCTGCAATACCTGCAATCGTCAATATTCTCTTTTTTTTCATATATCTAAACCCTCTTACCCGAGGATGTTATCCGGGATTATAAAGTAATTCCATTCATTACATATTAAGTATAGCATTATCTCAAAATGTATGCTATATAAATTATGACAAAAATAATTATTTTTTTACATTAAAGAGAGGACATTTTGAATGAAAAAGATTGACTTACACGTTCACTCAACTTATTCGGATGGCACATTTTCTCCTGCAGAGCTTGTAAAGGAGGCTGTCAAAAACGGCATAAGTGCATTTGCCCTTACCGACCACGATACAACGGATGGAATTGACGAAGCAATCGACGCAGGTGGCAAAGCCGGAATAGAAGTTATTCCCGGAATAGAGATAAGTACAAGTTATAAAGATAAAGAAATTCATATAGTGGGACTTTTTATTGATTACAAAAACAAAGAATTTCACGATGCAATATATGAAGAAATCAAAAGACGTGATGCAAGAAACAGGCTGCTTATACAGAAATTCAATGAAGCCGGTTTTCCGGTTTCTCTTGAAGTTCTTGAGAACATGTTCCCCCACAGCATTATAACCAGAGCACACTTTGCTTCTTATATGACTAAGAAAGGCTATGTAAAAGACAACAAGGAAGCCTTTTCAAAATATCTTGGTGACGGCTGTCCTTTGTATGTGAGCCGCGAACATAAATCCGTATATGACGCGGTTGATATGATAAAAAAAGCCGGCGGTGCCGCAATCCTTGCCCATCCTTTGCTCTACCACCTTACAATGGGAGAATTAAAGGATTTATGTATAAGACTTAAAGACTGCGGGCTCACCGGAATTGAATCCATGTATTCAACCTACAAGGGATTTGACGAACTTACGGTAAGGAAGCTTGCCCATGAAACCGGACTTCTGGAATCCGGAGGTTCCGATTTTCACGGTGCAAACAAACCTGACATCCGTCTTGGAACAGGAATGGGCAATCTTATGATAAGTTATGATTATCTTGATAAGCTTCGTGATTCATTAAATTAATCTGCGTATGCCGATACCATATAGCTTATGAATTGTTCCGCGGTTCTTCCTGACAATCCACCGTGGGACAATTCCCATTTATTGGCTTCCATGAGAAGCGTATTTTCGTCAACTTTAATGTTATTCTTTTGTGCAAGACCTTTTACTATTTCATTAAAAAGTTTCTTGTCAGGCGAGCCAAAATATACGGATACGCCGAATCGTGCAGAAAGCGAAAGTTTCTCTGCCACTGTATCCCTTGTGTGAAGGTCGTCGTCTCTTTCTTCTTTATCAGAATATTTTTCCCTGACAAGATGTCTTCTGTTGCTTGTCGCATATATAAGTACATTGTCAGGTCTTTTTTCCAGTCCTCCCTCAATAACAGCTTTCAAGAACTTGTATTCTATCTCAAATTCTTCAAAAGAAAGGTCATCCATATATATGATGAATTTGTAATTTCTGTCCTTTACCTGATTGATAATTGCTGACAAATCCTTAAACTGATGTTTATATATCTCAATCATTCTTAGTCCGTCATCGTAATATTCATTAAGTATTGCCTTAATGCAGGATGATTTTCCGGTTCCGCTGTCACCGAATAAAAGAACGTTATTGGCTTTACTTCCTGCAAGAAATGCCTCCGTATTGTCCGTTATTTTCTTTTTCTGTATATCATATCCTATGAGGTCTTTAAGATATTTGTGCTCAACGCTTATAACAGGAGTGATTACAGGTCTGTCATTGTCATCATGTCCTACCCTGAAAGCCTTAAAAAGTCCGATACATCCGACACCTGCATCTTTATAAAAATCACATACGGTATTTAAAAATGTATTGTCATCCGCTGCCCCGGAAAGTTCCTCTGCCAGTTTAATTATCCTGTTTCTTATTCTTTTATTATAGTATTTTTCACCCTCATTATTGTTTTCAAATCCGGTGAGCATGGATAAAAATGTACCGTATTTAGCGTCAGTCCCACTTAAATCCGTATTAAAAAGTTTTCTGTACACAGCCATATCAAGCAATGCTGCTTTGTTAATGCTGCCTTCCATTCTTCCCCTTCTTTCACAGGAAAGACTGTAAGAATTCTCATCATTTGCAAGATTATATGCAAGATAGTCCTGCCATAAATTTCCGTTAAATCCCATTTTTTCCGATACTTCAAGAATATGCGACACAATCCGTCCTGCCGTTTTTTTAACGTCAAGTCCTTCAAATTCTTCTGAAGCTATCCTTAGCATGCAATCAAAAACCTCGCGGTTTTCCGGATTTTTGTATAATAATAATTCTGAACTGTTCATTATAATGCCTCCTAATAATTTCCTAACAGTCTCAAATAATTCGACTCTTCCGATATACCTCTCAGAGCATTTCTTACGCCGGGGTCTGCAAGATTTCCTTCAAAATCCACAAAAAATCTGAATTCCCAGTTATGCTCAGGTATAGGTCTTGACTCTATTTTAGTCATATTAAGATTATTAAACATAATATGTGATAACGCATTGTAAAGACTTCCCGATTTATGCGGAACTTCAAAACACACGCTTACCTTGTCGGCATTTTTAATAAATTCTCTTTTTCTGCTGACAATTACAAATCTTGTGGTATTGCATGCCGATGAGTTAATACCATCTTCAAGAATCTGAAGACCATATTCACCGGCACAATTTGCAGAACCTATTGCTGCCTGATGAATGTCATTGTCTTCGGCAACTTTTTTGGCACTCATTGCTGTATTAAGATATGCTTTCTGGTGCCAGTCCTTATGTCTGTCAAGAAATGCGGCACACTGGGCAAGGCCCTGAGGATGGGAATATACGCACTTTATGTCCTTAAGTGTCGCCCCCGGCTTTGCAAGGAGGCAATGTCTTATCTTCACATAAGTCTCTCCCACTATGTAATTATTAAATTCCTGCAAAAGATCATAAGTATCATTAACCATTCCTGCTGAAGAATTATCTATCGGTATAACGGCATAATCCGCCACACCGTCACTCACAGCTTCCATAGCCTCCCTGAAAGTATCTACATTCATATTTCTCACATCGTTGCCGAAAAAATTAAGCATTGCTTCATGGCTGTATGCTCCCGGTACGCCCTGATACACAACTTTAATATTGTCACGTCTTATATCATCAACAATGTCGTATGGTTCTAACCTGGAATCCGACTTTCTCATCTCAAGCTTTGAATACTGGAATTTGCGGCTCATTGCCATAATCTGTGTAAAAAGTTCTGCCACACATTTGTTGTTAAAATCCGAATGTGCAAGATGTCTCAGTGTATCAATTTTCTGTTCTTCTCTTTCTTTATCAAATACAGCTTTTCCCGTTGCTATTTTATAATCGGCAACATTGGCTGCAACATCCATTCTTTTTTCAAAAAGTTCAACTATCTGTCTGTCAATCTCATCTATCTGTTTTCTTGATTCCTGTAAGTCAACTACCATATATTTTCTCCTTCTATATGTCACTTTTAATAGTTATATCACAAATTATAATAATTTGCTTGAAAAAAAAATAATTTTATTTCATAATATTATTATCATAATGTATTGGAGTCTATAAATTATGAATAAGAAATACACAAAATTCATTATTGGCGGCTCTGTTCTTCTCGCTATTATCATTCTTATTATCGTATATCATAATGTTACGAAAATAGACAAGAACAGTTCCTCAACCACCGGAAATACTCCGGGCAATCTTTTAAACGGAGGAAGCTTTTGTGAAAGCGGCGGAAAGATATATTTTTCCAACCCTTATGACAATAACAAGCTTTATTCCATGGACAGCGACTGTTCCAACATTAAGTGTCTTACAGATGACGACGTCTCTTATATTAACTGTGCCGGCAGATACATTTATTATGTAAAAAATAATGCCAAGGCATCCAACACCAACTCGCTTCTTCGTGGAGAGCTTTATGGTGTTGTAAGATGTGCGTTAAATGGTGGACGTTATACCACTCTTCATACGGGTTACAGTACAGACCTTGCGTTGTCCGGCAATACACTTATATTTAATGGTGTACTCAATTCCAAAAATGTAACTTACGCCATCAATGTTAACGGTAAGAATGAAGAAGTCCTTCTTGAAGATGACATTGCCAATTCTTCAGTATATAAAGGACATATCTATTATTCAAAGCCTTCTTCATCCGGTACTGCCGACCATTCGGTATACAGTATGCGTGTGTCAGACGGCTCATCAATTTCATATCTGAATGGCAATACATACATGGCATCGGTTGTAAACAATGTTCTTTATTATATTGACCTCGATAATAACTATGCTCTTACCTCTGTGAACCTTTCGAATAACACTAAAAAGGTTCTTACAACAGACAAAGTTGTATTATACAACGTTTATAATGATGTTATTTATTATCAGGAAGAGACTTATGACCATTCTTTTAACAGAATGAATAAAGACGGAAGCAATCAGATAAAAATATATGACGGTGATATAACTTCTATAAGCTGTACATCAAAGTACACATTTTTCAAGATGTTCGGTTCCGATACTCTTTACAGAGTTGAGACTAATGGAGATACTGCAATCCAGAAATTCTTTGTTACGGCTGACTGATAAGATATTATATAAGCCCTTACGGATTATCCTCTGTAAGGGCTTATTTTTATACTAAAATATTATTCAGTTTTTCATCCTTTTCTATTATTTCTATAGCAAGATTCCTATATTTTTCTTCGTGGAGATATGTGTGCCTGAAAGGTTTTATCTCGGGAGCAAGCATTACCGCTTTCTTAAAATCTTCTTTCCGAAGTTCCAGTGTCTTTACATAATCCCAGAAACCGGTGTCGGTGAATACTGTATTAATTCTCTCATACCGGTGATTCTGAACTTTGCTCATAATGTATGTCGCAATACCTACCTGGATACCATGAAGGCTTGGTTTCTCAAGCATCTTGTCAAGTGCATGGGATATAAGGTGTTCGCTTCCACTTGTAGGTGCGCTGCTGCCGGCTATCTCATTGGCAATTCCGCTCATGGCGAGAGAATCCATCAGTTCCTTAATAAAACGATCATCCAGAATATCCTTAAATGGTGTTCTTACAAAACTGTTTACTGCTTTTTTAGATATCATCATAGCACAGTCATTTACAATATCATAACCTTTTTCCTGTTCAAAAATCCAGTCATAAAGTGCTGTTATTTTGGATACCATGTCTCCGATTCCTGAATAAAGGAATGCCTTAGGAGCACTTTTTATTACTTCAATGTCTGCGATTATGCCGTATGCAATCCTTGCCGGTACGGATTTTCTTCTACCCTCCACTATAAGGGATGCACTGGCACTTGAAAAACCATCAGACGAAGCTGATGTAGGGATACTTATAAAAGGAAGATTCCTTAAAAATCCACAGTATTTAGCCGCATCAATGACTTTACCGCCACCGATGCCTATAACCGCTTCAGTTGTATTTGGAAACGAAAATCCAAGCTGCATTATTGCATTAATTTCAACCGTATCCATTTCCTGATAGAGAAGCACCTCAATGTTATTGTCTTTCATTCCGTTAAGAACTTTATCCCCGAACAGATCAATAAGTCCATTTCCGAAAAGGATAACAACTTTATGGAAATTCATATCTGCCAGATATTTTCCTACCTGTCCCAATATGTCCTTCTCTACCTTCAAAATAGCAGGTATTGATATTTCGCATTTATTCTGTGTTACCATATCATATCTCCAATTCCTTTACAGTTCCGAAATAATGTCTATACATTTATCAAAGCCTAATTTACTGCTGTTAAGTGTCATCGTGTAGTTGGTGGCTTTGCCCCATTCACCTTCTGTATAATAATTATAGTGCATTTTTCTCTTTTTATCCATATCACGCATCATATCCACAGCTTCTTTTTCAGTCTTGTTATATAATTTCATGATTCTTTCTTTTTTGACTGCTTCATCACCGTGTATAAAAATATGTACTGCATCGGGATTATCCCTTAAAATATAATCCGCACATCTTCCTATAATTACAAAAGATTCTTTCTTCGCAAGTTCTCTAATTATTTCTGACTGTGCGTTATATATTTTGTCCGAAATTGAACTTCCTGTCGCATCTCTTCCCACAAATGCATAGGAAAATATGCTCTTTGATGGGGAATATTCACCCTGATCCTCTATAATTTTCTTGGAAAAACCTGTTTCTTCGGCAATTTTCTCAAGTATCTGGGAATCATAAAATGTTATTCCTAATTTCTTCGCTACGTTTTCGCCTATAAAATGTCCGCCACTGCCAAACTCTCGACTGATTGTAATAATTTTACTCATGATAATCTGCCTCCTTAACATTGTTAATAACATTTTTTTTGATTTTTTTCATTAACAATAATGATATGATAAGGCTCATTCCTTCTGCAAATATAAATGTGAGCCATACAAGCCATATTTTACCGGAATCGTTTCTTACAGGTAAAGATAACAAATATGCTACAGGTAACACAAATACTATCTGTCGTAATACAGATACAATTAATGATTCCATTCCACCGTCAAGTGCCTGAAAAACACCCTGAAATGCAATATTGGCTCCTGCAAAAACAAATCCTGCCGATATTATCCGCATCGCCGATATATACATCCTTCCCGTATCTGTGCCTATGCCAAACATCTTTGCCAGAGCACCGGCCAAAGTTTCCAACAATACGGTTCCTGCTATCATAATTATTGCCGTATATATTATACCACATTTTATGCCTTCGTTAATACGTTTTTTATTTTGCATTCCGTGGCTGAAAGAAACAATCGGCGTTATTGCATCCCTGAGTCCGAATGCCGCAAACAATACGAACTGCTGCACTTTATAATATAATCCGTATGCCGTAACCGCCGAATCACTTATTTTTCCGAGAATAATATTTAATCCATAGGTCATCACGGACATTAATGCCTGTGCAATAATGGCGGGCACACCTATTTTGTATATTTCTTTTATTATTGACTTTGAAGGTCGTATATACTTTATACTTTTATTTATGGCTTTATCTTTTTTATAATGGAAAATCACTGCCATTATTAACGAAATAATCTGTCCTATTACGGTTGCGTATGCAGCTCCTTTTACCCCAAGATTCATAGAAAAAATCATTACCGGGTCCAGCACAATATTAACAACAGCTCCTGTTATCTGTGCAATTGTTGAATATAGCGAATTGCCCATTGACTGAAGCATTTTTTCAAAAATCCCAAACAGGACCATTCCAAAAGAAATAATACAGCATATCTGTAAATATTCCGTTGCCAGTTTTGCTACATATACATCGTTTGTCTGGCTGTTTATATATGGTTTTACACCAAATATACCAAACAATACACATAGCAGCCAGATTATTATTCCAAGAAAAATTCCTGTTCCTGCAACTCTATCTGCTTTATCTATGTTATTCTGTCCTAAACTTTTTGACAACAGTGCACCAAGTCCTACACCTGTTCCTATTCCCACCGCTACAATAAGCATTTGTACGGGAAATGCTAACGTTAATGCATTAAGTGATGCTTCTCCCGTTCCTTTAATTCTTCCTACAAAGGCGCTGTCTACAATATTATACACCGCCTGCAGCATCATTGACAAAATCATGGGAATTCCCATTGTAATCATCAATTTACTGATTTTCATAGATGCCATTTTGTCTGTATTATCTTTTTGCATATTTTTCCTCCTTCTTTGCAAAAAAATAAAGCGTAAATCCATCTGGATTTACGCTTTACGCTACACGATTGTTTACAAAATTATGCGTTCTTGCCACAGCATTTCTTATATTTAAGACCGCTTCCGCAAGGACATGGATCATTTCTTGAAATCTTAGGTCCCTTAACAACTGTTGTTGAAAGTTTCTGTTCTTTATAGAGTTCCTTTCTTCTCTTGGAATCAATTAACTCGTCCCATTCAGGAAGTTCATAAAGCCAGTCAGCTCTTGCATCAACCATATTCTTATAGAGAGTTTCCAAATCATAATCAAGGTTCACTTCTGTATTCTCATCCATTGTCTCAATCGGATTAGGATTCTTAAGGCTGTCATTAATTCCGTCAAGGAAGCCAACCATCGTCATTATATCAAAGTTATATTTCTCTGCCAGTTCCTTAACTGTACCCTTCACAGGTTCGCCATATGATTTAAGAAGGTCTATATATACACCCTTCTCTAAGTTGAAATAATTAGCCCAAAACATCTGTTGTGCCTGATGACTTTTCTTGTCATCATAGGCCATTTCTCTCCACTGTTCTAATAATGTCATGTTCGTTCTCCTAAAACTTTTGTATTATTATGAGATTATATAACAATCTTTTAATTTAGTCAAATGCACTCTCTATACATTTTTCTTATTTTCTGCTAAAATCATTTTAAAATATAAGATAACGAGGTTAATATATGAAAAAGAAATCTACTGCCGTCAGAGTAATGGCAATTATTTGTATAGTGCTTTTGGTCGGAATGTACATAACTTCCCTTGTACTCGCAATAATCCAGCATAAGAGTGCAGGTGCTGCGCTTAAAATATCAATGCTCTGTACTATTGTTGTTCCGGTATGGATATATATTTTCATGATGTTCCATAAGCTTGCTACAAGAAACCAGTTTATGAATTCAGAGGAAGATGAAATTTCCGAAAAAGATATCCCGGAAAACGAAGACGACGACGATTCTGCTGATGAGTAATTTTGAGATTTGTTAAAAGTCGGGTAGAGATTCGCAAGCTGACTCCCCTCCCCGCGGCTAGCGGGCCGGGATTTTACCCCGCCGCTGTTGTAGGATTACAAAATTCCCTGCCACTAACATCCTGTTTTAATAAAAATATGTCCCCTGTCAAAAGACAGGGGACATATAAATTTGAGGACTTTTTTTATATCCTCAATATAATCTATTTAGACAAATCACTTGTTCTATAGATAATATCGTGTCTCTTAGGACCGTTAGATACCATTGTGATAGGTACTCCGATTTCTTCCTCTATTGCTTCAATGTATGCCTTACATTCGGCAGGAAGTTCATCATAATTCTTAATTCCTCTGATATCACATTTCCAGCCCTTAAATTTCTTAAATACAGGCTTAGCCTTTTCAAGCTTGTATGTTACAGGGAAGTCCTTGATAACTTCGCCGTCAATTTCATAGCCTACGCACATCGGAATCTCATCAAGATATCCGAGTACATCAAGAACTGTAAGTGCTACTTCTGTTGCACCCTGCATTCTGCAGCCGTATCTTGTGGCAACTGCGTCAAACCATCCCATTCTTCTTGGTCTGCCTGTTGTAGCGCCGAATTCGCCACCGTCTCCGCCACGTACTCTTAATTCCTGTGCTTCATCACCGAAAATCTCACTTACGAATGCTCCGGCACCGACTGCTGAAGAATATGCTTTAACAACGGTAACTACATCCTGAATCTCCCTGGCTGGAATTCCTGCACCGATTGCTCCGTAAGATGCAAGTGTTGAAGAAGATGTTACCATTGGATAAATACCATGGTCAGGATCCTTAAGGGAACCAAGCTGTCCCTCAAGGAGGACTGTCTTGCCCTCTTTAAGTGCATTGTGAAGGAAAAGTGAAACGTCTGCTACATATGGAGCAACCATTTCCTTATATTCCATTAAAAGATTGAATATATCATCAGGATTCATTGGTTCCTTATTATAAAGGTTCTTAAGAAGCACGTTCTTGTATTCCACAACACGCTCAACCTTTTCACGAAGGTCTGCTTCATCCATAAATAATTCACTTACCTGAAAACCAATCTTAGCATACTTGTCTGAGTAAAATGGTGCAATACCGGACTTAGTGGAACCAAATGCCTTACCGCCGAGACGTTCTTCTTCGTATGTATCAAAATCAACATGATATGGCATAAGTATCTGTGCTCTGTCTGATACAAGAATCTTAGGTGTTGGTACGCCTCTGTCCTCAAGTGATTTAATTTCATTGAAAAGATATGGTATATTAAGTGCCACACCATTGCCAATTACACTTGTCGTATGATTATAAAAAACGCCTGATGGAAGTAAGTGTAAAGCGAACTTGCCGTAATCATTAATAATCGTATGGCCTGCATTACTTCCTCCCTGGAATCTTACTATAATATCTGACTGTTCGGCAAGCATATCTGTAATCTTGCCCTTGCCTTCATCACCCCAGTTAGCGCCAACTATTGCTCTTACCATGTGTGATCCTCCTCTTTTATTATATAAATAACTGCAGGCTTTTAAAGACTGCGTGAATAGTATACCTTAAATTATCAAATATGTAAAGAAAGAGTTGTCAGCAACTGTACAGCACAATACCGGCAACTCTTTTGTAATGATGTATTAACAGTTGATTTCCGCTGTTAATCCAAGTTCATCTTTGTATTCGTTAAGGATAGGTTTTACAACTTCTGAAAGGAATTCCTCAACCTGCCACTTTGAACGTCCTGTGTATAATGAAGGATCCATATTTTTCTGCAAATCCTCAAGTGTAAGATTAAATGCAGGGTCGGCAGCAATCAGTTCAAGGAGATTGTTGTCAAGACCTTCCACTTTGACACGTCTGCCCGCTTCCATGGAAAGAGTTCTGATACGTTCATGGAGTTCCTGTCTGTCTCCGCCGGCTTTTACGGCATCCATCATAATATTTTCTGTAGCCATGAAAGGAAGCTCTGCCATAATGTGTTTGTAAATTACCTTGTCATATACAACAAGTCCGTCTACAACATTAAGATAAAGGTCAAGTATACCGTCTACTGCAAGAAATGCTTCCGGTACAGACATTCTTTTATTAGCGGAATCGTCGAGAGTTCTCTCAAACCACTGTGTCGCACTTGTGATTGCAGGGTTCATAACATCTGACATAACATAATTAGCAAGGCTCGCTATTCTTTCGCTTCTCATAGGATTTCTCTTATAAGCCATTGCTGATGAACCAATCTGTGTCTTTTCAAAAGGTTCCTCGATTTCTTTTAAATGCTGTAAAAGTCTTATATCATTAGAAAACTTGTGGGCACTTGCGGCAATACCGGCAAGGACATTCACAACCTTGGTATCTACTTTTCTTGAATAAGTCTGGCCTGAAACAGGATATGTATCCTCAAATCCCATTTTATTGGCTATCATCTTATCAAGACGGCGTATTTTATCCTGGTCGCCTTCAAAAAGCTCCATAAAACTTGCCTGTGTTCCTGTTGTACCCTTCTGTCCGAGAAGCTTCATTGTTGAAATAACATGATTAAGGTCTTCAAGGTCTAAAAGAAGTTCCTGCATCCAGAGAGTTGCTCTTTTACCTACGGTTGTTGGCTGGGCAGGCTGGAAATGTGTGAATGCAAGAGTAGGAAGTGCCTTATATTCATCTGCAAATTTTGAAAGTTCGTTGATTACATTCACAAGTTTTTTGCGGACAAGTTTAAGTCCTTCTGTCATTATTATAAGGTCAGTATTATCGCCTACATAACATGAAGTTGCTCCAAGGTGGATAATTCCTTTTGCCTTAGGGCACTGTAAACCATAAGCATATACATGTGACATTACATCATGTCTTACAATTTTTTCTCTTGCCTTTGCATCCTCATAATTAATATCGTCTTTGTGAGCTTTAAGTTCTTCTATCTGCTCATCCGTAATATTAAGTCCAAGTTCTTTTTCTGATTCTGCAAGAGCAATCCAGAGTGCTCTCCATGTTCTGAATTTTTTATCAGGCGAAAAAATATACTGCATTTCTTTACTTGCATATCTTTCAGCCAAAGGTGTCTGATATCTGTCAGTTGCCATTTTAAATCTCCTTTTATTTTTCATATTCGCCACGGATATCTTCTGTCGGCGGTTCTATAGGATAATTGCCGGTAAAGCAGGCATCACAATAATCGGTCTTACCGTCTATGAGTTCACTTAATCTTGTAACATCAAGGTAACCCAGTGAATCTGCCCCGATATATTTACATATCTGGTCTACGGTGTGGTCATGCGCTATTAACTGGTCATCCGATGGAATATCAGTTCCAAAATAACATGGATGTAAAAACGGAGGCGAACTTATTCTTACATGAACTTCGGTAGCACCTGCATCTTTTAACATCTTTACTATTCTTGCCGAGGTTGTTCCCCGCACAATGGAGTCATCTATCATAATAACTCTTTTACCGTTTACCGCATCTTTTAAAACATTGAGTTTAATTTTAACACTGGTCTCTCTCTGGGACTGCTTAGGCTTAATAAAAGTACGCCCTACATAGCTGTTTTTCATAAATGCAATTCCGTAAGGTATTCCTGATTCCATGGAATATCCAAGTGCGGCCACATTACCTGATTCAGGTACACCTACTACAATATCTGCCTCCACAGGGTGGGTCTTTGCAAGTATACGGCCTGCCATAATACGGGAACTGTATACTCCTACACCGTCAATGTAGCTGTCCGGTCTGGCAAAATATATGTATTCAAAAATACATCTTGCGCATTTTTTAATACATCCTGAAGTATCTGAGCTTATACCATCAGGTGTTATTGTGACTATTTCTCCCGGAAGCACATCCCTTACAAATTCTGCACCGATAGCTGAAAATGCACAGGTCTCTGAGGATACGAAATATGCGTTGTCTCTTTTTCCGATACTTAACGGCTTAAAGCCGAAAACATCCCTTGCCGCAATTAATTTACGGGGACTCATTACTACAAGAGAATATGCCCCCTTTATTTTTTTCATGGCATTGGCTACCGCCGCTTCGACGCTTGAGGTCTTAAGACGTTCCCTTACTATGTAATATGCGATTACCTCTGAATCTATGGTTGTCTGGAAAATCGCACCTGTGTATGAAAGTTCATCCCTGAGTTCAGGAGCATTTATAAGGTTGCCGTTATGAGCGAGTGCCAGTGTTCCTTTAACATAATTAAGAACAAGAGGCTGGGCATTTTCCCTGCAGCTGCTTCCTGCCGTAGAATATCTTACATGTCCTACACCAATGTTTCCTTTTAATTTCTCAAGTGATTCTGCATCAAAAACTTCACTTACTAATCCCATATCCTTTCTGGAATTAACAATTCCCTTAGGTCCTTCCGTATCGCTTACCGCAATACCACAGCTTTCCTGTCCTCTGTGCTGCAACGCGAACAGTCCGTAGTATATTGTTGTGGCAACATCGTTGCCATCAAAATCGTAAGCGCCGAATACACCGCATTCTTCATGCACTCCACTTTCTTCAATATTGTCTGAATTACTTGTTTCTATCATATATATACCTCCAGGTATCAGATGTTAAATTCTTTGCCTGTAAGTAATGCAAATGCCTCTTTGTATTTGTCAACAGTCTTTTTAACAACTTCTTCAGGAAGAAGGAGGTCATTGTCAGGATTAGCTTTAAGCCAGTCTCTTACAAACTGCTTGTCATATGATGGCTGTGACTTGCCTGCTTCATATCCTTCAAGAGGCCAGAATCTTGAGCTGTCAGGTGTGAGCATTTCGTCACCGATAACAACTTCACCCTTTTCGTTAAGACCGAATTCAAATTTGGTGTCGGCAATGATAATTCCTTTGCTTAAAGCATAATCTGCACATTTCTTATATAAAGCGATTGTATATTCCTTAATCTTAGCTGCATATTCTTCACCCTTTTCAGGATAAATTTTCTTAAGAACTTCTACGCTCTGCTCGTATGATATATTCTCATCATGGAGTCCTATCTCTGCCTTGGTACTTGGAGTATATATAGGCTCAGGAAGCTTGTCTGATTCCTTGAGTCCTTCAGGGAGCTTAATTCCGCAGACGGTTCCGTTTTCCTTGTAGCTTGCCCAACCGCTTCCTGTAATGTATCCTCTTACGATACATTCAATAGGGAGCATCTCTAACTTCTTGCACATCATGCTGTTGCCTTTAAATTCATCCTTCTGGAAAAATTCAGGCATATCCTTATTATCAACTGATATCATATGGTTAGGTACTATATCTTTTGTAAAATCAAACCAGAACTTAGACATCTGTGTTAATATGGCACCCTTATCTGTTATCTTATTTTTAAGAATGTTATCGAAGGCTGATATTCTGTCAGTTGCAACCATTATAAGGCTGTCACCGTTATCATATACTTCTCGTACTTTACCCTCTTTAAAAGGCTTATATTCCTGCATGTTATTGTCCTCCATATATTTATGCAATTTTTTATAGTACGATTATAGTACACCAAGTTTTATAAAGTCAACGTCAATACCTACTAAAATAAATAAAATAAGTATTGTTTTATAATGGATATTAGTTATAATTATAAATGTAGAATATTACCTGGAGGAAATACATATGGTTGATAAAAGACGCCACAAAAGAGTTAAGGTCAAGCTTAACCTTGTTGTATCCAACATTTTTGACCAGAATGCGGATATGATTAAAATTGACTCGCCTATTGAGGTCAAGGATGTTTCAAGATCGGGTATCGGTTTTATTACAAAAAGCATTCTTCCAATGAATTATTATTTTAATGCCGCACTTACTTTTGACAATGAGGATTCCATCCTTTACAGCGTTGTTAAAATTATCCGTTGTGAAGCGTTAGAGGATGATGAATACTCTTACGGCTGTGAGTTTGTGGGCATGGCTCCCGTTCTCGGATATATCTTTGATAAACTTGAAGCGAAATAATATATGTTAAAAACCTTGGAAAATCATATTAACGGTTTCCCAAGGTTTTTATTATCTGTCAGTCTGCAGGTTCTTCGTCACATTAATCTTTTTAATGCTGATTATTGAAGGGATAAATGCAAGTGCATATATTATTAAAATTATCATAACTGCCGGCATTACATCTTTTAATGTGAATTTAAAAATATAACTGTATAAATTCTTCTTTGTATATAAATATACAATGTAGCTGGCTGCATACGAAAATCCGATGCCCAGTATCAGGGATAAAATAACTGTTCTTGTGTTTTCATATAACTTATTATTCCATATATGTCAATTAACATTTCTTATAATTTTACGCACACATTTCAAAAAATGTGTCTAAAATTTAATTGATTTTTTTAGTCGTCTCAGGAACAATAAAATCAGCACACAATTACGTATTCGCTGTGCGTGAAT